>Ga0335076_10007982_pt1 | contig 10673 bp, 17 predicted proteins | sample Lox_Sample_25_FD_206717 | JGI IMG/M metagenome (GOLD analysis project Ga0335076, IMG submission 206717) | Soil microbial communities from Loxahatchee National Wildlife Refuge, Florida, United States - Lox_Sample_2.5 | ecosystem: Environmental > Terrestrial > Soil > Wetlands | place: USA...
CTCTTCTCCCCCTCTCATCGCCGGCCCACCCGTCAAGGCGCTTCCATCCATATATGATGGTCAAATCTCACGATCATCATCCTACACCTGATCGTCGGCGAGCCCACCACCTCCCACCCCAACCATGTCACAACGACAATGGCAGCGGTTGGACCCCTTCTACCGCAGCACGATACACCTACAATGTCTGTAACAGTCCGACTTTTGCCCTTCGCCGTGAGAAGCAGGGAATCGACTATTTCTCAGCCCTCCCACAAGAACTCATCGAACAAATCGGATTATACGCCGCCGCCATCGATCCGTCTTCCTCCGGAGGCCCTCCCTTTCTCCTGCAACGCCGCCGACTAGCCGTCTTGTTCGCCCTATCCATGACATCCCGACAGTTCCATCAAATCTTCAATCACTTGTTGTTCAAGGACCCACTCCTAATCGACTCTACGCACCCATACATCCCAAACACCGCCTGGCGATGGATCGCCAATAGCCCCCATGTTCCACAACGCTCGTATGCCGCGAAAACCTTTGCTCTTTGGCGGCCCTCCGCCTCTGCGTCCACGGCAAACGGGAATAGTCCTTCTCATGCTCTGAATATGACGAGTTTATCCTGCCTACTCTCCGATTTGGCAAATGTCCGAGAATTAACCCTTTCGGGTAATTTCGCTGGCAAGACAGCTGTTGGCGCCGGAGTAGGGGAGTATTCACGGCGACGATCTGGTACGAGGGGACCGCAGACGAGAACAGTTACGGGGGATCCGGATCTCGATGAAATCGATGGAATTCCTCCACCTCCAGTCGTGATTCCCGAGAAGTCCGTCATGCCATCGCTTCGAACCTTACGACTCGTGGATTTAGATAATGCGGAAATGATACCCGAATTATTCAACCCGTACCGGCTGCAATTGACGACCCTTGAAATTCGTCCTGCGCTCACGAGTATTAGTCAAACGACTTATCACCCCCGCGCCGTTATCGAACAACTTTCCTCTTTTATCGCTTTAACCTTGTCCCACTGCACCACCCTCGAAGATGTCACGATTACCTTGCCCCCGGAACAATTTGACTGCAATCACTGTAAACACGGAATCAAAGTCCTTTCCTCCCTCTTCGCCCCAGTCGATCGGGCGCAAACCCGCAATCCCTCAATCAAGAAATTACGGCTATCTCTCCCGCGATTCGATTGCTATTCAATCCCGTATCTCGATCCTGAGCTCTCGGATGACGATGACGAGGAATTTGAACCGATTGACCATGCTTACTTTTTCGATTTGCTCGGTCGTGTATTACTTGATTTCTCCTCCTTGGAGACTTTTGAGTTTACGGGTCCTGCTGTCCCACCAAAAATTGAACGAAAATTACGCGGGTTGGTGCCTGATATCCCTTCTATGACTTTTCACGTTGCCGAACACGCAACGGGGATTTTCGCACGAAATGAGCAGAGTAGAGAGGATTCACCCTGGCCCGAAACATCTCCTCTTCCGACCCTATCCTGGACCCCTCCTCCTCCACCACCCACGACCAACACCGCGGGATTTGTCGAATATGGGTCGTCAATGATGTCGATCAGTCCGCCTGTGTGGATTCCGGAGCCCGGAGGAGACCTGACGACTACGTTCTCCCCTAGTGTCCTTCCATCTTTTCAGGCTCCACCGACATCTCAGGCGATGACGCATCCGTCGACATTGTGGGATGTCCCTTCCATGTTCTCGGGGCCGACGCAGGGTTATGGAGTTGGTGGGTCAAGTGAGGTGTTTGTGTTTGAGGAGAGTGAGTCTATGACACAGGACTGGAATGAGTATATCCAGTATGATCCATCAGCTATATAGAGCCGAGCGTTGCTGTGGATTTCAGCAGTCTGTTTTGTTTTTAGCTTTGTATACTATGAGACTGGCTATTTACGGTTCGTTTTGCGTTGATGGTGCGGCTTTGAAAGAGTATTGGTGGCGACCGAGATTGTGAGGCTGCATTGGTGGCAGGGAGGAAAAGTATATGTACATTCTTCATGACGAATTGCGATGAGATATCAATACATCCCGTTTCAGCATATTTCGTCTTGCCCTCCATCAAATTTGACATTCTGGGGAAATTTGGAAAGTCGCTATTCGACCCGTCTCGTCAAAGTAGGAGGTTTGTGAGCAGGGCCGGCTTTACCCTTCTTCTGCGGTTGTGATATAGATTCTGACATCAATTAACCGTGGGCAAATGTACCCCAAAAGTTGGTCATTATACGATAATTGCCGAAACAATCTGCCCCGCCCATTTCGCTAGGCTTCAAGGGGGTTGCGAAAGGGTAACTGCTCACTAGGTGACTGTGCGTCTCACAGACGGCCCCATCCAAGGAAGGTAACCTCTCAACTCCTTGCGGGAAAAACGGAAACAGATATCGTGGCCCACCGAACTCAGCGGATCAGGCCGCTTGGTCTTACAACTCTGCTATGGAAAGGCGATAGAAACGTCGATACAGAGAATCGATTTTGTGGCGTCGTAATGTTTTACGACTCATCTGATGTACTCGTCGTCTTCAGGCAACTCCGAATTCGTCAGATGGCATGCGCCAGGCCTGATCTGAGGCGCCCAATAATAACGAGCTGTCCAACACAAGAGAACTAACTATTGCCTGGTTCGTTGCCTCCGGATCCAAATTCTGAGCCGCTCCTGGAGGCCCCAGATTGCCTGCGCACCCTGAGTTCGAGAGCGAAGCAAAGGGCTCAACGCTTCAGATGAGTTGGTTCCGGGACAACAAAAGAAGCTACCAAAAATTCGCAAATTTCCTGCCCGACTTCCAACCATCTCATACCGCGGGCCGCCCATTCACACAAATGGGACTCACAATTCGGACCATCGGTCGTGCATATTGAGACTTGCGCCTTTGGTTGAAATGTTAAATGCCCCCACTCTTCAAATGCCCTGGCCCCGCTTTGCCTATCGCACGTCTATCAAAATTACAAATTATTCAGATAGGTGCCACCTGACATCACTTGGACCACATTTTCGCCATAAGTGGCAAAGCTATTATCCCCGTCTCCCGCCTCCTTTGCGACAGATTCCTCAAAGTCGGTTTTATGAAATCTGGCTCGGGACTCCAGCAACGGTAGGAGTTTGATGGTCAGCGATCCTCTGTTCATCAATTCCTGCTTAAACGGGGAGGCTCATTGCCATGATTTGAGCATCGGACCAAAGAACCACTTCTGAACTCCATTCTCCATTAACGCAATCTCAGCACTGCGGCGCTTTTCTCTATATGATATTACGTTTATGTCATGGATTGCCAGAGTAAATGAAGCGATCTGAAGATCCGGTAAAGCAGTTCCAGGCGACTCATCATTTTTCTTGAAAGAGGCCAAGATACATTGTCGGATGAGTGTGCAACCCTTTCTGGACGGTCGTCAGAGTGATACATCCTGCCCCGACAATTTGGAAATCTTTGGTATGGGATTGTTCCTAGGGCAGGACAATCAATGGCTTCCTTATATTCCCAAGGACACTAAGCAAGGAAAGACATAAAATTCCATCCACCAGCGTTTATTTCGCATGTTGGTGGAGACTCTATTATTGTTTACGCTGATGTACGGTCTGTATCCCAAGTAGAAGCAGAAAAGCAGTGAAAGTGAAATCGTGGAATAACAGTTCTCCGTCCATCCTGCCCTAGCCTCAGGGTTCACTCTGCAGTTCCCACACTAAAAAATTATCATAAGTGTCTCATATTGGCCCATCTCATCCCATTTCACCAATTTCAAAGGCGTATCCGTCCAAATTCATGACCATGCGGCAAACAGCATTCGAATTTCCATCAAAAGCAAGTCTACAACGCGAGCTACCCCTAACATTTTGAGGCGAAATCCTCCTCCTTTTAGACACTGTTTTCCGGGATATGTTATCCATGAATCGTCGCTCCTCCACGAGAGATTCGACCCAATCGTCCACAAACCGGGTGATATAATCTTAAACTCTCGCGAATGACCCCGTTGAACAGCGGGTTCTTTTCGAATTCAATAGAGTGAAAGTGATCAATGTCGCCATCACGACTTTTTGAGCTATTTGGTCATCAGCACGCCGATGAATCGGATGCCGCCACGCAGCGGAAATCGCCGACGATCTTTCCAGACGAAGCATCCGCAAGTCCGACCTGAACCTGCCAATCCACATTGCGCCTCTGACACCGCCTAGTCCAACAAGCTCCTGAAGCACCCGAGAGCCAACCTTCGAACTTCAATTGAGTTGGGCATGTCTAAAACTCCACCCGCAGAAGTGGACATCATCATCGTCGGGGGTGCATCTCCATGTTGGCGATGTTAACGGCCAGGCGGAGCAGCAGGGTGCGTTATCGCGGGCCGCCTCGCGAAAGCCTCCCCGGCGACACAAATCCTCCTCATTGAAGCAGGCCCCACAAACCGCGACAACATCACTGTGCGGACCCCAGGTTACGCCGCCAAACTCGTCCTCCCAGACGAAAAAGCCTCGACCATCTACATTTCGGCAAAAAGCGATTTCGTCGGTGGGAGGCAATGTGCTATCCCGCAAGGCGAAATTTTGGGCGGAGGGAGCAGTATTAATGCGATGATGTATACGCGTGCCAGTGCCAGTGATTACGATGACTGGAATATGGAGGGGTGGAGCTTTGGGGATTTGAAGCCGCTTTTTAAAAAGGTAGGGCCTGGGGTTGAGTAGGGGGTGATGACGGTTAGATTGAGACGTATCACGTTGTGGAGGGAGACGATGAGACACATGGGTATGAGGGGCCATTGCATGTTTCGAGGGGTGGCTCTTCGAGTGCGCTTGCCGAAGAATTTATTGAGACTGCAAGAACTTTATTTGGATGGGAATCTGTCGTGGATTCCCAGGACTTTAAAACGCTTAATCGTACTTCTAGGTGGGCGAAGTGGATTGATCCGCGGACGGGCAAGAGAAGTGATGCTGCGTATGGATATGTCCATCCTATCCTGGATACCCAGGACAGCTTGCATCTCCTTCTTGAAAGTAAAGTTGTTCGAGTTATTTTTGAAGGAACGAAAGCAGTTGGCGTCGAATACGTTAAGAAGTCTGTCCTTTATTCTTCAAGGCTGACGGGAAGTAAGTTGTTCGCTAATGAGGGTGAAGATGTTTCCCCAAAAACCATTCGAGCGAGAATGTTGGTTGTCATCTCAGCTGGGCCATTATCAAGTCCACTCATTCTACAACGTTCAGCAATTGGTTCCGAAGCATCCTTAATCTCTGTCGGTCTCACAAACGTCATTTCAGACTTGCCTGCTGTCGGAGAGAACTTTCAAGACCATCCCCTTTTGCCGACATTTTTTCAAGTTAATACGGGACCGGACGATACCTCTGACGACCTGGTTCTCGGCGTTAACGAAACAGTCGAGAGAGCGGAAAAGGAATTCCAACATGGAAGGGGACCCTTAGCTACCAACTTTGTTGACGCAGCAATTAAATTGAGGCCATCGAAGGAGGAAGTCAGCGAAATCGGGGGTGAATTCGAACGGTACTGGAATGAAAATCTGGCGGGCAAACCCGATAAACCCGCGGTCCTTTCCGCCCTAGCTACCGTCCGTCCATACGCATGGTAGGACGACCTCCCCCATTCCTCACTAAAAAGTAGGGTTGGAGACGCTCCGGGCCGGCATATGGCGATGTGTTATATGCTCCTGCACCCAGCGTCCCGAGGGTCCATCCATATCACCTCTGCCATAGATGTGTACGCACCACCAAACCTTGATGCTGGATTCGTCTCTCATCCAGCCGATATCCCCCTTCTCATCTGGGCCTACAAAAAGATACATGAAATCGTTCGTCGAATGCCGTCTTTCATCAGGGAGGTGGGCGGGCTCCAACTATCTGATGAAACGCCTGGAGGAGATCGTGGGCATCCATTTTATTCAAAGGAAGATGATGCTCTTGTTGAAAAGAGGATGCGCGAACGAATTCAAACCTGTTACCATCCTATGTTGGTCCCCCTTAGTTTTAGGAGTTTGAGTGTTGATGGGTAGGGGGACATGTGCTATGAAACCGAGGGAACTCGGAGGAGTTGTTGATAAAGATTTAAATGTTTATGGAACAGTAAATTTGAAAGTCGCCGGTTTGGATCCTGTTTGATTGTATTGATCGTAGATATGTCCATTGCACCTTTCAATGTTGGGGCAAACACTTACAGCACTGCCCTTGTCATTGGGGAAAAAGCGGCCGCGATTATTCTGAATGAACTGCGATTGAGGGGTTGAGGCTTAGTATCGCTGGAGATCCACGCTAACATAGTGGAGGTTGAAGAATGCGGTGATAGTACTGTATCTTCCAAGCAACTGGAGCCAAGGTCCGCTGCGAGTCATTTTGGGATCGCTGCACAACTCACAATATTTCTAAACATCACATTGATGCGACACGTCTGAGGAATTGCGTCCCCTGAATCTGCTTCACAAGAATCTCGTTCGTCTATCTAATCCGTCAATGTAACAGCCCCAGTGACGTCCTGAATCACCTACCCTTGACTCTTTTGCATTAGAGATGGGCAGGCAACATATGAGGGTTGCCAACGAGCCTGGGAGAGAAGTTCTTTATGATAATGTGATGTCCCTGTTACAGATCTTTCATCTCTTGGAATTACGATTGGGTATTTAACGTAACTTTTCGCCCAAATATTGCGTCTTAAGTACATTTGGAGCGACAGTATCAGAGGTCACCGACGTCTCCCCCGTTCTCCTGACACTCTTGAATTCTCACGGCAAGAATCTCATCACTCCATTTAATCCCCTCAATCTCTTTCATAGCAGCCCTTTTTCGATTTTGCATCTCCTCCACCTGATCCTTCTGTCTCGTCAACGTAGCTACATACGCAACATATTCTTCCCACATTAGGACCTCCGTCCGAAAGCAAGTTGGGGGCGAGGGGGGTGTTGGATACCATCATGAAAATCCTGCTCTAGTTGGTCTCGTTCGGGTCCCGTTCCAGCTTTATCAATTTCCTCTTTGAGAATTTCAAGCAGTTGCAGGTCTTTGCATAATTTCCTTCGGACGAGGTCCATAGTCTCATTTGCATGTCGGATAATCCGCGATAATTCGAAGTGGCGTTGTGATAAACGGGTTCGTGCGTTCTCGAGACGGTCAACTTCATCGTAGGGCGAGAGAATATCTTCGTTTGCGACTGGGGAAAGCACCTCAGTGGGAGTTCCAGAGGAGCAGGACCACCGACAATTGGAAGGTGCCGTTGCCGAGGGAGGAGGTGTCATCGGCGACGTCGTCTGCGTCGTAACCTCTCTCGTTGGTTTTCCTCCTACCATTACTTCTTTTGCGATTGTTCTCCACCGGCCGACATAGCGGCGTAATTTATAGGTTGCCAACGGGTGCGCTCGTAGGTAAGCGCGATTGCGCCCATGAGGTCATCCCCCATAGAAAAATTGGGCCCGATTAGGGGGCGATTTCGGATCCTGAGGCGGTGCTCCGCCAAACCTTAAAATTTGAGGCTGTGATTTCGCGTCCTGGTTGCGACCGTTGAGGACGCCTAACCGGAATTACCGATCAGGTATATTTCGGACTTGATCTCATCTGCGATGATGTCGACTCCTTGACATCCGACACCCCTGTCGGAAAGATTTAAGCGGACACGGGAATAACGTTTAACTTAGCAGTGAAGGGAGAACTTGCGGTGTAATGAGATTGAAAAGTGAGCATTGATTTCGGACGAAGACAAGAGAAATGCAAATTTTGGCCTCGGTTTTGAAGAAGATCTCATCCATTGAAACCTGCTAACTGCTAAGTAAGTGTCAAGGAGTACCAGACCTAGACCGGAATGACAGTCCCAACTCACATAGAAGTTGAATTCGGGTGAGATTAGACATGCTAAATTCCAGATAATGGTATTCTCGATGGGAAGATATCGCTGTCTTTTGATGTTAATCAAATATGATTACGTTGGATGACGTTATTTGTGTCCCAAAAAAGTATCGGTTCGCTTTCGAGAATTGCCACGCATCTCTCCGCAGTCCAAAGGCCTTTGGAAAACTTATATATTTTGTTGTCACAGCGAGCCACTGAATTTGACAGGTATGGCAACAAAATATGTAATGCATTTACTGCGTTACGTTCTGCAGTTGGCTATACGATGATTGATCGATCACTAAGGAGATTGACGGAGTAAGTGGTCGTGCTTAAGTTGACGTGGCTACACTGTGCCCAAGGGAGACTGACTGCCGCGAAAGCGAGTAATGATACATCAAATCTTTATCCCCCACTCGATCGAAGGATGAAATCGCCTTCTTCGCACGTTCCAACGGCTCCAAATCATGCCAGAAAAAATTCCTACGACAAAATGACATGCGATTCGAAGGAAGGATTAATAAATCGGTCCTAAGAACATCACCAGCGAACAGATAATCGAACAGATAAATGACAATCTTAGACTCCAGAATAGATGAAATTGCCCATGATCCCACAAAGATCATATTATGATCCCCAATCCCAAACATCAACACACTCTATGCAGTCGTGGGAGCTGGATTCATCTAGTAAAGTCAGAATACTGCCCCAATGCATTGAAAAATGGCAGAAACTATATGGGGAAGCGAAAAAGGGGGCAGAGAGAGGGGGGATTTACTCTTCGTTTAGCGCCGGGTCGTTGATTGGCAACGGTAACGAATCGGCGGTTATAGAGTAAACGCTTATAGGCGCGACCTTTCGGCTTCTTTTTCTTCTCTTGTTTCTCGACTTTTGGGGTCTGTGATTTGACCTTGCCCGCGCGCGCAAGCGAGCCGTGTTGCTTGCCCTAGACGAGGCATTAGAGCGCTTCTGAGAGCGGAGGGGGGAGTACCATGATGGATGACGATGGGTTGGGGGGGAGTGAGTGCTCGGTCTGGATATTCGCGTAGCAGCCACAACCCCAAGCCAGCCGGACCTGCGGGGCCCCGCGTGACAACCAACCAGATTGATTCGAATCAGGCAGCGGTGAGGCCATGAGGAATCTCCTGCTTCCAGCATTCGCATCCGCAGCTATAGCAAATGCAGCAGTCATCGACCAGCATCCATGGCACTCGTTCTACACCGCCGGAAAACCCGCGAAAATGCTCGAAGTAGGCCGGCTCCCCCACTTAGGATGTAGAATCCCATTCGATGCGCAGGTTGATAGCAGACAATACCTGGAATGCGTATGCATGTGACATCAATGAGACAGTCGTCCTGGAAAATGCCAAGTTCATCAAGGAGTCCGGATTGCTCGAGGCCGGATACGAATATTTTGTCATTGATGGTACTTCCTGCGGACTGCAATAGATGATTCATTGCGGGGATTTAGACTGCTGGATGGGGAAGAACCGGTCAAAGGATGGATATTTAGTACCTGATTTTCAACGGTTTCCATCGGGGATTAAGGCTCTTGTTGATGCGATCCATGACCTGGGCATGAAATTCGGGATTTATGAGAGCGCAGGATATTTAACATGTCAACGCCTCCCCGGCAGTCTCGGTAAATCCCCCCGCACAAAGCCCCCTGATTTTAGGCCATGAAGACAAGGACGCAGAACTCTTCATCTCATGGGGTACCTACCCCCTCCTTTATCAGAATTGAGTAAGTTAGGCGTAGACTATCTGAAATACGACAATTGTGCCCGGGGCGCAGACGTCTGGCAATCCCGCTACAACGTAATGCGCGACGCCCTCCTGAAATACTGGAAACAACCCATCCTATACGCCTTGTGTGAATGGGGCGAAGATGAAGTGTGGAAATGGGGGAATGAAACGGGCCATACATGGAGGATATCCAAGGACATTGAACCCTATTGGGACCGAATAGCCTACATCGCGGACATTCAGGCCAAAACATGGATGTACTCGGGTCCATACGGTTATGGAGATATGGACATGCTGGGTGCTTACATCCCCTCTCCCTGTTCTGATTGATGTAGAAGTTGGAAATGGGAGGTTGACGATTTATGAACAGAGAACGCATTTCAATTTATGGGCTCTGTCCAAAAGTCCCCTCTTAATTGGAACTCACGTGTGTCCCCCACCCGCCTCAACCGCGTCTAACGTGGCACGTAGCTCCCCTCTCTCCCCCAAGAATCCCTCGACATCCTAATGAACGAACACATCCTCCGCATAAATCAAGACCGCCTCTCGCGCCCTGTATCCCCATTCCCTCCCTCACCCTTTAGCCCCTTCTCCACCGCCAAGAACATCCCAACACACTGGTCTGGCCCCCTCGGCGCAGGCGAAACAGTCCTCATGATCATAAACCCCTTTGACTATCCTCTCAGCTTTCAATTTAATTGGCGTGAGATCCCGGGTTTTGAGAGCAGTCCTGCGAGCATGTTTTGGTTTGCTGAGATTAGTGTGAAGGGGAGGGTTTGGAGGTCGGGGAGTCGGGTGGGGTTTACTGTGAGGGATCTTCCTGCGCACGGGAGTGTTGTATTGGTTGTTTGGGAAGCGGGGAGGTTTGTTCCGACTGAATATGAGAGGGATTTTGTGGAGGGGTATTACAATTGAAATGCGCGGGATTACGTAGGAAACCGGAATCTTTGCCGTCATGAATATCATGAATCAATTGCTTTTTGCTTTGGCCCTGCTTGTGATATCTGAGATGCCAATCTGACACCGTGCTAAAGCTGCCTTTCTTTATTGTTGATCCAATTTAACGTTAATCCAATTTGACTGGAAACCAGTCCCGCATCCTCCGTCCGAATTTCATAATAAGCATC
>Ga0335076_10007983_pt1 | contig 10673 bp, 9 predicted proteins | sample Lox_Sample_25_FD_206717 | JGI IMG/M metagenome (GOLD analysis project Ga0335076, IMG submission 206717) | Soil microbial communities from Loxahatchee National Wildlife Refuge, Florida, United States - Lox_Sample_2.5 | ecosystem: Environmental > Terrestrial > Soil > Wetlands | place: USA: Florida...
CAAACGAAATCGCGGTCACTATCGCCCCTCGTCGGGTAAAGCCCCAAAAAGATATGGGGTTGCCTGCGCGTTCCGCGATCCCCACGACGACGATGTTCGCGCTGGCCCCGACGGCAGTGAGGTTGCCACCGAGGACGGTGCCCAGTAGCAGGGACCACCACAGCACACCGGAGCTGGCGTGGCCGTGAATGGACTCAACGAATTCAGCGACGATCGGCGTCATGGTGGCGGCATACGGGACGTTGTTGACAAAGCCGCTGAACAGGAACGACACGACGAGGATCAGCATCGTCGTCAACCATTCATTGCCACGGGTGGCATGACTGGCCGCATGGGCCAGGTGTTCGATGACGCCGGTCCGCACCAGCGCCCCGACCATGATGAACAGTCCCGCAAAGAACAGCAGCGTCTCCCACTCAACGCTGGACAGGTAGAACTCACGAGACAGGCCAGAGACGATGACCAGGATCCCGGCTCCGGTCATCGCCACCAGCGAGGGCTCCATGTGGATGACATGGTGCATCACGAACCCGGTGAACACTAAGGCCAGGACGATCCCACATTGGATCAGCAGCGTGCGGTTACGGATCGCTTCTTTCTCATCCAGCGACATGACGTCGGCGACGCGCTCCGGTTCGACGGTGAATGCGCCGGGAAACAGCCGGGGCAACAGCAACAGCAGGGTGGCAAGCACGATCAGCACCGCCGGCCCCATGTTCTCCAGGAAGGAGATGAAGCTGAGGTGGGCTCCGGTGCCGATGATGATTGTGGTCGGGTCACCGACCAGGGTCGCGGCGCCACCGATGTTGGCGGCGAACGCCTCGACGATGAGAAACGGCGCCGGGCTGACCGCTAGCCGGTCACACACCAGCAAGGTAACCGGTGCGATCAACAGGACCGTGGTCACGTTGTCCAGGAAGGCCGATCCGACCGCGGTGACCAGCACCAGCAGGATCATGATCCGCAGCGGAGAGCCCTTGGCGCGTTTGGCCGCCACGATCGCTATGTATTCGAATACGCCGGTCTGCCGGACCACGCTGACGATGATCATCATCCCCAGCAGCAAGAAGATGACGTCCCAGTCGATCCCGGTGTCGCGTGAGTAGAACACTTCATCGGAATTGATCACCGGCAGGAAGAACACAGCCACCGCGCCGGCCAGCGCCACCATCGTCTTGTTGAACCGCTCGGTGGTGATCAACGCGTAAGCGACTACGAACACCACCGACGCGTAAATGGCGTGAACGGTACTCATGGTCATGGGCGGTCCGCCCTTTGGGCGCGCGCGTGGCTGAGCAGGCGCGGCGAAGCGGCGCTCAAGATTTGAGCGCCGCGGCCAGCAGGTGTGATGCGCTGATCACGCCATGCAACTTCCCGTCCTTGGTGACCGCGATCAGCGGCGTTCGCAACTGTGCCATCTCTCCGGCCACCTTAGTGATGGTGGCGCGCGCGTCGACCGATGGCATGTCACGCAGGTAGTCGGGCAGGAGGTCACCGACCGTCTTGCCCGCCAAATTCCGCACGGCCTGCTCAGGCGTCGAATCGCCCAGGACGCCAGCCAATCCCAGATCGTCCTGCACGTAGCGCGGCAGGATGAATCGCAGAATCGCGAACGCCGGGAGCACCGCGCACGGCTTCCCGGATACGTCGGTGACCAGGAGTCCGGGCAGGTGGTGCTCGGCGATCTTGCGAGCGGCGTCGACTGCGTCGGAATCGATGGGCACGATGGGGAACTTTTCTTCGAGATCCTCAGCCCGCACAGGGACACAATACTTCCCCGACCGCTCCGTTGATTACCTTCGGCCCTCATAACGCGATCAGCCCCGACTACACGGCGCGCGCTGGTTGATCGTCGGCATCGCGCCTAAGCGACGCATCTTCGCTGGTCGGCGCGCTGAGCTGGCGGTCGTGCGTACACTGGCGGGATGCTTGAGCAGATCCGTGGGCCCGCCGATCTACAGCACCTTTCCCAGGCGGACTTGCGGGATCTGGCCGAAGAGATTCGCGAGTCTCTCATCCACAAGGTGGCCGCCACCGGCGGGCATCTGGGACCCAACCTCGGCGTCGTCGAGCTGACGCTGGCATTGCATCGGGTATTCGATTCGCCGCACGATCCGATCATCTTCGACACCGGCCACCAGGCTTACGTGCACAAGATGCTGACCGGCCGAGCCGCCGACTTCGAGACGTTGCGCAAAAAGGGCGGCCTGTCGGGTTACCCGTCTCGGGCCGAGAGCGAACACGACTGGGTCGAGTCGAGCCACGCCAGCGCAGCGTTGTCCTACGCCGACGGGCTGGCCAAGGCGTTCGAGCTGACCGGGCACCGCAACCGGCACGTTGTGGCAGTCGTGGGCGACGGCGCGCTCACCGGCGGCATGTGTTGGGAGGCGCTGAACAACATCGCTGCGGCGCACCGACCGGTGATCATCGTCGTCAACGACAACGGCCGCAGCTATGCACCGACTTTCGGCGGTTTGGCCAACCATCTGTCCGCGCTGCGGCTGCAGCCCAGCTATGAGCATCTCTTGCAGCGCGGCCGTTCCGCGGTGCGCGGCATGCCGGTCGTTGGCGAATTGGCTTACCAGTTCATGCACAGCGTCAAAGCCGGTGTGAAGGACGCGCTTTCGCCGCAGCTGCTGTTCACCGATCTGGGCTTGAAGTATGTGGGGCCGGTCGACGGGCATGACGAGCATGCCGTGGAGACCGCGCTGCGCAGCGCCCGCGGATTCCGCGGTCCGGTGCTGGTGCACGTCGTCACCAATAAGGGCATGGGCTATGGCCCGGCCGAGGCCGACGAGGCCGAACAAATGCATTCCTGTGGGGTGATGGACCCGGCGACCGGGATTGCCACCAAGGTCCCGGGACCGAGCTGGACGGCAACGTTCTCCGAATCGCTGATCGAATATGCGACCAAACGCCGCGACATCGTGGCGATCACCGCTGCTATGCCCGGGCCTACCGGGTTGAGCGCATTCGGAGAACGCTTCCCGGATCGGCTGTTCGATGTCGGTATCGCCGAGCAGCATGCGATGACATCGGCGGCCGGCTTGGCGATGGGCGGGCTGCACCCTGTGGTGGCGATCTATTCGACCTTCCTCAACCGCGCCTTCGACCAGATCATGATGGACGTTGCGATGCATGCGCTGCCGGTCACCATGGTGTTGGACCGGGCCGGCGTGACGGGCCCCGACGGCGCCAGCCACAACGGCATGTGGGATCTGTCGATGCTGGGCATCGTTCCCGGCTTGCGGGTGGCCGCGCCGAGGGACGGCGCGCGACTGCGCGAGGAGCTCGGCGAAGCGCTCGACATCGACGACGGACCTACGGCGATAAGATTCCCGAAAGGTGATGTCGGCGAAGATATTCCGGCGATTCAGCGGCGCTCCGGCGTCGACGTGCTCGCGGTGCCGGCCGACGGGCTGACCGCCGATGTGCTGCTGGTGGCGGTCGGGGCGTTCGCCTCGATGGGCCTGGCGGTAGCCGAGCGGCTGCGCAAGCAGGGCATTGGTGTGACGGTGATCGACCCGCGATGGGTGCTGCCGGTATCGGACGTGGTGGCCGAATTGGCGGTCGAGCACAAGCTGGTCCTCACGATTGAGGACAACGGCGTCAGCGGAGGCGTTGGTTCGGCGGTGTCAGCCGCGTTGAGGCGCGGCGAGATCGACGTGCCGTGCCGCGATGTCGGACTGCCGCAACAATTCTTCGACCACGCGTCGCGCGGCGAGGTGCTCGCCGACGCCGGTCTGACCGATCAGGACGTGGCCCGGCAGGTAACCGGCTGGGTCGCGGCTGTCCTTGGCAATGGGGTTGAGTCAGCGGAGATCCGCGAACACCTGGACTAACGACAACAACTGTCAAGCAACAGGTTTCAACGCTTCAGCCAGTACAGACACTACCAATTCACGCTGCCAACCGCGGGCCTGGCCGGCGGCCAGGAACTCGTCGATCGCCGCGGCCGGGTCGTCGGCGCCCTCCCAATCCCAGCACAGCCGTCGGATCAGGTCCGGGGAGACCAGGTTCTCCGTCGGCACCGAGACCCGTTGGGAGAGTTCGCGTAACGCGGTGCGGGCCGCATCCAGTCGCGCTGCGGCTTCCGGTCTGCGCTTGAGCCAGCGTGCCGGCGCCGGCGGCCCGTTCGGCGGTTCGGCCTCCTCCGGGGGGCCGGGGTTTTTCCGCGCCGATTCCAGGGCCGCCAACCACGTCGCGGCGTTGCGGCGTTGCCTGGGACCGCCGAATATCGGCAGGGCGATCAAGTCGTCGCGGGTCTTGGGGTCGGCGGTGGCGGCTTCGATGATCGCCGAGTCAGGCAAGATGCGCCCCGGGGCGATGTCGCGGCGTTGGGCGATTTCATCTCGCACCGTCCACAATTCACGAACCGCGGCCAGGCCACGCTGGTTGCGCACCTTGTGAATACCCGATGTGCGTCGCCAGCGGTCCCGGCGGGTCGCCGGAGGTGCCTGGCCCGCGTTCCGCAGATAGTCGAATTCCTGTGCGGCCCAATCTGTTTTGCCCTGCTCAGCCAGCACGCTCGCGATCGCGTCCCGTAGTTCGATGAGGACTTCCACGTCGAGGGCCGCGTAGTTCAGCCAGGCCGGCGGCAGCGGACGTTTGGACCAGTCCGCGGCGCCATGACCTTTGGCCAGACCCACACCGAGCAGCCGTTGTGCCTCGGCCGCCAGGTTGACCCGGTCGAAGCCGGCCAGCCGCCCGGCGAGCTCGGTGTCATACAGCGCCGGCGGCCGCATGCCGACCTCGGCCAGGCACGGCAGGTCCTGGTCGGCCGCGTGCAGAATCCACTCGTCGTCGGCAAGCACCGCGGCGACCGGCCGCAGCACGGTCAGCGGGTCGCCGCCGTGACTGACCGGATCGATGAGCACGGTGCCCGCGCCGGCCCGGCGGATCTGAATCAGGTAGGCGCGGTTGGAGTAACGGAAACCCGAGGCCCGCTCCGCGTCCACGGCGAAAGCTCCGTGTCCACGAGCGAGCAGCTTTGCGGCTGCAGCGATCTCAGTGGGACTCGTCGAGAGGTCGGGCACGCCGTCGGCGGGCGCAAGCAGCGGCGTTACATCTGGTTCCGTGCTTTCGGGCTGATCTTCCGTCGTTTGAGGCAGCTGGGAACCCATGTCAGACGCGAGACCGTGTGCCCAAATCCGTCACCCCGACCGGTGGCAGCCCCGCGGCATGCTCGAGGACCTCGCAGAACGCCTCGACGTGTGTACCGATGTCGGGGGTGATCGCTGTCCAGGAGGCGCGCAATTCGAGCTGGTGGGCGCGCGGCGGTCCGGAGATGTCTCCGTAGCGCACCGAGCTGGTGGCGGTGACCGTGCCGCCGAGCGCGGTGACATGCTCGGCGCGGGTGTCGAGCGCGTCGACCAGCCAGCTCCACGCCACTTCCGGCAATAGCGGGTCGACGGCCTCGCTGGAGTCCAGGTCGGCCTGGATGTAGGCGACCAGCCGCATGGTGCCGTCCCAGGCGTCGGCGCCATCGGGGTCGTAGAGCAGGATCAGCCGGCCGAACGCGTCACCGTCGGATTGCTCCGGCACCAGGTCGAGCTCGGGACGTTTGACCTCGGCGCCCAGCGCGTAGCTGTACGGCGCCAGACGCTGCGGCGGCCGGATAGGACCCAGCTCGATCTCGGAACGGACGCTGGCACCACTCATCGCCGCGACCGCCTCGCGGAACGGGACCGGTTCGGCTGAGCTCACAACTGCTCGCTCCTTCTCACCCCGCTACGCCCTGCATCGTCGCCTGGGCACACAAACTCTGACGCTAGACCTATCCTGCGACACGCGGAGAAAGGCGCGCCGTTTAGTCCGCGTCGGCCGAGAAGCGTGCGGGCCGCTTCTCGCGGTGGGCGGCCAGGCCCTCCCGTACGTCAGGCCCCCCGAACCCGAGAAACTCCAGGCCAAGGGATGTTTCGAAGGCGGGCGCGAACATCCGGTACCAATGGTTGAGGCTGTGCTTGGTGAAGCGGATCGCCGACTGCGCGCCCTGTGCCAGACCCGCCGCGATGCGGGTAGCGGTGCCGAGCACCTCGTCGTCATCGACACAAATCGAGACCAGCCCGATCCGTTCCGCTTCTTCGCCGGACAGCGGCTCACAGGTGAGCAGGTAGTACTTGGCCTTGGCCATGCCGACCAGCAGCGGCCAGCAGATGGCCGCATGGTCGCCGGCCGCCACACCCAGCTTGGTGTGACCGTCGATGATGTTGGCGGTTCGCCCGGCCACCGAGACGTCGGCGAGCAGCGCCACGACCAGGCCCGCGCCGACCGCCGCGCCGTGAATCGCCGAGATCACCGGTTTGTCGAAGTTGACCATGTTGAGCACCAGGTCGCGGGCCTCGCGCATGATGCGCAGCCGGTGGTTGAACTCTCCGATGGTCTCGTCGATCAGGTCGAAGCTGCCCCCGGAGGAGAAGGCTTTGCCCTCACCGCGGACCAAGACGGCGCGAACGTCGGGGTCGCGGCCGATCGCAGGCCAGATGTCGGCGAGGTCGCGGTGCATCTGCGGCCCGACCGAATTGAGCCCCGGCGCGTCGAGCACCAGGTGTAGCACCCCGTGGTCGGCGCGTTCGATTCGCAGGCTCGGAAACTCGTCATAGCTGACTTCAGGGTGACGTACTGGCATGCACGACGACGTTACGCAGGCCCGCGACAGCTCGGACCGAGACTCCCTGGCGGGGCGGTCGAATCGCTGGTCGTGGCAGCATTGAGCGTGATGAGTACGCGTCGCACGCTTCCCGAATCGCCGTACCTGGCCGCGGCCACCGGCCGCAAGCCGCACCGGGTGCCGGTGTGGTTTATGCGTCAAGCCGGCCGATCGCTACCGGAATACCGCGCCCTGCGAACGGCGCACAGCATGATGGCGGCCTGCTTCGACGCCGAACTGATCGCCGAGATCACCCTGCAGCCGATACGCCGTCATGATGTCGACGCCGCGATCTTGTTCTCCGATATCGTGGTCCCGCTGCGCGGCGCCGGTGTCGACTTGGACATCGTTGCCGACGTTGGACCGGTAATCGCGGCGCCGGTGCGCACTGCCGCCGATATCGATGCATTGAAACCGCTTGAGCCGCAAGGTGTTCAGCCGGTGTCGGATGCGGTCTCGCTGCTCGTGCAAGCCTTGGGCGATGTTCCGCTGATCGGGTTCGCGGGCGCGCCGTTCACGCTGGCGTCCTACCTGGTGGAGGGCGGTCCGAGCCGTCACCATGCCCGCACCAAGGCGATGATGCTGGCCGAACCGGCCTGCTGGCATGCGTTGATGGAAAAGCTGACTGACCTCACCATCGACTTCCTTCGGGTCCAGCTCGACGCCGGGGTGGATGCGATTCAGGTGTTCGACTCGTGGGCGGGCGCGCTGTCGCTCGCCGCCTACCGTCGATACGTGCTGCCGCACAGCGCGCGGGTCTTCGGCACACTGGCCGAGCGCGGCGTCTCGATGACGCACTTCGGGGTCGGCACTGCCGAACTGCTGGGTGCCATGGCCGAAGCAGGTGCGACGGTCATCGGCGTCGACTGGCGCACCTCACTGGCCGATGCCACCGCTCGAGTCGAGACCGGGAGGGCGTTGCAGGGCAACCTTGATCCGGCGGTGCTGCTGGCGGGTTGGCCAGCGGTGGAACATGCTGCCCGTGCGGTTGTCGAGGATGGCCGCCGCGCCGTCGACGCCGGCGCGGCCGGGCACATTTTCAACCTTGGGCACGGGGTGCTGCCGGAAACCGATCCCGGTGTGCTCACCGACCTGGTATCACTGGTCCACTCGCTATGACCTACTCGTATTGTGTTGTCGGCGGCGGGATCTCGGGCCTGACGGCGGCCTACCGGTTACGGGCGGCCCTCGGTGACGAGGCGAGCATCACGCTGTTCGATCCGGCCGACCGGCTCGGCGGGGTGCTGCGCACCGAGTACGTCGGCGGGGTTGCCGTGGATGTCGGCGCCGAGGCGTTCGTGGTGCGTCGACCTGAAATGCCGGCGCTGCTCGACGAACTGGGTCTGGCGAACCGGCACGTCGGCACCACCGGAGCGCGCCCGCTGATCTACAGCCAGGATCGGCTGCATCCGCTGCCGGCAGCCACGCTCAACGGGATTCCGTCGTCCGCGGAGTCGATGGCCGGTCTGGTAAACGACGCGACCCTCGCGTATATCGCTGCCGAGCCGACTCGACCGTTCCGCTGGGCGCCCGGCGGCGATCCCGCCGTCGCAGATCTGGTGGCAGACCGATTCGGCGAGCAAGTGGTGGCCCGGTCGGTGGATCCGATGCTCGGCGGGGTGTACGCGGGGTCGGCGGCGACCATCGGCGTTCGCTCGGCCGCTCCCACCCTGGCCGCCGCTCTCGACGGCGGCGCCGCGCACCTGACCGAGGCGGTCCGCGAGGCGCTGACGAGCGTCACCGCCGGCCCGATATTCGGCGCGGTCGGCGGCGGTTACGCGGTGCTGGTCGACGAACTGGTTCGTCGCAGCCGGATCAACTGGGTTCAGGCGGCGGTGGCAGGGCTCGAGGCCGCTGGCGCTGCGGCGCAAGGGTGGACGCTGCGCGACGACGCCGGTGCGCAGTGGCACGCCGACGGGGTAATCCTGGCCGTCCCGGCTGCACGCCTGGTCGCGCTGGTCGATGCGTTCGCGCCACGCACCGCCGCCGCCGCGAGCCGCATCGTGAGCGTGTCGTCGGCGGTGGTGGCGTTGGCCGTGCCCCGCGGCATCCAGTTCCCGCAGAATTCCGGGGTGCTGGTGGCCAGCGGAGAACGGTTGCGCGCCAAGGCCATTACGTTGTCGTCGCGAAAGTGGGGACGACGTACCGACGTGGAGTTACTGCGCCTTTCGTTCGGGCGCTTCGGCGAAGACCTCGCCATTCGCGCCTCCGACGACGAGCTGCTGGCGTGGTCGTTAGAGGACCTTGGCACCGTGTTCGGGCTGACCGTCGACCCGGTGGACGTCCGCCTACAGCGCTGGCCTGACGCGATGCCGCAATACGGCCCCGGCCATCGCGATGTGGTCGCCGAACTGCGCGCCGGCTTGCCACCGACGGTGGCGGTGGCGGGCAGTTATCTCGACGGGATCGGGGTGCCGGCGTGTATCGCCGCGGCCGGCAGGGCGGTCACCGGCGCGATCCGGGCGGTGGAAACCACCGTGGCACGATAGTTCCTATGGCCCGTTTGGACTACGACGCGCTCAATGCCGCCGTCCGCTACCTGATGTTCTCGGTGTTCTCGGTTCGTCCGGGGGAACTTGGCGACGAGCGCGAGGCCCTGGTTGACGAGACCGCGACCTTCCTCAAGCAGCGCGAAGAGCGCGGCGTCGTGGTGCGCGGGCTCTACGACGTCGCCGGGTTGCGGGCGGACGCGGATTTCATGATCTGGACCCACGCCGCAACGGTTGAGGCGTTGCAAGCCACCTACGAGGATTTCCGGCGCACCACCACACTCGGGCGGGCGTGCACGCCGGTCTGGAGCAGTGTGGCGTTGCATCGACCGGCAGAGTTCAACAAGAGCCACATCCCGGCTTTCCTGGCCGGCGAGGAGCCGGGCGCCTACATCTGCGTCTACCCGTTCGTGCGGTCCTACGAGTGGTATCTGCTGCCCGATGAGGAGCGCCGGCGCATGCTGGCAGAACACGGGATGGCGGCCCGCGAGTACAAAGATGTCCGAGCGAACACCGTCCCGGCGTTCGCGCTCGGCGACTACGAGTGGATCCTGGCGTTCGAGGCCCCTGAACTGCACCGCATCGTCGACCTGATGCGTGAGCTGCGGGCCACCGACGCCCGGCGGCATACCCGCGAGGAGACACCGTTTTTCACCGGGCCACGGGTGCCGGTCGAGCAGCTCGTCGCGTCGTTGCCCTAGCGCGCAGTGTGCTCCGCTGCGAGTTCGTCGACCGTCGCCCCATCGACAAGCCGGTCCAGCGCGGCGACCATCGTGGCGCATTGGCGAGCAGGATGGTCGGTCGGGCAATTCACCGCGTGGGTAAGGAAGGTTTGCGCCGCTCGCGCATGTGCGATCACGTCGTCCAGCTCGGCAATTTGCTCACGAACAGTCTGACGCCACTGCGGGCTTGGAGCGTCGAGAACGGCCGCAGCGGTCGCAAGGGGCAATCCAAGCCGGTGGGCGATCTTGACGAATGCCAGTCGACGCAACTCCTCCGATCCGTACATGCGCCGGCCGGCCTGCCGCACCGCCGGACACACCAGCCCGCATTCGTCGTAGTACCGCAGCGCCGACGTGCTGAGCCCGAGCCGAGCCGCAGCCCGGCCGATCGGAATCAGGTCCATGCCGCCATTTGACTTCAAGCCGACCTGAACCTGCAAGGTGGTAGTCATGGAGATCTCGCCGGCCAACCGGGTCAACCATCATGCTGATCATCCTGGATTTGCCGGGCCGATGGGCCTTTTCGCCGCGCTCACCATGCTGATTGCGGGTCGTCGTCGCGCTCGCCTCGTGGCCGATCTCGCCTCGGTGTCGAGTTCGGACCGCGTTGTGGATATTGGTTGCGGTCCAGGCAATTCCGTCAGAGCAGCTGCCCGCCGCGGCGCGCGTGCCATCGGCGTGGATCCGGCGATGGTGATGATCGGTGTGGCCCGGCTGGTGACCCGGGACCGACCAAACATTATGTGGCTGCAGGGCAGTGCGGAAAACTTGCCGTTGCCGGAGCAGTCAGCAACAGTTGTGTGGTCGGTTGCG
>Ga0335076_10007984_pt1 | contig 10672 bp, 8 predicted proteins | sample Lox_Sample_25_FD_206717 | JGI IMG/M metagenome (GOLD analysis project Ga0335076, IMG submission 206717) | Soil microbial communities from Loxahatchee National Wildlife Refuge, Florida, United States - Lox_Sample_2.5 | ecosystem: Environmental > Terrestrial > Soil > Wetlands | place: USA: Florida...
CGACGTAGCGGTCGGTGCGCTCGAGCAGCCGTGCCAGCACGGCCATGCCAACGAACCCCGTTGCGCCGGTCAACAGGATCGCCTCGCCCGTGCCCGGCACGCGCATGCGGGCAGCTCTCGACGTGTCTTTCCCCGCCAGGGTCACAGTGCCTGACACCATCGCAGCCGCAGCAACCCGCGGCTATGGACAAAGGGACCGAAATCGCTACAACCAACTCTGACCAGCGGACGGGCTCCAACCGCCGATGCCGAACCCACCGCAGCTGACGCAACGTTGGCTACACGCCCGACGAGCGCCAGCCACGTTCCGGCGTCGTCGTGCTTCCCTGCTTTGACAACAACGCGAACAAGTCAAGCCGACCAAACATCTGTCCAACGGGCGGGAGAGACGGACGACCCAAAGACTCGCTGTCGGTCGGACCGGCCGCGAGCAGCGTCGCAACAGCGGCAGTGCGCTGCAAGGCGACGGTGTCGGCCTCGAAGTTGCGCGATCGCCTCAAGGCATCGGTCCGACACCCCGGAGACGGCGCTGCTGGTCGCCTGACAAATCAGCCGCGGCGACGGACGCGACTGCGCGAGGCGTCGACCGTGGCGGGCGGCGGTGAAGACGCCATCAACGCCGCGCAACCCCCGGCGTGACCCATATTGTCCGAGAGCGCCGTCGGTGCCGTTGCTGCTCTGTTGCTTGCAGGATTCGGTCGCCTGGCTAGCATCAGGCGCATCGACTTCGCGGTGGAGCGCTCGCGGTCGCCTTGCGCGCCATCCGCGCGTTGCGGGGAAGTCGGCGCCACGGCCAAGATGCTTGTCGCGGATCGAGAGCAGGTCGCTCGCGACTGATGGCTTGCGTCCCAGCCGAGCTCAGGGATGCTGTTGCTTCACGCCCCAGTCCAGTCACGGCCCGCGCGTATCGCGCAATTCTCGGGCACCTGTCCCCCAACGGGAGCTAGGTGGCCCCCGGAAGCGAACTGTGGTCTCTGCGTCATACGGTCGTACCTGTCAGCCAATCGAGGGGATTTTCAGATGGGAGCTTCCAACGAAGCTCGTCGAGGTCGACGGCGAGAAGCTGATGCAGTTCGTGTTCCGGGCGGTCGACGAGGCCGCGTGCGTGTGTGAGTGCTGGTCGGTGTGCGCGTAGTTGTGGGTTTCCGCTTCGCCGGTGGGGAACGTCGGACCGCCGGGTTGGGGTTGGCCCTTCCCAGATCATCGTCCGGACGCCGGCCGCGAGCGCCGCGCTCACGGCGAGGCTGGCTGCTGGGGAGTTGGGGTTTGGAGGCGCTCGCTGATTGCGTGACGGGCTCGCGCGAACGCGGTCGGGTCGTCGAGGAGGATGAATGCGTTGTTGGCCGCGACGAGTAGGGCCTTGAGTTCGAAGGCGAGTTGGGCGGGGTCGGCGTCGGGGTCGAGTTCACCGAGTTCGATGGCTTCGCGGGCGAGTCGCTCGAGCAGCGTCAGCCATTCGCGTTGCTGGGTGGCGATCGCGTTGCGGACCGGGCCGGGCCGCGTGCCCACGTCAGCCGCGGCCGCGGAGAAGAAGCATCCCCCGGGGAACACGCGACGTTCGATGTGTGAGAGGTACGCGTCGCACGCCGCGAGCAGTCGCCTGATCCCTTTGGGTGCGCGGAGTGCGGGGCGCAGGACCTCGTCCACGAACGTTGCGCGGGCGGCGTCGATCGTTGCGAGTTGGAGTTCCTGCTTGGATCCGAAGTGGGCGTAGAGGCCGCTCTTGCTCATGCTGGTCGCGAGCGCGAGGTGCCCGATCGTGAGGCCCTCAAGACCGTCGACCGTGGCCAGGCGCGCGGCTTGGTCGAGGATCGCCGTGCGGGTTCGCTCGCCCTTGGTCTGCTCGTCGGTCTCGACCGCCATAGAACGAAGCATAGAAGAACGATCGTGCTATTCTTTCCCGACGAAATAGAACGACCGTGCTTTTCGGCTCGGGGATAGGGAGGAGCGAGGACGTGATGGTGAGCACGGATTATCTGGTTATTGGAGCGGGCGCGAGCGCCCTGGCGTTCGTCGACGCACTGGTGGCTGAAGCGGATGTGGAGGTGACCGCGATCGACCGCCGCCACGCTCCCGGAGGTCACTGGCAGGATGCGTATCCGTTCGTTCGCCTGCACAGCCCTTCCGCCTATTACGGCGTGAACTCGCTTGCGCTCGGTCGCGATCGGATCGAGACCGACGGTGTGAACGCCGGGTTTTACGAGCGGGCGGCCGGAGCTGAGGTCTGCGAGTACTTTGCGCAAGTGGCGGCGCGGCTCGCGCAGACGGGCCGGGTGCGGATGCTCACCGGTCACGAGCACCTGGGCCCCGCGGGCACCGGTGAGCAGGTCGCAGACGTGGCCACCGGAGAGCTTCACGAGATCGAGGTTCGGCGCAAGGTGGTCGATGCGCGGTACCTCGAGGCGTCGATCCCGGCCACCCACCGCACTCCTTTTGATGTGGCCCCGTCGGCACGAGTCGTCCCCGTCAACGACCTGCCGCAGGTCATCGGGTCGGCCGCCGCCTATGTTGTCCTCGGTGCCGGCAAGACCGCGGTCGACGCGTGCGTCTGGCTACTGGATAACGACGTTGCGCCGGATCGGATTCGCTGGGTCAGGCCTCGCGACGCCTGGTTCCAGGACCGCCGCCACTTCCAGCCGCTTGAGCAGGTCGCAGCGATCATGGACGGGATCTCCCTCGATGCCGAGGCGGGCGCCCAGGCGGCGAGCGTCGAGGAGTTGTTCGAGCGGCTCGAGGACTGCGGGCGGCTCGTGCGGATCGACCCGTCCTATCCGGCCGTGATGTACCGCGGCACGATGCTGAGCGCCGGCGAGCTTGACGCCGTGCGTCAGATCGAGGACGTCGTCAGGCTCGGCCGGGTGGTGCGTGTCGAGGCGGACCGGATCGTGCTCGAGCGCGGCGAGACCTCGACGAGCACCGACGTGCTGCATGTCGACTGCACGGCGCAGGGCCTGCGCGACGCCCCCGCCACCCCGATCTTCGCCCGCGGGCGGATCGTGCTCCAGCAGGTGCGCCACCTCTCGCCCTGCTTCAACGCCGCACTGATGGGGTTCGTTGAGGCGCACCGCGAACAGGACGCCGACAAGAACCGGCTCTGCCCACCCAACCCGTACCCGAAAAGCACCGAGGACTGGCCGCGGATGATCAGCCGGACCTGGAGAACCGAGGCCAGGTGGCTGACCGAGCCCGACCTTTGCGCCTGGGTGGCCAACAGCCGGCTCAACCTGGTGCGCGCGCTCCCAGACCACGCCGCCGAACCGCGAGCGCAAACGGCGATCAGGCGATACGTCACTCATGTCGGCAACGCAATCCAGAACCTCAAGCAGTTACACGCGGGCCTGTCATCCGGCCAGCTTCCCACGCTCGATTCGAAATCCAACCCCAAGGAGGTCCCATGCCACTGATCAACGTCAAAGTCATCACGGGCGTGTTCACGCCGGAACAGAAAACGCAGATCGCCGAGCGCCTCACCGACGCGATGGTCAGCATGGAGGGCGAGAACATGCGCCAAGTCACCTGGTGCGTGATCGAGGAGGTCAACAGCGGCGACTGGGCGATCGGCGGCCAATGCCTGACAACCGAGGCCGTGCATGCACTCGCAGCCGCGGTCCCCGCCACGGCATAAAACCATCACCGCGCGCAGGCCCGGCGGCTTGCTCGCACCGGGCCTGCACTTGGTGAGGCTCGCGAATCCGTGACCCAATCCAAGCCACCGGAGGTCCCATGCCAGGTCAGGGCCCCCAACCTGCGATTGCATCGCCGGCGGCGATACCCGCGCCAACACGAACGCGGGTGTCGGCCCGGCCCTCACGAGAGACGTGCTCGTCGCCACAAGCGCGCACGTTTCGCATCGCAGCAGCCCGGTCCGACCCGTGCTCGGGAGCGCTAACTCACGGTTGTACAGCGCGTCTCCGACGGTTCCGATCGACGCGAGCACCTCATGGTCATCGAGCACCTGCGTGTAGCCAGACTGGTGTACTGGCTCCCGGCGTCCGTGTGACTCACCAACTGGAAGTCCGCGCCGGGCGCTCTGAGCCCCAGCGCCATCCGCAGCGCGTCGAGCACCAGGTCGGTCCGCATGCTGGCCGCTAGCTGCCACCCGACGATCATCCTGGAGAACACGTCGAGGATGAACGCGAAGTAGACGACGCCCTCCCAGCAGCGCAGATACGTGAAATCGCCGACCCATAGACGATTCGGGGCCGACGCGGTGAAGTCCCGCTTGACTCGGGTGCAGCGGCTGATGCGCGCTCACGGGATCCAGGGCGCCAAGCTCGGGATCGGCGGACAGCTCGCAAAGACGCTGTGCTCGACCAACTCTACGAGAACTCGGACAACCTCCAGCGCCTTCCACATCCGCCGATACCCGTAGGCGTGATAGTTGGCCGCGTGAACATCACGAATGCGACCGAGCAGCCGCTCGTCCTCGACCTGCCTAGCTGAGCGCTCGCCGGTCGCTCGCCGGTAGTACGCGGACGCCGACACGCCCAAGGTCCGGCAGATCGGCTCGACCCCGTAGCGCTCACGTCCCTGATCGATGAACGCGCTCACGACGGACGGTCCGGGTCGAGCGCCTTGGCAAAAAACACCGACGCCTCCTTGAGGATCGAATTCGCGCGACGCAGCTCGAAGTTCTCCTTCCGAAGCCGCCGGATCTCCTCCCGCTCCACCGTACTCAACACGTCGCTCCGCTCACCAGCGTCGGCCTGCGCGCGACGGACCCGCTTACGCAGCGCCTCCGGATGAACACCAAGATCGCGGGCGACCTCGGGGAGATCGGACGACCGGACTCCATCGCCAGCCGAACACCGCGATCCATCAACTCCTTTGAGTACTGCCTTCCTCTAGACATCCGCGGAGGGTCTCCTCTCCCGAGGACAGAATCCTCGATTCAGAGCCTCCGCGAAACCCGGCCTGGCTCAATCGAGCACGAACCTGAAACAACGCTCACGACATCAGCCGAACCTCCAATCTTGCGTGTTTACTCAATACGTGCGACCTCGCGTCGCAGCGCCTGGAGCGGCAGTCCTGGTGTCGACGCGGTTGTGACCGCTTTGGTGCTTGCAGCTTCCCGACGTCGAGTTAGCGCCGCGAGCGGCCGTGGACCGATCCGTCCACGACGCGCAACGTGCGCGTTTGTGTCGATGAGCAGGTCGATCGTCGCCGTGTTTGTGCAGCCCTGCTTTCCCGACGGCACAGGCATCTTCCGACCCAAGGGTCCCTACCGGATCATGCAACGAGCAGTCTCGTCGAGAGTGCCGCGCCGGCGACAAAACAGAAGCGGGTCACCGTCGCCGGACGCCGATGAGCCTCGGCCATCGCAGGCCGTCGCCGACCTCGATCCGGACGCCTCCTCTTGGGCGAAACCGAGCACGGTCGCGGTTGGGCTAGTCGTTAGCTGCGCCCGGTGGTCGATGGTGAGGAAGCGTCGACGATTTCCAGGTTCTGCCGGCGCTTGCTGGCATGCAGGGCCGGGTAACACAAAAGCTGTCTGCTCCCTCGACCGCGGCGAAGCACCCCTGGTGCTAACAACGGCCGTCGCGTCGGCTGCCACTCCGACTTTGTGAGCGGTCGTCTCTGCCGACGCGAACCTGCCGCTTCTCGACGTCGTCCTTCACGCGAGCTGGCGCGTGCACGGTCCGGGCTGATGCTCTCCCGAGGGTGGGGAACAGCGCCGAGCCGACTGGTCGGTGCGCGAGGGAGCACTCGACGCTCGACGGCCGGCGGGCTTGACGATCACTGCGGCCTCGGTCTCGGGGCTCCGCTTCCGTACGGCGGCGATGTTTGGACACCTGTCGCGGTCCGGTCCGCGGTATCGTGGATCGGGTGAGCGGTCTGGCTCACCCGATCTGGGTGATGCGCTCATAGCCCGGTGATGGGAGCGTGTCGGTTGCGTCGTCCACGATGCCGGCCGAGAGCACGTGGCCTCGGCTGAAGCGCGAGGTAGGTCACATATGAGCAAGTCGCAGCCGGCAGCCGCCCCGGCTCCGCGTCGTCCGCGGGTTATCGCGGAGCGTCCTGGGGCATCCGTAGGCGGGGGTGCAAGGCATCGTATTGCTGGTCTGCTGACGGTCGGATTCCTGGTGTGTGCTGGGTTGCTCGGGGTTGGGGTGAGCTCGGCGTCGGCCCTGGGGTCGGGTTATTTCGTGACGTTCGTGGCCCGTTCTTGTCCTGCTTACTCGGACATCTTTGCGAATAAGGCGCGCAACGACATTCTCGAGAGCCTGGAGGACCTGGGGCCCGATACCCAATACGCCGACAGCGGTCAGCTGGTCAATCCGACGGCGGAAGAGATCCCGCCGCAGGATGTGTGTACGCCGCTGGTCGGTTGGGAGTTCACGCTGGGGACGGGGTATCAGAGTCATGCGGTGACGGGGCCGTGGGGGTCGCTGTCGATCGTCACGAATCCGTTTCCTCGCGCTCCGATCGTGACTCAGGCGCAAACGCCGCTGGTGAATCAGGACGCCTTGCCGGTGGGCAAGCAGCAGTTGGCGGGGGCGGTGACGATTGAGCTGACCTCGCAGGAGCGCGCCCAGGCGAGTCAGGCCAGCCAGCTGTGGGCGCAGGGTGGAACGCCGACCGACCCGGACCTGGCGCAGAAGTTCCCCGGTCCGGCGTACGGGTTCGGTGGGCTGCGCTGCGCGACCGACAATCTGAACGGCGACAACGTCGAGTACGTCTTCTTCCCGGCGGGCGTGCGGCACGTGTTCTGCTACGGCCTGTATGTCACGCCGCCGCCGACGAGCGGGACGATCACGATCCAAAAGCAGGTCATGGGCGCGCCAGCGGGCGACAATCCCCAGTTCCCGTTCAACGGGAGTATCTCGTATGACCCGAGCGGGTTCCAGCTCGGGGCGGGAGGGTCGGAGGACTTCTACCGCGCCGGTGGGGTGACCTGGACGGTTAGCGAGAGCGCGGTCGCCGACTACAAGCTGGCTGATCTGAGCTGCAGCGCGGAGGCGGCCGGCGGCGCCCGTGGGGCGAGCACGGCCGTTATCAGCGGCGCGACGGCGTGGATCCACCTCGTCGCTGGCGAGCACGTCACCTGCGTCTACACCAACCGGTACGTGCCGCCGTCGGGCGGGCTGACGATTCGCAAGCTGACCACCGGCGGTGTGGGGCAATTCGACTATACGGTCACGCCGGTGTCGGGCCGCGGCAGCGTCCGACTCGCACGAGCAACCACGACGCAGCCGAACGTCACCGTCGACGCGCAGCCGTCGCTGCTGAACCTTGCGCCGGGCCGCTACCGGATCAGCGAGAGCAAGCCGGCTTCATCGGGCGGTGACTGGCGTCTGGTGCGCGTCCGTTGCGATGGCGCGAGCCGCTCGACCGCGCAGCCGGTCGAGGTCGACATCCCATCTGGCGGGGCGGTCACGTGCACGTTCATCAACGCATTCGTGCCGAAAGGGTCGATCGCGCTGGCGAAGATCACCGAGGGTGGGACGGGTACTGCATCGTTCCTGGTGTTCCCCGCGCACGGGTCAGCCGCCCAGTATCGGGAGAGCGCGACGACCACCGTCCCCGGGGTCGCCGCCGGCGCGGCCCCGGACACTGCCGCGGATGGGACCGATCACCTGCCGCTCGGGGCCTACTGGATCGTCGAGCAGCCGCCCGCAGGCGGTCCCGCCAGCGGCTGGACGCTGACGACCGTCAGGTGCGCCGGCCTGCTCGTGCCATTCGCGCAGGGCGCCGTCGAGGTCAAGCTGACGCCTGCGCACCCCGGGTTGCGCTGCGTGTACACGGACACGTTCTCGGCCACCTTGCCGCCTCCGCCTCCGCCGATCAACCCGCCGCTGGTGGAGCCTCCCCCCGCGCCGGTGTTCCCACTAGTACCCGGCCTGCCCGCGTACCAGCTCAGTGACCTCGTCGTCACCAAACACGCGTCAGCGTCGATCGTGACCGAAGGGGACGTGGTCGTTTACCGGATCGCGGTCAAGAACCTCGGCCCAGACCCCGCCCAGCACGTAGTGCTCGCCGACCAGCCACTCGGCCACGCGCCCTTCGTCGCCGTACAAACCAGTGCCGGCCACTGCAAGGCCCGGCTGCGAACAGTGCTCCCGATCACCTGCGGACTCGGCACGCTCCAACCCGGCCGCAACGTCACGGTAACTTTGCGCCTGCGCATCGAAAGCGGCGCGTCTGAGTTCACAAACGCGGCCGTCGCCGGCACCGCGACACAAGAACAAACGCTGGCCAATAACCTCGCCCGCGCGCGCGTCACGGTCCGCCAACCGCCCCCTGCCCCGCTCTCGGGCCTGGGCTAGCCTACAGCGCCCCAGTAGCCGGCCTAGAAGCTATCGCCACATCGCGTGCGGCGGTCGGATCCCGCGTTCGACCCACTGCCTAGCCGGCGGAACATCAACCGGACACGGGCTCGGCTCCCGAGCGACGCGTCTGCTGCGCGTACGCAGCCAGCACCCAGTGGACGTAGCCGAACCCGTTCGGAGCCGAATTCGTCGGGTGCTCGAGTAGCTACCAATAACTGGTCGAGTCGCGAGCAGAAGCGAATGTCGGCGCGTTTTAGTCTCCGTGCACCAGCAACGCGAACATCGCCCGCCGCGGTCGCGGCAGGCAGCTTTTCAAACTAACGGACCCGTTCGGTAGTTCCCCGGATCAAGATATCTTGCGTACCGGCCCACTATCGGTCTTGGGTCGCCGCCGAGATCAGGGTGCGTTACTCACTCAGTGCTCGCGGCCTGGATATCACCGGTCAGCTTCTCCGCGGGTAGGACGTGGAGGAACACGTACGCGGCGGCGGCGCCGCCGAGGAAGTCAGCGAGCAGGTAGATCCAGATGTTGCTCCACTTGAACAGACCGGTGACCATCGCGCCAACGGCGATCGCGGGATTGAACGCGCCGCCCGAGATCCCGCCGACGGCGAACGCGCCGGTCACGACGGTGAACCCGATCGCGAGCCCGTAGAAAGAGTTACCGTCGGTTCCCTTGGCGGTAGCGACGTTCAACACGACCCATGCGAGCGCGAACGTGAACAGGAACTCAGCGATCAGCATCCTGCCCGCGCCGGCGACGCTCGCGTGCGCCTCATGACCACCGACCACGCGGACGGTCAGGCCAGCCAGGACCGCGGCGATGAACTGCGTGACCATGTAGGCGCCGCACTCGTTGGACTTCATCCTTCCCCGCAGGAACACGGCTGTGCTCACGGCGGGGTTGAAGTGACCGCCGGAGATGTGGCCACCGGCGAAGACCATCACCATCAGCGCCGAACCGATCGCGAGCGGCGCCAGCGCGCCGGCGCCTGCCTTGTTGGTCGCCATCCCGACCGTGAAGACGAACATGAACATTCCGAGGAACTCAACAATCAGCTTGCGGTCAAGCGGGTAGCTCACGCTGGCCCCCTTCGTAGATCAGACGGTCACACACTTCGGTCGTGTTCGACCCCGCACAGGATCGACCTTCTACGATGTCCACTTTGCACAAAATGCTGGTTTGCGGCTGCCCTGCCCGGCGGGGAGAGAGTCGTCGGGCAGGCCGTTGTAGGCGGTTGGCCCCGATCGGCGCGGATCGCCCACGGCCGCCTCGACGTACGGCGCGATCCGACCGCGGGTGCAAATCAATCTCTGCACGTCACCCGGCCGTGTTGCGTGCGGGCCGGTCTCCGGCTTTGCGTCGGCTGCTGACGCTGACCCACGGGAACGAGCTGCCAGGGCGAGGCGCGCACCGGGGCCGCCAGCCAGTTGACGCCGGTGAGGCTGCGCACGTGAGCGGGGTGGGTGGCGCCACGCCGCGACCACGGCCGCGTGAGCGCCGATTAGGTTTGGTGGTGTTCATCACCGATGTCAACTGAGAGACTCAGGTATGAACAAGAGTGAGTTGATCGACACGATCGCCAACGACAGCGGGCTGTCGCGCGCCGACGCGACCCGCGCCGTGAACTCCCTGAGCACGACGGTCGCCATGATCCTGAAGAGGGGCGAGGAGGAGCGCCGCCGCTGATTGGCTCACTGCCGGTATCGGAACGCAGCGACGCACCGGACTCCGCCGCCCCGACCTCTGAGGACGAGAGGATCGCCGGTCAGCTTGCTCGATCCCCGCAAGCACCGGACGGAGCGCTCGACGAACGCGATAGTGGGCGCGCCTGGATCGGCGTGACCGCTAAGCCACGCGCGCAGCAACGGCGTCCGGCTCGCGCAATGTGCAGCGGGTCCGCCCGGAGCACACAGCGAAGGCCGGCGAAGTGCTCTAGGCGCGATGGGAGGACCAAGTTGGCGCCCGTTCCTCGTGTGACGAGGGGTCGCCGCTAGCCCGTTCATCTTGGGTCGCCTCGGACGTATCAGCCGCAGGATTGTCGAGCCGCGTGGCGGCACGGTCGCTTTAGCCCAAGCGGCATTCATCCGGTTGGAGGCCGTGGCTGCGAGGCTGGGGTGTGGACGTCAGGGTCGCGTGGACGTTCGTCCGCGGGCTCGTTGAGCTGGCTCGGGGTAGTCGTTACGCCTCGGGGTGAGAGGGGAGCCGCTGGCGTGATTGGGCTGGTTGGGGCGTCAGGCCGTGTGGTGTCGGCGCGCGTGGGTCCAGATGCGCCCGGCGGCGTAGCTCATGGCGCTGATGACGCCGACGTAGAAGCCGACGGGCCAGTTGGTCTGGTAGGAGAGGGCGATCGCGGCCCAGGCGACGGCGACGGCGATGATGATCGAGAGCGTGACTGCGG
>Ga0335076_10007985_pt1 | contig 10672 bp, 13 predicted proteins | sample Lox_Sample_25_FD_206717 | JGI IMG/M metagenome (GOLD analysis project Ga0335076, IMG submission 206717) | Soil microbial communities from Loxahatchee National Wildlife Refuge, Florida, United States - Lox_Sample_2.5 | ecosystem: Environmental > Terrestrial > Soil > Wetlands | place: USA...
AGAATTGGCCCTCGGGATGAACCCCGGGCTCGCCGAGCTCCGCCATGATCTCGGGGCCGCCGAGCGAGCCGGCGCGAATCGCCGTGTCCGCGCGCACGGCCGCGAGCAGGTCCGCGAACCGCCAGCCCTCGACGATCGTGAGCTGGTGCAGATAGACCTGCCCCGAGACGAGCTTGTCGACGAGCGACAACGGCGTAAGGCCCGGCAAGAGCTGGTATTCGCCGGCGCGAATTCGCGTCGCGTCGCCGCGCCAGCGCGCGTATACGTCGAGCAGCAACGGGTGCTCGAGGAGGTTGCGCTGCGCGAGCTCGGCGGTGACTCGACGCAGCGGCGTGCCGGTCGCCACCTCGAGCCACGCGCCTTCCGCGGGAATCGGCAGCTCCGCGTGCAGCGAGCGCCAGGCGAGGACGGCGAGCGCCGCTGCGCCGGCGAGCACGCCAACCAGAGCGCCGAGCGCGATCCAGCCGCGCCTACGCATCGCCACCGCACTCGAGGCGCTGCATCAGCCGCGCGGTCGCGGGGCCGCGCGCGAACGCCCGGCCGTCGAGCCGCGCGACGGGCCAGATTCCGATCAACGCGTTGGTCACGAAGAGCTCGTCGGCATCGTTCAAGTCTTGCAGAGTCAAGTCTGCTTCGCGCGGAACGAGGCCGACGAGGGGTGCCGCCTCGAGCACGACGCGACGCATGACGCCCGCGATGCCGTTGCGTGTGACGGCGGGCGTCAACAGCGCGTCACCGCGGACCACGAACACGTTGCTGCTGCTGCCGCCGACCACGCGCTCGGTCGTATCCAGCAAGAGCCCCTGCTCCACGTCATGGCCGCGCAGCTCGACGTGCGCGAGCACCTGCTCGAGCCGGCACAGGCTCTTCAAGTCGGCGAGCGCGGGCGATACGCCGAGCCGCAAGGCGCAGACGCGCATGCGAATTCCGAGAGTGTAGTGCGAGCGCGGATATTCGGGCCATGCCGAGAATCCGAGGATTCGAGTAGGTTTTGGCGCGTCGGGCGGCCGATAACCGCGCTCGCCCGGCCCGCGCGTGACGATGAGCTTGACGATGGCCCGCCCCGAGCGCGGGGCATGCGCGCCGATCTCGGCGCGCACCAAGCCGCGGTCCGGAGCTTCGATCGCGAGCCGGCCGCAGCCGCGCTCCAGCCGCTCAAAGTGGTAGTCGAGCCAACGAATGCGCCCGTCGACGCAAGCCATGGTCTCGAACAGACCGTCGCCGTAGGCGAGGCCGCGGTCCGCCGGGTCCACGCCGGTTTCGCGTCCGTTCACGAGCCAGAGCGCTTTCAAGCCGTTCGCCGCCTCGCGCCGATCAGACCAGCGTTGTAGCAAAAAGAACCGCGCGCTGTCAGGTCGCGGTGCGACCTCCCGCGACGCGACCCTAAGCGAAGCGCTTGAAGACGACCGTGCCGTTCGTGCCGCCGAACCCAAACGAGTTCGACATCGCGATGGACAGCTTGGCCGGGCGCGCGACATTGGGCGTGTAATCGAGATCGCACGCCGGGTCCGGGTTCTCGAGGTTGATGGTCGGCGGAATCACCTGCTCGTGCAGCGCGAGCACGGTGAAGATCGCCTCCGCGCCGCCCGCCGCGCCGATCATGTGACCCGTCGTCGATTTCGTCGAGCTTATCGCGACGCCCTTCGCCCGATCGCCGAACGCGCGCTTGAACGCGATCGTCTCCGCGACGTCGCCGAGCTCGGTCGAAGTGCCGTGCGCGTTCACGTAGTCGACCTGCTCCGGGTTGACTCCGGCGTCGCGCAACGCGTTTACCATGCAGGCGTACGCGCCCTGCCCGTCGTCGGGCGGTGCGGTGATGTGGTGCGCGTCGCCGCTCATGCCGAAGCCGATGAAGTCCGCATAGATTCGCGCGCCGCGCGCCCTTGCGTGCTCGTACTCCTCGAGCACGATGCAGCCGGCGCCGTCGCTCAGCACGAAGCCGTCGCGGTCGCGATCCCACGGCCGGCTGGCCTTGGTCGGCGCGTCGTTACGCTGGGATAGTGCGCGTGCCGCGCAAAACCCGGCCATCCCGATCGCCGTGCTGCAGTATTCGGCACCGCCGGCCACCATCACGTCCGCGTCGCCGTGCTGGATCATCCGGGCGGCGAGCCCGATGCTGTGCGTGCCGGTCGTGCAAGCCGTGACGACTGCGAAGTTCGGGCCCGTCATGCCGTAGGTGATCGACAGGTGCCCCGAGATCATGTTGATGATGGTCGCAGGCACGAAAAACGGCGAGACGCGGCGCGGACCCGCCTCGAGCATCTTCGAATGGTTCTGCTCGATCGTGTGAACTCCGCCTATCCCGGAGCCGACCGCGACGCCGTAGCGATGCGCTTCCGCCTCTTCGACTTGGATGCCGGAATCGCGAATCGCCTCCACGCCGGCCGCGATCCCATAGAGCATGAAGGGATCGCACTTGCGCGCTTCCTTCGCTTCCATGTATGCCGTCGGGTCGAAGTTGCGAATCGTGCCGGCGAAGCGAGTCGAGAACGCGCTCGCGTCGTACTGGTCGATGGGCGTGATCCCGCTGACGCCGTCGCGGACCTTCGCCCAGCCCTCGGCGACCGTATTGCCGCACGGCGAAATGAGGCCAAGGCCGGTGACTACGACGCGTCGCTTCGACACGGTCGATGCCTCGAGCTCAGAGGGAGTGAACGATGGGGCTGTGCGAGCCGACGCGGCAGATTAAGCGTCGCTTCGTCTCGCATTGATGTAGTCGATTGCTTGCTGGACGGTGGTGATCTTTTCGGCTTCTTCGTCGGGAATCTCGGTCTCGAATTCCTCTTCGAGGGCCATGACGAGCTCGACGGTATCCAGGGAGTCCGCGCCCAAGTCGTCCACGAACGAGGCATCGTTCTTGATCTCGTCCGCCTTGAGGCCGAGCTGCTCGGCAATGATTCCTCTGACCTGTTCTTCCACACTGCTCATGTGCGCGATACCCCTTATTAATTGACCGGCCGGACCATCGGGCCCGGCCGGCGTGGCGCGTATTGTATTGGAATAAGGTGGGCCATTCTACCGGCCCGCGCGGCGTGCCGAGACGGCTCGAATGTCGCGAATTTCCATACCATCAAAGGCTTCCGAACGCCGTTGCTCAGTGCATCAACATGCCGCCGTTCACGTTCAGCGTCTCGCCGGTGATGTATGCCCCGGCGTCCGAGACGAGAAATACGACCGCTGCCGCAACGTCCGCGACGCTGCCGAGCCGCGCGAGCGGAATGCGCTCGCGCAGCGCCTGGACCTGCTTCTCGTCGAGCGCGCGCGTCATGTCCGTGTCGATGAAGCCCGGCGCGACGACGTTGACCGTGATGTTGCGCGACGCGATCTCGGCCGCCAACGACTTCGTGAAGCCGATGACCCCGGCCTTCGCCGCGGCGTAGTTCGTCTGCCCCGGGTTGCCGCTCAAGCCCACGATGGAGCCGATGTTGACGATGCGGCCGTATCGGGCCTTCGTCATGCCGCGCAAACATCCCTTGCAGAGGCGATAAAGCGACGAGAGATTCGTCGACAGCACGGCGTCCCATTCCTCGGTCTTCATTCGCATCAGCAGATTGTCGCGAGTGATGCCCGCGTTGTTCACGAGGATGGCGGGAGCGCCCTCGCGCGCGCCCAAGTCCGCGAGCAGCGCGTCCACGGACGCCTCGTCGGCGACGTCCAGCACGGCGCCGCGTCCCTTCAAGCCAAGGCTCGCGAGCTTCGCGCTGATCGCGGCCGCGCCCTGCTCGCTCGTCGCGGTGCCGACGACGATCGCTCCTTGGCGCGCGAGCGCCTCGGCGATCGCCGCGCCGATACTGCGCGAGGCGCCGGTGACGAGTGCGACGCGGCCCGCGATGCCGGGCCACGGAGTCAGGGCTGAAATCTCCATTCGTTCTCTTCCGGGTTCTCTTCTGCGCCCAAAACGACGCGCGATTATAGCCGCGCGGTCCGTGGCGCGGCCCGCGGCCGAGCGGCCGCGAACGCAACGCCGGCGAGCGCCCCCGCGATCGCGCCGTAGAGGTGCGCCGGCACCACGACCGCGCCGCCGACGCTCGCGGCGGTCAGGGGGACGGGTCCATAGACGACCTCCCAGAGGAGCTTCAGGGCGAGCCCCGCACCTAAGGCGACGCCGAGCCCCACGGCCCGCGCCCGGATCATCATGACCACGCCGCAGGCGACGAGACCGTGGAGGACGCCGGAAAGGCCGACATACCACAGGGTGTCGGGGTGAAACAGGTACAAACCTGCGCTAATTGCGAACCCCGTCACAAGACTGGCGACCACCCATTCGGCCGGATCGAGGAACTCTTCCAGCAGTCCGCCGATCAGTAGCAATGCGAGAAGGTTGGGCCACAGGTGGGCCCAGCCGAGGTGCACGAGATGCGCCGTAAGGAGTCGCCAGACCTGCCCGTTCTCGACCGCCGCACGGTCGTAGCTTCCCCAGTCCCGGGCGGCCGCGCCGCCGAGGGCGAGCCCGAAGCAGCAGGCGCCGATCACGAGCGGCACCGCCCCGCGGTGCCAGAGTCGCTTCGCTAAACCAAACTTGCCAAAAGGGTCTTCGTTCACAATGGACATCAATACCCGTGTGCTATCTTCGGCGGCCGTTAGGCGTCGTCTTCAGGTGGCGAATCAAGGTGTGGCCATGATGAGAACATCGCTCAGAGCCGCCGAGCAAGGCTTCACGCTGCTCGAGATCATGGTCGTCGTCGTGATCATCGGCTTGCTGGCCGCGATCGTAGTGCCGAACTTCGTCGGTAACATAGACAAGGCGGCGGTGAGCCGGGCCAAGCAGGACATCCGCGGCATCGAGACCGCGCTGAACCTGTATCGGCTCGACAACTTCCGCTACCCGAGCACGGCCGACGGCCTGCAGGCGCTCGTCACGAATCCCGGCGAGGCCGCCGCACCGAACTGGAAGGCGCAGCTCAGGAAGTTGCCCGTCGACCCGTGGAACCATCCTTATCAGTACGCCTATCCGGGTCAACATGGAGAGTTCGACGTCTTCACCTATGGCGCCGACGGCCAGGAAGGCGGCGAAGGCATCAATGCCGACATCGGTAACTGGGATCTCGACTAGCTCGCCGGCTCGGCGCCGCCCGCAGGGCGGCTTTTCATTGCTCGAGCTGCTCGTGGTCGTCGCGATCATCGGCATTCTCGTCGGCGCGGTCGTTCTGTCCGTGAACGTCGTCGGCGCCGATCGCGAGGCCGAGCAAGAGGTGCACCGCTTGCAAGGGCTGATCGATTTGCTGCACGAAGACTCGTTGATGCAGAGCCGCGACTACGGCCTCATGTTGACGACGGGCGGCTATCGCTTCTACGCCTACGACTACACGCAGCTCAAGTGGCTCGAAGTGGCGGGCGACAAGCTGCTCGCCGAGCACGCGGTGCGCAATCAGCTCTTGTTGGCGCTCGCGCTCGACGGCAAGGACGTCGAGCTGCAAAAGAAGTGGGAGACGATCGACCGGGAGAAGGACCCGCAGCCGCAGGTCATGATCCTCTCGAGCGGCGAGATCACGCCGTTCGTGCTCGATGTCTCGCGCCAAGGCGTTCGCGGCCATTTCTCGTTGACCGGCGACCTCGACGGCAAGCTCGCGGTGGCGGAGGACGGCTATGCGTCGCGTTGACCTCCGCCGCTCGCGCGGCTTCACGTTGCTCGAGGCGATGGTCGCGCTCGTGATCGTCGCGCTCGGCATGATGGCCGTGAACGGTCAGCTGAACCGCTACGTCGTAGCCGCGAGCTTCGTCGAGGAGAAGACGCTCGCGAGCTGGATTGGGACGAACGAGATCACCGCGATGAGCGTCGGCCCCACCTGGCCGCCGGTCGGAACGCACGACGAGGACGTAGACTTCGCGCAGCGCAAGTGGCGCTGCCACATCGTCGTCACCGAAACCGACGTGATGAATCTGCATCGCGTCGACGTGTCGGTTTCGCTCAAAGACAAGCCCGAGCGCATTCTCGACAAGGTGTCGGGGCTCGTGGAGCCGCCCGCGCCCGCCGGCATACCGCCGCCGCGCTGGTCGATCCCGATCGTGGCGCCGGAGCCCACGCAATGACGGCGCGTCGCCCGCACGGCTTCACGCTCATCGAGCTGCTCGTCGCGATGGCGATCGTCGCGGTGATCGGCGTGATGGCCATGACCGGCTTGAGCGAGGTGATCCACCAACAGACGCTCGCGCGCGAGCGTGCGGCACGCTGGCAAGCGATCCAGCTCGCGATGCGCGTCATCGTCCAGGATCTCGCGCAGCTGCAGCCGCGCGCGACTCGGGACGAGCTCGGCGAAGCCTACATGCCGAGCTTGCTCGCGGATCCGAACGGTCAGTTCGCTCTCGAGTTCAGCCGCGGCGGCTGGGCGAACCCCGGCGGCTTCCCGCGGGGAACCGTCCTGCGCGTCGCCTACAACTTCGAGGACGACAAGCTGGTCCGCTATCACTGGCCGGTGATGGACCGCACGACGGGCACGCCGCCGGTGCGCACGCAGCTGCTCGACGGCGTCAAGAACATCGAGGTGCGCTACCTCGACAGCACCGGCATGTGGCAGCTCGACTGGCCCCCGGTCGAAGAGGCCGGACCGCAGCGCTTGATCGATCGCCCGCGCGCGGTCGAGTTCGCGATCGAGCTCAAAGACTTCGGACGCGTGTCGCGGATGGTGGAGACGACGGGATGACGCCGCGCGCGCGCCAACGCGGAGTGGCCGTGCTGATCGCGATGCTCGCGGTCACGGTCGGCACGATCATCGCCGTGAACTTGATGTGGCAGGGCACGCTCGACCTGCGCCGCGCCGAGTCCGCGCTCGCGTCGGATCAAGGCATGCTCTACATGCAGGGGGCCGAGGCCTGGGCGGCCGATATCTTGCGCCAGGACCTCGTCGACTCGCCGGAGAGCGACAACCTCGGCGAGATCTGGGCCACCGAGCTGCCGCCGCTGCCGGTCGACGGCGGCACGATCCAGGGCAGGCTCGAGGACCTTCAGGGCCGCTTCAATCTGAACAGCCTGATCAACGAGCGCGGGCAGCCCGACGCGGTCGCGCTGAAGCAATTCGAGCGGCTGCTGTCGTTGCTCGAGATCGATCCGCAGCTCGCGGGCGGCGTGCTCGACTGGCTCGATCCCGACACCGACGTGCGCTTCCCGAGCGGCGGCGAGGACTCGACTTACGCGAGCGCGACGCCGCCCTACCGCACCGCGAACATGCCGATCACGTCGTCGTCCGAGCTCATGGCCGTGACCGGATTCAACCGCAAGATTTACGGGGTGCTCGCGCCGTACGTGACGGCGCTGCCCGCCGGAACGAAGCTGAACGTGAACACCGCGTCCGCGGTCGTCATCGCCTCGCTCTCCGAGATGATCGACGCGTCCACCGCGAAGGCGCTCGTCGACGAGCGCGGCAACCGCGAATTCGTCGACATCAAGGACACGTTCCAGAACCTCGTCGACAAGGACACGATGAAGCGAATCGGCGGCACGAGCGAGCACTTCTTGTTGACCGCCACGGTGACGCTCGGTACAAATCAGATGGTCATGCGTTCCGTATTGCAGCGCGACCGCAGCGGTATCACGCGCGCGTTGTTCCGCAGCCTGGGGGTCGAGTAGCGTGGCCGACGCCTTATACATCCGTCTCGGTGAGAACGGCGCCGCCGCGTGGGCGACCTTCGCGCCGACGGGCCAGATCACGAGCACGTTGTCGCGCGGTCCGCTCGCCGACGCACGCGCGGCAGCGGACGGACGCCGCGTCGTGGCGTTGGTGCCCGGCATCGACGTCCTGTCGACGCAAGCCGAGCTCCCGGCCTCGAGCCCGGCGCGGATGCGGCAGATCGTGCCGTTCTCGCTCGAGGATTCCCTCGCCGACGACGTCGAGGGATTGATGTTCGCGGTCGGCGCTCGCCTCGAAGGCACCATGACGGCGGTCGCGGTCGTCAACAAGGCGCGGCTCGAGGGCTGGCTCGCGGAGCTCGCTGCCGCCGGCATCGTGCCCCAGGCCGTCTACAGCGAGACCGAGGGCGTCCCCGACGTGCCGGCCACGCTGATGCTGCTGCTCGAGGGAGACCGCGTCTATGCGCGCCGGCCCGGCCAGCCGCCGTTCGTGCTCGAGGGCGTGGCGCTGCGGCAAGTCGTGGACCTGCTGCGCGCGGGCGAAACCGAAAAGCTCAAGTACGCGATCGCGTACGCCGATCCCGACACGCGCGCGCATCTGCGGGACGAGGTTCGCGGGCTCGCGGACGAGTTCGAGAGTGCCGAGGCTAAGGTCGCCGTCGACGGTCTGTTCCCGCATTTCGGGGCGACGCTCGCGCAGCGGCCCGGGACGAATTTGCTGCAGGGACCGTACGCGCCGAAGTCGAACTGGCTCGAGCTCGCGCGGCCATGGCGCAGCGCGGCCGCCCTGCTCGTCGTGGCTCTGCTGATCGGGATCGTATTGCAGGCTGCCGAGTACTGGCGGCTGCGCAGCGCCGATGGCGATCTCGGCGCCCGCCTCACGACGACGTGTCAGCAGGTCGTCGGCACGAATCGCGCGAGCGCGTGCGACGCCGAGATCCAGAAGCGCCTGCACGCCAGCGGCAAGAGCGCGGAGACGTTTCTCACGACGCTCGAGGCGATCGCCGCGATGCGCGATCCGGCGCTGCGGATCGACGCGCTGACCTACCGCAACCGCATCGCCAATATCCAGCTGATCGCCGGCGACGTCGGCGCGATCGACAAGTTCGCGCGCGATCTCGAGCAGACCCACCGATTCGCGCCGAAGATCGAGTCGGCCAACCAGGGCAACGGCGGCATCGAAGGCCGTTTGCAGATCGTCCCGAAATGAAGGCCTGGTTCGACAGCCTACAGCCTCGCGAGCGCCTGATCCTGCTCGGCGGCGTCGCGGCCGTATTGGTGATCGCCGTCTGGTTCGGCGTGATGAGGCTGCACGCGCAGACGGAAATATTGCGCGACGCCGTCGCCGCGAAGCAGCGTATGCTCGTCGACCTCGGGCGCGTCGGCGGCCGCCCCGCTGCGCCCGCCCCGGGCGCGCAAGGCAACAATCAGACGCTCGTCGTCGTGATCGACGGCAGCGCTCGCGAGCACGGCATCGCGCTCACGACCCGCCGCCCCGACGGCCCCGACGGCGTGCAGGTCGCGTTCAGCAACGTGCCGTTCGACATGTTGCTCGAATGGCTCGTAGCGCTCGAGAAGCAGAGCTCGGTCGCCGTGGAGGCCGCCTCCTTCACGACCGCGAAGCAGAAGGGCATCGTGAACGGCCAGCTCACGCTGCGCAGGTCGTGAGCGAATGAAGCTCTGGCACTGGTTGGCTCTAGGCATCGGCGCGTACGTCGCGTTCGCGCTGAGCTCGTTCCCGGCGGGCACCGCGTACGCGTGGTTTGCCCCCACCGCTCTGCAGCTCCAGGGGATCGAGGGCACGCTCTGGTCCGGGCGCGCGGCCGCCGCCAACGTCGGCGAGCTGCCGCTACACGACGTTCGTTGGAGCGTGCACGCGTGGCCGCTCCTGCTCGGCCGCGTCGCGGCCGATCTCAGGGCACAGCTCGAGGAAGGCTACGTGGCCGCGCACGTGAACGCCACGCGCAGCCGCGTGTCGCTGAGCGACGTGCGCGCGAGCACGTCTTTGCCGACGTTGCGCGCCGTGCTGCCGGTCGGTGGCCTGCGCGGCGAAGCCAACTTGACGCTGAGCGCGCTCGATCTCGATGTCGCAAAGGCATGGCCTACCAAAGTCGTCGGCGACCTCAAGCTGCTGCAGCTCGAGACGCCGCCGATCAACCTCACGGGCGGCCCGCGCGGCAAGCTCGTGCCGATCGGCAATTACGACGTGCTCTTGGCGGAAGGCGGCAGCCCGATCAAGGCGACGTTCAAGGACACCGGCGGACCGCTCGAGGTTTCGGGCACGCTTGCGGTCGACGCTGCGCGCGCATACAAGCTCGAAGGGGTCATCAAGCCGCGCGCGGATGCGCCGCAGGAGCTCGTCGACGGTCTCAACGTGATGACGAGCGAGCCCGACTCCGAGGGCCGGCGGCGCCTCACGCTCAGCGGATCGCTCTGATCAGCCTGCCGACCACGACCGCAGCGCCTTGAGGAGCGGGAAGTACAACGCGACACGTACGCTCCGGCGCTCGATCGCCGCGAGCGCGGCCGCGTAGCGATCGAGCTGCGGCCGATACCGCTCGACCTCGGAGTCGAGGAACGCCGCTCGCTCGCCGCCCTCGTGGCGGCTCGTCTTGAAGTCGACGATCCAGCGCTCGCCGTCCGCGACGAACGTGCGATCGAGACGTATGTGCTCGAGCACGTCGCCGCTGCGCAGCGACAGCGTGAGCTCGGACCGCGCCTCCTCGTGCGAGCCGAGCACGAAACGGCCGTAGCTGTCCTCGAGCGCGGAGCGCAGCGCCGCGACCACGCGCGCGGCGGCGGGCGCGATCTCGCCCTCCTCGACGCCGAGCAGCTGCAGCTCTTGCGCGTACTCGCGGGCGCGTCCTTCGATCGACTGCGCGCTCTGCGAGTCGACGCCGGTTTCCGCGATCCGTTGCAGATGTCGGTGGACGACCGTGCCGATGTGCGCGGCGGTCCGGCTCGCCCAGACGAACTCGGGGCGTGCGCGCACGGCCGTCGGCGCGTCGGCCGCCGGTGCGGGCTCGCTCTCGAACGGCAGCGCGAGCTGCGGCGCGGCGAGCGTCCGTATCGCCGTCTGCACCGGCGGCGGCGCGGGTTGCGGCGCCT
>Ga0335076_10007986_pt1 | contig 10672 bp, 10 predicted proteins | sample Lox_Sample_25_FD_206717 | JGI IMG/M metagenome (GOLD analysis project Ga0335076, IMG submission 206717) | Soil microbial communities from Loxahatchee National Wildlife Refuge, Florida, United States - Lox_Sample_2.5 | ecosystem: Environmental > Terrestrial > Soil > Wetlands | place: USA...
CGGCCGCCCGCCCACCCCCCCGCCGCTGGGTCCCGGCCGGCTGCTCACCAGCGGTCGCCGAGGACGCTGCGGCGGGTCCCCGCCTGCCAAGGGAAGACATCGTGCCCGAACCAGCCGCACCCCGCCCGGATCCGGATCCCGCCGCCACCCGGCCGCGCCCGTCCCTCAACGGCACCGCCCCGCCAGAGCCACCGGTCCCGCCGATGCCCTCCGAGGTCACCAAGAACGGCGCCGCCCCCCCAGGCCACCGGTCCCGCCGATGCCATCGGAGGTCACCACGGCGCGCACACAGCGGCCCGCGGCCGGCGTGCTCCGCACGGCGATGTCGCCGCTGCGCAAGATCCTGCGCCGAGCGCCCCGCCATGCGTAGTCCCGGCCCGCGAGCCGGCGGCCCGCGGCCATCATGGCATGCCGCGCGCCCCCCGGCCTGTCCCCGGCGCACGTGACCGGAAGCGCCGTGACGCACTCCGCGGCTCATGAGACCAGCCTCAGTCTTGCCTCCCGGGCAGACCGCGGCGGTTACGTCATCGCCGCGCTGAGCGGGGAACTCGGCACCGCCTCCGCTCCCGCCCTGCGTGAGCAGCACGGTTCGGGCGGCGACCGCCGGCCAGCCGAGGCCGCCCAAAGCGATCTTCCCGCCGGCAACTGTCCCGGCTCGCGGCCGCATCGACGGCGTCATCGCGGACGCGGCTGCACAATCGACTATGCCTGCCTTTGACCTGGCGGACGGACCTTGCGCAGGTTCCGCTGACAGGGCCCTGGCGGGTCAGGTCAGTAGCCGGCCGCGTGCCCTGCCTGCCCGCTCATATCCCCGCGGGTTCTGTGACAGGCTGGCCACAAGCAAGTGGCTGCGGCCGAGCCGGCCAGCTCATCCGGCTGCTACTGCGCCGCCGCCGCGAGGGTATAAGCGGACCGGAGCTGTTTCGGCGGCCAGCCCGGTAGGCCGGCTGCGCTGGTCTTCTGCTGGGCTCTGCCAACGATCAGCTAAGTCGTGGTCAGCAGGGCCGGCGCTGTTGCAGTTCCAGGTAGAGGGAATGCCGCCGCCTTGCGCGGCCGGTCAGTTGGCTGGGGTGACGATCCCGTACTCATGGGTCTTGCGGTAGATGGTCGCCCGCGACATCCCCAGCGATCGGGCTGTCCTGGCCTTGTTGCCGTTGTGGTCCAGCAGGGCCTGCACGATAGCGTCACGTTCCATCGATTCCAGCGGGCTGAGCAGGCGGCGGCTCACGGTCCAGCATTCTGGCGGCAGGTCACCCGGCTGGATAGTTCCGCTGCGCTTGTGGTGCACGACCTGCCGGAGCACCTGCCAGAGCTGCTCGGTGTTGCCCGGCCAGCTGGACCGGAGCAGAAGCTGCATCGCCTCGGGCGAGCAGGCCAGGGGATCGTGATGATTCAGCTTGGCCAGGAAGAACGGCACGAGCCGATGCAGGTCCTCGATGTGGTGGCGCAGCGGCGGAAGCTCCACGGTGCTCGGGTAGAACTGCAGCAGGGAGGCCAGGTCGGCTTTCACCGGGCGTTGGCTGAGCGTGGCGGCAACCCAGAGCTTCTCCTGCCTGCCTGCGGCCGATGCCTGTTCCAGTGCGACCGAAAGTGTGCGCAGCCGCAGGGCGCTGAGACGGTCGATGCGCCGGATGACCAGGCTCCCCTCGTGCTCAAGCAGTTCGCCGAGCGCCCGGACCAGCCAGGGGTGATCGGCGGCTTCGGCGGCGTCCAGTACATGCAAAGTGCCGCCTGGGTTGCGGCGCCAGTGAACAGCCCGAAGCAGCGCCAGCTTGCCGACTCCGGGCTCGCCCTCCAGCGCCAGCCACTGGCCTGCGGAATAGGCCGCGTCCACCTGATCGCACCCGCGCAGCCACAGCGGACCGGAGCCAACCAGGCCCGGCAGGAGCGGCCGCGACGGCCTTGCCCCGGGGGTTGGCATGCCGGCCGGTTCGATCAGCTTCACGTGCGTGACGCCGCCGGCGTACCGCCGCTGGCCCTCTCCGCGAACAGGCCGGCAGGACATCCGCGCCCTGGCACCGGAGGGCAGCTCGACATCCACCAGACCAAGATGGCCGGCAGCCAGCGCCTGGGCCGCATGGCCGAGCACCGCGGCCTGGTCGCCAGGGTCGAGCACCTCCCCGGCATAGCGACTCATCATCACCATGTTGTTATCGACTGCAAAGACGATCCCGGCCGCGTGCCGGCAGGCCCGCAGGTACTCCTGCAGCAGCTCAACCTCCCCCGCGCTGCTGTCGTTGAGCAGCGCCTGTGTAATCTGGCCGGCGGTGCTACGGGCCAGCGCGATCAGCAGGGCGCTGGCGTCCTTGCGCCAGCATGTCAGGTCCACCACGCCGAGGATTTTGCCGGAAACAGGGTGCCGGACGGGTGCTGCGGCGCAGGCGAGATCCTCCAGATGCTCGGCGTAGTGCTCGTGACCGAACACGTGCGCCGCCTGGCCGCTCTCCAGCGCCGTGCCGATGCCGTTGGTGCCGACGAACTCCTCGGCATAGCTGAAGCCCGGCACGATCTGAACGCCGTCAAGGTGCCGCTCGAAATCGCGATCGGCCGTCAGCCGAGACAGCAGCACGCCACGCGCATCGGTCAGCATGACGCTGATCGGCTGGCCCTGGAGATTGTCACGTAGGTTCCTCAGTACCGGCAGCGCGTTGCGGGTCAGCAGAGTGTCCAGGTCGGGGTCGCGAACGTAGGACAAGTCGATGTGGCTGGCGTCGACATTCCACTGCCGCGAGCGCCACCACGACGCCAGGACTACCTCTCGCACCTGGCCAGGCCCGATCAGCTCACCCGTCAGGAAACGTTCTCTGGTCTGGGCCAGCCCGCTGTCCTCCGTCACCTCTGGCCCGACGATTTGTCCGGTTGACATGCCTTCCCCTGCCTGCCCTTACTACTGTCGCGGCCCGGGCGCGCCTACCCGGCGCTGCAGGTCTGCGTCGTGTCACGGCCGCCCGCCGCGCCAGGCCAGGGCTCTGGCCCGGGGATCGGTGACGGGCGCCAGCGGCCTCAGCCCCGGTACGCGGCAGGGCGAACTCCCTGAGCACCGCCCTGACGGCGACCAGGCCGGAGCATGCTCTCCGGTAGCCCCGGGTAGCTGGCCGCCCTCGAGGCTGAGGTTAGTGCGTGTCTTGCACGCTACGCTCGCATCAGGAAACTAGCAACTTTTTTCCAGAATTTGGAATCAATATTTGCGGTGGCCGCCGGGGTTCCTGACCAGCCACGCCCGGGATGCTGCTCTGACAACATGCCATCCGAGGGTGCGGCCGGCCTGGCTGTCACACCCTGTCGAGGGTTAGGTCATGGTTCATGTGCGCGAGACGGCCTGGTCGGGGCTTGCGGTGGGGCGATCACTGTGTGCGGATGAGCATGTCCGGGCAAGACTCTGTGACCGCGACCGCGGCTGCTGCTGCGAGGGCTGGTGGCGGAACGGGCTGATGTTTGCCTGGGTCGGGAGTGGTAGCTGGGATGAGTGGTCACGTCGTCGTGGGCCGGTGATAGTCACTGACGGGCCGGACCTGGGCGGGCATTCAGCGCGCCCGGTTATGCCCATCCCGGTTCCGGTAATCGCGCAGAGTATGGCGCAGGCGGACCGGGACGGGCCGCCAGAAGGCGCCCGGCCCGGTCCGCTGGCGGTCAGAGCGGGCGGACTTCCTCGGCCTGGGGGCCCTTCTGCCCCCGTCCGGCGGTGTAGGCGACCCGCTGGTTTTCCTGCAGGCTGCGGAAGCCGTCAGCCTGGATGGCAGAGTGATGGACGAACACGTCGGCGGTTCCGTCGTCGGGGGCGATGAAGCCGTAGCCCTTGTCGGCGTTGAACCACTTGACGGTGCCTTCAGCCATGTACTTCTCCTGATAAAGACGATCGGTCGGGGGGCACGTGCGTGCACCCCGGGTTATCGCGACCGCCAGCTTGCCGGGAAGACCTGGCCGTGTACTCGCGGCGCCCGCTGTCAGAAGTTCGCAGGCGCAGGTACACGTAACGAATTTCGACTACAACCAACACCCATTAAACACCATGGCCGGCACCCGGCTGGCCAACCGCGCTCGCGCCGCCGCTCGCGGCCGGGTTAAGATCCGCCACCCGCGCGTCGTCTACCTGCGCGAAGCCGAGATCCTCCTCGAACTGGACACCTGGCTCAGCACGTCACTCAACCCCGCCCGCCTGCCCGCCACGGTGGTTACCGAGGACCGCCAGGGAGCGCCGGCGGTCGGCGCTGCTGGCTGGCGGGCGGGCGCGGCTGCGGAGGCCAGGCCGGCGGATCAGCTCGGCGGGCGACTGGCCAGAGGCCTGACCGTTACGGCGAGGTCGGCTGCGAGGTAGACGGAGGGCGCTCACCCGGCATGTACCAAACCCGCTCTGCGTACCGCGCGCGGTTTCGTGCTCCTCGGGGTCAGGGATCCTTCGCCTAGGCGCGGTGGTCTGGTCTGGTGCGGACCGTCTCGGCCGCGGTGGCGAGCGCCAGAGTCGCGTGCACCTGGGCGACGGCGGCCCAGACGGCGGCGCTGTCCTGCCCGTCTCCTTGCCCCAGGTACTCCTCGGCTTTCGCCGCGAGTTCTTCGGCGCGGCGGAAATGTTCTGGTCCGGTCATTGGTGCTCCAGTTGGCTAGGCGTCAGTAGTGGAGTGATACCGCGCTCGTGCGTCCTGTGAACTGGCCGGGGTACGGATAGGCGGAAACCCGGCCAGCAAGCGGCCGGGCTTCGGGTGCGGTACCAGCCCGGCCACGTCCGCTGCGGCCTAGCACCATGTGATCATGGGTGAATGACCCCGAAGGCGCGCGAGCAGGAAAAATCCCCGTGACCGGCATGCGCCGCCTCACCAGGGAACAACTGGATTCCTTCAGCTACACCGTGGCCGAGCTGCGCCAGCTCGCCCGGGCGAGCGGCGTGCTTGTGCCACGGGACGCTCTGCACCACGAGATAGTCCGCGCTCTCACCGCCGCAGGCGTCAAGTTGCCGCCCAGGCAAGCCACTTAACCGTGCTGGCCCCGAAAGGCAACCGCCCCGGCGCACCTGGCCCGAGTGGGCGCCGTCACGTCTGGTGCGGCCAGAACGGCGGCCCGCTGGAGTAGCCGCGGCCCATCAGAATCTCACCACTCAGCGTTACCGTGCCGCGTGCGACCGTGCCGGCCGGCACGTTCATGATGCTCTCCACCGTCACCATCATCGCGCTCACGGCCGCCGGAACCGGCACGTCCGCACTATGGTTCCGCCCGGTGCTGCGCATGGCCGGGCTCAGGCTCCGTTCGCCCCAGCCTGAGCCCAGCCGCCCGGTTAATCCGGGCTGTGCTGGGCAGTCGCACCGAAGACACCCGCATGAGCGGACGTCACCCCCGACGAAGGAAACGCCATGTATATCGGCATTGGAACGGTCGTCCTGATTGTAATCATCGTCCTGGTCATCTTGATGCTGCGCCGCCGCTGACCGCGGCTCGCCGCGTTCAGCGAGCCTGACAGGACACCGAGGGCAACCAACCGGATCGGGTCACCACTGGGCAGCCGACAGCGGAGGGCCAGGGCAGGACGCCGGTTGCGGGCCTGCGCCCCGCTGTCGCGCGCCATTCCGAAGGTGTCTTGCGCTTCCTCACTGGACGGAGCAGCATCGCGCCTCCTTCGGTTCGCGCGGCTGCTAGCGGTGCGGCTGGCGCCGGGCGGGCGGGAAATCCGCGGTGCCGCCGGTGACGAAGTCGCGGGCGACGTCGGTCAGATGCAGGTTGGCGTTCCTGGCGTAATCACGCAGCATGGTGAAGGAGCGGTCCATGTCGATGCCGAGCCGCTCGGCGAGCTTGCCCTTGGCCTGCTCGATGATCACCCGGCTGTTCAGCGCGGCTTGGAGCTGCTCGGCCACGGTCTCGCGGCGGCGCACGTTGCGCTCGTGCAGCAGGCCGATGGTGGCCACGTCGGCCAGCGCCTGGGCGATCCGCAGGTCCGCCGCCTCGAACGGGCCCGGCTCGGCGCGGAACAGGTTCAGCGCGCCGATGACCTGATCCCGCAGCCGCATCGGCAGCGCCTCCACCGTCACGAACCCGGCCCGGACGGCGGCCCGGGCGAACCGGGGCCACCGCTGGGCCGGGCCCGCCAGGCCGGCCGCGGTGACGGGCCGGCCGGTGCGGAAGCATTCCAGGCACGGTCCCTGGTCGTTCTGCAGCTGGAACAGCTCCAGCAGCCCGGCCTCCTCGCTGGAGGCCGCCGCCACCCGCAGCTCGCCGCGCGGGTCGGCGAGCACCACCCCGGCCGCGGCCGCGGCCAGCAGGGCCACGCTGCGGTCGGTGAGCAGGTGCAGGAAGTCGATGACGTCGAAGTCGGCGACCATCGTGTCGGCCAGCTCGACGAAGGTGTCCGATAGCAGGTCGGTGTCCATCTGGGTCACCTTTCGCCACTAGCAGGGACTCGAGGGAGCGCGGCCGGGGGAACCGCGGCTGGCGCTTGCGGATGGGTCACGGACCGCCGCCCGGATTCTGGTCGCGGGGCAGGCGCAGGCGCCGGGCGACGATGTCGCCGGCCACGTCGGCGAGGCGCCGGTCCTGAGCATAAGCGTAGGCCCGCAGCCGGGCGAACGCCTCCCCGGCCGGGACGCCGAGCTGCACCGTCAGCATCCCGGTGGCCTGGTCGATCTCGGCGCGGTGCAGCGCCAGGTCCCCGGCCTGCCCGTCCAGCCCGGCCGTGTTTTCGTCCTCGGCGTAGCGGTGCGCGCTGCCGAGCAGCAGCACGGTCGCCGCATCGGCCAGGATGAGCAGGTCACCGAGCTGCCGGTCCGGCAACGGGCCGGGCGAGCCGCGGTACAGGCCCAGCACCCCGGCCCGGATCGCCCCGACGATCAGCGGGAACGCGAAGACCGCCCCGGCACCGAGCTGGCGGGCCGCCGGGGTGAACCCGGGCCACCGCCGGGTGAACTCCGCATCACCCAGGTCGCCGGCCAGGACCGGCGCGGCCGCGGCCAGCACGTCATAGCACGGCCCCTCACCCAGCGTCAGCTGAAGCTCGGCCAGCTGCTCGCCGACCCGGCCGGTCACGCACATCACGAAACCCGGGTCGCCGCCGCGCGCGGCAGCGAGCCACCCGCCAGCCAGCTGAGCCGAGCTGACCGCGACCGCGCAGATGTCGGCAACCGACACCTGGCGGCCCTGCCCGGCGGCATGAGCGGCCACCTGCCCCCACAGGGCCGCGGCCCGGCCGTCAGTCACCGGGGCACCCGGCCGCGGCACGCACCTGCCACGGGCCCGCCGGGCTGGGCGGCCGGCCTTCCGCCGGGACGGCCGGCGACCCGGCTCCGATTATCCGGTACCGGTACTCGACGGCGCTGCCCTCCCGGGGCCGTGCGGTACGCACCGCAGGCCGCGCTAAGCGTACCGTGCCCGCCAGGCTGGCCAGGCCCGCAACGGCGGCCTCGACGCTGGCCTGAACCCAGAACACCTCATCTTGGCCGGTCAGGGCCAGAAGCCGCCGCGCATGCTGCTCCGGCGCGGCCAGCACCACATCGCCGCCGCCGCGCCGGGCCAGCGCCCGCGCCAGAGCGCCAAGCGAGCCGCAATCGATGAAATCCAGCGCCGACATGTCGATGACCAGATACCGGCCCCACGCCGCCAGCGCCGTGATCGCCGCCTCGATGTCCGCCGCGCCGGTAACATCCAGTTCCCCGCGCAAGGCCACGACAACATGGCCATCCCACGCGCCAGTACTCAGCTCCACACCCGGCATGAGCGCCGCCCTCTGCATAACAACCGAGGGCAGGGTCCGGACCCCACGGCTCCATCTCAGATCTGTGCCCCTACCCTATGCCGCAGCCACCATGCCCGCCAAGGGCTAATCCCGCCAGCCCGCCCATCGGCACCCGGACCTGCACCGCTGGCAGACTCAGGCGCGAGCCCGGCACCTGCTGGTACCGGGCCCGCGCGAACATCCGTGATCACGGGACTTGCGGGCGACTCCGCAGTAGGCGGTCATCTGGGGGCGGCCTGAGGATTCCCGGCTGGGGCCGAGGAGCCGGCCAGCATGCGTGTCCGAGATTGATCTGCATCGAGAAGCCAACATGTCGTGGCTGCCGAATGCGCGCCTGACGGCGGTACCCGATGAAGATGGCCGCTCACCACCAGCACGGTGAAGATCATTCATGCCAGGCCGCGTGACATCACCCATGGCCGGTATGATCACACCACCCGGCTGGGGAAGTTGATCTAGTCCCCCGCGGAACTTCCGCTCGCGCGGACAAGGAGCGGTTCCGTTGGAGGGGAGCGGGATGGTTAGTGGCGTGCGATGCGGCGAAGGCCCTGAAGCCACTGAGGAGGGCGGGGAGGGGCCGCGGTCGGCCGAGCGGCCGGAAGCGCGACGTCAGGTGGGGTTCTCGGCGTCCCCGGACCGGGGGATGGAGCGGTTCGCGCGGCTGGTGGCCGACACGCTAGGGGTACCCGTAGCGCTGGTGGCGCTAGTAGAGGCGGACCGGCAGGTGTTTCCCGGCCAGGTTGGACTGGCCGAGCCGTGGGCGTCCAGCCGCCTGATCCCGCTGGTGTACTCGCTGTGCCAGCGCGTGGCGGCCACCGGCGGCCCGCTGGTACTGGCCGATGCGCGCCAGGACGAGAAGGCGCGAGGTAGCGCGGCCATGAGTGAACTGGGGATGATCGCTTACGCTGGCATGCCGCTGACTGACAGCGAAGGCCACGTGCTGGGGTCCCTGTGCGCGATTGACACCCAGCCTCGAGATTGGACGCCCCGGGAACTGGCCAGGCTAGCGGACCTGGCCGCGGCATGCTGCGCAGAGCTGAGGCTGCGGATCATGTCGCGGTACGCCGCGCATGCCGTAGACGCGGCTGAGCGATCGCAAGCCGCCACCCGGCAGTATGCGGCTCAGGCACGTCTGGCGATGGACCGATCGGAGCTGATGCTGCGCGCCGCGGAAGAACTAGCCGACACCGCGGGCCTGGCTGATGTGCGTCGGCGAGTCAGGAATCTGGTCACCGGCAACCTCAAACCCTCTTACGTGGGGTTGGCTCTACTGGACGGGCAGCAGCTGCGCTGGGTGCCTGATTCTGACGTCCCGCATGCCGCGAACCTCAGCGGTCAGGTCTTTGCGCTGGAAGACGCCGACCCCAGTGCCCGTGCAGCCCGCCAGGGCCGGATGGTCATTGTCACCGGCCGCGCTGCCCAGCGAGCCGGACAAGAACAGCAGGCTGATCCCAGCCCCGGCGCGGCCGAGCTCGAGACGGCTGTGTGCGTCCCGCTCCTGGGAACGACCCGCATGCTAGGCACCCTGGTCTTGGGCTGGGACACACCGCACCTTATTGACCTGACCGAACGGGCGGTGCTGACCGCGATCGCCGGTTACATAGCCCGGGCCATCGAGCGAGCGGTGTACCTGGACCAGCGGGTCACTGTGGCCAGCCAGTTGCAGCAGGCCATGCTCACCGATCTGCCTGCCGTCTCCGGCCCTCAGCTGAGTGCCCTTTACCGTCCCGCTGCCGCTGGTGAGCTGGTCGGCGGTGACTGGTATGACGCCTACCCCCTGAGGCCGCAGCCACCCGACGGGGCCGGACGGAAATCGGTGCTTCCGCTGGCGCTAACGATTGGGGACATCGCCGGCCACGACATGTCCGCGGCCACGATCATGGGACAAGTCCGCAGCATGCTGCGCCAGGCTGACTTTGACCACCCCGATCGCGGCCCGGCCGCGGCCGTGACGGCGGTGGAGAACGCCTGCACTGCGCTGGGCCTGGACACCACCGGCACCCTGGTGCACGCCCACCTGAGCCCGGCGGGCGGCGGCGCATGGCACCTGTCCTGGACTAACGCCGGGCATCCGCCGCCGCTGCTGCTGGAGCGCCCCGGCGGCCGGCCCGAACGCCTCGCCGCACATGATCCGCTGCTATGGCCCGGCGTGACCGGCAGGCCGCGCGCCACCCAGCACCGTGTCCTGCCCCCTGGGGCGACGCTGTTGCTCTACACCGACGGGCTGGTTGAACGACGCGGTGCTGACATCGACGATGCTATCGACCGTACCGCCGCCGCCCTGGCCGCTGCCCCCGCCAATCGCCCCCTCCCCGCCCTGCTCGAGTGGCTGGCCGCAGAGATCGCCGGCCCCACGCCCTCCGACGACATCGTTCTGCTTGCTGCGCGAATCCCAGCCGGCCGGTCCTGACGCTGACCGTCGCCAGCTGGAACGTGTCTTATGGTGTCCTGCGCCGGAAATTACCTGAAGACATAGGGGATGCGGGCCGCTGAGCCGGGTATAAGCCCACCTGCCGTCCTTCTTGGCAACGGACTTGCTCCGCCTCCGGCACGGTGCGGACGGGCTCGTCGGCGCCTGGCGCGGTGGACACGCGTGGTCGTGGTCTCGCTCCGTGGTAATGTCAGGTAGTCGCTCCGGACCTCGGTGGCTGATGGCGCTTGCTGACCGCAACGCTGCCGAGATGCTCGGAGTTTCTGATGCTTGGTTGGGGTAAGGCCGGTACGGTTGATGCTTCGGCCACGGTCAGCCTGTCCCGCTGCCAGGAGATCTACCAGCGTTATGCCGTCTCGCTGTACAGACAGGCGCTGCTGAATCTCGACGACTCGGCGTCGGCCGAGCATGTCGTCTGTGACCCTGTCGTCAATGAATGCGCGTTGGCCCTGATGCCGGAGCACGGCGAAGACGATGCGCGATATGACCTGGCAGAGTTGGTCTTCGGGCGTTCCCGCCAGTTGGCCGTC
>Ga0335076_10007987_pt1 | contig 10671 bp, 7 predicted proteins | sample Lox_Sample_25_FD_206717 | JGI IMG/M metagenome (GOLD analysis project Ga0335076, IMG submission 206717) | Soil microbial communities from Loxahatchee National Wildlife Refuge, Florida, United States - Lox_Sample_2.5 | ecosystem: Environmental > Terrestrial > Soil > Wetlands | place: USA: Florida...
GGCGGGCCATCCGGCAGCTGGAACCGCTGCAGCCCACGTTCGTCTCGGTCACCTACGGTGCGGGCGGCTCGACCCGGGACCGCACGGTCCGGGTCACCGGGCGGATCGCGGCCGAGACCACGCTCACCCCGATGGGCCACTTCACCGCGGTCAACCACTCGGTTGCCGAGCTGCGGCACCTGATCGGCTCCTATGCCGGGGTGGGCGTGCGGAACGTGCTGGCGCTGCGCGGTGACCCGCCAGGCGACCCCAACGGGGAGTGGGTGGCCCATCCGGAGGGGCTGCACTACGCGGCCGAACTGGTCGAGCTGATCAAGGCGTCGGGCGACTTCTGCGTCGGTGTGGGCGCCTTCCCCGAGGGCCATCCGCGCTCGCCCGACCCGGACTCGGACATCAGGTACTTCGTGGCCAAGTGCCGCGCCGGGGCCGACTTCGCGATCACCCAGATGTTCTTCTACGTGGAGGACTACCTGCGGCTGCGGGACCGGGTGGCCGCAGCCGGCTGCGACGTGCCGATCATCCCGGGCATCATGCCGATCACCAGCGTGCAGACGCTGGACCGGATCGTGCTGCTGTCCGGGGCCAAGTTCCCGGCCTCGCTGGGGGAACGGGTGCACGCGGCGGCCGATGACCGGGCCGCGGTCCGCGAGATCGGCGTGGACTACGCGGTCGGCATGTGCCAGCGGCTGCTCGCCGAGGGCGCTCCCGGGCTGCACTTCTGCACGCTGAACGGATCACTGGCCACCCGGGAGATCTACCAGCGGCTCGGCCTGGCCGCCCGGGCCCGGTCGGCCAGCGCCCGTGCGGCCAGTTCCCGTGCCGCCGCCCGGGCCGGGCGGCCCAGCGCGGTCAGCCGCGGCGCGGCTGCGGCGGGGGACCAGGCCGCAGCGGCAGCACCGCGCCCATGACGGCATACGGCGGGTCGGTGCCCGGGAACCGGTAGCCGGTGAGCAGGTCGCCGAAGCCGATCCCGCGGTAGAGCCGCCGGGCCCGGCTGTCCGCGTCCTGGGTGGACAGCAGGGCGGTCCGCTCCAGCCGGGGGTGCAGCAGCGCCGGGACCATCCGGCGGCCGATGCCGCGGCCCTGGTAGTCCGGGTGCACATGCACCTCGGCCACCTCGAACGAGTCGCCCAGCCAGTTCTGCGCCAGGTCATAGCCGCCCATCTTGGTCAGCGCGCTGCGCACCAGGTCGTGCCACCATTGCCCGTCCGCCCCGTGGAAGCCGTAGCTGAACGCGACGATCGGCAGCCGGCCGCGGCCGGCCCGCGAGGCCGGCCCGTCCCCGCTGCCCGGCGGCGCGCCCGGGCGGGCCGCCCCGTCCGGGGCGATCACCGCCACGGCGCGGAACGACGGGAACTGGGTGTGCCGCTCCATGATCGCCCGGCGGCCGGGCACCTGCTCGCGCGGCGGCCGCATCGCGGCCGCGTACACCTCGACCAGAGTGTCGAGTTCCGCGAGGAAGCGCGCCTTGCCGATGTCCAGCAGCTCAGGTCCAGCGCGCACCCGGGCTAGCGTACGCGAGCGCTGTCCACGGTGGCACGTCCCGGCCTGCGCCGCGCGCCGGTTTTGTCGGACCCGGCGGGTACCTTCGAACTCAGCTGCAAACAGCTGGACTTGCAACCGAATCTATGTTCGAATAAATTCGAAGCCGGTCAGCTGTCCCCATCCCGGGGATGGCTGGCTACGGGCCGGGCGATGCGTGGGGAAGCGTCTCGCCCGGCCCGGCTCCGGACGGAAGGAGGGCCATGAGCATGATCGCTTCAGTACGGCCCAGCCAGCCGCGCTGCCGGGTTGCGCCGTCGGCGCTCTCGCTCATCGAATCTGCCCGCCGCGGGCTGGCCGATGCCGCGGATGAGACTGGGCCTGGTGCCCGGTATGTCGCCGCCCACCTGGCCGCGCTGCGCGCGGCGGCGGCCATCGTCACGGTCAAGACGGGGCCGGCGCCCGCGCCCCGGCGGAAGGCACCGCGCAGTGTCTGGGAGCTGCTGCCCCGGGTGGAGCCTGCGCTCTCCGAGTGGGCCGCGTTCTTCGCCGCCGGTGCAGGCAAGCGGGCCGCGGCGGAAGCCGGCCTGACCCGGGCGGTGACGGCGCGGGAAGCGGACGACCTGCTGCGTGACGCGGGGACGTTCCTGTCGCTGGTTGAGGAAGCGCTGGGACTGCCCAGCCAGTCGCCGCTGCCGTTGCGCCCTGCTGGCTGACCGGGGCTGGCTGACCGGGGCTGGCTGACCAGGGCTGGCTGACCAGGCCGGCCCGGCGGGCTGAGCAGAAAGTTAGTGGCCTGCCAGCCATCGGCCGGCAGGCCACCGTGCAAGGGGGGCCGCCCAGGGTCAGAACGCCTCGACGGCGCCTCGTGCCTCGGAGTCCAGCACGCCCCAGCTGATCAGCTCTTCGGTCAGGTCGAGCGGGGACTTGTCGTAGATGACCGCCAGCGAGCGCAGGTCTTCCTGGCGGATCGAGAGCACCCGGCCGTTGTAGTCGCCGCGCTGGCTCTGGATCGTCGCCACGTAGCGGGCCAGCGGGCCAGCCTTGTCCTTGGGCAGCTGAGCCATCCGCTCCAGGTCGATGACCAGCTTGGGCGATGGCGCCAGCGGCGCCGGGGTGGCGTCGCCGGGCAGCAGCTCGGACACGGGCACACCGTAGAACTCGGCGAGCTCGGCCAGCTTCTGCACGGTCACCGAGCGGTCGCCGCGCTCGTAGGAGCCGACTACCACGGCCTTCCACCGGCCGCGGGACTTCTCCTCGACCCCGTGCAGGGACAGCCCCTGCTGGGTACGGATGGCTCGTAGCCGTGCTCCGAGAGTCTTGGCGTATTCAGATGGCATTGTCGTCGGCCCCCCGGCCAGTGGTCGCTTTCAGTAATGGTTACGGACAGTGACGGTAGGCCGCAACTGCGACCAGGTCAAGCCGAATAGCAAAAAGCGGGTCAACTTACGCGTCTCGTCTCTTGCGTCCGATGCGGCGCACCTGACTCGGGCCACGTGACGCAGCCGCCGGAAAGCCCGGTGGTGCAGGCCGGCTGGCTGTCCAGCGGGCCGCTTCGGGGCGTCCTGCTGGCAGTCTCGCGGGTCCGCGTTCCTTCAGTGTGACACGAATCACTCATCGTTACCCAATCCACACGCGAGCCTGCGCCGCGTATCCGGCCCGGGCCGGCCTGCCATCCGGTCCGGGCCCCGCCGGTGTCCGTCCGGGTGCCCGGCTGACTGGCGGGCCCGCGGCCGGCGCGTATGCGCACGTCACATCCCCGCTGCTGGTACCGTGTCCGGGACAGATCGTCCTTTAAAGCCCGTCCCGTGAGGCGGGAAAGGAGGTCCGTACCGTTGCCTGCGGTAAACCACGGCCCGGGGCATCCCGGGCTGGCCAGCAGCCCAGCCCCCGCCCCGGCCAGCGATTCGCCCCCAGCCAGCAGCCCCGCTCCGGCCAGCCGGAAGGTCGTCCTGGAGCCTGAGGAGATCAGGCGGGCGCTGACCCGGATCGCGCACGAGATCCTGGAACGAACCGACGGCGGTGCCGGCACTGTGCTGCTCGGCATCCCCACCCGCGGCGTCCCGCTGGCCCAGCGGCTAGCCGAACGCATCGAGCAAGTCGAGGGCCGGCCCATCCCGCACGGCTCGCTCGACATCACCATGTACCGCGACGACCTGCGGCTCCGCCCGGCCCGCGCGCTCGGCCGGACCGAGGTCCCGGCGGGCGGCATCGACGGCGCGATCGTGGTGCTGGTCGATGACGTGCTCTACTCCGGCCGCACCGTGCGCGCCGCGCTGGACGCGCTGAACGACCTGGGCCGCCCGCGCTCCGTCCAGCTGGCCGTGCTGATCGACCGCGGCCACCGCGAGCTGCCGGTCCGGCCGGACTATGTCGGCAAGAACCTGCCGACGTCCAAGCAGGAGGTGGTCCGGGTCATGCTGACTGAGGTGGACGGGGCGGACGCGGTGCTGCTGGGCCGCGCCGACAGCGAAGGCCGCGAATGAACCGGCACCTGATCTCCGCGGGCGACCTGACCAGGGACGATGCCCTGCTCATCCTGGACACCGCCGACGAGCTGGCGCAGATCTCGGACCGTCCGATCAAGAAGCTGCCCACGCTGCGCGGCCGGACCGTGGTCAACCTGTTCTTCGAGGACTCCACCCGGACCAGGATCTCCTTTGAGGCGGCCGCCAAGCGGCTGTCCGCTGATGTGATCAACTTCTCGGCCAAGGGCTCCAGCGTGGCCAAGGGGGAGAGCCTCAAGGACACCGCGCTGACCTTGGAAGCGATGGGGGCGGACGCGGTCATCGTCCGGCACAGCGCGTCGGGAGCGCCGCAGCGGCTGGCCGGCTGGGTCCGCGGCACCGTGGTCAACGCGGGCGACGGGTCGCACGAGCACCCGACCCAGGCGCTGCTGGACAGCTTCACCATCCGGCGGCACTTCGGCCGCTCGGCCAGCAGCCGGGCCGGCGCCCCCGGGGCAGCCAGCCCAGGGTCAGCCAGCCGGGTGCCGGCCGACGGCGCCCTCGACGGGCTCCGGGTCACCATCGTCGGCGACGTGCTGCACAGCCGGGTGGCCCGGTCCAACGTGCTGCTGCTGCACACCCTGGGCGCGGACGTCACCCTGGTCGCGCCGCCCACCCTGCTGCCGGTCGCGGTCGGCAGCTGGCCGTGCAGCGTCAGCTACGACTTCGACAGTGCGCTGCCCAAGAGCGACGTGGTGATGATGCTCCGGGTGCAGCAGGAACGGATGAACGCCGCCTACTTCCCCAGCGTCCGGGAGTACAGCCGGCGCTACGGCCTGGACGCGGCCCGGATGGCCCAGCTGCCCGACCAGGCCATCGTGATGCACCCCGGCCCGATGAACCGGGGCGTGGAGATCGCCGCCGAGGTGGCCGACTCGGCCCGGTCCACCATCGTCGAGCAGGTGGCCAACGGGGTGAGCGTGCGGATGGCCGTGCTGTATCTGCTGCTCGGCGGGGCGGAGGGCGAGTCGTGAGCGAGACCTGGCTGATCCGCGGCGCGCGGCCGCTGGGCGGCGAACCCGCCGACATCCTCATCCGGGACGGCCTGATCGACAGCATCGGGGCCGCCACCGCGCCGGCCGGCGCGCAGGCCATCGGGGCGGACGGGCTGATCGCCCTGCCCGGCCTGGTCGACCTGCACACGCACCTGCGCGAGCCGGGCCGGGAGGACGCAGAGACGGTCGAGACCGGGACCCGGGCCGCGGCGCTCGGCGGGTTCACCGCCGTGCACGCGATGGCCAACACCGACCCGGTCGCGGACACCGCGGGCGTGGTCGAGCAGATCTGGCGGCTGGGCCGCCAGGCCGGGCACTGCGACGTGCACCCGGTCGGCGCGGTGACCGTCGGCCTGGGCGGCGCCCGGCTGGCCGAGCTGGGCGCGATGGCCGACTCCGCGGCCCGGGTCCGGGTGTTCTCCGACGACGGCAAGTGCGTGTCCGACGCGGTGCTCATGCGCCGCGCCCTGGAATACGTCAAGGCGTTCGACGGGGTCATCGCGCAGCATGCCCAGGAGCCGCGGCTGACCGACGGCGCCCAGCTCAACGAGGGCGAGATGTCCGCCCGGCTCGGCCTGACCGGCTGGCCCGCGGTGGCCGAGGAAGCCATCATCGCCCGGGACTGCCTGCTCGCCGCGCACGTCGGCTCGGCGCTGCACATCTGCCACGTGTCCACGGCCGGCTCGGTGGAGATCATCCGCTGGGCCAAGGGCAAGGGCTGGCGGGTGACCGCCGAGGTCACCCCGCATCACCTGCTGCTCACCGACAGCCTGGCGGCCGGCTACGACCCGGTGTACAAGGTCAACCCGCCGCTGCGCACCGCCGCCGACGTCGCCGCGCTGCGCGAGGGGCTGGCCGACGGCACCATCGACTGTGTCGCCACCGACCACGCGCCGCACCCGGTGGAGGACAAGGAAACGGAGTGGGACACGGCGGCGTTCGGCATGACCGGACTGGAGACCGCGCTGCGTGTGGTGCAGCAGGCCATGGTGGACACCGGGCTGCTGGACTGGGCCGGGGTGGCCGACCGGATGTCCCGGCGGCCGGCCGTCATCGGCCGGCTGGCCGGGGCGGGCGGGGAACTGGCGCCGGGCCAGCCCGCCAGCCTGACCCTGTACGACCCCGCCGCGCGCGACACCGTGAACCCGGCCACGCACGCGTCCCGCAGCCGGAACAGCCCGTTCGGCGGGATGGAGCTGCCCGGCCGGGTGGTGGCCACGTTCCTGCGCGGCATCCCCACCGTGCTCGACGGGAAGATCGCCTGATGGCGGCGCCGGCCGTGCTGCTCCTGGAAGACGGCACCGCGTTCCACGGCACCCAGTTCGGCGCGGCCGGCGAGACGTTCGGCGAGATGGTCTTCAACACCGGGATGACCGGCTACCAGGAGACGCTGACCGACCCGTCGTACTGCCGCCAGATCGTGGCCATGACCGCGCCGCACATCGGCAACACCGGGATCAACGACGAGGACCCGGAGTCCCGGCGCATCTGGGTGAGCGGGTACGTGGTCCGCGAGCCAGCCCGGATCGCGTCCAGCTGGCGGTCACAGCGCAGCCTGGACGCCGAGCTGCGCGCCCAGGGCGTCACCGGGATCGCCATCACCGGCACCCGCGCGCTCACCCGGCACCTGCGCGACCGCGGTGCGATGCGCGCCGTGATCAGCCCGGGCCCCGGGGACCTGGCCGCGCTGCGCGACCGGGTGCTGGCCAGCCCCCAGATGACCGGCGCCGACCTGGCCGGCCAGGTGACCACCAGCGAGCCGTACATCGTGCGCCCGCCGGACGGCACCGCGGTCCGCTACCGGGTGGCGGCCGTGGACCTCGGCATCAAGACGATGACTCCGCTGTCCATGGCCCGGCGTGGCTGCGAGGTCACCGTGCTGCCCGCGGCGGCCACCGCGGACGGGATCCTGGCCGCCCGCCCGGACGGCGTGTTCTTCTCCAACGGCCCCGGCGACCCGGCCGCGCTCGGCTACGTGGTGCAAGCGGTCCGCGACCTGCTCGGCCGCGGCGTCCCGGTGTTCGGCATCTGCCTGGGCAGCCAGGTCCTCGGCCGCGCCCTCGGCCTGGGCACCTACAAGCTGCGCTTCGGGCACCGCGGGGTGAACCAGCCGGTCAAGGACCTGGCCACCGGGCGGGTGCACATCACCAGCCACAACCACGGGTTCGCGGTCGAGATGCCGGCCGGCGCCGAGCCCGGCACCCCGTTCGAGACCGAGTTCGGCCTGGCCCGGGTCAGCCACGTCAACCTGAACGATGGCGTGGTCGAGGGCCTGCGGCTGCTGGGCGCGCCCGCGTTCAGCGTCCAGTACCACCCGGAGGCCGCACCAGGCCCGCACGACGCGGGCGGCCTGTTCGACGACTTCTGCACCCTGATGGAGGCGGCCAAGTGAGCGCTCTCCGGCCGGCCCGCCCCCACTTCTCACCCCAATGTCTCGCTGGGTTCCCCACAAAACGGATATTTCTCCATGCTCCCGGGGTGATAAGTGGCCTTCCCCGGACTTCTGGGGTGATAAGTGGCTGGGCTCCGGGCCGGTCTGGTGGCCGGGCGCCGGGCCTGGTGGGTGGCCTGACGGGGGGAGCGCGGCGTGCCTAAGCGCGAAGACCTCAAGTCGGTGCTGGTGATCGGGTCGGGGCCGATCGTGATCGGGCAGGCCTGCGAGTTCGACTACTCGGGCACCCAGGCCTGCCGGGTGCTCCGTCAGGAGGGCATCCGGGTCAGCCTGGTCAACTCCAATCCGGCCACGATCATGACCGACCCGGAGTTCGCCGACGCGACCTACGTCGAGCCGATCACCCTGGACGTGCTGGAGAAGGTGATCGCCCGGGAGCGGCCGGACGCGGTGCTGCCCACGCTGGGCGGCCAGACCGCGCTCAACGCCGCCGTGGGCCTGCACGAGGCAGGCACGCTGGCCAAGTACGGCGTCGAGCTGATCGGCGCCGACATCGACGTGATCAAGTCCGGCGAGGACCGCAGCAAGTTCAAGGACATCGTCACCGGGCTGGGCGGGGACGTGCCGCGCAGCCACATCTGCCACACCATGGACGAGTGCCTGGCCGCCGCGGCCGACCTGGGCTACCCGCTGGTCGTCCGGCCCTCGTTCACGCTCGGCGGCCTCGGGTCTGGCATCGCCCGCAGCGAGCCTGACCTGCGCCGGATCGCCGGCGCGGGCCTGGACGCCAGCCCGGTCACCGAGGTGCTGCTGGAAGAGTCCATCCTGGGCTGGAAGGAGTTCGAGCTGGAGCTGATGCGCGACCGCAACGACAACGTGGTCGTGGTCTGCCCGATCGAGAACATCGACCCGATGGGCGTGCACACCGGCGACTCGGTCACGGTGGCCCCGGCCATGACCCTGACCGACCGGGAGTACCAGCACATGCGGGACACCGCTATCGCGGTGGTCCGGGCGGTCGGGGTCGACACCGGCGGCTGCAACATCCAGTTCGCGGTGCACCCGCAGACCGGCCGGATGGTCGTCATCGAGATGAACCCGCGGGTGTCCCGGTCCTCCGCACTGGCCTCCAAGGCGACCGGATTCCCCATCGCCAAGATCGCCGCCCGGCTGGCCATCGGCTACACGCTGGACGAGATCCGCAACGACATCACCGGGGAGACGCCGGCCAGCTTCGAGCCCGCGCTGGACTACGTGGTGGTCAAGGTGCCCCGGTTCGCGTTCGAGAAGTTCCCCGGCGCCGACCCGGTGCTGACCACGCATATGAAGTCGGTTGGCGAGGCGATGGCCATCGGCCGGTCCTTCCCCGAGGCGCTGCAGAAGGCGCTCCGCTCGCTGGAGCACCCGGCCGCGCCGCTGCACTGGCGTGAGCCGCCCGGCGACCGCGCCGCGCTGCTGGCCCGCTGCGCGGTCCCGCATGACGGCCGGCTGGGCACCGTGCACCAGGCGCTGCGGGCCGGCGCCACGGTGGCCGAGGTGGCTGAGGTCAGCGGCATCGACCCCTGGTTCGTGGAGCAGGTCAAGTACATCCAGGAATTTGCCGAACGCCTCGCCGGGGCCAGTGCCGGCACACCGGGCACCCGGCCGGGCGCGGGACTCGACCCAGATCTGCTCAGCGCGGCCAAGCGGGCCGGTTTCTCCGACGCCCAGGTCGGCCAGCTCACCGGGCTGGCCGAAGACCAGGTCCGGCTGCTCCGGCACGCGTTTGGCGTCCGGCCGGTGTATCAGACGGTGGACACCTGCGCCGCGGAGTTCGCCGCCCGCACGCCGTACCTGTACTCGACCTACGACGAGGGCACCGAGGTACCGGCGGGGGACCGGGCCAAGGTGATCATCCTGGGCAGCGGGCCGAACCGGATCGGCCAGGGCATCGAGTTCGACTACGCCTGCGTGCACGCTTCGTTCGCGCTGGCCGAGGCGGGCTACGAGACCGTGATGGTGAACTGCAACCCGGAGACGGTTTCCACCGACTACGACACCTCCGGGCGGCTCTACTTCGAGCCGCTCACCCTGGAGGATGTGCTCGAGGTGGTGCACGCCGAGCAGACCACCGGGCCGGTGGCCGGGGTGATCGTGCAGCTCGGCGGGCAGACCCCGCTCGGCCTGGCCCGGGCGCTGGCCGCCGAGGGCGTCCCGGTGGTGGGCACCAGCCCGGACGCCATCCACCTGGCCGAGGACCGCGGCGAGTTCGGCGCGGTGCTGGAGGCGGCCGGGCTGCCCGCGCCGCGGTTCGGCACCGCCCGGTCCTACGCCGAGGCCAAGGCGGTGGCCGACGAGATCGGCTACCCGGTGCTGGTCCGCCCGTCCTACGTGCTCGGCGGCCGCGGCATGGAGATCGTCTACGACGACGCCACGCTGCGCGCCTACCTGGACCGGGCCACCGCGGCCAGCCCGGACCACCCGGTGCTCATCGACCGGTTCCTGGACGACGCCATCGAGATCGACGTGGACGCGCTGTACGACGGCCGCGAACTGTTCCTTGGCGGGGTGATGGAGCACATCGAGGAGGCCGGCATCCACTCCGGCGACTCGGCCTGCGCGCTGCCGCCGATCACCCTGGGCCAGGCCGACATCACCCGGATCCGCGAGTCCACCGCGGCCATCGCCCGCGGCGTGGGCGTGCGCGGGCTGCTCAACGTGCAGTACGCGCTGGCCGCCGGGGTGCTGTTCGTGCTCGAGGCCAACCCGCGGGCCTCACGCACCGTGCCGTTCGTGTCCAAGGCCACCGCCACCCCGCTGGCCAAGGCGGCGGCCCGGGTCATGCTCGGCGCCAGCATCGCTGAGCTGCGCGGCGAGGGTGTGCTGCCCGCGGCCGGGGACGGCGGCACGCTGCCGCTGGACGCGCCAACCGCGGTCAAGGAGGCGGTGCTGCCGTTCGGCCGGTTCCGGGACAAGGGCGGCCAGGGCGTGGACACCGTGCTCGGCCCGGAGATGCGCAGCACCGGCGAGGTGATGGGCATCGACGAGGTGTTCGGCACCGCGTACGCGAAATCACAGGCGGCGGCGTACGGGCCGCTGCCGGTCAAGGGCCGGGTGTTCGTGTCGGTGGCCAACCGGGACAAGAGGTCTATGGTTTTCCCCGTGAAACGCCTCGCCGATCTGGGCTTCGAGATCTGGGCCACGGAAGGCACCGCAGGCGTGCTGCGGCGCAACGGCGTCCGTGCCACGATCGTGCGCAAGCACAGCGACGGCCCGGGACCGGACGGCGAGCCGGACATCGTGGCCAGCATCCTGG
>Ga0335076_10007989_pt1 | contig 10670 bp, 7 predicted proteins | sample Lox_Sample_25_FD_206717 | JGI IMG/M metagenome (GOLD analysis project Ga0335076, IMG submission 206717) | Soil microbial communities from Loxahatchee National Wildlife Refuge, Florida, United States - Lox_Sample_2.5 | ecosystem: Environmental > Terrestrial > Soil > Wetlands | place: USA: Florida...
TGACCTGGTTGTCAGCGAGATCGCGTGCCCAAATGATGGAAATGTCGCACCACGGAGCGTTGCCGATCCATCTTTTTTGACCGTTGATTATCCAGGTGTCGCCCTCACGCTTCGCCGTGGTTGTCAAGCCGCCGGAGGCGCCGGACCCGACGAGCGGTTCGGTGAGGCCGAAGCAACCGACCTTTTCCAAGCGAGCCATTGGCGGAAGCCATTTCTGTTTTTGCTCTTCCGATCCGCCGAAGTAGATGGAAGACATGGCCAATCCGCTGTGGACACCAAAGAATGTGGCAATTGAACTATCGGTTCGAGCCATCTCCATGGCAACCAATCCCGCTAGCAATCCACTTCCGCCTCGACAGCCGTAGCCCTTCAGACCAACACCGACGATGTTGAGCTGCTTCAGCGCCGGCAATAGTTCAAACGGAAAAGAATCCTCGACCCAGTATTTCGTGATGACCGGCGCGACCTTAGTCTCCATAAAATTGCGCACTTGTTTGACCACCGCTAGTTCCTCCGCTGGGAGCGTCTCGACTAGCTCGTAAAAATCACTGTTTGGCGCGGGAAGCGGCTTGGTGGGCTTGGGTGTCGTGATGGGCTTTGGCAGACTCGCCATAAAAATCCTCCTAATTGTCAGCGCCTCATATCTTTGTGAAGCGCAATAGTAAAAAGCACTCCATTTGCCAAATGGCGGGCTCCGCAGCTTGCTGAAAAAGGAACCACATACGCTATTGCGGCCTGCTGTGACCAATCAATTGGTCACGACTTCGGCGCGACGCGTCAAAAGGATGACGAGAACGCGTCCACTCAGTGACAGGACGATTGATGTTGTTGCGCAGCCGTTCGCAATGTTGAGGGAGACGATGATGCCAGGCACAACTAGGTTGGGGGAGTGAAAGGATTGAGCGTCGATGAAACTGGCACACTTGGAGCCGCTGAGACTACAGTCTCCAAGCGCCTCGGAGTATTGTTTACCGATCATGCCTCGTATGGTGTCAACTGCTCGGTCTACACTCCCTGCAAAACGTGTCCGAGTTTGTTTCGCTTCGTCGTCAAATAGCGCAGAGACGAAGGTGTCGCAGGGATTTCGAGGGGCAACCATTCAGTGACCGACAGCCCGTATCCTTCAAGAGCCACTAGTTTGCGGGGATTGTTGCTCAGGAGGCGCATAGAACGCACGCCCAGCTCGCGCAGAATCTGCGCGCCGATTCCATAGTCACGTTGGTCGGCTTTGAAACCCAGACGTTCGTTCGCCTCGACAGTATCGAGACCCTCGTCTTGCAGGTGGTAAGCTCGAATTTTGTTTGCCAAACCAATTCCTCGTCCTTCCTGATCCAGGTAAAGCAGCACGCCACGCCCTTCTTCGGCAATGCGGCGCAGAGCCTCGTCGAGTTGCGCGCCACAGTCGCACCGCGCGGAGCGCAACACATCGCCAGTGAGGCATTGCGAGTGCACGCGCACGAGTACGTTCTGCCCGTCTCCGAAGTCGCCACACACAAGTGCGACATGCGTCTGGTTGTCGATCTGACTTTGGAATGCGTGAAGACGGAACTCTCCGTATTCGGTCGGAAGCTTTGTGGATGCGACTGGCTTGACAAGCGATTCGGTGCGCATCCGATACGCAATCAGGTCGGCGACGGTGATCATAAGTAGATCGTGCTGGCGTGCAAAACTGGTGAGCTCTGGCACGCGGGCCATGGTGCCATCCTCATTCATGATTTCGCAGATGACGCCAGCGGCACGGAGGCCGGCGATGCGGGCCAGGTCTACGGCAGCTTCCGTCTGCCCGGCTCGCACCATCACTCCCGCGCTTCGTGCGCGCAACGGGAATACGTGTCCGGGACGAACCAGATCTGAGGGTTTTGTTGACGGATCAATTGCGGCCAGCACGGTCGCGGCGCGATCGGCAGCCGAAATACCGGTGGTAGTCCCCTTTCTCGCTTCAACGCTCACACAAAAAGCCGTTTCGAACCGCGAGCTATTGTGTGACACCATCAGCGGAATCTCGAGTTCATCGAGTCGCTCTGGCGTCATCGCCAAGCAGATCAGCCCGCGACCGTACCGGGCCATAAAATTGATAGCATCTGGAGTGACTTTCTCGGCGGCGATGGTCAGATCGCCTTCATTTTCGCGACCTTCATCATCGACGACGATCACCATCTTGCCCGCGCGAATCGCGGCAATAGCGTGCTCGATCTGGGCGAACGGGCCAGAGTGAGTGCTCATCTTCACGACTTGTAGTGGGTGGCTCATGGGCATACCTATTCCGGCGTCTGTCCCATCGCCTGGCGCAGCTCGTCGCTGGCCTGAATGTAATTGAGCTGCGACTGCAGAAGCTGTGTCTTGGCATCGTATTCCTGTGCAAGAGCGCTATCGGCCTGCGAGTCAAGTGCCGTGCCATTCTGGAGTTGTTGCGTAGCGACGCGGCTCGATTCCGTCCGCAATGCAAGCAATTCTTCGGAGACATTTACCATTTGCTGCGTGCGCTGGAGTCTATTGTAGGCGACTTGCACTGCGAGCTCGACTTCCTCCGTGACACGAGCAAGGTTCTCTTTTGCCTTTGCGAGTTGAGCGTCGCTCTCGCGCAGCGCCGCGCGCCTCCGCCCACCGTCAAACAGATCGTAGCTAAGCTGGACGCCAAAGCTGCCGAAATTGCGGGCGAGGAAGGGAACACCGCTTTGATAACTGTACCGGGCAAAGGCCGAGACATCAGGAACATAGTCGGCCTTACTAAGGCGCACAGAGGCAGAAGCTTTCTGTACCTCTTCGCGCGCCGCGATAATTTCCGGATGCGATTCGAGAGCAGTCTTTATGCATTCATCCCGTTCGCAACTTGCCTGAACTTCGTGAACGGCAGGATCGAGTTCAAGCGCGGTCGTCAGGGGGAGTCCGATGAGATCGTCGAGTTGCATGGTCAAGTCCGAGAGCTGCAATTCAGTCGTCAGCAATCCCTGTTTTGCCTGCAAGGCTTCCGCCCTGCTTTCGATCAGCTCTGCGTCCAAGGCGCTGCCATATTTCACTTCTTGAATGCGCTCGCTCTTGAGCTCCTCTGTGGCCTTGATCTGAGCTTCTATCGCGTTGCGATGTAACTGGTTAATCAGGACGCGGTAGTAGAGTTCATGGACCTTAAGTGCAACTTCGTTTTGGGTCTCTTTTGCATTCGCTTGGGCGGCGTTCAGGTCCGCACGGGCAATCTCATTCGCCGGCTTGACCCTTGTGAACAATTGCGTGAGCGGCTGAACCAGGGTGGTGCCGCTTGTTACGAACGTGTGACCGCCTTGATTGAGAGTGTCCGACTGTGTGGGAATAGGAGTGCCATTTACAGTGCCGAGGCTGCCAGCTGCAATTTGGATGAATTGCGTGTCAGTCACATTGAACGCCGCACTCTGGTTTCGCAGGCTTGGGAAATAGCCGCTCTTGGCTACTTCCTTCGCGTGCTGTCTCTCTTGCACCTGGAATCCGGCCATGCGCACGACATGATTGTGCTTCAAGGCCAGCTGAACTGCCTCCTGCAGCGTGATGTGCCGAGAAGCCACGGTATGGTCCTGCGCCCGAGCAGATAGCAACGTGCCAAAGAAGACCACGCCAGCCCCCAGGAGCTTGCGGCATGCACTCATGATTTTCTCCCCTGAGACGCAAGCAAATGTTGGTGAACGGCGCTGAGGTCGTCGTAGTTCAGGGGCGCCTTGCGCATCAAGGCGATAAGCAGCAAACCGACGACGCACGCCCAAACCACCAAATAGAATCCATCAATAAGGCTCAGCGTGTACGCTTGCAGACGCACTCTGGTGCCTAGGAGCTGCATTGCCCGTCCCGTGGCCGCAACCAACCCGTGGGATTTCGAATATAGCCCGGCAGCAAGCCCCCGAATGTTGCTGTCGGTGATCCAACTTCCGCGCTGCACGTGCAAGCCGAGGAGGTTCGAGTGCAGCTTCTCTCGCTGCGCGAGGAAGTGAACCATGTAGATTGCGCCGAGCTGTCCGCCAAAGAGGCGGATGGTGTGAAAGAATGCAGAAAACGTCAGAATCCATTGCGGCTTCGTTAGTCCCCCAGAAAAAACGCCTTGTAGGATGATCATTCCCACCAGGCCCCCGAACGCAAACAACTGCCCGACACCCATGAGCAGTTCCGTCCGGTAATAGTTCGAGGCCGACCAGGCGCTGGTGAGATCCGAATTCAGGTAACAGGCCATGGCAATGCAAAGAAAACCGGAAGCCATAAGCAGACGCGAATCAAACTTCGCCAGCAGCAACAGCCCAATCACTAAGGCGATAAGAGGGAGTAGAGCCGCGCTCCAGATCACCGCAGGCCCGATTTGATCAGCTTCGAACCCATGGATCGCCAGCGACTCCGGGATCAGGATGATCGTGGCAACGAGAGTAAAGCGAAAGACAAAGAGCAAAATGCCGAGCAAGACCGTGTTCCGCTGGCGGAGATAGGGCATGTCTATTAGCGGATTGGGGCCCCGGAGACGGCGGACGAGCGCGCACAATAAAAGGAACGATCCGCCGACGAACAACGCGGTGAACACTCCGGAACCCCACCAGTCGAGCCTTTCGCCTTGATCGAACGCTGCAAGCAATATTGCCAAACCCGCGCTGAAATAGAGAAAACCTGCAAAACTGGGCGTCGGGCCAAAAGGCTTTTTCCCTTTCGGAGGCGCTGGTATTCCGTAGTAGATACAGAGCGCCATTACGGGGGTGATCACCGCGGAGTTCCAGAACATCCAGTGCCAGGAGAGATGGTCCCTGTACCAGCCGTAAAGCGATGGGGCAATGTTCACGGCACCATCGACGAAGGTCGCATAGAGCGCCACGGTGAATGGAAGGTACGGGAGCGGAATATTTCGCAGAGCGAAGGTGAGAGTAAGAGGATAGAACGTGCCCGAGGTGAGTCCGGCCAATACCAGCGCTACGACAAGCAGACTGTAATTATGAACAAACGGAAGAAATGCGCAGATCACTGTAAACCCCGAGGCGGCAATAAAAAGTATTTTTCGCGGTCCTAGCAAGGCGCCGAGATATACGGTAAATGGGCCGATGAACATCAGCGCATAGGTGAAGGAGCCATTAGCCCATGCACCGGCGTCATAGCTAATTCCGAGGTGGCCTCTGAGGTCGGCAAAGCCAAGACTCAGCATGCGACTTGTAAGCGTGACGATTCCCGCTCCCATAATGACGCCCAAGATCCCCAACAGCGGTGCCTTCGAGAGCTCCGTGGGTTCTGCTGCCGCAGCGCCTCGCGCGAGTTGCAGCGGCGTGAGTTGGAGGGTGTTTGAAATAGCCATCGCGCGCTCCACTTAGCGTCTCGTGCGTACGGTGGCGTTCACGGAGAGGCCCGGACGCAAGTGGGTTGCAATGATTGGATCATTCAGTGCGATCTTTACCGTGATTCTCTGGACTACCTTGGTGAAATTGCCGGTGGCGTTGTCGGGCGGCAGCAGCGCGAATCGAGAACCGCTGGCGGGTGCAATGTCAATCACTCTGCCATGAATGACTTTTCCCGGGTACGCATCTACGCGGATATCCGATGGATCGCCGACCTTTATGTTCGTAAGCTGAGTTTCCCGATAATTTGCTTGTACCCATTTCGAGTCGCCAACGAAGGAGATCACCTGTGTTCCGGGGGAAACCAGCTGTCCGGGCCGGACTTGCCTTTCGCCGACGCTGCCGTCACCCGGTGCCACGATTTTGGTGTAGCCGAGATTTACCTGCGCAACAGCCAGGGCAGCTTCTTTAGCATGGAGATCGGCAATCAGTTGTGTCTCCTGCGACTCCAAGACTAGCTTGGTGCGACGTTCCGCCTCGGTCGCCGACTCGTTACTGCGCAGCATTGTTTTTGCTACTTCAAGGTCGGCTTCGCGGCTGGCCAACAGTGCTGCAAAGCGCTGCTCATCGGCGACTGCCTGCTCGACACGCTGTTTTGTAGTTGAATGGGTTTGAAATAGCGATTCTTGGCGCCGGCGTTCGTCCTGTGTGCGCACCACATCCGCTCGTACAGCTTCTTTCCCCGCCTGTGCCGCTGTTATTTGAGCGTTCGCCTGATCGATTCCGGCGATGGCCCGCTCGATGCGTGCATCTTGAAGCGCCCGCTGGCGCCGATTGTCTTCGATGGCCGCTTTTGCAGCCTCGACTGCCGCACTCGCCTGGGCGACTTGGGCTTTGTAATCGGAATCTTCCAGCTCAACAAGAAGTTCTCCTTTGTGCACCGGCTGGAAGTCGGAGACCTTCACATCCCGAACGATACCGGCGACCTTCGTGCTCAGTGGCGTAATATCGCCCCAAATGTACGCATCATCGGTTATCTGTTCGATTCGTGCACCCTCCCAGGAATTCCAGTTCCAGGTGATCGTGAAAACAATCGCGGCAGCCAGCAACGCTACCAACAAGGGCGTTCCGTACCTCTGCCATTTCGGCCTGGCATGTTCCGGGACGTGTTCAGGCTCCGTTACTCGGACGGGCGCAGTGCTTGTTGCAGCCGTCATGTTCGATGAACCTCCCCTTTCGTCACTCCCTAGTTCAAGAGCATTTCGGTACCCAACCATGCAGCGCTTGAAACTTGACCACCGCAGGGCTGTCTTATGCCATTCCGATATTGCGCGCCGCGCAAATCTTTGGCTGTGTATCGGAAGCCGCGTCTGACTTCATGTCGGACTCAAGCTCAAACTGCACAACCACCTCAAACCTTTCAGCTCTCGTGAGCACGTGCGCGTTGGTGATGATGTACGCCTTGCGGGCCAACAGTCGCTCCCGCACTGATATTCGTGAGAATGCAAACTTGCGATGCGCTAGTGTGCCTTCCCCTCGCAATCCTGGTGCGTGCAGCGGCAATCTATGTCTGGGGTGTCTTCGACTGCTGCGCACTGGGCACTGCAATAGTCAGAGTCGGATGACACAGGGCAGGTGCAAGGTGGATGCGCGCATTTTTTATGTTGTTCTGTCGGCATTCTGAATCCTCCGGCTACGAATAATGATCAGCAACTCCGTGGCTTAACGGCGTTAGCAACCCGTGCTCCCTGCAGGGCTGACCCGGACGTAGGGGCATGTCCCGTGCCAAAAGGGCTGACGCCTCCTAAGTGACTCAACTTAGGGCGGATCTCTGTTTTAATTGCACCTGGCCAGTCAGATTGGTTCCCATCCCAATGACCATCTCATGACGCTCTGTCCAACTAGTGACAGACAGTAGTCCAATTCATTTTCAGTTTGCTGCTTTTGGCCATCTTTCCTTCTCTAGGGGCACATGACCAGCAAGGGTTGGCACGTGCACTGGGGGACCAATCAGGTATGCCAAGGTCTATTTTCACTTTTGATTGAGTCCACAGTTTAGCAACTCGCCTTCAATCGCAATCCTCAATTTAAGGAGCGGGCTTCGTATCTCGTTGCGATTTGAGTGATGGCTTTAGTCAAGGATGGAATTTCACAGTCGGGGAAGAGTTTCGCGGGCGCGCGAATCCGTTTCGGGCAGATGATCAGTGTGAAGACCCTGTATGGGGCGGGAAATGCTGTGCCTCTTCATCATAGCGATCAACGTGGTGCGCTTCAGCCCAAGCTTTGCAGCTGCACCATTGGCGCCTCCAACCACCCAGCCAGTCGCAGACAACGTTTGCAGAATAAGGGCGCGCTCGGCGTCTCTGAGTGTTGCCGAGGCAGCAGGCTTTGGGTCTCTGAACAGTCTCGCTAAAACTGGCGAGGGGGCGGTTGGAGTGCTAAATCCGGTGAGCAGGTTCGGAAGCGCTCCATCGTTCGCCAGAATCATCGCGCGTTCGACCACGTTCTGAAGCTCGCGTACGTTGCCGGGCCAGGGATAAGATACGAACGCCGCCATAGTCTCAACCGGGATTTGGTCGATGCACTTACCGATTCGCCGGCTGAAGACATCAACGAAGTGCATCACGAGAGCGGGGATGTCATCCGGGCGCTCCCGGAGAGGCGGCAGCACGATTGGAAACACGTTGAGTCGGTAATATAGATCGCTTCGAAATTCATTCCGTTTTACCAACTCCGCGAGGTCGCGGTGCGTCGCTGCAACAAGGCGCACATCTACCTGGTGGGTCCGACCGCTGCCCAGACGCTCGAACTCATGTTCTTGTAGAACCCGCAGCAACTTGGGTTGCAAGCCTAGGGGTATATCTCCCACTTCATCGAGAAAGAGAGTTCCCTTGTCAGCCAATTCGAATCGGCCGATTTTTTGGGCTATCGCTCCGGTAAAGGCTCCTCGCTCATGGCCAAAGAGCTCGCTCTCGAGCAAATCGAAAGGGATAGCGGCGCAGTTCAGCTTGACGTAGGGCCGGCCGCATCGCGGGCTGAGATTATGAATCGCTTGAGCAATCAACTCCTTCCCAGTGCCCGTTTCTCCTTGAATTAACACTGTTGAAGTGGTCGGTGCGACACGTTCCACCTGCTGCAGCACCGCTTCGAGGGCCGGACTGCATCCCACGATTTGCTGAAATCCGGGCCCTCTATCGTCGTAGGCCCGAAGACCGGCATTTTCGAAGCCTCCCACAACGTACCTCCCTGCAACCTTTCCGCGAGTTCGTTTCTACGAACTCATAGTGTCCAAAGCCGCTCGAACGCGATCAAGCAAAACGCCACTATCAAAGGGCTTCGCTAAGAACGCTACCGCTCCAGCTCGCATGGCTTGAAGGCGCATTTTTTCGTCCCCGTGCGCGGTAATGAAAATAATCGGAATCGCAGAGTTCTCCGCCTTCAGCTTCGCCTGTAGTTCCAGGCCGGACATGCCGGGCATGCGGATATCCGCGATAAGGCATGCAATTTCTGGAAGTTGGCCAGCCTTAAGCAGATCCTCGGCCGATCCGAACGAGGCCACCCCAAAACCAGAGGTCTTCAGCAGCCGTTGCAAAGCGACCCGAACCAATTCGTCATCATCAACAACAGCGATCAGTTTTGTTTTTGACTCGGTAATCATGGCTGCCGACAAGTTATCGTGCCCGCATAAGCGATGCAATTGTCATTTCTTATAGCCGACTTATATAGGCATATAAGGAGCGGCCAAAGGCAGGAGCCCTCGGGAGGCCCCAAATTGTTTGCGTTTAGGGTGGGCCGTCGGCCGGAAGTCTCAGTTTCTCCGCCATTCTGCCCAATTCAGCAGGGGAACCCGCCTGCATTTTATGCATTACGTGCCCCCGATGGACCGCAGCGGTGATTTCACTCGTTCCAAGTTTTGCGGCGATCTGCTTCGTGAGCATGCCGGAAATCAGAAGACCCATTACCTCCCGCTCGCGTTCGGTTAGACTTTTGTATCTTTCCCGCAATACTGCAATCTCGTTCTGCTGCTGCCGGGCTGCCTGGTCGCGCTGAAGTGCTTGCTCAATGGCATCCAGGAGGTCCTGATCTCGGAATGGTTTCGTGAGAAATTCCACGGCGCCCGACTTCATGGCCTTCACTGTCATAGGAATGTCGCCGTGGGCCGTAACGAATATTATAGGTATGTTTGTGCCTGCCTCAATTAGGTTGCGCTGAACCTCAAGTCCGCTCATTCCGGGGAGTCGCATATCCAAAACGAGGCAGCTAGGACCGCTCGGCATCTTTCGCTGCAAGAACTCCTGCGCTGTTGCAAATAATTCTGCGCGCAGACCGACCGTTTTCAGCAGGCGGCGCATCGACGCCCGGATGTCTGGGTCATCATCAAGAATGAATACGGTTCGCTCTGTCGGGGGACTCATGTGCGCTCTGGTACTTGGTAGTTCAGTGCGACATGGAATGTCGCGCCGCGCTCAGGATTGGCCTCGGCCCAGAGACGGCCACCGTGTGATTCGATAATAGAACGGCTGATCGCCAAGCCCATGCCGGTCCCTTGTTGCTTGGTGGTGAAAAACGCGTCGAAGATCTTATCCACATTCCCCGGGGGGAGCCCTACTCCTGTATCACTGACTGAGATCAACACTTGACCGTCGCCGGTTTGCCGCGAGGTAATGCTCAGTTCACCCGTGGCGTCGCGCATCGCCTCAATTCCATTCAGAATGAGATTCATCAGAACTTGCTGCAATTGCACGTAATCGGCCGAAACTCTTGGAAGATTGTCTGCGAGCTGCATGTGGACAGAAACGGAACGCTGGCTTGCCTCATTCTGTAACAGAGCAACGATGTCGCGAATGGCTTCATTTACATCAACCACTTCGCGCTTCGGAGCACTCTTACTGAACAGGGAGCGAACACGGTCGATGATTTCTGCCGCGCGCTTGACACATCCAACCATTGCTGAAGCTGCATCGCGGACATCTGACAAATCCGGCTGGTCGCGTTCAAGCATTCGCAAACTGGCCTCTGCGTTGGTTATGGCAGCAGAAATCGGCTGCTTGATTTCATGTGCCAAGGAGACACTCAATTCTCCCATCGTAGTGATCCGGCTGATGTGTGCAAGATCTGCCTCGAGCTGCCGCAGCCTCTCACGCTCTTCCTCGGCGCGCTTGCGGTCTGTGATATCGCGAATGATGCTGGAAACCAGCACACCCTCCTCGGTCTCCAGCGGGCTGAGGCTGATTTCCACCGGAAACTCACGCCCATCCTTATTTAGTCCGTACAATTCTAGCCCAGAGCCCATTGGCCGCGTGCGAGGGTCGGCCACAAAACCCGCGCGGTGTTCGTGATGACTACCCCGGAACCGCTCCGGCACCAGCATTTCGATTTTCTTTCCTAATATCTCTCGTCGTTGAT
>Ga0335076_10007990_pt1 | contig 10670 bp, 7 predicted proteins | sample Lox_Sample_25_FD_206717 | JGI IMG/M metagenome (GOLD analysis project Ga0335076, IMG submission 206717) | Soil microbial communities from Loxahatchee National Wildlife Refuge, Florida, United States - Lox_Sample_2.5 | ecosystem: Environmental > Terrestrial > Soil > Wetlands | place: USA: Florida...
CCCGGGGGCGGTGGAACACCCGGATTATAGGTCGTTCGGCCCATCCGTCACCCCAGGACATCCCACCCTACCTAACTTGTTGTGACGACGAGACCGACTTCTAACCCGAGGTCGGCTCAGATGGGGCCAGATCGGGTCCCGTGGTAGCAGCGTGGTAGCAGGTTGGAGCCGATCGTCGGGTCCCGACACCTCATCCTTCCGTCCTGTCCCTTTGGCATTGACATCTGTGAAGTACGGGGAGTACGGTGTCGGCGCTGAAGGGCACCCGAAGGGAGACGATCCCGTCGGGGCGAATCGTCGGCCCATCGAGCGCCCCCACGTGTGAGTTGGCATAGGAGCCGGGAGGGCGCGCGTGGCCGAGAACGCTCTTCCACCCCGTAGCCCGAGTCCCCCGAGAGCCGGCGTCCCTCGGCAGAACTCGAGCGACTTGGCACTCGCTCGCCGACCGCAGCGCGTGGCCTGGAGGCGACTCCACCTCCGCCCCACCGGGAGTGGACGCGATCCGCACGTCCGCCCCACGCCAACCACGTTCTCAAAGGAAGGCTGATGAGGAAGCTCCTTCTAGTGCTGCCGCCGTTGCTGTGCGGGGGCGTCTGGGCAGATGACTGGCCTGCGGTGAATCCGGCCGAACTGGCCATGAGCGCGCCCAAGATCGACCCCGACGCTGATGCAGAGGCTCTCTTGTGGGACGTTCGCGTCGCCCACGCCGTCGACCACGATTGGATGCGCACCGAGTTCTCGAACTACATTCGAATCAAGATCTTCTCCGGGAGCGGCCGTGACCGCCTGGGCACGGTGAGCATTTCCTACTTCCCGAACGTGGAGGTTTCCGACATTGCAGGCCGCACGATCCGCCCCAACGGGACGGTCGTCGAGCTCCAAAAGGACAGCATCTATGACCGTACGCTGGTCAAGACGGGGGGCGTCAAGCTGAACGCCAAGTCCTTTGCCATGCCCGGCCTCGAGGTGGGATCGATCCTCGAGTACCGCTGGAAGGAGACCCTCAACGACCAGATCACGAACTACTTCCGTCTCCAGTTCCAGCGCGATGTCCCGATCCACGTGGTCCGATACCACATCAAACCGATCGTCGACCCGGCGTTTCCCTACGACATGCGGGCCCTGAGCATGCACATGCCGTCGGCACCCTTCCGCAAGGAGAGGGAGGGCTTCTTCATGACCTCGGCGGAAGGCATTTCGGCGTTCAAGGAAGAGCCCGACATGCCGCCAGAGGTCTCCGTCCGTCCCTGGATGCTCGTCTACTACTCACCGAGCACGAGGGAGACCCCACCCCAGTACTGGCGACGCGTAGGGACGCTCAGCTACCAGGGGTATCAGGACAAGATCAAGCTCAACGACGAGATGCGATCCGCCGCTGTGGAAGCGGTGAGGAATGCCAAAGACGACGAAGGCCGGATCGGGAGGCTGTTCGGCTACGTCGTCTCTCACTTCAAGAACACCCGCCCTCCGAAGGAGAACGGGAACAGCGTCGACACGTGGACGCAGAAGGCCGGCACCGGCTACGACATCACGATGCTGTTCCTGGCGTTGGCCAAGGCGGCGGGCTACGAGGCGCGACTCGTCCGTGCTCCGCTGCGGAGTTTCGGAAGCTTCGACGGCACGTTTCTAGACACGTACTTCCTGCGCACGTACTGCGTGGCCGTGAAGGTGGGCAACGGATGGCGATTCTGCGACCCGGCCAGTTCCGGGCTCCCTTTCGGGATGTTGCGGTCGGATGAGGAAGGACAAATGGCTCTCCTAACCGATCCCGTGCAACCGCAGTTGCTGGCCACACCCACTGCCCCCCCCGAGGCCTCCCTGACCCGCCGCGAGAGCACGTTCCGGCTGGACGCCGACGGCACCCTCGAGGGCGACGTGCGAATCTCGTACACGGGCCACTCCGCAGCCGACCGCCGCTCTCACTACGAGCTCCAGTCGGAGGCAGAACGCGAGGTGTCGGTCCGCGAGGGGGCGAAGCGCTACTTTGGAGAGGCGGAGGTGAACGCGATCAAGGTGGAGGGCCTGTCGAACGCCGAGACTCTCAGCGTGAGCTACCACGTCAAGACCGCCAGCTACGCCCAACGCAGCGGCCGCCGGCTATTCCTGCAGTGCGCGTCCTTCCACCGGAACCTCACCGCGCGCTATTCAGCGAGCGTGCGGAAGTACCCTGTCGCCTATACAAGCAGCTGGTCGGAGAAGGACGCCATCGTCTACCAGCTCCCCGCGGGCTACAGGTGGCAGGAGCCCCGGAGCCCGGGGCGGATCAATATCCCCGAGCTGGGCGAGTACGTGGCAACGCTGGACATGGCCCCGGATGGGCGCACGCTGATCTACCATCGGGACTTCGACTTCGGGCGGAACAGCCACCTTGTGATGCTCGCGGAGACCTATCCGAACCTCAAGCGAGTGTTCGACGCCGTGCAGCAGCTGGACAACTACAGCATCGAACTGCGACAGGAGGCCAACTGAGGACCACGTTCGCCGGCCTCGCCCTCGGTCTGGTCCTGCTCGGCGCGGCGTATCTCTTCGCTGCAGAGGAGGCGCCGCCTTGGCTGCGCCAGGCCGCCGGCGCCACCGTGCCGCAGTATGACGCTAAGGTCAGGGCCGTGGTCCTCCTCGACGAGGAGCGGGTCCTGGTAGAGGAGGGGGGCAGGGTCACGACGACGCGTCTTCGTGCCGTCCGCATCCTTAGCCGGGAGGGCAATGACGAGGCTCGTGGGCGAGTCATCTACCAGACCGGCACCGGCAAGGTGAAAGAGATGCGGGGCTGGATCATCTGGCCGGCGGGTGGTGTCAGAAGCTATGGCAAGGACCGCGTGATGGACACGGAGGTCGCTCCCTACGACGTCTACAACGACGTCCGGGCACGGGCGATCGTCGCCTCGGACGAGGCCGCTGCCGGGGCAGTGTTCGGCTACGAGGCGGTCCTGGAGGATAAGTCCGTCTTCACCCAGTTCGAATGGCAGTTCCAGGAGAGACTGCCCGTGCTCGCCTCGCGCTTCTCGATCTCGGTTCCCCCAGCGTGGCGGGTCAATGGCATCCTGTACAACCACCCCGGTCGAAGCCCTGCGGTGGCCGGCACATCCTACACATGGGAGCTTCGCGACCTCCCTCCCATCGAACCGGAGGCGGCGAGCCCTGCGGTAACCAGCATTGCACCCTGGCTGGCCGTCAGCGTGGTCCCCACGGCCGGCGGGCGCACCGGCATCGGGAAGACCTTCGACACCTGGCAGGACGTGGCGCGCTGGCTCAGCGAGCTCTCGGAGACTCAGACATCGACGAGCGACGCCCTGGCGGAAAAGGCACGCTCGCTCGTCCAGGACTCGAAGTCGGAGTACGACAAGGTCGGGGCGATCGGCCGCTACGTTCAGACGGTGAAGTACGTCTCCATCCAGACGGGGGTGGGGCGGGGGGGCGGATACAGGCCCCACGCCGCTCCCGAGGTGTTCGCCAAGTCCTATGGCGACTGCAAGGACAAGGCCAACCTGATGCGCACCATGCTCAGGGTCGTGGGCGTCGAGGCCTATACGGTAGCGGTGTTCTTCGGCGATCCGGCGCGGGTGCGTCCCGACTGGCCCTCGCCGCAGCAGTTCAACCACGCGATCGTCGCAGTGCACTTGAAGGAAGAGCTGCAGGTCCCCGCGGTAGGCTCCTACTCCCACCTCGGCCGGTTCCTGTTCTTCGATCCCACGGACGAGGACACGCCACCGGGATCGCTGCCGCAAGACGAGGAAGGCAGTTTGGGGCTGCTCGTCTCCCGCGACCGGGGCGCACTGCTGCCGATGCCGACGACCCCGCCCGAGGCGAACCGAATCGTCCGCCACCTGGAACTGACTCTCGCCGGGGACGGCACCCTCGTCGGCACGGTGGAGGAGCGCGCCCACGGACACCCCGCGTCGGCGTATCGCCGCGAGCATCAGCACAAGTCGGCGGCGGAGTACCGGAAATCGATGGAGTCCAGGCTCGGGAGATCCGGCCCGGGGACGCAGATGAGATCGCTCGAGGTGGCAGATGACCCGGACGGAAGCGTGCGGACGGTTGCCGAGTTTGACACGCCGCGCTACGCGCAGTCGATCGGCCGTACCGGCCTCCTAGTCAAGCCCAACGTCCTTCCGATCCCCAACCGCATGTACCTGTCGGAGCCCCAGCGCAAGTACGCTGTGGTGCTGAATTCCCAGTCCTTCGAGGAGACCACCCGGATGCGGCTACCCGACGGCTTCTTCATCGACGAGATCCCCGGTCCGATCGCTGTGGTCACTGCTTTCGGCGCGCATTCGTCGTCGTGCCGGCTGGAGGACGTCTTCCTGACGTGCCGCCGCTCTCTCACAGTGACCGCGGGCACGATTCCGGTCGAGCGATACGAGGAAGCGCGGCGGTTTTTCGCTGGTGCGAACGGTTGCGGCGAGGAGCCCGTCCTTCTTGCGAGAAAGCGCGGAGGCCCGCCTCGGTAGTGCCGGCTCCTCCACCTGAACTCGACCAACTCAAGGGGTACGCTCATCCGACAGAAGGCCGAGCGGAGTGCAGCCCACCCCCAACCCAGCGGCGGCACAGGTCCAAGCTGCCGCACTGCAAACCATCCAAGCTCTCGACAGGCTGGAGCCGGCGCTCGGGATTGAACCGAGGACCTGCTGAATCGTAGGATCGTGGCTTCGCCGCTCAGCGCGGCGGGCCTTCGGAGGGAGCCTTTGGCGGAGATCCAGCCGTTCGCGGCCGTCCGGTACCGGGCGGCCGACCTCTCGCGCGTGCTCGCGCCGCCCTACGACGTCATCCCTCCCGCCTACCAGGACGAGCTCTACGCCCGCGACCCGCACAACATCGTGCGCGTCGTCCTGAACCGCACCCCCGGCGACGCCGGGTACGCCGAAGCCGGGGAGACCTACAGACGTTGGCTCGCCGAGGGCGTGCTGGAGGCGGACGCGACGCCGGCCGTCTACGTTCTGGAGCAGGCCTTCGCGGCCGGCGGGAGGACGTTGCGACGCTTCGGGCTCCTCGCGCGCTTCCGGGCCGAGGACCCGGCGCGGCGGGTCATCCTGCCCCACGAGCACACGCGGGCGGCGGCGAAGGAGGATCGCTGGCGCGTCCTCCTCGCCACGAAGGCGAACTTCAGCCCGATCTTCCTGATGTTCCCCGATCCCTCGGCGTCGTTCACGACGCTCGTGCTCGAGGCCATCGGCCAGCGGCCGGTCGGGCAGTACACGGACGACGGCGAGGTCGGCCACCGTCTCTGGCGCGTGGAGGAGGACTCCCTCGTCCGCCGCTTCCAGGGCCTGCTCGCCGGCGTCAAGTCCTACATCGCGGACGGGCACCACCGCCACGCGACGGCCCTGCGCCATCGCGACGCCGTCGGTCCCGACGGGGCCTGGACGCTCGGCTACTTCACCCCGATCGAGGCCCCGGGCCTCCGCGTGGAGCCGTACCATCGGATCCTGGCCGAGGGGCCCTCGCTCGAGGAGGCCGGCGGCCGCCTTCGGGCGGCCTTCCGGCTGACCCCGCGGAAGGACGCCGCCGAGGCTGCCGCCGCCGTGGCGGCCTCGACCGCACCCCACGCGTTCGCCCTCGCCGAGCCCGGAAAGGCCGCGGTCGTGGTCGAGGCCGAGCCGGGAGCGGAGCGCCTCGTCGCCCCCGACGTCCCGGCCTGCCTCCGGGCTCTCGACACCTGGTTCCTCCACCACGCGGTGCTCGGGCCGCTCCTCTCCGTCCCGGAGTCGGCGGTGGCCTACGTGCACTCGCAGGCCGAGGCGGAGGAGGCGCTCGCCGACGGCTCCTGCCGCCTCGCGGTCCTGATGCGCGCGACGCCGGTGCGGCAGATCGTGGACGTGGCCGAGGCCGGGGAGTCGATGCCGGCCAAGAGCACCTTCTTCCATCCGAAGCTGCCCTCGGGCCTCGTCGTCCATCCGCTCGTCGCCTGAGGTCGAGGCGATGGCCCTTCCTCTTCCTCCCTTCTTCGACCCGGCGTCGGCGAGCCGCGTCTATCGGGTGCCGTACCAGGAGCGCGCGGCGCAGGCGCAGGAGTGGGCCCGAGCCCGGGGGATCAGGCCCGCCGCCGCGGACTTGAGGCGCGTGGCGCTCCTCCTCGTCGACGTGCAGAACACCTTCTGCCTGCCCGAGTTCGAGCTGTTCGTCGCCGGCCGCTCGGGTCGCGGCGCGACCGACGACTGCGGGCGGATCGCGGCGTTCCTGTACCGGAACCTCGACTGGATCACGGAGGTGGTGGTCACCCTCGACACGCACACGGCCGCGCAGATCTTCCACCCCCTCTTCTGGCTCGACGCGGAGGGCGGCCACCCCGCGCCGCACACCGTGATCACCGTCGCGGACGTCGAGAGCGGGCGCTGGCGGGTGAACCCCGCCCTCGCGCAAGCCGTCGCTCCCCGGGCGGGCTTCGACGTCGATGCCTGGGCCCGGCACTACGCGCGTCGCCTCGCCGAGGGAGACAAGTACCCGCTCGTCGTCTGGCCCTATCACTCGATGGTGGGAGGGATCGGCCACGCGCTCGTGTCGGCGGTGGAGGAGGCGGTGTTCTTCCACTCGTTGGCCCGGCAGTCGCCGACGCGGGTGGAGGTGAAGGGGCGGAACCCCCTGACCGAGAACTACTCGGTCCTGCGGCCGGAGGTGACCGAAGACCGGTCCGGCACGCCCATCGACTCGCCGAACCGGGCTCTCGTCGAGCACTTGCTGTCCTTCGACACGGTCGTCGTGGCCGGGGAGGCCCAGAGCCACTGCGTGGCGTGGACGGTCGAGGACCTGCTCGGCGAGATCCGCTCGCGCGACGAGCGTCTCGCGGCGAGGGTCGTGCTCCTCGACGACTGCGCCTCGCCGGTGGTCGTCCCCGGGGTCGCGGACTTCACCGACGCGGCCGAGGCCGCGTACTCGCGCTTCGCCGCGGCGGGCATGAAACGGGCCCTCTCGACGGATCCCGCCGCGGACTGGCTGGGGCAGCGAGGCCCTTAGGCGAGGAGGCCGTCCGCGATGGCCTCGAGCAGGACGCCCGGGCGGTTGGAGCCCACCCCGTAGAGCTCGAAGGCGGCGAGCCGCTTCAGCTCGTCGACCTCGTCCACGACCCAGGTCGCGAGCTTGAGGCCGGCCGCCCGCGCGCGGTCGGCCAGGTCCGCGCTGATCTGGCTCTTGTGGGGCATCACGAGCTCGCAGCCGGCCTCCCGCGCGCGGGAGATGAGCTCGTCGGCGGTCGTTCGGCCGAAGAGCCTCCCGCGCGTGATCCCCGGGGCGAGTGTCTGGAGCCGCTCGACGGCGCGCTGGTCGAACGAGATGAGCGCCACCTCCTGGGCCGCGCCGGCCCGCCGGACCTCGTCGACGACCCGGGCCTCGATGCCCCCGTCGGCGTCGTCCGTCACCGACTCGGACTTGATCTCCACGAGCGTCCTCGCCCGGCCGCGGAGGAGGGCGAGGACCTCGGCCAGGGTGGGCACCCGCTCGCCCGCGTAGGCCGGGCCGAAGCGATCGGGGTAGCCGGCGGAGACCGCCCGCACCTCGGCGAGGGTGGCCCGGCGCACGTCGCCGCGGCCGGTCGTGGTGCGGTCGAGAGTCGGGTCGTGGATGACGACCGCGTGGCCGTCCGCGGTGAGCTGCACGTCGAGCTCCATGACCGTCGCTCCCACCTCGAGGGCGCTCGCGAAGGAGGCGAGCGTGTTCTCGGGCCGGTGGGCGGAGTCGCCGCGGTGGGCGATGACGAGGGGAGCCGCGCTCAAGCTAATGCCTGGCCTTGATGAGGGCCTTGAACTCCGCGAGATCGAAGATCTTCGCGTCGACGAACATCCGGAAGAGGTCGCCGTCGACCCTTCCGTCCCTCACGTCGCCTTCCAGGATCTCCAGGGCCCGCTCCGGTGACACGGCCTTCTTGTACGGCCGGTCCTGAGCCACGAGGGCGTCGAAGATGTCGGCGATCGTCATCATGCGGGACTGCACGGGTATCTCCGCCGCCTTGATCCCTCGCGGGTAGCCTGAGCCATCCAGCTTCTCGTGGTGGGCCCAGGCGATCTCGGGTACCCGGCGGAATTCCCCCGTCCACGGCAGCTTCTGGAGGAACTCGTAGGTGTGGGACACGTGGCTGTTGATCTCCTCCCTCTCGGTGGCGGTCAGGGTGCCCTTGCGGATGGAGAGGGCTTCCAGCTCCGCCGCGGTCAGGTGAGGGGCCTGAGCCCAATCCTCCACCGGGAAGCGCTCCTCCTCGTCGTGGTCCCGAAAGACCCGCGCCGGGAGATCATCGAGGGTCCGGACGCTCTCCTCCTCGACGACCGTCGGCTCGTTCGCGCGGAGGATCACGCCGAGGAGGCGGTCGCTCTCCGCGCGCCGCCTCTCGTACTCGGCCTCGAGCGCGGCGAGCTGGGCCGGGGTGGCGCTGCCCGACGCGATCGCGTCGAGCCGCTTCCTCAGGTAGTCGGCCTCGAGCGACTTCGCGATGTAGGCGAAGCGCTGCCGCACCGCGACGAGGCGAGTCGCGTGCAGCTTCTTCCGCTTGCCGAGCACCTTCTCCTGGACCGCGACCTTGCCGAAGTCGTGGAGGAGCGCGGCATAGCGGAGCTCCTCGACCTGCTCGGGGGTGAAGTGGAGCCCGGCGAGGGGTCCCGCGGAGACCGCGTCGACCTTCTGGATCAGGCCCACGGAGAGGATCGCGACGCGCTCGGAGTGCCCGGCGGTGACGGGGTCCCGCATCTCGACCGCCGTGACCGCCCGCCGGATGAACTGGTCGAAGAGCTTCTGGATCCGATCGATCAGGTCGGCGTTCTCGAAGGCCACCGCGGCCTGGCTGGCGAGGGAGCTCGCCAGCTTCTCGTCTTCCGAGGTGAAGGGAATCACCTCCTCCTCGGAGAGGGTCGCCGAGCTGAGGATGGCCATCCGGTCGCGCTTCTTGTTGATGAGCTGGACGACCCCTTGCACCACGTTCTCGTGGTCTCTCATCGGCACGACCAGCATCGACCTGGAACGGTAGCCCGACTTCTCGTCGAAGGAGCGGCTGATCGTATAGGGCGAGCCCTCCGGAGGATGGTAAGCGTCCGGCACGTTCACTGGCTCGCCGGTGAGCGCGACGTAGCCGGCGATCGAGGTCTCGTTGAGGGGCATCGTCTGCTTCTTGAAGGGTACGGCCACGGAGTCGTTCTGAGCCAGCTCGAACAGCAGCCGATCACCGTTACCTTCGTCGGCCTCCTTCGCCCTCTGCACCAGATACAGGCTGCCTGCGTCCGCTCCAGTGATCTCTCGGCTCTTGCGCAGGATGAGATCGAGGAGCCGAGGGATGTCGCGCTCGGCGGAGAGCTTGACTCCGATCTCGTTGAGCTCGCTCAGCTCCTCACCTCGCCGGTCGAGCTTCTCCTCCAGCTGTCGGATGATGCGCCGGTTGCGGACGACGTCGAGGGCCTGCTCGAGCTTGCGGAGCAGCCTCACCGGTGTGATCGGTCGCTCGAGCACGTCCTCCACGAAGGGCAGGCGGGCCAGAACCTCGTCCCGCTGGGTCTGGTCAGTGACCGTGACCAGGAAGGCCTGCGCCGATCCGCCGTTGCGGAGCCAGGCCGCCGTCGCCTCGCCCTCGGCCTCGACGCACCGCGGGTCGGCCACCACCATGGCCCCCGCGAGCCGTCCGGCGAGCGCCTCCTCGACGGCAGCGAGCGTCTTCACCTCCTCGATCTGGATGCCGGCGGGCATCTCGCCGGTCAGAATCTCGCGGGTCTCGCCCCAGATCAGGAGTTGGGCCATGGCTCAGGAGGAGGAAGACGGGGGAAGCGTAGCACAGGGCCGCCCCGGCGCGACGTCAAGCGGTGGCCAGGCCGACGAGGTCGCGGGGGTCGTCGAACAGGCGGTCGGGGCGGGCTTCCCGGAGCGCCGCCGGATGGAAGCCCCACGTGACGCCGGCCACGCGCACGCCGGCGGCGCGGGCGGCGAGCACGTCGGTCGCCGAGTCGCCGATCATCCACGTCTCCCCGGCGCCGACGCCGAGATCGTTCATCAGGCAGCGGAGGCCGTCGGGGTCCGGCTTGCGCGCCGACACGTCTCCGGCGCCCCACACGCGATCGAAGCGGCGTCTCACGCCCAGCCCGTCGAGGATCGCCCGGCTCATGTCGCCCGGCTTGTTGGTCAGGACGGCGAGCGCGGTTCCGCCGAGGGCGTCCAGGGCGTCCTCGATCCCGGGGTAGAGGTACGTGGTGTCGAGAAGCCGAGCCCGGTAGCACTCGAGGTACACGGGCAGCACCGCATCGGCCGGCAGGTCGCTTCCCGCGTGGGCGAGGCAGCGCTCGACGAGGAGGCGCGCCCCCTCGCCCACGAAGGACAGGATCGCCGCCTGCGGGATCGGGACGGCGCCGGGGAGGACGAGGCGGAGCGCCTCGTTGGCGGCGGCGGCGATGTCGCGGGACGAGTCGACGAGCGTGCCGTCGAGGTCGAAGACGAGGAGGCGGGCCAACGGCTACCCCGGCCCGACGTAGCCGAGGGCCTTCAGGCGCTCGCGCGTCTCTTTGTCCATCTCCCGCACCGTCCGGCCCGGGGGCAGGGCGAGCCAGAGCCGCACGCCCGAGGCCGCAGACTGCGGCGCCGCGAAGAGGTTGATGCCGCGGTCGCGCTCCGTCTCGGACTCGACGTCGGGCAGGCGGAACGGGAAGGCCTCAGGGTGGAAGGAGCCCGCCCCGACCGCGACGTCCCCCGGCCGCAACGGCCTTCCGTCG
>Ga0335076_10007992_pt1 | contig 10669 bp, 10 predicted proteins | sample Lox_Sample_25_FD_206717 | JGI IMG/M metagenome (GOLD analysis project Ga0335076, IMG submission 206717) | Soil microbial communities from Loxahatchee National Wildlife Refuge, Florida, United States - Lox_Sample_2.5 | ecosystem: Environmental > Terrestrial > Soil > Wetlands | place: USA...
AGTCGCGGCTGCCGGTCCGCGGCTTCTCGACCAGCTCGATCGCGAGCGGATAGTCGCGCATATGGCTCTTCATGAGGTCTGCCTGGTCGTGGTCGTCGCCACCGCTTCTGTAGGTGACGCTGCCGGACCGCACTTCCGGCGGCATCACCGGGGTGTCTGCCAACGCGACTGTCTGGGCAGCGCTGGGAATGGGAAGTGCGGCGCTCATCAGCAGTGCGGTCAAGACGCCGGCTATGGCACCGAGTGTGGCGCGGCGAGGGATGAGGCAATGGGTCATAGAGAATCTCCAGTGGGTGAAACGAGAAGCGCGCAGCCCGTCAGCCGAGATCGATCGGCATGTCGATGCGCTGGTCATCGCGCCGAATCAACAACGCGAGGTGTTGGGGCCTCGGAATCAGCGCGCCGCGCAGCCGCTGCGCGCTTTCCTGGTGTCTGGCATCCATGCCGCGCAGTATTTGCCGGCATCGCTGCGACGCCGCTGAACGCGCGCTGACAGCTGTCTGACATCGCGTGCCGCCTGCATCCCAAGCAAATGCGCATCCTTCTCGTCGAAGACGACCCGCAAGTGGCCGACGTCACGCGCCGTGCGCTGCAGTCGCAAGGCTGGGTGATCGATGTGACGACTCGTGGCGAGCCGGTGGTGGCCTCGGTGCGGCGCGACCCGTATGACCTCGTCATCCTCGATATCGGCCTCGCCGGCATCGACGGCTTCGAGGTCCTGCGTCGCCTGCGCGCCGATGGGGCGGAGGTTTCCGTGCTGATGCTGACCGCCCGCGATGCCGTCGAAGACCGCGTACGCGGCCTCGAAACAGGTGCCGATGACTACCTTGTCAAACCCTTTGCGCTGTCGGAGCTCGTGGCACGCGTACGCGCGCTGTCGCGGCGCCGGTTGGTCTGGTCAAACGACGTACTCGCAGTCGGTCAGTTGCGCATGGATTTGCATGCGCGGCGTGCCTTCATCGGTGATGCTGCATTGGATCTCTCGGTGCGCGAATGGTCGGTGCTCGAGTACCTCCTCACTCGAGTTCGCAAAGTCGTCGCCAAGGAGCAGATCATCAACGCCATCTCCGGCTGGGACGACGTCCCGTCCAAGAACGCGATCGAACAATACGTCTCGCGGCTGCGACACAAGCTCGCGTCGGCCGGCGTACGGATCAGGGCGGTGCGCGGCTTCGGCTATGTGTGCGAGGAGACCCCTCAGTAGCGGAAGCCTCGCGGACCCAACGAAAGAACAGGCCATCGCCCGGCCGCCGATAGTCAGCTCGGACCGGCTCGGGCGGGCTTGCACGAGACCAACACGGCGTCTAGCAGCGGCCCCAGCACGAGCTTGTGGCCTTCCCCTGCCTCGCGTTGCCACGCGCACGTGGCGCGATAGCTCGGGGTCGAGGCCCTCCGACGTCGCGCGCGCGTCGCCGGGTGGCCCACCGAGCTCCGCCGCCGCGGCAAGGGAGGCCGTGCAGAAGGCCGCATCCGCCGCCAAGGATGCGGCCGACGCAGCCCGCGCCGCGTGGGAGCGCGGGATGTCGAAGGACACGGGGAAGTCGTAGAGCCAGCGTGGGGCGAATCTTTGGGCAACTCCATCGGATCGATGTCGACCAATCGAGAGCTGGCGGGGGTTGGCAGGACTTTCAATTGACCCCGGCCCAGCACGGCACGCAGGTCCACGCCACCGCATGCTCAAATCGCGTACGAGGCCGCCGCGCGATCAGGTGCCGTCGACACCGTCGATGCGCAGTGCGCGGCAAGCCATGACCGGGTCATCTCACGACTGACAATGTCCAAGCGAGCCGTTACCCACCGAATGATCGAGGCATTCCGGGCTGCGATGCTGTACGGGGGCATCAGCGCCGGCGCCGATGCCCTCGGAATTCCGCAGCCGTCGATGAGCCGGATCATCGCCGACCTGCAGAAGGCAGTCGGGTTCCCACTCTTTCAGAAGAGCGGGCGCACGATCAAGCCCACGGACGAGGCGATTGCGTTGTTGACCAAGGTGCAGCAGTCCTTCATCGGTCTCGACGAGATTGCCGACTTTTCGGAACAGGTGCGCAAGCAGCGAACCGGCAGATTCTCGGTCTGCACCATCCCGTCCATCGGGCACTCCGTGATGCCGGAGATCGTCGACCATCTGCGCGACAAGTTCCCCGATGTGATGGTCAGCCTGACTGTTGCCTCGTATCTCGAGGTCGCGCAAAAGGTGCGCAGCAGGCAGGCGGACATCGGCCTGACGGCGGACGCCTTGTCGATCGGCTCGCTGGAGACGGTGGCCGAATTCCCGTCTGACTGCGTTTGCATCGGGACCCGAAAATGGCTGCCCGAACGTGCGTCCCATATCGACGTCATGGATCTCGCAGGCAAGCCCTTCATCTTGCCCACAGGCGCGTTCCAGCGGAGTCTGAATGCCCTGTTTTCCGCCCACGGCATCGTGGTCGACACGATGGTTGAAGCTTCGCTGTTCCACACGATCAGCGAACTTGTTCTCCGAGGCTTGGGCGTATCCGTGGTTGACGCTCTGACCGGAGCCGCGCACCGGTTCAGGGGTGGCATCACCATTCCCCTTCGCCCTTCGTTGACGTACACGGTCTATGCGACAGCCATGAGCGATACGCGGCTGGGGCAGCCGGCTCGCGAGATGCTGCGCTGCCTGAAACTCGCGATGGAGGGCGCGCGAATGCATATCGCCCGTGAATAGATCCATGACCGGGCCGTGATGGCTGGACAGGAGGGATCTCCGTACGATTCCAGGCAAGACAAACCTGTGACGGAGTCGATCGATGGTTCCCTCAATGGAGGTTCATGAAGTGGCGCATGCGCCGCTGCTGGGCAGTCTTGCCATGGTGCAGCCGGCGCGCGCCGAGTACCCCGAACAGCCCGTGGCAAAGCGACGCGAAGCCAACGCCATCACCACGACAGGCCTTCTCACTGGGGCCTGTATGAATCGAATCAGAGCCTTCTCCTTCGTGCTGGCGTCGTGCGCCGCAAGTCACGCAATGGCGCAGCAGCCTACGATCTACGTCGGTGGGCCAGGTGGCAACACGCAAAACGTGTTCAAGGAAAAGATCATCCCCGCGTTCGAAGCGGCGCACCGAGTCAAGGTGGTCTACGTCCCAGGGATTTCGAGCGAACTCGTCGCCAAGCTGCAAGCTCAGCGCGGCAAGCAAGAGATGAACGTGGTGATCGTCGACGACGGTCCCATGTACCAGGCCATCCAATATGGCTACTGCGAGCCGCTGACGGACGCGCCGGTCTATGCGGATGTCTACGACATGGCTCGTTTCGGCGGCAAGGCCATTGGGGTGGGGTTCAACGCCACCGGCATCGCCTACAACAAGGCCACCTTCGCCAAGAACGGCTGGGCGGCCCCGAAGTCCTGGGCGGACCTCACGGACCCGAAATTCAAGCAGCGCTTCGCCACGTCCTCGCTGTCAGGCACCTACGGCGTTCATGCGCTGATCATGTTCGCGCGGATGAACGGCGGAAGTGAAAAGAACATCGAGCCCGGGTTCGACTCGATCCAGAAAAAGCTCGCACCCAATGTTCTGAGCTGGTCCTCGTCCCCTGCCAAGCTGTCCGAGATGTTCCAGAACCACGATGTGGACGTGGCGATCTGGGGCAGCGGACGGGTCTACGGTCTGAAGAAGACCGGGTTTCCGATCGAGTTCGTCTATCCGAACGAGGGCGCCATGGCGCTGGTCACGGCCGCCTGCCCGGTGATGCAGAACACCTCGCCGGAACTGTCGCAAGCGCTGGTGCAATTCCTCGTCACGCCGCAGGTGCAGCAGTGGCTCGCCACGGAGGGCTGGGGACCGACGAATAGAAAAACCAAGCTCGAGGGCGAAGTCGCCCAGAACGTTCCGTACGGGGCCGATCAGATCATGAAGCTCATCAAGGTCGACTGGGACGTCGTGAATCAGAAGCGCGCTGAATGGACCAACCGCTGGAATCGGACCATCGAGCGCTGATCCCTCCCCTCAACTCCCTTTTGGAGGGGACCCGTCAGTCCCCGCATGACCATGAGTTTTCTATCACTCCGCGCGTTGACCAAGACCTATCCTGGCAACGTGCAGGTCGTGCGCGGGCTGGATCTCGATGTGGCGCAGGGCGAGTTCATCTCCTTGCTGGGTCCGTCAGGTTGCGGCAAGACGACGACGCTGCACATGGTTGCAGGCTTTGCGAATCCGACTTCGGGCCACGTCTTCCTGAACGGCAACGACATCTCAGGAGTGCGTCCGGAGAAACGGGACATGGGCCTGGTCTTCCAAGGCTACGCCCTGTTCCCTCACATGACCGTCGCGCAGAACGTGGGCTTCGGGCTCGAGATGCGCAAGATGGCCCGCGCGCAAGCGGCAAGTCGCATTGAAGAAGCACTGGAGATGGTCAGGCTGCATGGTCTGGGCGGGCGCTACCCGCGCGAGCTGTCGGGCGGTCAACGCCAGCGCGTAGCGATTGCACGCGCGCTGGCGATACGACCCCAGGTGCTCCTGCTCGATGAGCCCATGTCCAATCTGGATGCCAAGCTGCGCGGCGAAATGCATGTGGAAATGCGCGCGCTGCAGCGGCAGCTGGGCATCACGACGATTCTCGTGACGCACGACCAGGTCGAAGCCATGACGATGAGCGACCGCATCGCGGTGATGAGTGAGGGCAAGATCGCCCAGCTCGGAACCCCGTTCGATGTCTACGACCGGCCTGCCTCTGGTTTCGCCTCGAGCTTCCTCGGGCAGACCAATGTCATTCCCGGCCGTGTCACCGAAATGCGCGAGCACTGTGCAATGGTCCAGGCGGGACCCTGCCTGATGCGCATCCCGCACGCAGGAGACAAGATCAGCGGCGACGTCGGCGTGTACATCCGCCCCGAGCGCCTGCGGCTGGCCGCAGTCGGCACGGGGAACCTCTCCGGCACGGTGAAGACACGCCTGTTCCTCGGCAATCTCTGGCTCTACGAGGTCGAGAGCGCACTGGGCAGGCTGCGCCTGACATCGGCAAACCTGGGCGAGCAACTTCCCCAGGAAGGCGAAGACATCGGACTGTCCTGGCGCGACGAAGACCTGCGCGCAATTCCGGGCGAGCGCGCAAATGGCTGATATCCCTACACCCCGACCAGGCGCACCCTGGGGCCTCTCGGCGCCCGCGCTACTGCTGTTCATCGGCGTCCTGCTCGTGCCTCTGGCCTTGACGGCGGTGCTCTCGTTCAACGCGTTCGACGGCATGCGCGGCATCCAGCCGGGTTTCACCCTGGCGAACTATGCAGAGGTACTCACCGATGGCTACTACCGGGAGGTGTTCATCCGGACCGGCTTGATGTCGTTGGGCGTTACGGCGTTGTGTGTGCTGTTCGGAGTGCCGGAGACGCTGATCCTCGCCCGCATGCGAGCGCCCTGGAGCGGCATGTTCCTGGTGGTCATTCTCGGTCCGCTTCTGATCTCGGTCGTCGTGCGCACCCTCGGTTGGTCGGTTCTGTTGGGAAATCAAGGCCTGGTCAATAGCGCGCTGCAGAGCATGGGCGCTACGCACGAACCGATTCGTTTCCTGTTCTCGATGCTCGGCGTGGTGATCGCGCTGACGCATGTACTCCTGCCGTTCATGATCATCGCGGTGTGGAGCGCGCTGCAGAAGCTGGACCCGCAGGTGGAGCATGCCGGCCGGTCACTGGGCGCATCGCCCACAACGTCGTTCCTGCGCGTCGTGTTTCCGCAGCTGCTGCCGGGCGTGCTGTCGGGCAGCATCATCGTGTTCGCGTTGTCCGCGTCGGCGTTCGCCACGCCTTCGATCATCGGCGGACGGCGCGTGAAGGTCGTTGCCACGGCAACCTACGACGAATTCCTCAACTCCCTGAACTGGCCGCTGGGCGCGACCATCGCGATCCTGCTCCTATTGGCCAATATCGTCATCATCGTCGGCTGCAATCGCCTGGTCGAGCGACGCTTCAAGCAGGTGTTCGCAGCATGAAGGGCGAGACCGGAAGGAACGGCTGGCTGGCGCTGCTGTACCACGCGTGCTTCGTGAGTTTCATCGTCGCGCCGTTGGTCGTTGTGGTCTTGGTCTCATTCACGAACAAGGACTACATAACACTGCCATTCGACGGTGCCTCCTGGCGATGGTTCAGGGCCATCCTGGACGCGCCGGAGATCGTCAACGCATTCTGGCTCTCGACGTGGCTGGCGCTTGGCTCGGCGACGATCGCCGCCGCGCTCGCCGTGCCCAGCGCAATTGCCATCGCCCGCTACAGGTTTGCCGGGCGCGAAACCTTGACGGCGATCCTGATGTCGCCGCTGATGATTCCGCACATCGTGCTGGGTGTGGCATTTCTGAGGTTCTTCACCCTGGCCGGCTTCAGCGGGTCGTTTCTCGCGCTGACCCTGACGCATGCCGTCATCGTGATTCCCTATGCGCTGAGACTGACACTGGCCGCGCTCATCGGACTGGACCGCGAGGCCGAGATGGCTGCCGCGTCACTCGGTGCCGCTCGCCTGACGACGTTCAGGCGGGTGCTCCTGCCGCTCATCATGCCCGGCGTGGCAGGCGGTTGGATGCTGGCGTTCATTCAGAGCTTCGACGAGGTCACGATGACCATCTTCGTGGCCACGCCCGGCACGACCACGCTACCGGTGGCCATGTACAACCGGATCGCTCAGCAGACGGATCCGCTCATCGCGTCCGTCTCCAGCGTGCTGATCTTCGGCACCCTGATATTGATGATCCTGCTGGACCGCATGGTCGGCCTTGACCGCGTGTTGACCGGCAGGAAGTAGCCAGCTCACTCACAAAACGATTCACGGCTCATGCCAGTGCCGGGTCAGCGCCCGTCCGAAGCGAGCGAACGACAACGCATTTGAGGACTTGGTAAACGCCATGCGCGCAGAGGAATTGATCGTGGTCGGAGGTGGCCTTGTCGGCGCCGCGATCGCCTACGGGGCGGCCCGGGCCGGAGCAGCCGTGACGCTGCTGGACCAGGGCGACATCGCGTATCGGGCATCGCGCGGCAACTTCGGACTGGTTTGGGTACAGAGCAAGGGTGATGGCTTTCCCCACTATGCCCGGTGGAGCCGGGACGCGGTGGCCTACTGGCCGCAACTTGCGAAGGAACTGCTCGATCTGACCGGCGTGGACGTGGCGCTCGAGAACGCCGGGGGTTTCTGGATCGGCTTCAGCGACACCGAAGTTCAGGCGCGTGGCGCGATGCTCGCCAAGATCAGCGACGCGATCGGTGGTGTGCCGTACGAAGTGCTCGACCATCGGGAACTCAAGGCACGCCTTCCCGCCATCGGGCCTAAGGTCGCCGGCGGAACCTTCTGCCCGCTCGATGGCCAAGTCAATCCTCTGATGACGCTTCACGCCTTGCACGCGGGGTTGAAGAAGCGCGGGGCGCGTATCGTTTCGAACGTTGACATCGCGACCGTGGCTCGCCGCGGCAGCAGGGCCGAGTTCGAAGCCATCAGCAAGGATGCGCAGACATGGCAGGCCCCGCGCATCGTGCTGGCGGCCGGACTGAGCAACCGCGAACTGGCACCCCAGGTCGGGCTGCATGCCCCCGTCTCCCCGAGCCGGGGCCAGGTCCTGATCACCGAGCGGCTCAAGCCATTCCTGCCCTTCCCGACGAACAAGGCGAGGCAGACGCACGAAGGCACCGTCCAACTGGGCTCCTCGACGGAGGACGTGGGCCTGGACGACAGCACGACCGTGTCGGCCATTGAAACGCTCGCCAGACGGGGCATCGACACGTTTCCCATCCTGTCCACAGCACGTCTGGTGCGGGCCTGGGGCGCCTTGCGTGTGATGACGCCCGACGGCGCGCCGATCTATCAGCAATCGACCTCGCACCCGGGCGCGTTCGTCGCGACCAGTCACAGCGGCGTCTCGCTCGCGGCCGCCCACGCTTATGTGCTCGGCCCCTGGATGGCCGGGCTCGGCAAGGAGCCCGACGAATTGGCCGAGTTTGCCGGCGAGCGCTATCTGGACCCGAACCGGAGCTACGCCAATGCCCACTGAGACCGCGCATCTGCAAGCTGCATTGTTCGCTTCCGACGAAGCGATCGGCCCGAACACCGTCCGGATCCAGTTCGAGGACCGCACGCTGTGCGTCCGCGAAGGAACGACCGTCGCGGCGGCGTTGCTGCTGCATGGCGCCGGCCCTTTCCGGACCACACCCGTCAAGTCCGCGCCGCGGGCACCCTACTGCATGATGGGCGTGTGCTTCGAGTGTCTGGTCGAGGTGGATGGCAAGCCAAGCCGCCAGGCGTGCCTGACCCTGGTTCGCGACGGCATGGTGATCAGGCGTCAGCTCGGCGCCTCGGCGCTGGCCCAGTCCGACGATCGAGGCCGCCATGGCCTCTGAAGTCGTGGATCTGGTTGTCGTGGGGGCAGGCCCCGGCGGACTGGCAGCGGCCATCGAGGCTCGCAAGTCGGGACTGAGCGTGACGCTGCTCGACGAGCAGCTGGCGCCGGGTGGACAGATCTATCGCGCGGTCGATTCGTCCACCGCCAGGATGCGTGCCGTGCTGGGCGAAGACTATGCCGCCGGTGCGCTCCTGACGCAGGAGTTCAAACGCAGTGGAGCCAGCCACGTCTGCGGTGCTTCGGTATGGAACGTCGGCCGGGACATGTCGGTCAACTACCTTCACGCCGGCGGCAACAAGGTGGTCCAAGGCCGGCACATCGTCTTGGCGACCGGCGCGATGGAAAGGCCGTTTCCGATCCCGGGCTGGACATTGCCCGGCGTCATGGGTGCGGGGGCGGCACAGATCCTGTACAAGAGCGCAGGAGCCTTGCCGACCGCGCCCGTCGTGCTCGCCGGAGGCGGCCCGCTGCTCTATCTGCTGGCCAGCCAGTACCTGAGTGCCGGTGTGAAGCTGGCCGCGGTGGTCCACACGACCGGGACCGGCGACTACCTGCGAGCGGCCGCGCACCTGCCGGCGGCTCTTCGCGGTTGGCGCGATCTGCGCAAGGGCATCCGGATGCTTGCGCACCTTCGAGGGCAGAAGGTCCCGGTGTACGCGGGTGCCAGCGATTTTTCCATCGAGGGGGCGGAGCGGGCGGAGGCCTTCCGCTTCACCCTCGCGGGCCGCAGCCATCGTATCGAAGCGCCCCTGGTGCTGCTGCACCAGGGGGTGGTCCCGAACACGCAACTCAGCTGGTCCCTCCGGGCCGAGCATGTGTGGAACGAGGCCCAACTGTGCTGGGTACCCCGGACAGACGACTACGGCCAGATCGACGATTCCGGCATCTACGTCGTCGGCGACAGCCGGGGAATCGTCGGCGCGAAGGCATCGGCCTCCCAGGGGCGTCTTTCCGCGATCGAGATTGCATCGAAACAGGGCAAGCTGGACCCGGCCCAGCGCGCTGCCCGGGAAGACGTCGTGCGCTCGGAACTGCGCGCGAACCTGCACGTCCGGCCTTTCCTCGACGCCTTGTACCGGCCGCTGGATGCCCATCGCATCCCTGCCCAGGATTCCGTCGTGGTATGCCGCTGCGAAGAGGTCACAGCCGGGCAGATCAGGGGCTATGTTGGCGTGGGCTGCCAGGGGCCGAACCAGACCAAGGCGTTCGGCCGCTGCGGCATGGGCCCGTGCCAGGGACGACTCTGCGGACTGACGGTCACCGAGCTGATCGCCGACGCGCGCGGCGTGCCCCCTGGCGAGGTCGGCTACTACCGCATCCGCCCGCCGATCAAGCCGGTGACGCTGGGCGAGCTGGCAGGCGTTGCCGCCTGATCGGGGCCTACGACCCTCCTCATTCACTGGAGTAGACCTATGGCAGAGATCACCCGGATTGCCACGGACAAGCGCCGCAGCAGAGCGGTTGTCTACAACGGCATGGTGTTCGTCGGCGGACAGACCGCCGACGATCGCAGTCAGGACATTCGCGGCCAAACCGTGCAGACGCTGGCGAAGATCGAGAAATTCCTCGCCGAAGCGGGCACCGACAAGAGCCGCCTTCTCACCGCGCAGATCTGGATCAAGGACCTGGAGCGGGATTTCGCGGGGATGAACGACATCTGGGACGCATGGACAGCGCCCGGCGCCGCGCCCACCCGCGCGACGGCGCAGTGCGAGATGGGCGCACCCGACGTGCTGGTGGAGATCATCGTCACGGCGGCAGTCGGATAGCTGTGGCCGTCAGCGTATTCGATCTCTTCAAGGTGGGCATCGGCCCATCGAGTTCGCACACCGTGGGACCGATGCGGGCGGCGCGCAGGTTTGTGCAGGTGCTGGTCGATCAGGGACTTCTCGACCACGTGCGTCGGGTGCGATCGGAACTGTTCGGTTCGCTCGGCGCGACGGGCAGGGGCCACGGCACGGATACCGCGGTGCTGTTGGGCTTGTCCGGCCACGAACCGGACACGGTGGATGTGGACCGTGTCGGCGCGGTGCTCGAGGAGATCCGGCAGTCCGGCGCCCTGCTGCTGGGCAGCACGCACCGGATCGCCTGGGGTGAACAGCATGACCTCCTGCTCGACGGACTGAAGACCCTGCCGTTCCACACCAATGGTATGCGCTTCACGGGTTATGGCGCTTCCGGGCGGCCCCTGCTGGAGAAGATCTACTACTCGGTCGGCGGCGGGTTCATCGTCGATGACCCGATGGCGCAAGGCGGTTCGAACGAGAACCGCCTTGCGGCCGACACCGAGGCGTTGCCGCTGCCATTCCACAGTGGGGAGGATCTGCTGCGTCTG
>Ga0335076_10007993_pt1 | contig 10668 bp, 6 predicted proteins | sample Lox_Sample_25_FD_206717 | JGI IMG/M metagenome (GOLD analysis project Ga0335076, IMG submission 206717) | Soil microbial communities from Loxahatchee National Wildlife Refuge, Florida, United States - Lox_Sample_2.5 | ecosystem: Environmental > Terrestrial > Soil > Wetlands | place: USA: Florida...
TAGAAACACGCCATGTTGGCAAGATGGTTGTCGGTGTCGCTGGTGCTCACTAGAGTGCCAGTTGAGGAAGTCATTGCTCGGCACTCCCGCGACGCGGTGGGCGATGCGCTCGTGCTGATTCTAAGGCGCGAAGAAAAAATCAACGGGCGTTTTAAAGGAGGAGTTAATGAGGACAGGAATCACAAAATTCTTCATAGTGGTCGCGATCGTGGTCGTTGCCGGCGGGAGCGTAGCTGCTTGGGCACAAGCACCGTGCGCCTTGACTTCACCCAATTTCTCACCTGATTTTACGAACAACAAAAATTGCCTGTCGCTAAACGCCAGTCCTGCCGACGTCCCTGGGTACCCGGGTTTCTATCCGGCTGCCGGCCTCGGAAACACGCCACCGTATGGAAACGGCAACCCCCTACCTCCGCCTCCAGGGGTCGCGACCGTGTTACGGCTAACCACGAATTCAATTTTCCAGACGGGTTCTGCATGGTTTAACACGCCCCAGACGGTGGCGGGCACCTTCTCCACCACCTTCACGTTTCAGCTGAGCGGAACCAATACTTATATCGCTGACGGATTCGCCTTTCTCATCCAAAATTCGCCGGCGGGGACATCGGCCCTTGACGCGGTCAGCAGCGGAACGGACGGCTGCAGCCTCGGATTCGGCCAGATCACCAGTGGGAACTGCACCGCGACCACTGGCGGCATTCCAAAGAGCGTCGCGGTGGAGTTCGACACCTACCAGGATACTGACATCTCCGACCCCAGCGGCAACCACGTTTCTGTTCAAAGCTGCGGGACGAATCCGAACACCGTCGATCCCACCTGCCGCCTGAGGGACAATTCCAATCTGTTCGACGGAAACGGAAACCCCATCAATTTGGCCGACGGGTACACCCACATCGTTACCGTTACATTCACACCCTCAGGAGCCTGCAGCAATACTTCTTGCCCGGGCGTCCTCGACGTGATTTTGGACAGCAATGATGTGTTCCCGGCCGTGGCCGGGAACAACCCGCAACCGGAAGGCATCGCCTTCGATATGGCCTCGCTAGGTTTGACAAACGGCACGGCCTATTTGGGTTTTACCGCGGCCACGGGTGGCGGAGACGATAACCAAGATATCCTGAATTGGACATTCCAGCTGGGCGCTCAAAGTGGCGCGATCAACACGGTCACGCCAACCGTTCTCAGCTTCAACGGCGGAACGCAAAACAATGCTTACGACTATAACGCGCAACTCACGTCGGGCGGCATCACCTCCGCGACAGCAACCATCAACCCGATCCTGATGAGCCAGAAGGATTGCGATAAACTGGTGCAGAAGAGCTTCCCCCTCACTCAGTGCTTCGTCTACAAGAATGCGGCGATCGTGAATGGCCAGAGTGTGGACGCCTCCGTCCTGTTTGAGCTTACCTGTCCCGATCAACCGGGAGGAACTTGCGGCTCGCCGCAGACACCGGATTTTTTTGCTCAACTTGGCTCCGATTTCACTTTCACGTTTCAGGAGAATATAGGGTTCAACCTATTGTCCTCGACAATCGGGCCCTATCCGGGCTGGCTCAAAGGTACGGGGCCGGATCCTCTGCACCCGTGTACGCCATACCCGAACAATTGGCCGCCTTTGTTCCAGAGCAACCAGATCGAGTCTTTTTCCTTCTCGAACGATCCTTCGGGCAAGACAAAGGGCGGCAGCAACGACACGGGTTCTTGCTGGGGTGCAACCTATGCCACATTCGGTGAGCTTCCACCGGGAGTCAGGATTACCTCTCCGAAATTGACCACCTATGCCAGGAACTCGCCAGTCTCGGCCTCGTACAGCTGCACCACTCCCGTTACCTCGAAGGACGTGACTAACCCGAGTAACACAACTGGTCCTTACCTGACAGTAGCAAGCTGTTCGCAAAGTCAGTTTCCCAACAAGAACAACACACCCGCCTCCTGCAGTTCGCCCACGTTCGTGGGCGGAATATCCTGTACCGGCGGTGGAGTCGACACCTCGACCCCCGGACTGCACGTGTTCACGGTCACTGGAGTCGATACTGGCGGGAACGTCAATGTGAACGCGGTTCTCTACAACGTGAAATAAACAACCCGGCGCAGTTGCGCACGCCAACACTCAAGGGGCGCCGCCAAGTGGCGCCCCTTTTTCTCACTCCCTGGTAAGTGGAAATTTAGCCTTTCGCTCGGAGAGCACTCGTAGAGGCGTCGTACATGGCTTTGAAGTCCGCGCGCTGCAGCAATTTTTCCGCCCCCGGATCCTTGCTCATCGTATCCAGCAGATGGAGGACCTCGCGGTAATTGTCCTGAGCCTCGCTTGTGTTGCCCGAAGCTCGCGCCACGGAGGCAAGCAGATAATGGGCGCGAGCGCTAAGCGGCCGCATTCCGAGCTTATCGGTCACCTGCAAGGCCCGCTCGAGCTCGGGTCGCGCGTGGGCGTAGTCACGGCTCAACATCATCGCTTCAGCCATAAGAATGGACGATTCCAGGGATGCGTACTTGAACCCGAGATCATTCGCCTGTTGGATCAGGGGTCTCAAGCTCGCCAGGGCTTCCGGAGCGCGTTTTTCCTGAACCGCAAGATTCGCCAGGTTGACTTTGGCAATCAGAATAGTTTCCGGTTCTTTACTGCGCACAGCAGCCTGCAGGGCCTGCGTATATGCCGGCCGCGCGGACTTGAAGTCGCCGCGGTAAAAAAACGCGTCACCCTGATATCCCATTATTTCCGCAATCATCCCATCGCTCTTCAGGTCGCGTGACAGTTTCAGCCCTTCATCCAGGTCATTCTTCGTCTCGTCTCCACGCCCTGCCAGGATGAGCGCCTGCGCAGAACCGCCAAGCATTTTGGGCATCCAATAAGTCTTGTCCTTAATTTGCCGGAAGGTGTCGAGGGCTTCCTGTTTGGACTTAATGGCCGCACCGAATCGCCCCTGGTAGTCAAACAGTGTGCCCAGGCTATAGGACTCAATCGCGCCACCACGCGCGTCATCCATGCTGCGCCGCAAATCCAGTGCTCGCAGATAGTAGGAAATTGCCTGATCGTACTGACCCATATCAGCCAGGGTATCTCCTAAATTGTGCACGGCCTCAACAATGTCCTGGGGTGCTTTGGATTTTTCACGCAGTTGTAGCGCTTGTTGATAATACGTAAGCGAGTCCTCGAACCGCCCCATCTCCGAATACACGGTCCCGATGTTGTTCAGACAAATCGCCTGCAAACTCTCGTTGCCCAGATCGCGCTGGATCTCAAGCGCCTCCTTGTACATCTTCAGCGCCTGATCGTGGTCGCCCTGGTCATCCAGGAAATTGCCCAAGTCGATCAAAGTGTCGCCCAGGCCCCGCTTGTCTCCAATTTCGCGCCGCAGCTGGAGCGCCTGCTGGAAGTTGGCGAGCGCATCTTTCGGTTTGCCAAGCAAAGCTTGCGTCCTTGCCATCTCATTCAGGCTGAATGCAAGGCCCCGCTTCTGGCCAATCTGCCGCCAGATCGCGATCGCCTCTTGCTCATTACGTAAGCTCTCTTCGGGCTTGCTCAACATCCGATAAGCAACGGCCATCACGTGCAGGCTGGTTGCCTTTTGCTCCTGGTTGTCCAGTTGTACAGCCAGGCTGTAAGCGCGGTTTAGCGGATCAAGGCTGCCTTGGGGGTCGCCGCTGCGGATGGCCAGCCGTCCCAGCTCGATCGTCGCCGCAATGTCCTTGGGATTGGCCGACAAAAGTTTTTCGTAGTATTCGCGCGCTTTCGTCAGGTTCCCCGATTCCGCATAGAGAGCGGCCAGGGCAGCTTGCACGTCGGAGTTGTCCGGAGAAACTTGCGCTAGATTCTCGTAGGCCTTAATGGCTTCAGGATAGTTCTTCGCCACCTGCGAGTGGATCGCCGAAATCAAATACTTCTCCGCGGCCGGAAGGTTCTGGCTCAAATCCACCGCTTTTTGCGCGGCCTGCTCGGCTTCGCTGTCATATCCCAGAGTGCTGTAAGTTTGGGCCAGCCTCGAATAGGCTAGGGCGAACGAAGGATCTTCTTTCGTGGCCTGCTCAAATTGCTTCTGCGCATCCAGATTTTTTCCGTCCCGCTGGAAACCAAGGCCCTGGTTGTAATCGCGCAGCGCAGCCACGGATTGGGAAACCGGCTGGAACGAGCTGGCCTTCAATTCCTTGAGCACATCCGCCGGAAGCGCGAGCTGCTGGCGAATCGAATCAGCCAAACGATCGATTCCGTTTGGAATTTCCTTCTCGCTGGGGATCTCCAGCTTAAGAGGAATTGCCCGGTCGTTCTTGATGTCCTGCAAGGTCGCGTCAATGCGGATCTGATCGCCGAACTTGGCGTACTGGCCCCAAACCACCCGGTCGGCGGTGCTGAAGTCAGCCACGCGCTTAATGACAGTCGGATCGAGAGCCGTTGTGGGCGAAATTCGCAGATCGCTGAAAATCTGATGCAGCCGGTTCTGGCTGACGGTGCGGAGTTGTTCGGATTGTCCCACATCTGTGCTCAACATCTCCGCCAGGCTCGATCCCAGCCAATCCAGAGTGGGGTCTCCGGAAGCGTTGCGGAAGGGCAAAATGGCCAGTGAAGTCACGGGGCCATGCGCAACTGGAGCGTTGGATTTTGGAGCGCCCTTGCCGCGCAAGAACCAGCCCGCAGTTACAACCACAAGCAAAAGTGCAACCGCGGCAATCCATTGCCAGGCTTTAGCCGGAATCGACAAGCGGCGCAACGCCACGGTAGTCGACGAGGCTGAAACTTTGCGCTTTCCCTGCCAGGCATCCAGATCGTTAAGAACTTCGTTCACATTCTTGTAGCGCAGATTCAGATCGCGCTCCAGGCATTTGGCGACAATGTCGCTCACCCCTTGTGGAATCGATGGGTCAAGGTTCACCGCGGGAATGGCGCGCTCCTGGCTACGTTTCAAAAGACTGGCCAGCGCCGTGTCGGCCTTGTAGGGCATTTTGCCGGTCAGCAATTCAAAGAAAATGAGCCCCAGGGCGAACAGGTCTGAGCGCTGGTCCAGGGTGCTGCCCATGGCCTGTTCCGGCGACATGTATTCAATCGTCCCGACCAGCGCCCCGGTCTGGGTCATGCCCTCGGAATCAACCGAGCGGGCCAGGCCAAAGTCCATCACCAGGATTCGCCCTTGCTTGTCCTGCATGATGTTCTGCGGTTTCAGATCTCGATGGATCACGCCAACGCTGTGCGCTGCTTCCAGGGCCAGGCAAACCTGACGAATGATTTCGGCGGCTTCGGTGGGCGGGAATTTTCCGCGATCCAGAAGCAAATGGCGCAGGTCCTCGCCCTCGATGAACTCCATCGTGATGAACTTGACACCGTCCGCTTCCGACAGGTCATAAATGCGGATCACGTTCTTGTGCGTGACCTGATGCGCGAGCAGCAACTCCTGCTTGAAACGGGCAAGGATTGCAGGGCTGGACGCAAGTTCGGGGCGAATCAGTTTGAGCGCAACAAAGGTATCCAACTCGCGGTCTTTGGCCTTATAGACTGCTCCCATGCCTCCTTCGCCCAGCAATTGCAGGATTTCATAGCGGTTGCCGAGCACATCGCCTTCCTGCAATACGGCAGCGCTGACGAACAGCCCGGAAGGCCGGCTTCCCGCGGCCGAGCGTGGCCCGGTAGGACGCCGCGGCACTACATCCACCATGGTCGCGTCTACGTCTACATCCACCAGCGTCGCTTCAGGGTCGAAGGATTTTTGCGGAGGGATGAGAACCGACGCGGTCTCATCCATATCGGGAGTTACATTGTCGCTGGACGAACTTTCCCCTTGGGCAGGAGTGCGCACCCCGGGCGCACCTGTCTTGCGGGCGGATGGCCCTTGATCCGGCCGATGTTTCGGTTCTTCCATGTACCCAACCCGGGCGGTTGACACAACTTCGCGCGCGCCCGTCGCTAACCGATCGGGAGAGGTCAAACTTCAGCCCAAGTATATAACGAAGTGCGCCGATTCCCGCTCCCGCTTCGGTGCAGGTTTGACACCAATTTGCAACGGCTTTTAGTATCAGGTAGCTGGGATTGTTGGGCGAAATCTCGCCTGAAAATTGCTCAGCGCCGGTCCAGTCAACACACCGTGGCGGTGTAGCTCAGGTGGTTAGAGCGACGGTCTCATAATCCGTAGGTCGTTGGTTCGAGTCCAACCGCCGCCACCATATCTAACTCATCCTGCAGTTTGGTCCCCAATAGAAGTGACACGCGCCCGTGGATCCCGGAGAGCGTGGCGCTCGCCCAGAACGCTACGCTTTTCCCGTCAAAACGCCCTATAATGGGTCGCCAGCCTATGTATGGTCCTCGGCTTGCTCCCCTATTGCTTCCGCTATTTCTTACTGTGGCTTGGGCCAGCCGTCTTCCTCAGTCGTTAATTGAAGTGCCTCGGACTGTTCGAGGCGCTCGCGCCGACCAATTTCAACTTAGTACGCGGACTATCGAGAACGACGTGCGCGTCATTTCGCCGCTTAAATTCCGTGCCACGCATTTCTCAAGGCAGGGATCGAGGGCGACCACCTGCTATGCCCTCCGCAGCTATCTCGTCGTTCGGGATGATCCCGGCTCCGACTCAACAACGGCCAGCGGCTACTCCACCTGCCAGCTCGATACTCGCTTCCACGTGAAAGATGCTTTCGGCGGCTCCCGATAAACGGATCACCACACCACGCGCTGGCGCGTACTTAGGGTCTCGCGGGCGATTGTGCTAATTTGTGTGAGGGAGTCACATCTAAGACTTTCAGGACTTCTTCAGCATTGAAAAATCAATAACTGGCTGCTTTCAATGGGCCTCAGTGCCTCGAGTCCAACCGCCACCAATCCTCATGGAAACAGCTTCAACGCGCTCTCTGCCCGGCAGGTTGGCCGGGCTGGGGCTCGTGGCGCTGGCTTCCACTCTCTTTTTCGCGCAATGGCATTACGGCTTCAACTGGAGTGATGAAGGGCTGCTCTGGTACGGCAGCCAGCGCACCGTGCATGGGGAAGTTCCGCTCCGCGACTTTTTCAGCTATGACCCGGGCCGATATTACTGGTCCGCGCTGGTCTTCAAAGGATTTGGGCACGACGGGCTTTTTGAGCAAATCATCGCGAACGATCTGTTTGCGGTTCTAGGACTGCTGGCTTGCTACGTTGCCATGTCCCGAGCCGGAATTCATTGGGCATGGCGCGCGGCCATACTCTTTATGCTGGCGGTGATGTTCGGCTTCCCTCGGCACAAAATCTACGAGCAAAGCCTTTCGCTGTTTGCGGCGGTGGGAATTACTTCGCTGCTCTCCGACAAGGCGAGTACGAAAAATTGGCTCATTTTCGGCGTTCTGACGGGGATTGCGGCATTCATCGGCAGAAACTCGGGCCTTTATTTCGCCATCGCGGCAATACTGGCGCTGATTTTGTTCAAATTGGCTGGCGGAGCGATTCCTCGCCTCCGTTTGCTCACCTGGTTCGTTGCCGGAGTCTTCATTGGTTATTCGCCAATGCTTTTCATGATGGCTGGCGTGAAAGGATTTGCCGCCGCTTTTTTTCAATCCCTTGCCATTCCCAATCCACAAATACCGCTGACCATCCCGTTTCCCTGGCACCGCAACGCGATCGGCCTGCACGGCGTCGATTTGCTGCAAGTCACCGCCGTTTCTTTGCTGTGCGCGATTGTTCCACTCACGTACGGATATTTCATCTTGAAATGGTGGACTTCAAAACCACCCCGTTTCGCCGGCGCCTACAGGTTGGCCTGCGGGGCCTCGATTGCGGGCTTGCCTTATCTGCACCACGCTTTCAGCCGCGCTGACTTCTTTCACATCGCGGAAGCGATCTTGCCATTTGCGTTGGCTATCGGCTCGTTTGCAGCGTATTTGTGGGACCTCAATAAGCGGCGCCTCTCCGCGGCTTTTTTCTTCGTGCCGGTTGCGCTCATTCTGGCCGCGTGGCTTCCCAGGGAACCCATGATTTCCTACGCCCGACTCAAGGCGAAAAACCCGGCCTCGCTTGAGTCGATCGAAATTTCCGGAAAGAATTTTGAAGTGCCGGCCTTTCAGGCCCAGATCATGCGTGTTGTGCAAGCCGAATTCGAAAGCTGCAAATGCACCGACGGCAACTTCCTCGCAATGCCGCATTATCCCGGGCTTTATGCCTTCTTGAATACTCGCGCTCCTTTTTGGGAGATCTATTATCTGTTCGCCCGAGACAGCGAATTCCAAGCCCGGCACATCGACGCTCTGATAAAGAACGGGACATCGCTCGTGCTTCTCAATCCGCGCGCGAGTGCGGACGGGCTGGATCGCTTACGAATTGGCCACACTTATCCCCTGCTTCTTGCCTACATCCAAAGCCACTTTCAGCGTATGGAGACAGTGACTCTGCCTGACGATTTCGAACTCTACTATCTGCCGGGCAAATGCCCCGAAAAGTAACTCTGACGCTCACCAATCTCGAACTGCCAAAAGCCCTGTCAGCCTTGGCACTTCAGCCGTCCAGCAGGTCAGTAACCTATCCCCGTGGTTACCTGACCCCCCGCCTGCCGCTAGCCCGCTTGTTCGTAACTTGCCGCGCCGCAGGCCGAAAAATAAGCTCGAATGCATGTCGCCGTTGTCTCTTATATTCTCCTCCGACGAGGAGACATCGCGCGCTCTGGCTCAAGCCTTTCAAGAGCTCGAATTAACTGTCGAACTCTGCCCGGAAATCTTCAGCGCGGTCGAGAAGATCACTGCACATCCTCACGAGGTTGTGGTCTGCGACTGCGACGAAGGAGCGGAAGCCGTATTTCTGTTGAAGACCACACATGAGCTGAAGTCGAACCAGGCAGCCTTCACCATCGCTATCACTGGCCCGAACACGCCAGAACGTATGGAAGCTCGCCCACACTTACGGCTGACCAAACCCGTAGTTGCGGAGCAGACCAAATATGCTTTATTGACCTGCGACGAATTTCTTGCGCACATGAAGGGCTGGCTGCCGCAGATTGGCTTCCCGGCCCCGGCTTCGGACGCAAAGTTGCGGTCCTGGCCCAAGAACAAGCCGACTGCTCTGCCACAAATGCAGAGTCGGGCTCGACGCTCGCCGCAGCCCTCCCTACCCCCCCTTGGCACTGTCGATGAGAGCAAATCGCCCTTCCGCCCCGGCTTTGGTTTGGCTGATCTTCTGTTCCCGGGGACCGAGGTCCCCGGTGTGGTTAAGACTCGGGCGACCCATGCGCCCAGGGCCGCGTTCAAACCCGGTCTGACCAATTCATGGCTGCGTGTAACCGCGCTTGCTGTTGTCTTTCTCTCGGTCGGTTACGTGTTCAGCGAACCGCTGCGCAGCGAGTCTGTCGCGGCTTCGGTGGCTGTGATGTGTGGAAGGGCCCTGGAGCGTACCCAATCGTGGTTCCACAGTTCAGACGTCGAAGCCGAGCCCTCCCCTACTCTCGCCGCGCGCAAAGCCAACTCCGGCCCGGTTGATCATATTGCAGTAGCCCTCCCTCACCATTCGAAAGTGGCAAACGCCATGTCATCCTCTGAACCGAGCGCTCCTGCCGAGGATGAGCCCCGGACTGAACTGGCGCAGCTCCAGCCTCCCAAGCGGACGGCGGCCGCCGCTCAACCGCGGATTCCAGAGAGCCTGAAAGCTCCTCTGCATGCGCTCGATCCCCGCAACATGGCCTCAGCGATCGGCCCCTCCTTGCTGGCTACGCTTGAACCCATCAGCCTGCCCGAGGAACTTGCCCAGAAACTGCTGCTCGCCAAGGTCCAGCCTAGTTATCCGGAGCAGGCCTTGCGGGCCGGGATGCAGGGTCCGGTGGTTTTGCAGGCCTGGATCGCGCGAGACGGAACCATCCGCGACCTCAAACTGGTCCGCGGTTCTTTCCTTCTCGGTCAGGCCGCCTATCAGGCCGTCAAGCAGTGGCGCTATCAGCCTTATCTCCTAAACGGCAAGCCCGTGGAAGCCCAAACGCTGGTCACGATTGACTTCCGCCTTCCCTGAACTGGCACGCTGACTCGTCTTCTCGCCCGCGCCGGATGTTCCTTCAAGGTCAATCAATTCACAACTTTTTACGTCTTTTTACCCCTGATTGACACCACCGTCGCGGCAACCCACTATGTTCTCAAGGGTTAGATCCCGGCCAAAGGGCCGGGATTGCGCCTTTCTTATGAAACCTCGCTGGCCTGCGCGAAAGCGATTGATGATCACCTGGGAGCTGGCCGTAGTGTTGCCCGCCGCTGCACTCGTGGTGCTCAGCGCCTGGCACCTGGACCATCTTCGGCGTGACCGTTCTGTGGAAGCCGCCATCCAGCGCGACTTCAATCAGGTGCTGGCCATTTCTGAAAAGCACATCAACATGAAAGCCTTCGAACTGGCCGACGATGTACGCAACGATTTTCCTTCTCCTGGCCAGGCCTGCAGCGTCAACCTCGACCGCCTTCTGGCTGCTTACCCATACGCGGCGCACGTCTTCATCTACGACCCGCAGAATGGCCTGACGTTTCGCTCGCAGCCCTCCCGTCTCAGCGATCCTGACTTCCGCGCCGAAGCCGATGACCTGTCGAAAATGTTCGACACCTGGTTCAAAGTCGACTTCGATGAATTCGTTGAGAAGCTGGGCAAGATGGAGCAGAAGGGCACGATGTACTACTGCGACGTCAATTGGACCAGGCGCGGCGACAAACACCTTTATCAATCCGCTCCCATCTTTCTCAAGACCGACGAAAAGACAGGGA
>Ga0335076_10007994_pt1 | contig 10666 bp, 8 predicted proteins | sample Lox_Sample_25_FD_206717 | JGI IMG/M metagenome (GOLD analysis project Ga0335076, IMG submission 206717) | Soil microbial communities from Loxahatchee National Wildlife Refuge, Florida, United States - Lox_Sample_2.5 | ecosystem: Environmental > Terrestrial > Soil > Wetlands | place: USA: Florida...
GCGCTCGTACGCCACGGCGCCCGGTTCCACCACGCCCGGCACGAGATGAGCGCGGTGTGCATGGCCGACGGGTACGCGCGCGTGACCGGTGGCGTGGGCGTCGCCAGCGTCCACCAGGGCCCAGGGCTGACTAACACGATGACCGGCCTGGCGGAGGCGGCCAAGAGCCGGACGCCTCTGCTCATCCTCTCGGGCGAGACGCCGGCGGCCGCGCTGACCTCGAACTTCCGGATCGATCAGCACGACCTGGTCGAGTCGGTCGGGGCGATCGCGGACCGCGTGCACGGCGCAAGCACAGCCGCCGACGACGCCGCGCGTGCCTACCAGCGCGCGATGACGGAGTGGCGTCCCGTCGTGCTGATGCTGCCGATCGACATCCAGCCCCAGTCCGCGGTTCAGACCGCTCCGTCCAGACCGCCTCTCCCCCGGCTTGATCCCCCCGAGCCGGCGCCGGATGCGGTCCGGCGGGCTGCGGATCTGCTGAGAACCGCGCAGCGCCCCGCGATCATCGCCGGCCGTGGCGCGGTCCTATCCGGCGCGGGCCCGGCGCTCGAGGACCTCGGCGCGACGATCGGCGCGATCCTCGCGACCTCGGCGCCCGCAAACGGCCTGTTCGCGGGACTCCCGTTCGCGCTCGGAATCTCGGGTGGGTTCGCCAGCCCATTCGCGGCCCAGACCCTCCCCCAGGCCGACGTCGTGCTGGTGGCCGGCGCATCGGTCAACCACTGGACGACTAAGCACGGCGCCCTCATCGCGCCGACGGCGAAGGTCATCCAGATCGACATCGATCCGCGCGCGATCGGCCGCAACCGCCCGGCGGACGCGGCCCTGATCGCCGACGTCGATGCCGCCGCGAAAGCGCTCCGCGCCGCGCTTGGAACCCACCACAGCGAAGGCTTCCGGACCCCCGAACTGAGCACCGGGATCGCGAACAACACCTGGCGCCACGACCCCTACGAGGACGCCTCGACCGACGAGTGGATCGACCCCCGCACGGTGAGCATCGCGCTGAACGACCTCTTGCCGCACAACAAAGCGGTCGCGGTCGACTCCGGCCACTTCCTCGGTTACCCGTCGATGTTCCTCGACGTTCCCGACGCGCGGTCGTGGCTGTTCCCGAACGGATTCCAGGCGGTCGGCCTCGGGCTCGGCAACGCGATCGGCGCCGCGATCGCCAACCCGGACCGGCCCACGGTCGCCGCGATCGGCGACGGCGGGGCGTTCATGGCTTTGGCTGAGCTCGAGACGGCCGCGCGCCTGAAGCTGACGCTGCTCGTCGTGATCTACGACGACGCGGCCTACGGCGCCGAGGTCCACCACTTCGCGCCGATGGGTCACGACGTCTCGCTCGTGCGGTTCCCCGACGCCGACCTCGCAGGGATCGCGCGCGCCGCGGGCGCGAAGGCCGCGACCGTCCGGCGCACAGAGGACCTCTCGGTCATCGAGGACTGGCTGGCCAACCCACACGGCCCGCTCGTCCTCGATGTGAAGGTGAACCCGACGATCTGCGCGGAGTGGCTCGAGGAGGCCTTCCGCGCCGGCTGACAAAGATACAAGGAGAAGCGATGTCCACCACCCAGCCCGCGACCGCCCTGATCGAGGCTCTGAGCAACGGCAGCGTCGAGATCGTCGACTGCACTCAGCCGCTGAGCGAGACGACGCCGGTGATCCAACTCCCGCCGCCGTTCGCCAACACCCCCGGCCTGAGCCGCGAGGAGATCAGCCGCTACGACGACCGCGGCCCCGCCTGGGCGTGGTACACGCTGACGATCGGCGAGCACGTCGGCACGCATCTCGACGCGCCGATCCACTGGATCACGGGCAAGGACGGCGCCGACGTCGGCTCGCTCGGCCCGAGCCAGCTGGTCGGGCCGGCGTGCGTGATCGACAAGACCGCCGAGACCGAGGCCGACAATGGCTACCTGCTGACGGTCACCGACCTCGAGGCGTGGGAGGCCGACAACGGCCGCATCCCCGACGGCGCGTGGGTGCTGCTCCGGACCGGGTGGCAGTCCCGGGCGCAGGACCAGGATGCGTTCCTGAACTCCGGCGACACCGGGCCGCAGACGCCCGGGCCGGATGTCGAGGCCTCGCGCTGGCTCGCGAGCGAGAACCGCCAGATCCTGGGGTTCGGCACCGAGACCGTCGGGATCGACGCCGGCGCGGCGCACAGCTTCGACCCGCCGTTTCCGCTCCACAACTTCCTGCTCGGCGCCGGCCGGCTCGGGCTCACCCAGCTCGCGAACCTCGACAGGCTGCCGCTGACCGGTGCTCTGCTCGTGGTCTCGCCGCTCCGGCTCGTCGGCGGCACCGGCAGCCCCAGCCGCGTGTTCGCGTTCGTGCCTAAGGCGTAGCCGAGCTCTCCGCCGGCGCACGGCCGACGGCCGTCATCGCGTCGAAGTGCCGCTGTGAGGCAGGCGCCAGCCCCGTGTACAACGCTTCGAAGATCTCCGCCGCGCGCGTGCGCGGCCCCGACATCGGCGCGAGGTCCTCGGGCAGCTCGGGGTCGAGCTGGGCGAAGCCGCGGAACATGTGCATGAGCCGTGTGCGGACGAGGAACGCCTCCCGATCCGACACCGCCGGCGCGTCCGGCGCGAGATACCGCGCGAACCCCGAGCAGAAAGCGTCGTAGCGCTCCTCGAGGCCGCTGAGGTTCCACGCCCGGGTCACCAGCGCGGGCAACCCGAACGCCCCAGCACCGCCGCCGACGCGTGCCACGAACACCGTCGCGAACTCGGCCACGCCGAGCTCGCCGACGAGATCGACCACCTCCGCCGAGTGGTCGTGGGGCGAGACCCACACGCTGTCCTGCACCGACCCGAACCCGAGGAACCGGAGCCTCCGCCCGAGCCGGGTCCGCTCGAGCCGCCGGTCCTCGGGGATCTGGTGCCACAGCACCGTCCACGGCCCGACGTCGGCGGGCAGGCGGCCGAACGTGAAGATCCGGCCGTCGCCCTCGATCAGCAGCCGCTCGCAGCGCGGCGTCAGCCGGTAGTGGACGAGCCTCCCTGACCTTACGCGCGCGATCAGATCGCGGCGCACGAGCCTGGTCAGCGCGGCGCGGGCGGCACCGTCGGAGAACCCGAACTCCCGCAGCAGCATCACCAGGCCGCCCGACCACACCGTCCGCCCGAACGGGCGCACGTACGTACCGAGCAGCGTGACGACGAGATCCTGGGGTTGAAGGGGGTCGCTGCCGATCACGCGCGTCCATCCGACGACATCAGCGCGACCTCGTCGAACGTCCGCTCGAGCTCGGCCCGCACGCGGTCGCGCCCCGCCGGCGGCTTGCGCGATCCGGCCTGGTACTGCGGCACCCACGCGTTCACGTCGAACTCCTGCTCGGCCGCGGCGTGCAGCGTCCAGGCCGGGTCGTACAGATGCGGGCGCGCGAGCGCGCACAGGTCGGCCCGGCCGGCGCAGATGATCGTGTTGACGTCGTCGTAGCTCGAGATCGCCCCGACCGCGATCGTCGGTATCCCGGCCTCGCTGCGGATCCGGTCGGCGAACGGCGTCTGGTAGCTGCGTCCGAACGCGGGCTTCTCGAGCGGCGTCACCTGCCCGGAGGACACGTCCACGATGTCGCAACCATGCGACGCGAGCATCCGCGCAAACGCGACCGCATCGTCAGGGCTGAAACCGCCCGGCACCCAGTCGGTCGCGGATATCCGCACGCTCACAGGCTTATCGGAAGGCCACACGGCCCGGCAGGCGTCGAGCACCTCGAGCGGGAACCTCGCGCGCCCGGCCAGCGACCCGCCGTACTCGTCGTCGCGCAGGTTCGACACCGGCGAGAGGAAGCTAGACAGCAGGTACCCATGCGCCATGTGCAGCTCGAGCAGGTCGAACCCTGCCTCCAAGGCCCCGGAAGCAGCCCACACGAACTGATCGAGCACAAGGTCCATGTCCGCCCGCGTCATCGCGCGCGGCACCTGATTCCGCGGGCTGTAGGCCAGCGCGGAGGGCGCGATCACCTCCCAGTTACCGGACGACAAAGGCTCGTCCATGCCCTCCCACATCAACCGCGTCGACCCCTTCCGGCCCGAGTGCCCGATCTGCGCGCCCATCGCGGACCCGCCGTGCTGATGGGCGAACGAGACGATGCGCCGCCACGCCTCGACATGCGAAGGCTCGTACATGCCGGCGCAGCCCGGGGTGATCCGCCCGATGTCCGACACGCAGATCATCTCGGTCATGACCAGCCCGGCACCGCCCAGAGCCCGGGCGCCGAGGTGCACGAGATGGAAGTCGCCCGGCGTCCCATCGACCGCCGAGTACATGTCCATCGCGGAAACGACGACCCGGTTCCGAAGCTCCAGCCCCCGCAACCGCAGCGGCGTGAACATCGGCGGGCGCGGATCCGGATGGACCGCAGAGACAAACCCCGGGTCGCGCAGTTGCAAGTTCTCATACGTCACGCGCCGCGACCGCGTCAGCAGGTTGAACGCGAACTGGAACCGCTCCTGGTCGACGTACCGAGCGATCCCCTCGAACCACTCGAGCGAAGCCTGCGCGGCGCGCTGCGTGCTCTCGACGATCGGCCGCCGCTCGGCCTCGTACGCGGACGTCGCGGCGGGCACATCGTCGGCGTATGACCGGAATGCCCACGCGAGCGACACCGCGTCCTCCATCGCGAGCTTCGTCCCCGAGCCGATCGAGAAGTGCGCGGTGTGCGCCGCGTCCCCGAGCAGGGCGACGTTGTCGGTGCACCAGCGCCGGTTGCGGACGGTGACGAAGTTGATCCACCTCGACTTGTTCGAGAACAGCCGGTGGCCTTCGAGCGCATCGGCAAACAACTCAGACGACCACGCCACGCCGGCCTCGACCGACCGCTCGCCGAGCCCGAGCCGCTTCCACGTCCGCTCGTGCATCTCGACGATGAACGTGCTCATCCGCTCGTCGTATGGATACGCGTGCGCCTGGACCACGCCGTGCTCGGTCTCGGCGATGAAGAACTTGAACGCGTCGTACACGCGGTCGGTGCCGAGCCACATGTACCGGCACTGCCGGCGGTCGAGCGTCGGGATGAAATCGCGAGCGAGCGCCGTCCGGACCGCACTCGAGGCTCCATCGGCCCCGACGATCAGATCGGCCCAGCCGAGCTCCCCGACCGAGGGCGCCTCGCAGCCAAACCGGATGTCGGCGCCGAGCGACAGGGCCCGCTCCTGGAGGATCCGCAGCAGCTCCCGCCGGCCGAGCGCCGAGAACCCATGGCCCCCGGACTTCGTCATGAAGCCTCGGTGATGGATGTCGATGTCGGTCCAGCGCGTGAACCGCTCTGCGATCTGCGAGTACGTCTCGGGATCGGCGTTCTCGAACACGGTCAGGGTCTCGTCCGAGAACACGACGCCGAACCCGAAGGCGTCGGCCGGCGCTCCCCGCTCGTAGACCGTGACCTCGCAGTCCGGCCTGATCTTGCGCATCAGGATCGAGAAGTAGAGCCCGCCGGGTCCGCCGCCGACGACCGCGATCCTCATGGCGCGCCCCTCACGCTCCGAGGTCGGTCAGGTGCTCGTACTCGAGCGCCAAGCCGGTGACCACGTTGTGCATGAGCGCCAGCGACGCCCGCACGCCGGCGTGGGCGTTTGGCGGAAGGTCCTCGTCGCACAGGGCCTTCAGCTCCTCGTACACCGCGAGCAGCCGCTGCTCGGCCGGGCTCAGCTCTGACCCAAGCAGATCGACGGTCATTTGGTCACCGCCATCGGCGTCTCGCGCAGGTCGATCATCCGCTTGGCCTTGAGCTCGAACCGCGGCAGCTCGCCGGCCGCCGCCCGCTCGATATGGAAGTTCAGCCCCTCGTGGGCGTGGCCGAGCGCCTTGTGGAGCGACTCGGACAGCTGGTCCCACGACTCGGCGGACCAGTCCGGCTTCATCTCGACGCGCAGCTTGATTTCGTCGCGGATCCCCTCGTGGACGATCACGGTCTGGAACTCGTCGACCTCGGGAAACTCGCGCACGATCGCCTCGATCGCGCGCGGGTACACATTCGTCCCGCGGACCAGCTTCATGTCGTCGACCCGGCCCTGAATCCCGCCTTCGTAGATGTCGAAGGTGCGGCCGCACGAGCACGTCGCCGCCGGCACGCGACAGACCAGGTCGCCGGTCCGGTAGCGCACCAGCGGGATCGTCCCGCGGCCGAACGAGGTCACGACCCGCTCCCCCCGCTCGCCGAAGCCGACCGGCTCGAGCGTGTACGGATCGAGCACCTCCTCGATCACGTGATCTTCGATGATGTGCGTACCGCCAGGCTGGTGCGCGCACTCGAACACCATGATCGTCCCGATCTCGGTCATGCCCGCGGTGTCGTACGCCTTCGCTCCCCACTGCTCCTCGATCAGCATCTTGGTCTGGGGTATCGACCCCGCCGGCTCTCCGGAAAGGATCAGCCGGGAAACCGCCGATCCGCGCAGGTCGATCCCGAGGACTTCCGCCTCCTGTGCCAGCCGCAGCGCGTACGTCGGCGTCGAAGCCACGACCGTGGCGCCGAAGTCGACGATCTGGCGGACTCTGGCCTCGGTCGTCTGAGCACCACCGGGCACGTTCAGCACGCCGATCTTTTCCATCGCGTAGTGGAGTCCCCAGAAGCCGATGAACGAGCCGTATCCGAACGCGATGTATGCGATGTCGACCGGTCGGATCCCGCAGCCCCAGATCCCGTAGCACCACATCTCGGCGATCCACGCCCAGTCCTTACGCGAGTCGAGCGCGCGCAGAGGCCCGCGCCCGGTCGTACCGGAGGTCGTGTGAATCCGAATCGCGCCGTCCGCGCCGATAACCGGGATCTCGCCGTATGGCGGACGAGCCTCCTGCGAGGCCATCCAGTCGTCGCGGGTCAGGACCGGGATCCGGCGCAGATCATCGAGCGTGCTCAGCTGCGCCGGGCCGAACCGCTCCTCGGCGAAGCGCCGCTGATACCACGGGCTGCGTGCGGCCGCCCACTCGCACTGGCGGCGAAGCTTCGCCAGCTGAAGCGCCTCGATCCGCTCCCGATCAAGGGTCTCGGTCTTGGGGTTCCAGTACGCGCTCTCTGTCGCCACCGCAGCTCGGCGCGAGAATACCTGACATTGCTCCGGAGTTCTATGTCAAGTATTGTCGTAAATTGCGGCGCCGGGGACCGGGTATCGTCGGCGCCGCGCCGGGAGCGGCTATGTTCGGCGCCGCCAACGCCATGAGTCCCCACCGGATCGTGAACGCACCCGAGCTCGGCGAGCCGAGTGGTTTCTCGCACGCGGTGCTGGCTACCGGCAGCACCGTCCACCTGGCCGGCCAAATCGGCGACGGCGCGACGATCGCCGAGCAGTTCGATAGCGCGGCGGGGAACATGCTCGTGGCGCTCCGGGCCGCGGGCGGCGAGCCGGAGAACCTCGTCTCGCTGCAGATCTTCGTGACCGATGTGCCCGCCTACAAGGCGTCGACGCGCGAGATCGGCCGGGCCTGGCGCAAGCACTTCGGCCGCCACTACCCCGCGATGGGGCTGTTCGGCGTGACCGAGCTGTTCGTGCCCGAGGCTCAGGTCGAGCTGATGGGCGTCGCGGTTCTGCCGGCCTGACACACAACGTCACCCGGGTGTGACACCGTAGCGGCAGTGGGATCCCAGTCGCGTCGTCGCGCCACGGCCGTCACGGTCGTGGTGATCCTGGCCGCCGCGGTCGTCGTCGGGCTGATCGCCTCGCGAGGGACGAGCGCCCACGAGCCCCACGCCGCGGCCGCGCGAGGCTCGCTGTCGCTGGCCGTGAACGGCCCCACGGGGAGGACGATCCCGTCGGGCTTCCTCGGCCTGTCGCTCGAGTACCCGGCGGTCGAGGCCTACGCCGGGAGCGACCCGAAGGCGATCAATCCGGTGTTCGAGCAGCTGATCCGCAACCTCACCCCGGGCCAGGCGCCCGACCTGCGGATCGGCGGCGACACGACGGACTGGACGTGGTGGCCGGTGCCCGGCGCGCGGAAGCCGCTCGGGGCTCGCTACTCGCTCACGAACGACTGGGTGCAGGTCACCGCCGCGCTGACGCACACGCTCGGCGCCCGCCTGATCCTCGGGATCAACCTGGAGCTGGGCAGCTCGACCGATGCCTCCGCCGAGGCGAAGGCGCTCGTGGGTGGGATCGGCGCCGGCTCGATCCAGGGCCTCGAGCTCGGGAACGAACCCGAGCTGTACGGGAGCTTCTCGTATTACCGCCTCCCGAACGGCAACCACGTGAACGGCCGTCCGGCGGGCTACGACTTCTCCGACTACCTTGGCGACTTCTCGCGGATCGGCGGCTCGCTGCCGAAGCTCCCGCTGGTCGGCCCGGCGACCGGCGGCCCCCACTGGATCCCCGACCTCGCGTCTTTCCTCCACGCTCAACCAAAGGTCGGGGTTGCGACGCTCCACAAGTATCCGCTCCAGACCTGCTTCATCCGACCTTCTGAGCCGCAGTACCCGACGGTCGCGCACCTCCTCTCGCCCACCGCCTCGCGCGGACTCGCGGACAGCATCGCGCCATACGTGGGGGTCGCGCGCGCCCGACACGTCCCCCTGCGGATCGATGAGATGAACTCGGTCTCGTGCGGCACCGCGCCGGGGGTGAGCAATGGGTTCGGCTCGGCGCTGTGGGTGCTCGACGCGGTGTTCCAGATGGCCCGCGTCGGCGTCGACGGGGTCAACATCCACACGTATCCGAAGGCTCCATACGAGCTGTTCACGTTCACCCATCAGGACGGCAAGTGGAGCGGGTCCGTCGCCCCCGAGTACTACGGCCTCCTGATGTTCGCCCAGGCCGCGCCCGCGGGCGCCCAACTGCTGAAGACATCCGGAGCGCTCGGCAACGTGCGCGCGTGGGCGACGCACGCGGCTGACGGAACGACCCGCGTCGTCCTGATCAACGACTACACCTCGCAGTCGCGGACCGTCGACGTGCGGATCGCCGGCGCGCAGAGCGCCGCCACTCTCGAGCGCCTCCGCGCGCCGACGGTCGGCGCCCAAACGGGCGTGACGATCGGGGGCCAGGGCTTCGGCAACGCGACCGACACCGGCCTGTTAGCCGGACCCTCCGCCGTCGCCTCCATCAAGCCGTCGAACGGCGGCTACGTCGTGCAACTCCCTCAGGCAAGCGCCGCGATGCTGACGCTGAGCCCGTCATCGAGCGGCTGAGCGATTCACTCCGGGTTTAGGAGCGCTTAGTAGCATTTGTCACGTAATAGCTCCCGTACCGGGGTTCGGGAGCGCGAAGTCAAAAGGGGGTCGCGATGGGTGCGACCGCAATCGACGAGGCCAAGCTCGAAGCATTCATGGGCAAGGCGCTCGGAGACATGGGCGCGATCATCAGCGCGCCGTTGATGGTGATCGGCGAGAAGCTCGGCCTGTACCGGGCGATGGCCGGAGCCGGTCCGATGACCTCGGCTGAGTTGGCCGAGCGCACGGGCGCCGGCGAGCGATACGTCCGCGAGTGGCTTGCCAACCAGGCTGCCGGCGGTTACGTGAGCTACGACCCGGCCACCGACACGTTCATGTTGCCCGACGAGCACGCGCTGGCACTCGCCGACGAGGACAGCCCGTTCTACATCCTCGGGGTGTTCGAGTCGATCGCGTCGCTGTATGCCGATGAGGAGAAGATCCTCGAGGCGTTCCGAACCGGCGCCGGCTTCGGCTGGCACGAGCACGACCACCGCCTGTTCCGGGGCACCGAGCGGTTCTTCCGCCCCGGATATCGCGCTCATGTCGTCAGCGATTGGCTTCCCGCGCTCGACGGCGTTGTGGAGAAGCTCGAGCGCGGCGCGAAGGTGGCGGACGTCGGCTGCGGGCACGGCGCCTCGACCGTGATCATGGCCAAGGCGTTTCCGAACAGTGAGTTCCACGGGTTTGACTACCACGCGCCCTCGCTGGAGCGCGCGGCCGAGGCGGCCGCGGAGGAGGGCGTCGCGGACCGGATCCGGTTCAAGGTGGCGTCCGCCAAGGAGTACCCAGGGCATGGGTACGACCTCGTCTGCGTGTTCGACTGCCTGCACGATATGGGCGATCCCGTCGGGGCATCGGCGCACGTGCTCGAGACGCTCGACACCGACGGCACGTGGATGATCGTCGAGCCGATGGCCGGCGACGATCTGGCCTCGAACCTCAACCCGGTCGGACGCGTGTTTTACGGCGCGTCCACGGTGATCTGCACCCCGGCCTCGCTGGCGCAGGAGGTCGGGCTCGCACTCGGCGCCCAGGCCGGCGAGGCTCGCCTACGCGATGTGGTCACCCAGGGCGGCTTCACGCGGTTCCGCCGCGCCACCGAGACACCGTTCAACCTGATCCTGGAGGCGCGGCCCTAGCCAATAGCTCCCGCAGGGCCTCGACCCCGTCCCAGACGTCGACGAACCGGGTCGTTAGCGGGGAGAACCCGAACCGGATCACGTCGGGGCGCCGGAAGTCGGGGATCACGCCGCGCTCGATCAGGCCCGCACACAGCGCTCGCGCATCCGGATGCGCGAGCGCGACGTGCGCGCCGCGCCGAGCCGCCTCCCGCGGAGAGGCGACGCGGATCCCGTGCGCGTCGGCCAGCTCGATCGCGAGCTCCGTGAGCGCGATCCCTTTTTCTCTGACCCGTTCGATCCCGGCCTCGGCGAGCAACCGAACGCCCTCGTCGACCGCGGCCAGCGCGAGCACCGGCGGGGTCCCCGACAGAAACGCCCGCATGCCGTCGGC
>Ga0335076_10007995_pt1 | contig 10666 bp, 10 predicted proteins | sample Lox_Sample_25_FD_206717 | JGI IMG/M metagenome (GOLD analysis project Ga0335076, IMG submission 206717) | Soil microbial communities from Loxahatchee National Wildlife Refuge, Florida, United States - Lox_Sample_2.5 | ecosystem: Environmental > Terrestrial > Soil > Wetlands | place: USA...
TATATGGCCGAAGACGGCTGTCCCACCGATTTTCATCTCGTCCATTTGTGCAGCCGCGCGATGGGCGGCGCAGCGATGGTTGGCACAGAGATGACTTGCGTTTCCCCTGACGCGCGGATCACTCCGGCGTGCACCGGGATGTGGAACGACGAGCAGCAGCACGCGTGGAAACGCATCGTGGATTTCGTGCACCGCCACACCGACGCCAGGATTGCGCTGCAGCTCGGGCATTCCGGGCGCAAAGGCTCCACGCGCCGCGGCTGGGAAGGTATTGATCTGCCGCTGCCCTCCGCCAACTGGCCGGTGATTTCCGCGTCGCCCATGCCGTACATCCCGGGTGTCTCGCAGGTTCCCAGGGAAGCTACGCGCGAAGACCTCGATCGCGTGAAGGCTGATTTTGTCAGCGCCGCGCGCCGCGGCATCGCCGCGGGCTTCGACTGGCTCGAGTTGCACTGCGCCCACGGCTACCTGCTCTCCAGTTTCATCTCGCCGCTCACGAATCACCGCCAGGACGAATACGGTGGCGCGATCGAGAAGCGCTGCCGCTTTCCGCTCGAAGTATTCCGCGCCATGCGCGCAGTTTGGCCGGCGGACAAACCGATGAGCGTGCGCATCTCCGCCCACGATTGGGTTCCGGGCGGCCTGACGCCGCAAGATTCCGTGCTCGTCGCCCGCCTGTTTTGCGAAGCAGGCGCCGACGTAATCGGTTGCTCGTCCGGCCAGGTCAGCAAGGAAGAAAAGCCCGTGTACGGCCGCATGTTCCAGGTTCCGCTCTCCGATCGCATTCGCAATGAAGTCGGCATCGCCACCATTGCCGTCGGAAATATTTTTGACGGCGACCACGTCAACACGATCATTGCCGCTGGCCGCGCCGACCTCTGCGCGATTGCGCGGCCTCATCTTGCCGATCCCGCCTGGACCCTGCACGAGGCTGCCAAACAAGGCTTTTCAGAAGTTTCCTGGCCGCTGCCGTATTTGGCCGGCAAAGAACAGCTCGAACGCAACCTCGCTCGCGCTGCACTCCTGGCGGCTCAGCTATGACGGCAACGACTGCCAGCTCGGGTTCACCTGCGCCGTTGGCCGGCAAGCACGCACTCGTTACCGGCGGCGCGCGCGGAATCGGCGCGGCGATCGCGCGAGCCTTACTGGAGTACGGCGCGCGCGTCACAATCACTGGACGCGACGCGCCAACGCTAAGGGCCACAGCAAGGGAGATCGGTGCGGCGTTCGTGGTGTGTGACGTAACCGACCAAAGCACGGTGACGCGCAGCTTCGCCGAAGCCGCGCAAGCTTCGGGGCGCGTAGATATCCTGGTCAACAACGCCGGACACGCGCTTTCCGCGCCGTTCTTGAAGACCGATGCCGCCCTCTGGCGCCGCATGCTGGATGTGAACCTGGACGGAACGTTCTTCGCCACGCAGGCCGCGCTGCCCGCCATGGTCGAAACCGGATGGGGAAGAATCGTCAACGTCGCGAGCACGGCTGGTCTGACCGGCTACCCGTATGTGTCGGCGTACTGTGCCGCAAAACACGCGGTCGTCGGCCTGACGCGCGCCCTGGCGGTCGAGGTCGCCGCGAGGGGCGTCACCGTGAACGCGGTTTGTCCCGGTTACACAGACACGGACATGGTGCGCGCGAGCGTTGAAAAGATTGTCAGCAAGACCGGGCGGACGAAAGAAGCTGTCCTCGCCGAGCTGGTTTCGCGCAATCCGCAAAAGCGCCTGGTACAGCCCGTGGAAGCGGCCAACGCCGTGGCTTGGCTTTGTTTGCCCGGCAGCGCCGCTATCAATGGTCAGGCCATCGCCGTGGCCGGCGGAGAGGTGATGTGATCCGCTAATGTCCGGCGCCGCCGCAAATACGGCATCACTGCGCACCAACGGCTCGACGCACGCCAGCCCCGAACCGTTGGTCGATCTCGAGACGCGCCTGACGAAGGATGACCACCAGGCCCTCCGTTTGTGGCTGCGTCTGCTCTCCTGCACCGTGCGCATCGAGAATCACGTACGCAGCCGCTTGCGCCAGGATTTTGACTCCACCTTGCCGCGCTTCGATCTCATGGCCCAACTCGAAAAAAATCCCGCCGGTCTACGCATGAACGAAATCTCGAAGCGCCTGATGGTTTCCGGCGGCAACGTTACCGGCATCACCGACCAACTCGAGAAGGAAGGGCTGGTACTACGCGCGCTCGATCCACTGGATCGCCGCGCCGTTACCGTAAGACTGACCGAAGCCGGGCTCAAGAAATTCCGTCATATGGCGGACCGCCATGAAGAATGGATCGTCGAGACTTTTGCGGGGTTAACCCGCGAAGAAAAACAAACCCTCTTTGCGCTGCTGAAGAAACTCAAGTTTCACCTGGGCGTCTTTACCGCGCCGCAGGCTGTGGCTGCGAATGCGAGGAAAAAATAATGCGCTACCTGCCGGGAGAATCGCACCAGTTGCCGGGTGGCCGCGTGGAGCTGGCCGGCTATCAAGCCAAAAGTTTTCTCTATGCCACCCAGGGTAAAGTCGCCACCATCACGCTGCACCGTCCGGAGCGCAAGAATCCGCTGACCCTGGAATCGTACGCCGAACTGCGCGACCTGTTTCGCGCCATGGTCAACGCTCAGGATGTCAAAGCCGTCGTGCTCACCGGCGCCGGCGAGAATTTCTGCTCCGGCGGCGACGTGCACGACATCATCGGCCCGCTCACTAAACTGGACATGCCGGGTTTGCTGGCCTTCACCCGCATGACCGGCGACCTCGTAAAAGCCATGCGCGCTTGTCCCCAGCCCCTTGTCGCGGCCGTGGACGGCGTTTGTGCCGGCGCCGGCGCAATTCTCGCCATGGCTTCCGATTTGCGCTTGGGCACCGCGCGGAGTAAGACGGCTTTTCTCTTCACGCGCGTTGGGCTCGCCGGGTGCGACATGGGCGCCTGTTCGCTGCTGCCAAGAATCATTGGGCAGGGCCGCGCCGCGGAGTTGCTCTTCACTGGCCGTCACATGAGCGGCGAGGAAGCCGAACGCTGCGGCTTCTTCAATCGCCTCTGCGCCCCCGAAGCATTGCTCGCCGAAGCGCAAGCGTGGGCCGCCGAGCTTGGCGATGGCCCGGCCTTCGCGCACGCCATGACCAAGAAAATGCTCCATCAGGAATGGAACATGGGCATCGACGAAGCCATCGAATCTGAAGCGCAAGCCCAGGCCATTTGCATGGCCACCAACGATTTTCACCGCGCCTACCACGCGTTCTTGGAAAAACAGAAGCCGGCGTTTAAGGGGGATTGAGCATGGCCGATCGCCGCGCAATGGATTGGCCCTTTTTCGAGGCCCGCCACCGGGATCTCGCGAGCAGCATCAACAAGTGGGCCGCGAAAACGCTTTCGCGAGTGCGCGAACACGATACTGACCTCGCCTGCAAAGGTCTCGTTCGGCGCCTCGGGGCCGCCGGTTGGTTGAAATTTGCGGTCGGCGGCCGCGCCTTCGGCGGCGCTGCGGACACCATTGATACTCGCGCGATTTGCGTGATCCGCGAAACACTGGCCTACCACAACGGCCTCGCGGACTTCGCTTTTGCCATGCAAGGCCTCGGGGCCGGCGCGATCTCGCTCTTCGGCACCGAGGAACAAAAGAAGAAATACCTCACTCCGGTTGCCGAAGGGAAAAGCATTGCCGCCTTTGCGCTCTCCGAACCGGATGCGGGCTCCGACGCTGCCGCACTCCGTTGCGAAGCGCGCGCGGAAGCCGGCCGCTATGTCCTCAATGGCGAGAAAACCTGGATTTCCAACGGTGGCATCGCCAATTTCTACGTCGTCTTCGCGCGCACCGGCGAAGCTCCCGGCGCTCGCGGCATTTCCGCCTTCCTCGTTGGACCGGCCACCCCGGGCTTCGAAATCTCCGCGCGCCTCGAGGCCATCGCTCCGCACCCGCTCGCGCGCCTTACCTTCCGAAACTGTTCTGTTCCCGCCGCCCAGCTCCTCGGCGAACCCGGACAGGGTTTCAAAATAGCCATGGCCACGCTCGACGTCTTTCGCACCTCTGTCGCCGCGGCGGCTCTCGGCTTCGCCCGGCGGGCCCTGGCGGAGGCGCTGCACCGCGCCACCACCCGGAAAATGTTCGGCCAGGTGCTCTCGGACTTTCAATTGACGCAGGCCAAGCTCGCGGAAATGGCCACTTCCATTGACGCCGCCGCCCTGCTCACCTATCGCGCCGCCTGGCTGCGCGATCACGGGCACAACATTACTGTGGAAGCCGCTATGGCCAAAATGACCGCCACGGAAACCGCGCAATCCGTCATTGATGCCGCCGTGCAAATCTTCGGCGGGCAAGGCGTGCAGAGCGGCGAGGTCGTCGAGCAGCTCTATCGCGAAATCCGCCCGCTGCGCATCTACGAAGGCGCCACGGAAATTCAGCAACTCGTAATCGCTCGCGGAATTCTCAAGGCGTTCCAGGAAACCAATGCCAATGAAGCGAACCGCTGACCCGCAACGCGCTGCCGCTCCCGAACCGCACGTCTACCGCAAGCAAATCCTCGTGCGTTTTTCCGACTGCGACCCCGCGGGAATCGTCTTCTATCCAAAATACTTCGAAATGTTCAACAGCCTCATCGAAGATTGGTGCGCCGACGTCCTCCACTTCTCTTTCCATGAAATCGTGGCGATTCGCGGCTGGGGGCTTCCGGCAGTCCATCTCGAGGCCGACTTCCTGGCTCCCAGCCGCTACGGCGAGATGCTGGAGGCAACCCTCCGCCTCCAACGCATCGGGCAAAGTTCCCTCGCGCTCGAGCTGACTTTCCACGGCCGCGACGGCGTCCTTCGCGTTAACGGCAAAGCCGTGCTCGCCTTGATTGACCGCTCCAGAATGCGCGCGCGGGCCTACCCTGCCGCGGTCCGTCAGCGCCTTTCCGCTTTCGCGGGCAACCACTTCACCAAGGCCAATCGGAAACGTCCATGAGCGCCAAAGTGCTGCAACCCCCAAACTGGAAGCGCCCCAAAGGCTATGCCAATGGCATCTCCGCTACGGGCCGCCTGGTCTTCGTCAGCGGCATGGTCGGCTGGGACGTTCACGAAAAGCTCGTCTCCCGCGACTTCGTCGAACAAGCCCGCCAGGCATTGCAAAACGTCGTCGCGGTCCTCGCCGAGGCCGGCGCCAAACCGGAACACCTCGTGCGTCTGAATTGGTTCGTCGTCGACAAGCACGAATATCTCGCTGCCCACAAAGAGCTCGGCCTTGCCTACCGCGCCATCCTCGGTCATCACTACCCCGCGATGTCCGCCGTGGAAGTCGCTGGCTTGCTCGCGGAAGGCGCGCGCGTGGAAATCGAGGCCACCGCGGTCGTCCCGGAATAGCCCAGCCCCCTCGACCGCCCTCGCTCCACCGGCCCCGCCGCGCCCGGCCGATTCCCCCTACAACCCAGCTCCAACCTCCTCCCGCCCCGCGCAACCCCCGTTAACCCGCTCCCCCGGTCCTTTATATTCTGTGTTAAGAAGTTCTTACCTATCGCGTCTTCCCTTTAGAAGCAGAGGAGGGGTGCTTGGCAGCCGCGGTAGAAAGCCTTATGGTGACCCAGGTGGCCTCGGAGCTAGAGGAACTCTATCGCGCCCATCACTCGCGTGTCCTCAAAGCCGCGTATCGTGTGACCGGCAGCATGGCCGATGCGGAGGACGTGGCGCAATCCGTGTTTTTGCGCATCGCCCGCAAAGAGATTGACCGCAACCGCATCACCAATCTCGAAAGCTACCTGCACCGCTCCGCGGTCAATGCGGCCTTGGACTTGATTCGCTCGCGCGGTAATCGGGAAGCCGTGCCAGTCGAAGCCGCGGACACGGTGGAAGCCAGCTCCAGCGTTTCTCCGGAGCGCATGCATTCGTCCCTCGAGTTACGCAGCTGGCTCCGCCGGGAGCTCGCTAAGCTGAACTCCCGCGCCGCCGAAATGTTCACCCTCCGCTATATCGAAGGACGCGATAATCCCGAAATCGCGGACATAATGCAGACCTCGCAAGCCGTCGTCGCCGTGACCCTGCATCGTACGCGCGCCCGGTTGAAAAAGGAGCTGCGCGGTTTTATGAAAGGTGCCTCATGAAATTCTTTTGGTCCAAGCAGGACGATACCCTCGAGCAAGCGATCGCGCAGCTCCGCGACGAACAGCCGGACGCCAAGACGCTGGCTGTCTCCGCCGAGCGCGTCTGGAAAAAACTGCAGGACGCCGCTGGCGAAGAAATGCTGGCTGACGCCGGCCAGCCCATTCGCGGTTGCGTGGACATCCGCGGCTTGCTCCCCGCCTTCTATGCGCAGGAACTGCCCCCCGCCCGTGCGCTGATTGTCGAAGACCACCTCCGCGAATGCGTCGCTTGCCGTTCCTATGCGCACGGCCGCGCTGCTGCCGCGGGAACCAACGTCAACTGGCACGTCGAGCGGGCCTCGCGCGTCTTCCGTCTGAATTGGGCCGCGGTTTCGTTGGCCGCTGCTTCCATCGTTGTGATTGCGCTGGTCTACGCCGGCATCAGTTGGTACTTCGCGCCGCTTCCCGGCAATCGCGCTCAGGTCGCTTCCATTCAGGGGCAGGCCTATCGCGTCAGCGCCACCGGCGTCAGCGTCTTGCGGAAGGGCGATGAAATCGCTGATGGCGAATTTGTTCGCACCGCCGCGGGCTCCCGCGCCATTCTCGCGCTGTACGATGGCTCGCACGTCGAGATGAACCAGCGCGCCGAGCTCTCCGTCAACGCCACTCGCCGCAATGCCACCATTCATCTCGACCAGGGCGTCATCATCGTGCGCGCCGTCCAGCGCCACACCGGTCATCTTTACGTTAGCGCTCCCGATTGCACCGTCGCCGTCACCGGCACCATGTTTTCCGTCAACTCCGGCACCAAGGGCTCCCGCGTCGCCGTGATTCAAGGCGAAGTCCGTGTCAAGCATTCCGGCGCGGAATCCATCCTGCACTCCGGCGACGTTATGGCCACGACTCCTACCGTCGGCGTCGTTCCCATTCAGGAAGAAATCGGCTGGAGCAGCAATCGCGACGAGGATCTCGCGCTTCTGGCGGCCCTCGGTAAGTTGCGCGCCAGCCTGAATGACATTCCCATGCCGCCTCCGCGCTACCAGAGCAACATCCTCCCGCTCTTGTCCGCGGATACCGTGCTCTATGTCGGCATTCCGAACCTCGGCGATGCGCTTCAGCAGGCCAATCAAATCTTCCAGCAGCAGTTGGCCCAGAGCAAAGCTCTGCAAGACTGGTGGAACAAGAACGGCAACGCCAACCAGCATCCCACGCCCGCCGAACTCATCAACGAGATCCAGACCATGAGCCAGTACCTCGGCGATGAAGTGGTGATCACCGTCGGCGGCGACGCCTCTTCACTCCACCATTCTCCCCTCCTGCTCGCTGAAGTGCGCCAGGCTGGCCTCAAAGACTTCTTGCAGAATCATCTCGCAGGCACACTCGCCGCGCAGGGCCACCCGGTCGCGTCCGATCTCAAGGTCGTGGATCCCCCGGCGCTCGCCGCGCTCGCTCCGCAAACCAACGGCATGATCATGCTCGTGCGCCCCAACATGCTCGTCATCGGCGGCGACGCCGCTTCCGTCCAGCGCATGAATGCTCAGCTCGATACCCGCGGTGGGCTCTTTGCCGAAACCGATTTTGGCCGCCGCATTCTGGGCGTCTACAGCCAGGGCGCGGAAACCCTCGTCGCCGTCAATATGGGCCAGATTCTCGCGGCCACCCACGAAGGCAGTGAGCAGGCTGCGCTCCAGAACAGCGGCTTTGCCGACGTGAAGTATCTCATCGCCACGCGCAGCGATAACTCGAATCAACCCGGCAATCGCCTCACTCTCGAGTTCGCCGGCCAGCGCCACGGCATCGCTTCCTGGCTCGCCGCGCCTTCTCCAATCGGCTCACTCGACTACGTTTCCGCTAACGCCGGCGCCGCTCTCTCTTTTGCCACCAAGCAGCCCGCCGCGATGCTCGACGATTTGTTCAACACGATCAATACCGGCAACAGCAATCCCGGCGATGAAATCACCAAAGTGGACTCCGAGCTCGGCATCGACATTCGCAATGACATCGCCGGTGCCCTCGGCGGCGACCTCACCATCGCTCTCGATGGCCCCGTACTCCCCACGCCTTCGTGGAAGCTTATCGTCGAGGTGAACAATCCCGGCGCGCTCCAGCTCGCCATCGAAAAAATCGTCCAGGACGCCAATCTGCGAGCCGCTAACGCCAACCAGCCCGGCCTCACCCTCACGCCGCAGCAAAGCGGCGGACGCACTTTCTACACCGTCCGCTCGCAGGCCGTCGGCGACGCTTCCGAATGCGACTACGTCTTCGCGGACGGTTACCTCATCGTCGCGCCTTCCCGCGCCCTGCTTCTTGCCGCCATTCAAACGCGTGCGAATGGCACGTCGCTTGCGCGCTCTCCGTCCTTCCTCGCCTTGTTGCCCAGTGACAACCAGGCCAATTTTTCCGGCATGTTCTATCAGAATCTCGCGCCGGTCTTGCAGCCCATTGCTTCCCAGCTCACGTCGCAGCAGTTTGCTCTGCTCCAGAAGTTCGCCGCGGACTCCAAGCCCAGCGTGATGTGCGCCTACGGCGAGAGCGATCGCATCGAAGTGGCCAGCAATGGCAAACTGCTCGACCTCAATCCCAGTTCCTTGGCCCTGCTCCACTTGTTGGGCCTCTCGGAACATGGAACTTCCCGCGGCACCAATCCGTAGTAGCTTGTAGATGATGCCTGCAACGCCTTCTACGATTGAGCTCGATGGCCTCGAAGTGCAACTCGGCGGCCGCACCATCCTCCATGGCTTGACCGGTGCCTTAAAGACCCGCGCCATCGGTTTGCTCGGCCCCAACGGCGCGGGAAAGTCTACGCTCATCAACACCCTGCTCGGTTTTCACGCTCCCGCCAAGGGCAGCGTCCGCGTGCTCGGCCTCGACTCGCACACCCAGGGCAAAGCCTTGCGCGCCCTCGTCGGCTACATGCCCGAGAACGACGCCTTCATCTCCAAAATGTCGGGTGTGCGCTTCGTTCGTTACATGGCGGAAATCGCCGGCCTTCCTCCCGATCAGGCCATGGAGCGCGCCCATGAGGCTTTCGTTTACGTCGGCCTCGGCGAAGCCCGCTACCGTCCCGTCGGCACCTACTCGCTCGGCATGAAACAGCTGGCCAAGTTGGCCCAGGCCATCGCCCACGGCCCCAAAATTCTGATCCTCGATGAGCCTACCAACGGCATGGACCCGCCCGCGCGCAAACGCCTCATCGAACTCATCCGCGAAATTCGCGAAGCCAGCGATATCTGCCTGCTGCTTTCCTCGCACCTCCTCCGCGATGTCGAGGAGACCTGCGACGAAGTGCTCATCCTCCGCAACGGTCGCATCGCCTCGATTTGCAATCTCGTCGAAGAGCGCCGTGCCAACCGCAAGTTTCTTGAAATGGAAACCTCCGGCGCCGAAGCCGCCTTCACCACCGCCCTCGAAGCCCTCGGCTGCGAGTGCGCCGTCTTTTCGCACGGCCGCATGAAAGTCGTCATGCCGGAAAACATCGAGATTCGCGAAGTCTTCCGCGTCGCTGCCGACCGAGGCGTGCAAATCCGCCGCATGAACCATCGCCGCGATTCGCTCGAAACCATTTTCCTCAACGCCATGGAGCAGACCGGAGCCGCCGATGGCCGTCTATAAGCGCCGCTACAACTCCTACGCCGGCTCCCTCACCCCGGACTGGTCGCGCTTCTACGTCCTCACCCGCTACGCCTTCGCCGACCTCTTCAAATCCCGCGCTTTCGTTATCTTCTTCATTCTCGCGCTGATGCCGACACTCGGTTTCGGGGCGTACATCTTCGTCGCCAACAACAAAACTGTTCAACTGATTTTGCAAATGCGCATGGGCGACGTGCTCGCGGTCGAAAGCCAGTATTTCCTCTACTTCCTCCTCTCGCAATCCTGGCTGGCCTTTCTTCTCAACTGTTGGGTTGGCCCCACCCTCGTCTCCGGCGACCTCGTCAATGGCGCGCTACCGCTGTTTCTCAGCCGCCCCTTCAGCCGCGCCGAATACGTCCTCGGCAAGCTCGCTGTCCTCGGCATCTTGCTGTCTTGCGTCACCTGGATTCCTGCTCTGCTCCTCTTCTTCTTGCAAGGTGGCCTCGCTTCCGGTTGGCTGTGGCCTCACCTCTGGATGATCATTCCCATCGTCTTCTGCTCGCTGACCTGGGTGCTCCTGCTTTCGCTTGTGTCGCTTTCCATCTCCGCCTGGATGAAGCTCCGCATCGTGGCCACTGGCGTCACGTTCATCTCGTTTATCATCCCTGCGGGTATCGGCGCGATTTTCAACGGCATCATGCGCACCTACTGGGGCGACTTGCTCGATTTTCCTCAACTCTTTCAGGCCATCTTGGCCAGCGCCTTCCACGACGAGCAATTCACCGGCGCGGCCCGCTTCGACCAGGTTCCCATTCCCATGGCCTGGGCGACGCTCGTATTAGTCTGCGCCTTCGCACTGTTTGTGCTCAATGCCCGCCTCCGCGCCCGTGAGGTCGTCCGCGGATGACCGCCAATCGCCAAATCGTCTTCCACAACGTCTCCAAATTTTACGGAGAGGTTCTCGGCGTCAATCGCGTCTCCTTTGCCCTCGATACCGGCATCACCAGCCTCGTCGGCCCCAACGGCTCCGGCAAAACTACCTTGATGAATCTCCTCACCG
>Ga0335076_10007996_pt1 | contig 10665 bp, 8 predicted proteins | sample Lox_Sample_25_FD_206717 | JGI IMG/M metagenome (GOLD analysis project Ga0335076, IMG submission 206717) | Soil microbial communities from Loxahatchee National Wildlife Refuge, Florida, United States - Lox_Sample_2.5 | ecosystem: Environmental > Terrestrial > Soil > Wetlands | place: USA: Florida...
CACGCACTTGGAACCCGTCCGTTTACCCAGGCGGCTCAGACACCATGATGTTTCTCACGACGCTGCTGACCGGAGGGCGCCCCGGCCCGCTGCGTATTTTCCTTTGGTTGAAGAACCTTACCGCTTCCCTGTTGCGCCACCCCCTCAAGACACTGCGGCTCTTCAAGCCGTCGGCTGGGCGCGGGAAAGCATCATCCTGCTGTGCATGCCGGCGCTGGAAGGCCACATTGAAATGCGTTGGGAGCGCCCGTGGTTCTGGCCCTTCAAGAAGCGCCGAACAGTTCGCGCAGCTTGCCGGCGGAACCGCCATGAGCATGCTGCCGGAAATTCTGTTCAACGTACCCGGCACCGCCCATTGTGTCGGCGGTTGCATCGTGGCCGATTCGCGCGTTCGCGGGGTGGTGGATTCTCGCCACCGTGTGTTCGGATACAAGAACATGTATGTGTGTGACGGGTCGGTGGTGGCCGCGAATCTCGGCGTTAATCCCAGCCTGACAATCACCGCTCTGGCCGAGCGGGCCATAAGCTTCATTCCACCTTCCCAGCAGATGGCAGGGAGTGAGGCTGCGAATGCGTAAGATCACCGGTCTGCGGGATTCAAGGAGTGGCTTTGCGCCGCTTGCGCTCGCCTGCAGTCTTCCCGATCCGGGAGCCCTGTGGAACAGCCTTTCTGCGCTGGCCTTTCTTTGCATTACCAGCCTGCACTGAGCTTTGCATTATTTCGAGCGGAAGGACCGCAGAACCAACTTTGCGCAACCCGCTCTCCAGCGAGTCCTGCACCTTCTGGTAGGCGTTGAAGGCGGAATTCAGATACCACATCAGGAACTCTCGCCCGGCGTGGTCGGATGCCACGATGAGCTGGCGCAGCAGCTCCAGCGGCAGGCCGGTCGGGCGCCCCTTGGCATCTTCCATAATGATCTGGGTCAGCGTAAGCCGCGTGAGATCCTGGCCGGTTCTTGCGTCCACCACCCGGATTAGCCTGCCATCACGAACCAGGGCCGCGACTTCCTCCAGCGTAACGTACTGGCTGGTCGAGGTATTGTAGAGCCGGCGATTTCCATACTTCTTGATGACGATGAGGTTCGCTTTCACCATCTGCCTTCTCCATGATGCAATGCAATAATACTCTATCCGTATTGACAAGAATGCTTTGTAGCAGTACATTTCTGTCGATGTTGCAATGCAACATGAACGGAGGCCAGTAATGCCAAGAGATTCCAAGTCCGGCCCCGCCACTCACGCTAACCCGTCTTCTTTTTTAGCCTTGGTGTCCGGCTGGGTGCAGCAGGGCATCGAAAACGTCTTCGCTACAGAACGCATCCTAGTGGACCTAGCCATGCGCAAGAGTGCCGACGCGATGAAGAGCCTGCGGGAGGGGGTTTCGGCTCCGGAGCATTCCCCGGTAGCTATTCTGACCGATCTGGCCGTCGAAGGCACCTCCAGTTTCATTGAAGCGCAGAGGGTTCTGCTCAACCTGGCGCAGCATGAGAACGACATTCTTATGGGCGGTGTGAGGGAACGTGTTGCCGACTCGGTCCCCGCTGCCGCGACAAGCGATCTCGTGCGGCGGACCATCGACACCTTTATCGACATGCACCGGGAGTTCCTCAAGATCACCAGCAAGCAGACGGTGGATTGGCTGGAACAAGCCGGGAAGGGCAAGTACGGCGGCACTCACACCGTGGACCTGACCCGTGAGGCTATGGAAAACTTCGTTAACGCCCAGAAGAAGTTTCTTGATGTTATCGCCCAGGAGACCACACGGCTGACCAGCGGCAAAGCGGAGCGGGTTGAAAAGGCGGTCAAGAAAACTGAACTGGCAAAGCTTGCGCGTGATGCCAGCAATGCTTTCGTCGAGATGCAAAAGCAGTTGCTCGACATTGCCGGTCAGCAGATGAACGTCAACCTGAAGGCGGCAACCAGAACGCTTGAAATCCTGAAGCCATTCCGGCTGCTGCCCATGGCCAATATTACCGGCGAGGGGGTCAAGAGATTCGTCGATGCCGAAAAGGCGATGATCGATTCCATGATCAAGCCTCGCGCCGCTGAACATCGAACCAGGCGCGCGCCGCGTCACCGCAAGGAGGCAGCACGCGCCGCACACGCAGCCGCCTGATCGCTGGTATTTGTGAGGGCGCGTTGGGCTTGCTGCAGCATGGAGCTGGGGACGTGCCGCTGCCGACATAACGGCACGTCTCCGCCGGCCTATCCTTGGTAATGTCAGAGGTAACGCGCGAATTTTCCCGGTCGTGCGAGCAATAAGAAAGCACTGGCGCTGAATCACAGGCTGAGCAATACTGAGGAGGAGCCCCCTCACGCTCTATGTCGCCACGGCAAGGTAACTTCCACCGCCCCGAAAGGGAGGCGGATATCCCTATCTGGAAAGAGGCGCTCTTTGGCGCCGAGCTCCTGTTGCTGCACGCGTCGCCGGTTTATTACGGCCTGGGCGTGCCGCATGGGGACGGGTCGGCAGTTGTCGTCATTCCAGGATTTCTCGGCAGTGACGTTTACATGACCCACATGAATTCCTGGCTTTCCCGTGTAGGCTACCGCCCCTATCTTTCCGGGATCCGTCTGAACGCTGAGTGTCCCAACCTGCTGATCAAGTATCGGCTCACCGAAATCATTGAAAAGGCGGTGCACGAGACCGGGCGCAAGGTCCACTTGATTGGCCACAGCCTGGGCGGCATCATGGCGCGCTCCATCGCCGCGCAGCGGTCCGGGGACGTCGCATCGGTTATAACACTGGCATCCCCCTTCCGCGGCAAGGTTCTCCACCGCAGCGTGATGCAGGCGACGGCGGCGGTGCGCGAGGAGATCCTCAACGAACACGGTAAGGACGTTCTTCCCGATTGCTACACCGCGCGCTGCAGCTGTGAGTTCGTGAACTTCCTGCTCTGTAAGATGGCCACGCCCGTGATGCAGACTGCGGTCTACACTCGCGACGACGGAATCGCGGATTGGCGCTATTGCAGGACCGGCGATCCTGATAGCGATTTTGAAGTAGCTGGCACGCACATCGGGCTGGTTTTTAACCCAGCAGTGTATACCATCATCGCCACTCGCCTGGCGGAAACCCAAGGATCCGATTAGCCGGTACCCGGCTGCGACGCCTTTTCTCCGCAGTCTTCAGCGCGCAACTGCGCCGCTCTCTGCCGCTGCGGCCGCCATTGTCCGGGACAGAAGCCGGTCTACGATCGCTTGTTCGCCTTTGATCCACAGCCGGCTACTGCAGAGGAGCGCGCTGCATTGAACCGTAATCCAGTCGGCGGTGGTAAGCGGCGAGGCAAAAGTGGCGGGATGGGTCAGGCGGCGCGCGATGTGCCGAGCCATCACCATGCCCATGGAGGCGCGGTCGCCGCCGATGTCGTCAAGGATGCCATCCAGCGTGAACATGACCTTCGACAGCATGATCAGCGGGGCCGGGAAGCGTATGCCCTGAAATGCCACATCCTCCAATAGCCGCATCGCGTCCGTAGCGCTGGGCAGACGGGTTACGGGCAGGGCGTCCAGAAAACGGCGGACGTGGTCTCGGATCAACTCCATCCTTCGTGAACTACGCCGGACAGGTTTCTCCGCCATAGCGATGATTGCGTTCGAAGCACCCACCGGATCGCGGAGCACGAGCATCAAGAAAAGCAGCGCGAGCTGGCGGCGCTGCTGGCGATCCAATCGCTCGCGCAGGGCCCAGTCGATGATGATCAATTCCCCTGTGTGGCCGTTGTACAGGAGGTTGCCGGCGTGCGGGTCGGCGTGGAAAAGGGAATGCGCAGCGGGTGAGAAGAGTGGGACGGCGACCAGCGCTTCCATCAGTTGCCCGGCCACTGCCCGTCGGCGCCAGGGGGGAATCCGGGCCGCCTCGTCGGTTATCTTGGTCCCGGTCTCTTCCGTGATGGCGGTGATCGTCTCCGTGCACAGCGGCCGCATCACGCATGGGACGCGGACCCTCGGTACATCCTTGTAAAGAGCGGCGGCCTCCCGCAGTGTCTTCTGCTCGCGGACGAAATCCACCTCATGCTGCAGCAATCGTCTGACCTTCTTGAATGTGTCCGGAATCGCCCGGGCGCCGGGTCCATACTCCCGGTGCCGCCGCCCAAAATACTTCGCTAGTTCGTGAAGCAGCTCCATATCCTCGGCAAAACACGCGGGGATATATGGCTTGAGGACCTTGAAGACTCCCCGCTCGCGCTCGCCGCTCTCCGGATTTTGCCAACTGAAGCAGATGACCGCGCTTACGCTGGCCTCGGAGAGCAGGTCAGGTTCAATCTCCACGGCGTAGCGCTCCAGTTTCGGCCCCAGTTGCTCGTGAATGATTGCCCGGACACTGGCCGCGTCCACATCGTGAATACCATTCTCCAGTTCTGTTAATGCTTTTCGCAGGGCGGGGCGGAGATGACGGTTGCGCGCCAGTACCTGTCCGAGTTTTTGCAGTCCGGGGACCTTGGCAATCAACTGCAGCAGCCGCGTCTCGGGACGAGCGGTGGCCGGCAGCTCGATCTGTTCCAGCAGTTTGACGGCAAGACGGGCGTCCGACAGATGGTTGGACACGAACAGCATGGCTTCGCGCACTGGCTGGCGCCACGCTGCGTACGGTTCTGGGACCAGGTGCTCGACGGGCACAATATGATCGACGATCCAGCGTCCCATCTCCGCTCGCAAGGCACGCCCCGTGTCGCTCGCGAGCAAGGTCTGTATGGCCGCGATTTGTTCGTCGCGTGTCCTGTTCGGGGGTACGAAGGTGCGAAAGGCCTGCTGCAATTGCTCGGGAGGCAATTCCCGCAGATAGTCTTCAAAGACCGATCGCTGCTGTGCGACCGTCCCGGAAGAATGCTGGCTGCGGCTGCCTTTAGCCATACTTCGCCTTGGCCCGTGGAGCAAGCCCCCTCCTAGAGCCGCGCTCGGCGCCCCGATAAAGCGCCTCGATCTGTGCCCAATAGCGCTGCTCAACCGCCCGGCGCCGCATCTTCATGGAGGGAGTGAGTTGACCGTCGGCAACCGTGAACTCGTCCGGCACCACCAGGAAGTTCTTGATGGTCTCGTACTGTGCGAGATTCTTGTTCACTTCGGCAACAATCTCCCCGTACAGGGCCTGCACCTTGGAATGACGAACCAGTTCCTCGCGGTTTGCAAAGCTCATCTGCTGGCCGCGGGCCCACTCTTCCAGCAGTGAGAATTCCGGCGCGATCACCGCGCAGGCAAATTTTCTGCCATCCGCGAATATGGCGGCATAGGCCACCATCTGACTACTGGTCAATGCCAGTTCGATTGGCTGTGGAGTAACGAACTTGCCCCCCGATGTTTTCTGCAAATCCTTTTTGCGATCCGTGATGGTCAGGAATCCGTCCGCGTCAAGATGACCGATATCCCCGGTTTTAAACCATCCCTCTTCAAAGACGTTGCTGGTCTCCTCCGGCTTGTTCCAGTAGCCCTTGAATACCGATGGACCCCGAACCATGATCTCACCGTCCGGTCCGATCCTGCATTCAAGGTTAGAAAGCACCTTGCCAACGGTTCCCAGTCGATGATGGCTGGGACTGTTGATCGCAATGACGGGTGAGGTCTCGGTCAGACCATAACCTTCATGGATGCGAATACCGACGCTGGCAAACCACTCTGCCAGGTCGCGGCCCAGGGCGGCGCCCCCCGCGATGAAGAACCGTACCCTCCCTCCCATCCCCGCGCGGATCTTCGAGTAGAGAAGCGCATTGGCTAACTTCCATGTAAGTGACTTGGGCACTGTGCCGGCGAGGATTTCATCGCGGTGGGAATTTCCTACCCGCAGCGCCCAATCGTAAACTTTTCGCTTGATGCCGTTGGCGGCTTCACGACGCACGTTGTCCCGGAGCTTTTCATAGACCCGCGGGACCCCGACGAAAATTGTGGGTTGGATTTCCATGAGGTATTGCGGCATCAGGGTGAAATTGGGACAGTAGGCAATGGTCACGCCGTAGCGCAAGAGGACGTAATCGAGGTGCCGCGCCGTGACGTGCGAAAGCGGTAGGAAAGAGATGCCCACATGACCGGGGGCAAGATCGAAGTACCCCTGCGCGTAAAAAAGGTTCGATGCCAGGTTGCCGTGGGTGAGCATTGCTCCCTTCGGCGTGCCGGTTGTCCCTGAGGTATACACGATCGTTGCCAGATCATCCGGCTTGATGGACTTGCCGCGCGCGTCCATTTCCGAATCGCGGTTGGTATCCGGGTTCACCATCATGCGCTGCATCGGGATGCCCTCGGAAATTCCCACGTAATCCATCACCACCACCTTCTCAAGCGCAGTCCGATCTTTGATGGCAAGTACTTTCTTAAGCTGCTCGATGGTCGAGACAAAGGCCAAGCGCGCCCCCGAGTCCTGAAGAATCGCCAGCGTCTGCTCTTCCGTCAGCGTGGGATAAATGGGGACGTCAGCCGCGCCCAGCAGCAAGCTGGCAAAATCGGCTACCGCCCACTCCGGACGGTTCTCGCTGAGAATAGCGACGCGATCGCCTGGGCCGATGCCCCATTTGGCCAGCGACCGCGCCGTTCCAATCACGTTCCGGTAGAGTTCGCGCGAGGAGACAGGCACCCACTTGACAGTCTGTTTGTAAAGCATGACGCGATCATGGTCGCGCTCCACGACCGAGAAGAAGACGTCATTGATAGTCTGATTCACTGCCCTCTGCCCCCCGAGCCAACCTACTGGCAATCGAGCACGGGCATCAATGCTGTCTCCGGCAGCGGAACCCGTTTTTGTGAACAGGGCTCACTACTTGGTCACAATGTTCTTCCCAAAGCTGAATTTCGGCCCGAGCGAAAACCGCACGCTGTTACGGCCACCAGTCAGCAGACTGGAGAAGAAGTTGTAGTGCGCCATATCAACGCCCAGACGCAGACCAAAATGCGGGTTGATCTCCAAAGTTGCACCGCCGCCAAAACCATAAAACACCGCTGTGTCCGAAGCAGACAGTTTCCCGTCCAGCAGGCCGGCGACAACTTGTCTGGCGACTACGTTTTCCGGCGGGATTGTCGTCTGGATCTTTATGTGCAGCATCCCGAGCGCGGGCCTCACCGCGAATGTGACTCTTTTGAGTTTACGGATATTGATTTGCGGTCCGCCCTGATACGTACAAGTTGAGTTGGTGTAAGGAACGCCATTTGCCAGCGTGGCTAGTAGGGGTGGTGGGAGCGCACCTAATTTCGCCTGTGTCGGCGCATTCAGATAGCTGGGCAACAACGTAGACCCGCCGGTGAATGTACTGAAATCGAAACCCAGCGACATCCATGGGAACACGTTGCGCGCAAAGTCGCCATTGAATCCACGCCCCACCAGATTCAACGACGGGGTGGTGAGATAGGAGTACATGGGGATCACTGAATACTCCCGGATGTCGGTCTGTTGTGAGAAGCAGTTGATAGAAAATGACAGCAGGAAGAAAGTAAGAATGCAAAGCAGAAGCCGCCGCATGTCGGTCTCCTTGCGACTCGCCCCAGTCGGGGTAATTGAGTCATTGTTAACATCAGTTAGTTGCGCGAATCGAGGCACGCACATGAACATTGCAAGAGCGCGAAGCAGCATTCTTTTCATATGCGCTACTCTCCACTGAAAATGGAAGGACTCGTTCGCTGCGACGTTTCTCAGGGAGCCTCGACATCAGACCAAATGATGTCTATTCCCGTAGCTACGTACGAAGGCCGCACCATTTCAACGGCGGGAAACTTTTTAGACCGAAATGTGGAATGCCTTCAGTGACGGCGGTCACCGATGGCAGGGACATAACCGCCGGGGCGAAGGGGCAGCCCGGGAAGCGCAGAATGCTGTAGGCTAAGTGGCGCACGTGGAGAAAACCATGACGGCGACAGATGTCCAAAGCGGAGCGCCCCGCGTGATCGCCCGCAATCCCGCGACCGGCGAGAGCCTGCGAGAGTTCGAATGCGCGAGTGCGGCCGAGGTCGAAGCGGCGGTCGAGCGTGGGCGGGCCGCGCAGGTGGCCTGGGCAGAACTTGGGCTCCGGGCGCGGGTGGAGATCCTGCGGAGATTCCAGCGGCTCCTGCACCGGGATAAAGACGAGGTCTCGCGCGCCATCGCGCGCGAGAACGGCAAGCCGCAGGTGGAGGCGCTGCTGAGCGAAGTGCTGGTCGGGCTGGACGCGGCGCGCTTTCTTATCGAGGAGGCGCATGCCGTGCTCAAGCCTGAGCCCGTGCCTCACGGCAATCTGATCATGAAGGCTAAATCGGCACACTTGGTGCGCGAGCCCTATGGCGTGATCGGCATCATAGCTCCCTGGAATTTTCCCTTTTCGACGCCAGCGGCGGAAGGCCTAGCGGCCCTGGTGGCCGGGAACGCCGTCGTACTCAAACCCTCGGAGTTCACCCCCCTGGCGGCGCTGGAGTTGGCACGGCTGCTACACGAGGCTGGTGTGCCATGTGATGTTTTTCAGGTGTTGGTCGGTGACGGCGCAACCGGCGCAGCGCTGGTTGATGCGCGCATCGACAAGATCGTCTTCACCGGCAGCGTGCGCACGGGCAAGCGCGTCGCCGAGGCGGCGGCAAGGAAACTTGTTCCTGTGGTTCTGGAGTTGGGCGGCAAGGACCCCATGTTGGTGCTGGCCGATGCAGAGCTCGACGTGGTCGCGAGTGCCGCACTCTGGGGTGCGTTCATGAATGCGGGCCAAACCTGCCTTTCGGTCGAGCGCTGCTATGTTCACGGCAGCCTGTATGAGAGGTTTCTTGCGGCGGTGGTGGAGAAGGCAAGCAAGCTGCGCGTGGGCAACGGACTGGACCCTGGGACCGATGTCGGCCCCATGATTCACGAGCAGCAGGTACGGGTGGTGGAAGCGCACGTCGCCGACGCCATCGCCCGCGGTGCACGCCTGCTGCATGGCGGGCGGCGCTTGCCGGAACTCGGGCCGAGGTTCTATGCGCCCACCGTGCTCGCGGACGTTACGCACGAGATGCTGGTCATGCGCGAGGAGACCTTCGGGCCCGTCCTGCCGGTGATGCCCTTCGCGACCGAGGATGAGGCGGTGCGGCTGGCCAACAACTCAGACTTCGGCCTGGCGGCCAGCATCTGGACGAGCGACCCCCGCCGCGGCGAAGCCCTTGCCCGCCGCATCCAGGCGGGCACGGTCATGGTCAACGATGTGATCAGTTGTTTCGGCATCAGCGAGGCGCCGCACGGCGGGGTGAAATCGAGCGGATTAGGCTGCGCCCACGGGAGGCTTGGATTGGAAGAGATGGTGCGCGTTAAATATATCGACTCCGACCTGCTCCCACGCTTGCGCAAGGTGTGGTGGTTTAGCTACGGGGTTAACTTCGCGGAGCAGATAGGAGGGTTTGCGGACTTCCTTTTTTCCAGGAACTGGCGGCGACGCATCCGAGGCGGGCTGCGGTCGATGCAGGCATACTTCCGAGAGGGCAGACTTTAATCCTCAGCCGGTCATTTCCACGACAGCCCCGGTCGGGGTGTTTAATTCTACTTCTTTGGCTGCCCCGCCAATCTGTCGCAGGCGAACTGTCGCCTTGGCCAGGCTGTTGTTCGCAACTTCAAAGCTCCCGCTGCAATCGGTCTTGAGATAAGGAAGGCGATGCAGGCTTGATCCGCTGCCGTCGAACGCGACTTCTAAATGCAATCCACCGCGGCTGACGCCGCGAAACTCCCAGCAGAGGGTCCGCGGTTCCCGCTTTGTTTCCTCGAGGTGGCGGAATGTGTGCGTCCTGCCATCGTGCCAGAGGATCGCTTTGCGAAAAAGCAGCCCGAGAGGCATCTCGTAAACTAGTGCTTCGAGCGTACTCACACCTTCATCGGGGCGGAGCAAACATGCATGCGCCCAAGTCCAGAAGCTACGATGCCGGTAGCCACAATTGTGTCCTTGAAGCCCGAACCCCAGAGGTTCCCCTGCAAAACTCCGGTCATCGAGAGTGATCTCGCCCGAAAAACGCGCGCCGGAATGCGGCGTCCGCGAAAAACCGATCCAGCCCTTATCGCTCAGCGTTGTTCGAAAGGTCGAGCGGTAATGCAGGTCCCAGGAAATCGAATGTCCGTCAACATCCAGCGCGCCCTGGCAGGAGCTTTCGTCGATCGCATTCTCAGCGATGCGGAAGTGGAAGGGATCTCGGCCCCTTGCGCTGAGATCAAGTCGATCGAAAGCAAATCCTTGAATGAAGGTTACTGGCTTGCCGTCTGCGGGAAACCACGTGGCCCAGACTTGCACCGGCTGCCCGCCGGGATTTCCCGGGCAGCCGGCGCGCCCGGGATTCATCAGCAAGTAGCGGAACCACCACGCTCCGCCGCCGCTCGCGAGTCCCATGCGAAGAAACCAGACTTCGTATCGTCGCCGCGTCGAGAGGGAGGTGTAGATTTCGTTTAATGTCTTCACAGTCGATTCGAATCCACGGATCGCGCGCATCGCATGAACAAATCAGGCAAGATCCGCGCGAAATCCGTGGCGTTCTTAGACCGTCACGTACTTTCCCGTCTCGATCACCCGCTGTGCGATCTGCTGGCGCAACGTGATGGTGTTGAAAGGCTCGTATCTGGAGAGCCGCTTCAGGATCGCCAGCTGCGTGCGCAGCATGTCGCCTTCGGCAATAGCAGTGATCACCTTTCGCGCGGAAGTCTCAATCGTCTCCAGCGCCTGCTGCAGGTAGACGCGGGCCATCGCGAGCGGCAGGCTGGCGGCGGACTCGCCA
>Ga0335076_10007997_pt1 | contig 10665 bp, 7 predicted proteins | sample Lox_Sample_25_FD_206717 | JGI IMG/M metagenome (GOLD analysis project Ga0335076, IMG submission 206717) | Soil microbial communities from Loxahatchee National Wildlife Refuge, Florida, United States - Lox_Sample_2.5 | ecosystem: Environmental > Terrestrial > Soil > Wetlands | place: USA: Florida...
TCTCAGCGCGTCCTCTTTCCGACTTCAGGGCGCCGGCGTCCGTCCGGGCCGGATGAAGCTCCACAGACCGACGAGGTCCCGGCTGCCGACAAGCCCCAGGGCGACCGAGGCCGCGGTGTACACGACCACGCACAGAGGTATCCCGGCCCACGGCGGGAGCCCGGGGAGCAGCCGGAACAGCGCGAGGGTGACCGCGGCCGACCCGATCGCGCGTGCGACATCCAGGGCCGTACCCCGACCGAGGACGCCCCGGGGGAGGATGACGACGCACCCGGCAAACACGACGAATTCGCTGAGCGCGAAGGCAACGATGACCCCGATACCGCCGTTTCCGAAGTGCTCCTGGAATCGAGGAACAAGGAGCACGTCCAAGCCGGCGCCGACCGCGACGCTGGCGATCTTCGCGATCGTGAAGCCCGACCCGCGACCGCACGCGAAGATGATGTTGCCCAGCAGGATGTCTATGAAGAGGAGGACGAAGCCCGGCGCGAACACCTCCAGCACCATCTGCGCGGGCCCGAACCCCCGGACTCCGTAGATGATGTCGATGGCCACCCTCGCGAACAGGAACGTGCCGGTCCCGGCCAGCGCCGCGAGCCACACCAGCGGACGAAACGCGCGTCTCACCTCGACGCTGAAGAGGGCCGGGTCCACGGAGGCGCGCGCGAGGGTCGGGTAGGAGGCGGCGCCCAGGATCACGGCCGGCGCCATGATCGTCCCGAGCAGGCTCCTGGCAGCCCCGAACCAGCCGACCACGGTCGCCGGCGCGAGCTTGGAGAGGATGATGGCGTCCAGGTACGACTGCACGGACGTCGCGGCCGTCATCGCAAGCACCGGGGCCCCGCCGGCCAGCACTTCCCAGGCGACACTTGAGGACAGGCGCATCGCCCCGAGCTGCATCCGTCGGTAGAGCGCAACCGCCACCAACAGCGCCACGACTCCGGCGAGGCCCTGGGCCACGATGACGCCGGGTATGCCCGCCCCCAGGGCCAGCGCGGGCAAGGTCATGCAAAGCACCAGGGCCTTGTTGGAGACGGACACCGCGGCGTCTCGCCCCATTCGATCGAACGCCCGGAACACCATGCCGAAGCCCTGCGACAGGAAGAGGGGCAGGTTCGCGAGTATGAGCACGAACGCCAGCCACCTGGTGCGGATGTCGTAGCCCAGCACGTAGGCGACGAGGAACGCCGCGGCGGCGGCGAGGGGAGCAAGGACGGCGCGCAGGGCCAGGGCTGCCCCGACCAGCTCGCCCGACATCGACGGCGCCTGTGCAACCCTCCGGATCACGTAGATCGGCTGTCCCCACTCCACGAACACGTAGGCGAAGGTGGACATCGTCGTGATCAGGAAGTACAGACCGAAGTCCGCCGCGCCGAGGCTCCGACCCAGGACAGCATTCAGGGCGACCGCGAGAAACGTGGTGGCCGCCTGCCCCATGACGAGATTGACGGCGTTGCGGAGGACGGTCGTCCCCTGCGCGCTCGGCGCCTGTGCGGCCGGCGCAGCCTGCGGGGTCGGGCCCATCATCCGCCGCTCGCCCCCCCGCGGTTCGCGTCCGGTCTCGTCGCTCGCCACCCCACCCTCCGCCCAAGCATCACATGCCTCGACGCTCCCACGACATGAGGCAGAACATGGAACGCCAACCGCTGCCTCGCGCCGCCGATCTCAGTCGCCGGGGCTGAGCAGATGCGCCCGGTCGAGCGCATCGGCCACGCACCGAGCGACAAGCGCCGCGCCGTCGTCCGTGTAGTGCACGTAGTCCGCAAAGTACTTGGCGCTCTTGGGGACGGCGGCCTCGGTATCGGCCAAGGGTACGTTCATCTCGCGGGCCACGCGCCGTGCGGCGTCATTCATGGCGCTCGCGATCCGGATGAGACCGAGATCCGAGTACTCGCTGACGTACATCCGCTCCTCGGACGCCTCCAGGACGTCCCGGGCGAGGTTGGCCTCGCTCCCGAGCGTCGGGTAGGTCGTGACGATGGGCGCCACGCCCCGCGCGCGCAGCAACTCGATCATCTCCCGTAGGTGCGCGGCGAAGCCCCCCAGTCGGTCGGCGGCGAGATCGTCCAGAGGCCGCCCTTGGCGGGCGTGCTCGACCTCCCGCAAACGCCAGGTGAGCCGCCGGAGACGAAGCGACCGCCAGAGCGCCCCCGGCACCGCGTCGCGAAGACGCAGCCGCGCCTTGGCCAACGCTCGGGAGCGCGGGCCTTCGTCCCAGAAGACACGCCACCACGTCGGGCGCGTGGTGGAGGCCGTCCCCTCGCTTCCGGCCGTGGCCTCGAAGAAGACGTTGAAGGTGAGCACTGCGACGTCCGGGCGCAGGGGCAGCACGTAGCGCTCGACGTACGATACCCGCTTGAGTCGGCCCATTCCGGCGACCGATGCGTTGACGACCTCGACCTCGGGCCGCCGCCCGCGCAGGAGGCGCCCGAGCTGTGCCGGCCACTCGTGGTCGGCCGTCTCGTACAGGCCGAACGACTCCGACTGACCGAGACACACCACCCGACGCAGGCCGGGCGGCTTCGCCGGGCGGATCTCGTCACCCCGGAAACCGAGCGAGTTGATGCGCCACTTCTCGAAGCGCGTCCCGGGCCTGTTGCGTGGGATGCCCTTCTCGTCGATCTCCCGCAGCGTATCCGCGTCGTACCGTGACCAGAGCGGGGCCCCATGCCTCATCCAGTCCTCCCCGCGCGCCGCCAGCTCGAGGCAGACGAGGAAGACCAGTCCATGGGCCGCCCACCGTGCGACCCTCGCCAACCTCGACCCTGCCGAAGGCATCGCCCTTCAGAACCGCTGATAGATGAAGCCCTGAGCGCTGGTGCCGGCGAACGCGATCAGGTACACCATCCACGCGTAGACGGCGGCCCGCACCCAGGTGGATGCCAGGGGCGGCTGTGTGGTCCGCTCGCGTCTCTCTTGCGTCACGCCCGCGCGGCGGAGGTAGGAGCGCAGCAGAGCTCCCACCACGACGAGCGCCACCGCGCCGACGAAGGCGCCTCGTCCTTGACCCAGATAGACGACGGAATCGACGTCCCCTCCACGGGCGAGCCGGACGAGAGCGTCGGGCAGGCCGCGAATGAGGCGGCCCGCTGCCCAGACCGCTCCGTCGAGCGACGGGGCCCGAAAGAACACCCAGGAGAAGCACACCAGGTGAAAGGTCACCGCGACCTGCAGCGGCGCAAGCAAAAGCGACTCCTTCAGTCCCAGGAGCCGGTGCAGCTTCCCCTGCGGCCGCCGGTACAGAATCGAGGTTCCCAGGTAGACGCCGTGGAGCAGCCCCCACGCGACAAAGCCCCAGCTCGCGCCGTGCCACACTCCCGAGGCGAGGAAGGTGAGGACGAGAGCCGCCGGCGTGCCCCACGTGCGCCAGTCTCGAAGGCTCAGCTGCAGGGGCCGGAACACGTAGTCGAGCAACCACGTCGACAGCGAGATGTGCCACCGACGCCAGAACTCGGCGACCGAGCGGGCGAGGTACGGTGAGTCGAAGTTTTGGGTCAGGCGGATCCCGAACAGGCGCGCGGCGCCCAGAGCCATGTCGGTGTAGCCCGCGAAGTCGAAGTACAGCTGCGCGGAAAAGAAGTACGTGGCGAGCAGGATCGACAGAGCCGAATGGCCGCGCAGGTCCCCGTAGACCGAGGCCACGAACGGAGCGAGCCGGTCGGCGACGACGATCTTCTGGAACAGGCCCCACAGGATGAGCTGGGTCCCGGCTCGGAGGTCGACTCCCCGGACCTGCACACGACCCGAGAGCTGAGGGAGGAGCCCGGGGGCGCGCTCGATGGGGCCCTGCAGCAGCTTCGGGAAGAACGAGAGGTGGAGAGCGAAGCGCCCGAGGTGCCGCTCGGCCCCGACCACGCCGTAGCGTACGTCGACCAGGTATGAGATGGCTTGCAGGGTGTAGTAGGAGACCCCCAACGACGACAACGCTTCCGGCACGGGCACGCGGGTTCGGAGGCCTCCGACCTCCAAGAGACGGTTGGTGTTGTCGGCGAGGAACGGAACGTAGCGCAGCCCGACGAGGGCTCCAAGGGCCACGGCAATGCCCGCGGCGAGCGCCACGCCTTGGCGGCGTTCGTCTCGCTCGAGGGTCAGGCCGCAGGCCCAGGTGGCGACGGTCAGGGAGCCCAGGACGGCCAGGAGGTATCCGACACCCCAGCTGGCGTAGAAGAGATAGCTCGCCGTGAGCAGCGGCACCCAGCGGTGCCGGAGGGGGAAGACAGCCGTGGCACCGAGCGCTCCCAGCAGGAACAGCAAGAAGAGCGGCGAAGTGAACGCCAAGGCACCGTACGCGCTCAAGACAGCTTCTTGTCCAGCAGCTCCTGCAGCTGCCCGACGTTCCGAAGCCGCACGATCTCGCTCGTGCGGAAGCGCACTCGATAGGCGTCCTCGACGGCGTTCACGATGCGCACGTGGCTGAGGGAGTCCCAACCCGGAACGGTTTCAGCGGTCGTCTCGTCCTGGATGTCCCAGTCGTCCAGCTCCAGCTCCTTCAGAATGACTCCCTTGAGCTTCTCCGAGACCATACCCGAGATCCTCCGATGCTCATCTCCATGAAAGCTCGGCCAGGGCGCGTGCCTTGTTGGTCGCCCGCGCCGGCTTGCCCGACGAGCTCTTGATCAGCCAGCGGGGGGGCACAAGGTACACCCGCGAAACCGTCACGTCGATCGCCATGGCCGCCTGCATGATCGCGAGGCGCAGCGCCCGCGCGCCCGCCTCCGCCGACTTCTCGGTCTCGGCCACGACGCAGATGATCTCCGTCCCGAGCGTCTCGTCGTCCGCGCCAAAGGCCACGACGCGGCCGGCGAGGACGCCTGGAACCTGGCCCACGGCGTCTTCGACGTCCTCGGGAAACACGTTGTTGCCGGCGATGATGATGACGTCCTTGCGCCGGCCGATCACGAAGCATTCGCCCTCCAGGACGAAGCCGTAGTCGCCGCTCCTGTACCACCCGTCCGTGAGGACCTCCCGGGTCTTCTCGGGGTAGTTCCGATAGCCGTCGAACATCGACACCGAGGAGATCACGATATCCCCCACGCGCCCGTCGGGGAGGTCGCGGCCTTGGTCATCGACGACCCGCACCGAGCAACCGGCGATCGCCATCCCGGACGAGACGCAGCGACGAGCCGCTTCGCCCTCGTCCGGGACCACTGTGCCCCGCGAGAGTTCCGCCCGGTCGACGGACACTCGACGCGCCTCGGTGCCCGGGCGAGTCTGCGTGACGGCGAACGTCGTCTCCGCCATCGCATAGCAGGCCCCGAGCGCCTCGGCCCGCAGACCACGAGGGGCGTAGCGGCGGAGGAAGCGGTCGTGACTCTCCGCCCGGACGGGCTCGCTACAGTTCACGAGAAGGCGCAGGCTCGAGAGCGAGACGCCCTGGAGATCCTCCTCTCGGATCCGATCCGCCATCAGATTGTAGGCGAAGTTCGGCAGCCAGCACAGGGTGGCGCGCTCGTCGGAGATCGCCCGGAGCAGGGTCACCGGCGATGCAACCCACTCCATCGGGCTCAACTGCACGACGGGGACGCCGCAGGACAGGGGGAGGTAGAAGGCCGCGATGAGCCCCATGTCGTGATAGAGGGGAAGCCAGCTCGCAATACGGTCGTCATCGCTGAGGTGGATCGCCTCGCCGTACCGCCGCACGTGCTCGAGCACGGAGCGGTGTGACAAGACGACCGGCTTCTGAAGGCCGGTCGTCCCCGACGAGTGTTGGAGCAGGCAGGGCTCGTCGCTCGTCGCCGGCGGATGTCCGACGATGGCACTGCCGGCCGGCGGTGGGCCACCGAGGGCTTCCAGCGGATAGAGCACGTCACGGATCGTGCTTCCCTCCGCGCCGACGAGTGGCGACACGACGGCGGACAGGCCACGTTCGGTCAGGATGTGGTCGAGGCCCGAGCGGTGCGCCATTCCTTCGAGGCCGTGGCGGAACTTGTCCGGATGGAGGCGAGGATTCGGATAGGCCAGCACGGACGGCAGAGCCCCGATCGCGCTTATTCCCAGGTACAGCGGGTACAGGAGCGGGTGGTGGCGCACGATGAGAGCGCACACGTCGCCCCGCTTCACGCCCCCTTCCTCGAGCCACCGAGCCGCACGGGACGCCGCCTGCAAGAGCTCGGCCCATCGCCATCGAACCGGCTCCCCTTCGAGGGTGAGGTGGACTATGGCCTCGTGATCCGGCGTCTTTTCGGCGTGGCGTCGCCACGCATCCCAGACGAGGCCTTCTGGATCGACGTCGTACACGCAGCGACGCATCCTCGAATCAGGCGTTGGAGCGGACAGGGGCGTCTCTCGCCATTTCTCTCGCGATCCAGTTCACTGTCCAGCGCGGTCATCGCCCAGCTGGCCTGGACTATTATAGGGGATAGTCGCTTCCCCGAGGGGCCGGGCGCGATCTCGTGACCGGGGTGGCCCTCCCGCTCACGGGCTCTGGTGACGAGTCACGGCCTGCACGAGGTCTTGTACGCAGGCGTCCATGTCGACCACGCCCTTGTTGCGGACGTAGGCGTTCTCGGCTACTTGCCGCAATCGAGCGGGATCCTCTGCGAACAGGCGGCACACCCGCGAGAGAACCGGTGCGAGACACTCTCTCTCGAAGACAAAACCGCTCTGACCATCGACGAAGTCAAGGCCGCGCGCGCCAAAGGGCGTACTGACCACCGGAAGGCGCAGGACGATGAACTCGCCCATCTTGACGTTGGTCCCGGCACCGCTCACGATCGGGTTGAGTGCGGCGTCCGCCGCGGCGAAGTAGGGTTCCACCCGCTCCACCCTACCGGTCGCCGTGAAGCCGGGTAGTTTGATCCGTCTCGCTGCTACGTTACCCACGACGAGAATGTGGATCTTCTCCCCGGTCAGCAGCCGCGCGTTGTCCCGCGCGAACCCGAGCAGGTAGTCGAGTGCTTCCTGGTTGGGGCCCCACTTGCTCGCCGTGAACAGGGCGACCCTCTCGTCGTCGGCGATGCCCAGCTGCCGCCGCGTCTCTGCGCGCTCCTTCTCTATGCCTCGGAAGCGCTCGACATTCACGCCATTGGGCACGACGACGACCCGGCCGACCCGCGCATTGGCCGCAAAGAACTCTGCGTCGGACGCACAGCAGACGACGAGGATGTCGCACCTCCCGGCGGCGCGGATCTCGACGCGGCGCACGAGACCACGCACGAGTCGATGCCGGATCCTCCGCTGATCGCCGCACAGGTGGTGCTCGACGTTGTGCGTGCTGAGGATGCGCAACTTGCCCCGCGCCGACGGCGCCGACAGGATCGGATGCAGGAACGGGAAGTCCGCCACGATCGCGTCGCACCAGCTCAACTCCTCGCGCAGGAGAGGCGGTAGCAGAATCTCTCGGGGCGAGTGGGCAGCGGCGGCGAGATGCGCGGTCATCCACAGGGGCGGCAACCCCAGGACATAGCTGGCGAGCCAGGAAACGGCGGACCGGACGCTCCGATCCACGTACTCCTCGGTCCCTCCCGGCCACGCTTGGGTCGACGACGGAAGGCGGGCCAGATAGCCCGGCTTGCGACCCGTCAGCGAGTGCACGCGGACATCGAAGCCTCGGCGCCTGAGCGAGCTCACCAGCGCGAAGCTGCGGAGCGTCCCGCCCGACGTCGTCGGGTGAATCTGCAGCCCGGACAGGAAGAGCACCCTCGTGTGGTGTCCCGATTGCGGGGAGGACGGCGCCTGCGGGTCACTCACACACGATTCGTCCATGCTCGCGCCCCGGGCTACTCGATCCGTTCATGTACTCGTCACGGGAGCGCGGGGGTTAGGGTGGCGGTCCGACGTCATGCGGCGAGAGAGACGTCGTGTGTGCGGCACCACTCCATGAGGACGTGGAGCGCCCACAGTCTCGTCCAGTAGAGGCCCGGCCTCCCGTCCACGAACGAGCGCCACAGGGTCTGCACGGACTCGCTTCGCAAGCCGACGCGTCGGGCGGACTCGGGGTCGGCGAACAGGGCCTCCATCTGCGGCTGGAGGCGTCGGCGCGCCCAGGTGTCGATGGGCAGAACGAAGCCGGACTTCGGCCTCTCGAAGATGGCGGGGTCGAGGCGGGCGAGAGCCACCTCACGCAGGAGCAGCTTCTTGCCGGCGGGCGAGAACCGGCGGACCGGATCGATGCCAGCGACGGTCTCGGCCAGGACATGATCCAGCAGCGGCACACGCACCTCGAGAGCGACGGCCATGCTGGCGGCGTCGGTGTCCCGCAGCAGGCGCTCCCCGATGAAGCTGGAGAGCTCCAGCAAGGAGATCGAGTGCAGTAAGTCGCTGCCCTCGATGCGCCGGCGCCACTCTCCCGCAACCGGGGCCGGCAGACCGTACTCCTGCTGCTGCTGGGCCTGCCGCACGGCATCCGCGGCGAGGGCGGCCTGGGTCTCCCGGGTGAACAGGGCGTAGAAGACCTGGTAGAGGCCGAGCGGGTCGTGGGCGGCGCGAGCCGCGTCGGCGACCTTTCCCCAGCGCGTCTGCGGCGGTGCGACCTTGCGGAGGTTCCACCACAGGTTGCTGGCGAGGTGGGCACTCAGGGTGACGGCAGCGTCGAAGGCGCGGCCGACGATGCCGTCGCCGCCGGCGTCGGGCACCCAGGCGCTGGCGCGCAGCGCCTGGGGTATGTCGACGAAGCTGGGGTAGCCGCCGAAGACCTCGTCGCCACCCGTGCCGGCCAAGGCGACGGTCATCCCCGCGTGGCGGGCGGCGTGGCTGACGAAGTACGTGTTGATGCCGTCGAAGGTAGGCTGGTCGAGCGCCGTGAACGCGGTGGGAAGCTGCTCGAGGAAGCCGTGCTCCGTGAGCATGACGCTGGTGTGGCGGCTCCGGATGGCGTCCGCGACCTGCTGGGCGTAGCGAGTCTCGTCGTAGGCGGGGACATCGAAGCCGATGGTGAAGGTGTGGACTGCGCCCGGGGCGGCCTCGCTGGCCAACGCAGCGACGGCACTCGAATCGATCCCTCCCGAAAGAAAGACACCGAGGGGCACGTCCGCAACCAACTGCATCCTGACCGTGTTCGCGAGCTCGGCGCGGAGGTCGGAGACGGTGGTCGACCGGGGCGCCGACGACGGCATGTGCCAGTAGCGGCGCGCCTGACGCGAGTCGAGCGGGGGGATTCCGTCGTCGGCGGCTACGGTGAGGATGCTGGCGGCGGGCAGGAGGCAGACGTCCTGGACGATGGTTCTGGGGCCCACCACGAAGCCGTGCCAGAGGTACGACGCCACCGCGGCGGGATCGAGGCGGCGTGGCACCGCGCCGCTCGCGAGGAGGGCGCGGACCTCGGAGGCGAACAGGACGACCTCCTCATCGGCGTCGACGTCACGGACCGCAGTCCAGTACAGAGGCTTGATGCCCATCGGGTCGCGCACGAGATGGACTGCGCGCGCGCGCGGGTCCCAGATGGCCAGAGCGAAGATTCCACGGAACCGCTGCACGGCGTCGATGCCCCAGCGCCCGTAGGCCTTGAGGATGACCTCAGTGTCGCACGAGGATCGAAAGCCCTCGCCAGACGCCTGGAGATCCCGACGGATGTCCATGAAGTTGTAGATCTCGCCGTTGAAGGTGATGGCGCACCCAGAGTCGGCATCGACCATCGGCTGAGCGCCGGCCTCGCTCAAGTCCAGGATGGCGAGCCGCCTGTGACCGAAGACGACCTCCTGGCCCCTCGACTGCCACAGGCCAGAACCGTCGGGGCCGCGGTGACACTGGGCCGCCGTCATCTTCTCGACGAGACCGGCGACCCTCTCGCTGTTCGATCGGGGAGTCCCATCGTGCCCCGCAGGTGTCCTTCGTATGGCGCCGGCGATACCGCACATTTGCTCCCCACATGATACGTCCGTTGCCTCTGCTCGGGCCGGAGCCTGCGCCGGGATGCTGACCCTCCCCGCGAAGGCGAGCCCTCGATCGCCCTCGCTCGTCCCGGCCCTCGCCTGATTCAGCCTCGGGAAGAGGCGACGACCTGAAGCTCCCCACGAAGGGGGTCGCGGAGGCTCACTTTCGCTCGACGGCCTCTCGGGCGGTTCGGCGCCCGCCCTCCCCGGGCGGACACCGTTCCGGCCACGGCGATCGCCACCCCAAGCAGCAGGTCGCAGGTGAGCGATTGGAAGCCGATGTCGCCATAGCACTGGGCGGCATACGCCGGCAAGACGCAGAGGGCGGTCATGGCGGCGGAGCGTTCGACCGGCCGCGTCGATCCTCGATAGCCTCGAGTGGCGAGGAGGGCACCCACTGGCACCACCAGCCAGATCCCGCATATCCCGACGAGCCCGCTGAAGACGGCCACACCCAGGAGCGAGTTGTGAGGCATGTACACGTACTGCCACCACTCCTGACCGTAGTTGGCGTAGACGCTCGTGACCTTCTGGTAGGGCACTCCCCAGCCCGTTCCCAGCAAGGGGTTCCCGGCGGTCGTCAGGGTGTAGATGAGGTTTCGAATCTCCTCCTGGCGAGCCAACGATGAGGCGTCCTCGTTGCTGCCGGCGGTGGACAGCGCGCGAGCCGGTGCAAACACTGCCTCGGGGCGCTGCGAGCCGACGACGAAGTAGGCCAAGACCAGCGGTGCCCCGATCAGCAGCCACAAGGTGACCCGCCGTCGTCCGGCGCCTGGCGGAAGGAGGAGGTAGGCAAACACGAGAGCGAGGAGCAGCTCGATCCAGGCCAGGCGACGGTTGTTCAGGACGATCGCAT
>Ga0335076_10007998_pt1 | contig 10665 bp, 8 predicted proteins | sample Lox_Sample_25_FD_206717 | JGI IMG/M metagenome (GOLD analysis project Ga0335076, IMG submission 206717) | Soil microbial communities from Loxahatchee National Wildlife Refuge, Florida, United States - Lox_Sample_2.5 | ecosystem: Environmental > Terrestrial > Soil > Wetlands | place: USA: Florida...
TTGTCCCGGTTCTTGTCGGCGCTATCCCACAGGGGGCCGGCTCGACCGCCCGCCCTCGGAACCCCGGCCGTCACCCTCGTCACAGCAGCACCCGTGACCAGGCCGCCGAACCACGGCGATGTGACATCGCCGTGGTCAGGGCCACCATGATGTGACATCGCCGTGGTTCGCTCCGGGCCCCGCGCCACTAAACTCGCGCGGGTGAGCCTGTCAATCGGCATTGTCGGCCTGCCCAACGTCGGCAAGTCCACCTTGTTCAACGCGCTGACCCGGGCCGGCGCGCTGGCGTCGAACTACCCGTTCGCCACGATCGAGCCGAACGTCGGCGTGGTCGGCGTCCCCGACCCGCGCCTGGCCGAGCTGGCCAGGCTGTACGACTCGGCCAGGATCGTGCCGGCCAGCGTGCGGTTCACCGACATCGCCGGCCTGGTCCGCGGCGCCTCGCAGGGCCAGGGCCTGGGCAACCAGTTCCTCGCCCACATTCGCGAGACCGACGCGATCTGCCAGGTCGTGCGCGTCTTCGCCGACCCGGACGTGACGCACGTGGACGGGGATGTCTCGCCCGAACGCGACATCGAGACGGTCATCACCGAACTGATCCTGGCCGACCTGCAGACACTGGACAAGGCGGTGCCCCGGCTGGCCAAGGAAACCAAGTTCGCCAAGGATCCCGAACGGGCCCGGGTGGCGGCCACGGCGGAGGCGGCCCAGCGGCTCCTGGACTCGGGGACCCCGCTGTCGGCCGGCGCCGCGACCGCGGGCATCGACGTTAAGGACCTGCGCGAACTGCAGCTGCTGACGGCCAAGCCGTTCCTGTACGTGTTCAACATGGACATACCCGAACTCGCCGACGACGACCTGCGCAAGCGCCTGTCCGCCCTCGTCGCCCCGGCGGAGGCGATCTTCCTGGACGCCAAGACCGAAGCCGACCTGGCCGAGCTGGGTGAGGACGAGGCCGCCGAACTGCTCGCCGAGGCCGGCCTGGGCGAGCCGGGGCTGGCCCAGCTGGCGCGGGCCGGGTTCCGCGCGCTGGGCCTGCAGACCTTCCTCACCGCGGGCCCGAAGGAGACCCGGGCCTGGGAGATCAGGGCCGGGGCCACCGCCCCGGAGGCGGCCGGCGTCATCCACTCCGACTTCCAGCGCGGCTTCATCAAGGCCGAGGTGGTTTCCTACGACGACCTCATCGCGGCCGGCTCGCTGCCCGCCGCCCGCGCCGCGGGCAAGGCCCGGATCGAAGGCAAGGACTACGTCATGCGCGACGGCGACGTCGTGGAATTCCGCTTTCAGACAACATCAGGCGGCAAGGCTGCGCGCTGAGCCCGTGACGATTTCATGCCAAGACGCTTGGATCCTGAAGCCGCAGCGGCCATAGACAAGGCACTCGCTCTTGCTCGGCACGGGAGGAACGCCACTTCCGGATCCGGAGCGGAAGCGTGCGGAGATCACGGTCGGCATCCCGCGCGGCCGCCGAGGCGATGGCGCCGATGTCGCGGGGTCTGAAAACTTAGGACCGCATTCCTCGTGGCCCTGTTTGACGGGCTATTGCCATCGCCTCTGAGCCACCTGCGGGTTTCTGCCATCGAACCTGAGCCGCCGAGGTCATTCGTTGGGCTACTCAGGTCCGCCGGGGCGATCGGGCGGGCGACCCGCAACCCAGCGACGCTGGGGTCGAGTACGTCGTGCCCGGCCGGGCAGGGACGGAAGCCGCAGCCGCATAAGGCCGGGCCGGCGGGAATCTAAGGACTCACCGGCCAGATACAGAGCGATCGCCCGATCCGCGCCACCCCGCCTTAGCCGCATCCTCAGGATATAGCCCAGCCACGCCACCGAGGAAAAACCGCGATGCACCCCGCCATTAGCTACGAACTGGCCAAGGCCCGGATCGCTGACCTGCGCCACCAAGCCCAGCGCGACGCCGTCATCAGCCGCCAGGCCATCGCAGAGGTGCCCATGACCGGCATCAGCCCGCGTCAGGGCACCGGCCAGGCCAGCAGCGGCCTTGGATCGGCGCCGAGGAGCCACGGTGACAACCACAACCCATAGCACGCCGACCGGCAACCCGGCGGACCCAGGGCGCGGGATGCATGTCCTGCTTAACGATAACCTGGGCCGCCTGATGCTCCAGCGGCTAAAGCCGTGGCATCGGATGGCGGCCCGCTGCCGGGCGCCGCGGCTCGACCGCGAGCTCGCCGGCGGCACCAGCCCCGAGGCGAGCGCCAGCCTGGCGGCACGCGCCATGCGGCTGACGTCCATGCGGTTCCGGCACGACTTGGCCGCGAGCGTGCAGCGGATCCTGGTGGCGGCGGGCCAGCCGCCCGCCGTCCTGCCCTCGCCGCCGGTTGCCGGTCATCCGCCGCACGTGCCGATCTGCCGGGCGCGGATCAGCCAGTCGGCTCCGCTGCTCGCCGAGCTGGCCGGCCACCTGGCCGGACCCGGACCGGTCCCGGTGCGAGGCGTGGCGATGGTGAGCCAGCTACTGGCCGATGGCACCGGCCCGCTCTACCACCCGGCCTGCCGCGATGATCTGGCCGCCATCATCGAACGAGCGACGCGGGCACTGACCGTATAACCGCGACGCACGACGCGGTGCGCTCGCCGACGCGACATCAATAAGATCCGGCGAACTAGGCGGAGCGACCCTCTTCGGGCCCGTACCCGCTTGGCGCCCCGGCGGGGATGTTGAGCCACCACGGCTCGGAGGAGGTCATGGTGGAAATCGGACCCAGCTCGGCGCGACGGCTGCTTGGCGTCTTCGCACATCCGGACGACGAGGTGTTCTGCGCGGGCGGCACGATGGCCTGGGCAGCCGAGGCGGGCGCCGAGGTCATGATCGTCTCGGCCACCCACGGCGAGCAGGGGCAGATCCGGGATCCTGCGGCGGCGACCCGGCGCACGCTCGGCGCGGTCCGGGAGGGCGAGCTTGGCGCGGCTGCCGCCGAGCTCGGCGTGCAGCGCGTGCAGGTGCTGGCCTACCCGGACGGGGGCCTGCAGCACCATCGGTCCTCACTCGGCTCGGCGATCGCTGAGATCATGCGACGGTTCGATCCGGACACGGTTATCACGTTCGGCGCGGACGGCGGATACGGCCACCCGGACCACGTCGCGATTTCCGAGCTGACCTCCGAGGCTTTCCGGGCGCTGGCCCGCGACCACAACCGGGCGCAGCGGCTGTACCACGCCGTCTTCCCGCCCCGGCGCACCTCCATGGCCGAGGAACTGGCGCGCTGGATCGCCGGCTCGGGGCAGCGTGTCACCGATCGCGCCGCACTGCAGGCCATCGCGCTGTTCGCGGGCGAGGCGGCCACCATGCGGCTGGCCCGCGACGACGTGCGAGTGGCGTGGTTTGCCCCGGGCATGTGCGTGATCGAGCAAGGCGAGCCCGCCGAGGCCCTGTACCTGATCCTCAACGGGACCGCCGATGCCCTGCTGGAGCATCCCGGTGGCCAGGTAACCCATGCGCGACGGATGCAGGCGGGTGACTTCTTCGGCGAGCTTGGCCTGGTGACAGGCCAGGGCACGGCGCACGTGGTCGCTCGGGAGAGTCTCACCTGCCTAGTCTTGTCCCGCACGCCGGTCAGGCCATACGCCGGACGCGGCGTCGGCGCCGGCAGCGCGACCGAGCCGGCAGCCGCCGCCATGCCGCCGGGGATCTGCGCGGTAGACGTCACCAGCTACCTGCACCGCAAGCTCGGCGCGCTGGCGCGGCACCGCACCCAGTATCCGATCGTTCCGTCGATGCTCCCCCAGACCCTGCTGCAGCAAATGCTCGGCACCGAGTTCTTCCGCCGTATCGTCGGCGGCAGCGGGAACGCCGCCGCCAGCCGCTGGGCGAAGGCGCCGCGTCCCCGGCGGCCAGCGGGCCGCCCGCCACCGCCATATCTCCGGCGGCATCATGCCCCCGGCACTCACCCACCTCACACGGTCGTTCCTGCATGCTGCGCGACGAAGGGTAAAACGCAAACTGCCCAGTGGCGGTGACGCACGCGCTCAGCTCGTCCGCAGTAGGGATAGGAGCCGTACTCTCCCGGCGTGAACACGAACAGTGCAGCTTGCTCGAATTCGATCTTCGCGATCGCTCCGAGCTCTAGATCTCGCTGCGCTGACGGAGGCTCTGATCGGCCGGGCGACGTTCACCGACGGCGGAACCGGCCCGAGCCACGTGGGCCGACAGCGTTACCGCCAGACGTCACGGCGTGTTTCCCGGCCCGGGATCGGTGACGCCCACCGCAGCGTCGAGCGCGTCGAGCGCCGAACCCTGCCGGGCCGCGTCCGCTCGGTCGAACGGCCCGGTCCATGCCAGCCCCACCTGGTCCCGCCGGTTCCTGGCGTTGCGCCATAGTGAGGTCGCGTTGGTGAGGATGAAGTCGCGGTACTCGGCGCGCGGGCTGTGCCGGTTGAGCTCATACAGGTTCCTGATGAAGATGCCCTTGAATTGCGGCTGGTCGCTCTGCCTCCCCAACCAACCAGCCCCGACCAACCTCCTGGCGCGGCCGGCGCCTGGCCGCTCACCCGGCTCGGCCAGGATGCCCGGCGGCACCGTCAGCTCGCGCAGCGCCGCCGCGGCGATGGCGTCCGCCTGCCCGAGGTAGGCGCCGTCACCGGTGATTTCGTGCAGCACGGTGAGCCCGCCGATAATTACGCCCTGGTTGTAAGTCCAGGCCGTGCCGCCGTTGTTGGCGCAGTCGGCGGTCAGTCCGTCGTTGACCAGGCCGGCCGGGCCGATCAGCCCGCTGGCGCTGAACCACTGCCACTCGCGCAGCGCCCGGTCGAGATAACCGCTGGCGCGGCGGCCGGGATCGGTCGTGCGCTGATGCAGGCGGCCCGCGGTGAGCAAGAACAGCTCGTTCGCTATCGCGTTCTTGTAGGTCTTCGCGCGTGTCCACCACAAACCGCCGCCGCACGTGTCGTCCCAGCCGGCTGCCATCCCCGCGAACAGCTTGCGCGCCACGTCTAGGTACTTCTCGTCGCCGATCAGGTCGAACGCCGCGATCCAGGCCAGCGCCCACCAGCCGTCGTCGTCGTAATAGTCGTTGCTGAACCCCGGGTTGACCCGCTGCGCTCGGCCGAAGGTCGTCTCGATGACGGACAGGTGCGTGCGCTCGTCGGTTCGCTGACTGTGCTGGATCAGCGCGGTCAATGCGTTCGCGCAGTTCCACCAGCCCGCGGTCTTCCACAGCCCGGTCCTCGGGCTGTACCAGCGCTGCAGCGCGCGCGCGGCCGCGTCCGCCCAGGCCCGGTACTGCGCTGGCTCCGGTCGCATGGCTACGGGATCGGACCGGCCCGCTGGCTCGTCGGATGCCCGGCGTTGAAGTGCAGCAGCGCGAGCGCGCCGGTGGCCAGCGTGAGCCACCGGGTCAGCGAGTTGCGCGGCAGCAGGGCGAGCGTGACCCACGCTATCGCGGTGTACCAGGGCAGCGACCACGGGGCCACCAGCACCCAGGCGAAAGTCAGCGCGCAGGTGGCAGCGAGCACGGCGGGCACATCGGGCGACAGCCGGTGGTAAAGGTACCAGGCCAGCGCGAGCAACAGCGGCGGCCACAGCACGCCGATCAGTGCCGATGTCGCCGACGGGCTCGCCAGATGAAAATGGTGGGTGGTCATCTGGACCAGTCGCCAGAGCGACGGCGCGATCACCCAGGTCGACGCCTTCGGAAGCGGCCTGAACGCGGTCAGGCCGTAGCTGAAGTAGTACAGGCCGAATGTGACCACCGCCGCGACGGCGCCGGTGCGGAGCAGGCGCACCCAGGCGCGTTCGCCGATCAGCGGCACGGCGATGCCCAGCCCGACGAATGCGGCGCTTATCTTGATTCCGCCGGCCAGGCCGATCACCAGGCCGACCGCGAGGTCATGCCGGACGGTCGCGCCGCGGCGCGAGATCAGGATCGCCGCGATCCCGGCCAGCGCGACGAAGGTATCAAGGTGGCCGCTCATGACGAACAGATAGATCAGCAGCGGGTTCGCGGCCCAGAGCAAGCCGGCGCGTACCGGGTTGACCGCCGAGCGCAACAGCAGATACCCGGCGGCGAGGTACCCGATCGCGGTCGTGATCATCAGGACCCAGATGGTCAGCCACGGCCTGCTGCCGCCGACCAGCGCCGCGGCCAGGTGCATCCAGGTGGCCACCGGCCCGTATACCGAGGGGGTCCGCGTCCACTGGATGCCGACCAGCGCGGTGTACGGATTGTGGAGACCGCCGGGCAGGTCGGCCGGCAGGTACACGTACGGATTGTGTCCGAGGACGGCGATGCGCCCGTACACGGCGTAGCTCGCCACGTCGGATGAGCCGACCGGAGTGATGTTCATCAGCACCGCGATCACCGCCGCCGCGGACCAGAAGACCCGCCGCGGGTCCGGGCGCCAGCCGCGGCTGTTCGCCCACAGCATCCCGGCCAGGCCCAGGCAGCACAGCAAGAGGCCGGCGTTCATGATGAAGTTGGCGGGATAGGGGGCAAGCGCCGGCGCGCCCAGCCGGTGCGCCAGCGCGGTGAGCGGCAACAGCACCGGCAACGTCGCCCCGCCCGTAGCGGGCGCGGTCGCACAGAGCCCGGTGAAGGCGACCAGCCCGAGCCCGAGCGCGGACAGCGACATCGCCGGCAGCGGCCGGGCCAGCGGGCTGGACGCGAGCACCCGGATGAGCAGGCCCATCATTGCCTCGACCCGCCCGCCCGGAATCGGCGGATCGGCGAGCTTCGGGCTCGGCGCCGCGATGGCGTCCTGCGCCACGGCAGAATCCTGCGCTGTGCTGACTGCGCTCCGGGTCTCGGTCATCACGTCATCCGGCGCGAACACATCCGAATCGTGCTTCGGCCTCCGCGGGCCGCGCTAAGCACGTAGCCAACGCGGCACGGCCCAGCCATATCCGTCCGGCTTCATCGAGGGTGCCCAGGGCCGCATCGCCTCATCCTTATCCCTCCCGTAGGTAAGAAGGGTAGCGCGGCCACGGCCCTGCTCGCCGGGCTCGCCTTGATCTGGTATGGAGGGGCGGTATCCGGCACATCGCGTTGTCGGATGGGGTTAGCTGGAACCTATGAGTCCGTGGCCTGGGTCCCGCCTGGCTGGGCCGGCGCTCACGCTGCCCCGGCGTGTGACGCCGGGAATCACCAGATGCTGTCGGCGCGTGCTGCGCCGGCATTGGCCGCTGCTCATCGTGGCGGGGTGTGCCGCCGCGCTGCGCGCCGTGGTGCTGCTGGCGTACCGGCCGGCGCTGATCTTCCCGGACAGCGAGCGGTACCTGCAGTACGCCCAGCAATTCATCGCCGGGCACTGGACTCCGGACTGGCTGCGCACCAGCGCCTACTCAGTGCTGCTCATCCCGCCGGTGCTGATCCACAACCTCATCCTGGTTCCACTCGCGCAGCACGTGCTCGGGCTCGTCACCGCCGTGCTGATCTACGCGGTTCTCGTCCACCTCGGCAGCCGGCGCTGGCTCGCCGTGCTGGCGACCGTCCCCGTGCTGGCCGACCCACTCCAGCTCGATATCGAGCAGTACGTCCTCACCGACGTCAGCGCGACGTTCCTAGTGACCGCCGCGCTGGTCGTGCTGGTGTGGAACCGTGGCGAGATCGGCCGGGTGGCGCCCGTGGTCGCCGGGCTGCTGCTGGCCTTCGCCACGGACATCAGGCAGTCCGACCTGGTCGTGATCATCCCGGCCGCGGTGTACCTGGTGGCTGCGGTCCGGCCCTGGCGCCGCCTCGCAGTGAGGGCGTCGCTGCTGCTCGCCGGTTTTCTGCTCCCCGTGCTTGGCTATCTGGGGTGGTTTCAGGCGACGCGCGGCCAGTTCGACTTCGTCAGCTATAACGGCGAGTTCATGTACGGCCGGATCGCGCAGTTCATCGACTGCACCGGCGTGCCGATGCCTGCGTATGAGCGACATCTGTGCCCATCGCAACTACCAGCCCAGCGAAATCCGGACTTCTACATGTGGGCGCCGCAGTCGCCACAGGTGACCCTCAAGGCGCCGCCCGGAATGAGCAAAGACGACATCATCATCGACTTCGACCGGCGGATCATTAAGCACCAGCCGCTGACCTACCTCAAGGTGGTGGCCGACGACGCCCTCTACAGCTTCTCCCCGGTCCGTGGCGCCGGACCCGAGCAGTACCCGATCTGGTATCACCAGTTCCACCCGTACTACCCGGTTTACGTTGGCGCGATCGCGACCCTGCGGGCGGCCGCTCACACCGGACCGTCCGTCGAACCGGCGCTCGCCGATTTCCTGTCCGGCTACGGTCGGTACCTCTACGTACCGGGCCCGCTGCTCGCCGCCGGTCTCCTCCTCGGCGCGGCCGGAATGGCGGGGATCGGCCGGGCCCGACGTAGCGGGCTGCGCGCGCCCTGCCTGCTGTTCACGCTCGGCACGATCGCCGCAGTCGAGTCCCCGTTCGTCATCGCCAACTTTGACTGGCGGTACGAGCTGCCGCAACTCTCGCTTATCCCGATCGCCGCGGTTCTCGGCGTAACGGCACTGGCCGGCCGTCGCCAGGACACGGCCGCCGGCCCATCGCTGGCGAACTGCGATCAGCTGGTCCGCCCCGGCCAGTCAGCGAACAGCACCGAGCCAGCCGGGAGTTCCGGCACAACGTGTAACGCCGGCGCGGGCCGGCTACCCCGGACCGGGCGGGAGCCGCCCGGCGGTACGCCGGTCAAGTCGTGAGTGGAGGGCCAGGAGGCCGGCCAGCGCCAGCAGCCAGACCGGGCTGAAGAACAAAACCGCCCCCAGCACCGCGACCGGGTTCCAGCTGCCGTTGCTGATCGCGGCGATCAGGCACAAGCCCGCCACGACGGTCACGTACACGCCCGCCTTGGCCAGGCCGCTCTCCGCCGGCGGGGCCACGGGGCCCGGCCCGGCCGGGAGATCATCCGTCAGCGCGGCCAGCTCGGCGTAGGTCAGCGGGACGAGCGCCCGGGCCACCCGCTCGTCGAGCTCGTCTCGGCTCAGCCGGCCGTGCACGAACGCGGCCTTGAGCGTGTCGATTACCTGCTCACGGTCGTCGCGTGAGGCCCGCATGCGGCCGTGGTCATCCGGGGCCGCGGCCATCTGGTCTCCCGGTCCTGTCGCCACGGGCGCCTCCCTCGTGAGGGGAATGCCAGTAAAAGCGTAACCCGCCCGCCAGCCGGCCTGCCCAGAGCCTGCCTGTTGACAAAATCGCACAGATATTCGATCCTACTAAGATCGGGTATCGAAATCTGAGCAAAGATACGACATGGGTGGCGCCGATCTCTCGGCGGTAAGCAACCGGTAATCCTCACGAGGCGATCAACGATTTCTGATGTCAGGTTTTCCCAGGTCAAGGGCTGGAACCGGGATTCCCGCCGGGCTGGGCGACGCGATTCGCCGCCCGTTCGCGGGACGGGGCGGCCCAGTCCTGACCGGTCGGCCGCTGCCCGCCGGAAGCGCTGTGACCTGCGGCGATGCCACAGTCAAGCGCCGTTCCCAGCCTCGCTCCTGGGTTACGAACGGCAGGGGGCGTGGCACCGCCCTGTCCAGTCACAATCCGAACTTGATTGAACCCATAGCGTGTCCATCACGTATCAGGGTTGCTGGCCGTTTTGTCCGTGCGCATGTTCCAGTGAACCGTTGTATCCGATTTCGAGTACAGGCCGGGACTTCATGGCGCACAATGGACCGCGAGGCCGGCACGGAAGGGACGGCCGCTCTAGGTGCCGCCGGGGCGGGAACGTGCGGAGGTGTTATGGTTCGCGGGCCAAAATCCGGTAACGCTACGCAGTCAACTGTGTACTATCTGGATTCGGCGGATCGGGGCGCGTCGCGGTCCCGGCCGCGGGCCCCGCGGCTGGCCCTGGGCGGCGAGATGGATCCGCTGGCCGCGGGCGTGCAGGCGGACGGGTCGCTCGCGGCCAGTCCGGGGATCGGCGGCGGCTCACGCGGCGCGGGCGGCAGATGGCTGCTGTGGCCGCTGCGGGCCGTCCTGTGGACGACTCTGCTGGTCATCGCGTTCCGTGGCATCACCGCGATCGTCTTCAGCTCGTCTGGCGCCGCGGCGGGCGGTACCGGGACGCGAACCGGCGAGGAGTTCCCGGTCAGCCTGGCCGAGGCGTACGCGACCGAGTTCGGCCGGGTGTATCTCGGATTCAGCCCGCAGAGCCTGGCCGAGCGGGAGCAGGCTCTGGCGGCGTTCGTGCCCGCCAGCGTCTCGGCCGCCAACCCGAGCCTGGGCTGGAACGGCGTCGGCCAGCTCAGCCTGCAGTCCGTCCAGGCGGCGGGCATCACGGTGCAGGATCCCCGGCACGCCGTGGTGACGCTGCTGGCCCTGCTCAACGGCCAGCTGATGGAACTGGGCGTGCCGGTCGCCGCCACCGGCAGCGGGCTGGTGGTCTCCGGCGAGCCCGCCTGGCTGCCCGCGCCGCCGCAGATCTTGCCGTCGCCGGCCCCGCGTGGTTCCGACCAGGTGGCCCAGAGCCAGCTGATGAATCAGCTACCGGCCTTTTTCCAGGCTTACGGCAGCGGTGATAGTGCCCAGCTGAACAGGTTCGCAGTCCATGGAATCTCGGTGGCCGGGCTGGGCGGCGCGGTGACCTTTGACCAGATCAGCGCCCTTCACGTCCCGCCGGGCGGCACCACCCGGCAGATAACGGTAACGGTGATATGGCAGCTCCCCGAACCACCGGGATCGACGGCGGCGGGTAATCAAGGCGTGACACCGA
>Ga0335076_10007999_pt1 | contig 10664 bp, 9 predicted proteins | sample Lox_Sample_25_FD_206717 | JGI IMG/M metagenome (GOLD analysis project Ga0335076, IMG submission 206717) | Soil microbial communities from Loxahatchee National Wildlife Refuge, Florida, United States - Lox_Sample_2.5 | ecosystem: Environmental > Terrestrial > Soil > Wetlands | place: USA: Florida...
CCTATTCCTTGTGACGTCCCTCGGGCTGACACCAAGGTTTTCGGGATTGACGCGATCGACCCGGCGACGCATATTGAAGCGAAGAAAAAGCGAAAGACGCCTGGCCCTGAAACTCGACGAGACCACTCCTCATGAGCGCTGCGACTCTCCCCGCCGCACTGCCGTGGACGCCGCCGCCTCCGGAGCGCCCGGAGCCTGCGGCCCGAGCCGAGCCTGTCCGCTCGGGCCAGCCGCCGGCGGCCGCTGACGCCGCCGAGCGCAAGCGCGCGCTCGAGGAGTTGCTGCGCGCGCGCCGGCTCCAGGCCGAAGCGCCGCCGCTACGGTGCGAGGACTACAGGCAGCGGCCGATCGCCACGGGCATCCTCGAGGTCGATCCGCTGCTCGCCGGCGGCTTCCCGCGCGGCGAGCAGAGCGAGATTCACGGCCCGGCCTCATCGGGGCGCACCGGCGTGCTGCTCGCGCTTCTCGCGCACACCACGCGCGCCGGCGCCCTCGCGGCACTCGTGGACCCACTCGACCGGCTCGATCCCGGCTCGGCTGCGGCGGCGGGCGTCGACCTCGAGCGGCTGCTGTGGCTGCGCGGGCCACGCACAGGCGGGGAAGAGCCGCAGGCGAAGGCGCTCGCCTCCGCGACCGCGGCCGTGGCGACGCTCGCCGGCTCGGGCCTCTTCGACATGCTGGCGCTCGACCTCGCCGGGACCGACGGCGCACACCGCCGTCTGCCGGCCACGACATGGCTGCGCCTGCAGCGGCTCGTCGAGGACACGAAGACCGCGCTCGTGCTGGTGGCCGACGGCCATGTCGCCCTGAGCCCCGGCGGCCGGGCGCTGGCGCTCGAGCCATTGGGCCTGCGCTTCTCGGGACCCCCCGGGCCGGCGTGCCTGCTCCGATCGCTCACGGCGCGCGCGCGGGCCGGAAGGCACGGGCTGCGCACGGCCGAGCTCGCCTTCGCGGCCCTCTGAGGGCGGTCCCCTCGTGTTCGGCGGACTGCACGCTCCGCGCGCGCTTCCCGACGCGGGCGCGCTCCTCGCCGTAGCGCGCGGCTTCACGCCGCGCGTCGAAGCCCGCGCGCCGACGCCGGTGCTGCTCGACCTCTCCGGACTCGGCCGGCTCTGGCCCACGCCCGAAGGGCTCGGCCGCGCGCTCCTCGCCGCAGCTGCGGCGCAGGCGATCGAGGCGCAGGCTGCGCTCGCGTTCTCGCGCGCCACGGCGCTCGTGGTCGCGCGCGCCTGCCCGGGGCTGACGGTGGTGCCTGCGGGCGGCGAGGCCGAGGCGCTCTCGCCCCTGCCGCTCGCGCTCCTCGAGCTCGCGGCGGAGCAGCAGGAGCTCTTCGCGCGCTGGGGCCTGCGCACGATCGGCGACCTCGCGCGGCTGCCGCGCTCGGCGCTCGCCGCCCGGCTCGGTCCCGCGGGCCCGCGCCTCGTCGGGCTCGCTCGCGGCGAGGACGCGGACGCCTTCTGCTCGACCCCGCCCCTCGAGCGCTTCGAGACGACGCTCGAGCTCGACTGGCCGGTCGAGGGCATGGAGCCGCTGGCGTTCCTGCTGTCGCGCGCGCTCGAGCCGCTGATGCGCGCGCTCGACGCACGCGGTGCGAAGGCCGCGGCGCTCGACTACGAGCTCGGGCTCGTCGACGCCACGACCCACGCGCGTACGCTCAGGCCGGCCGCGGCCTCGGGCGACGCGCGCACCTGGCGCACGCTGGTGCTGCTCGACCTCGAGGCGCGCCCGCCGAAGGACGCGATCGCGCGCCTCACGCTGCGCGCCGAGCCCACGCCGGCGCGCGCGTCGCAGTTCTCGCTCTTCGACCCCGCGCAGCCCGCGCCCGAGAAGCTCGCGGAGACGCTGGCGCGGCTCCAGGCCTGGACCGAGGCCGGCCGCGGCGGCTCGCCGCGGCTCGTCGACACGCACCGGCCCGGCGCCTTCGCGGTCTCGAGCTTCGCGCCGGGGCCGCTGCCGCGCGGCCGGCGCGAGAGTGCGCCATTTCCCGGACCGCGGGTGGCGCTTCGGGCCTACCGCCCGCCGCGGCTCGCGCACGTGCTCTCGAAGGCCGGCGTCCCGAGCTTCGTCGCGGCCCCGGGGCTGCGCGGGGCGGTCGCGGCCGCCGCCGGCCCCTGGCGCGTCTCGGGCGACTGGTGGGACGAGTCGTTCTCGCGCGAGGAGTGGGACGTCGAGCTCGTCGGCGGCGGGCCGAGCCCGGCGCGCGCGGCCTTCCGCCTGTTCCTCGACCGTCTGCGCGGGGAGTGGTTCGTGGCCGGCGAGCTCGACTAGCCCGACGTCATGCGGGCGGCGGCGCCTTTTCGGCCGCCGGTGAGCCTCCCTTGCGGTCGAGCCAGCGCGCGCCGATCGCGTCGAGACTCACGACGCCGGGGCCGTAGAGCACGAGCCAGATCAGGAACAGCAGGTAGACGAACGACGTGACGTCGGTCAGGCCTTTCTCGCTCGTGCCCTTGAGCGCGTCCAGGAAGTCGCCGCGGTCGGCGGTCAGGAGCGCGACGACCATCTGGCACGAGAGCATGAAGGCCACGACGCGCGTGAAGAGGCCCAGCAGCAGCAGCAGCCCGCCCCAGTACTCGAGCCGCGACACGAAGAACGCGTTCGCCTCCGGCATCGGGATGCCGAGATCGCTGAAGAAGCTCACCGTGCGAGCGAAGTTCTCGATCTTCCCCGCGCCGTTCTGGTGGTAGGCCTGGCCCATCACGAGACGCGTCAGCAGCGGAGCCAGGAACGCGAGCGCTACGGCAAGCCTCAGGGCCAGCGCGCGGGCGCGCTTCAGCGAGTCGATGCTCGACATGCGTCCTCCTTCGAAGCCAGCGTCACGAACTGGAGATCGCCCGAATCCTGGCGGCGATTCCCGTACCGGGTCAAGAGCCGCCATCGGCCGACCGGCCGGCGCGCACCTCGGCGATCGTCGGCAGCCGTTCGACGTACCGAAGATAGGGGCCAAGATCGAACTTGCGCGCGGTGTTCTCGGACGACATGTAGCGCACCGAGCCCAGCACCGGGCGCTCCGGAGCCCACGGCCGGTCGAAGAGGCCGAAGCACCAGAGGATTCCGGAGTACGAGTTCGGGTCGCGGCCGTCGAGCGCGTACTTGTTGTTGAGGTGCTCGAGCGTGCGGTAGGCCTCGGCGGGCGAGGCGGACCACTCGATCACCTTCTTGCCCCAGAGCATGCGCAGGTAGTTGTGGATGGCGCCGGTCGCGACCAGCTCGCGCTGGGCCGCGTTCCAGAGCGGGTCGTGCGTGAGGCCGGCCTCGAGCTCGTCGCCGGCATAGAGCCAGTGGCGGCGGTCGCCTGCGTGCGCGCCGAGCGTCGCGAGCGCCCAGCGCGGCAGCGCCCGCTCGAGGCTCAGTGCGTCGGTCCCGCGCCCGCGGTGCCAGTGGTAGCCGAGGTCGCGCCAGGTGAGCGCCTCGTCGAGGAAAGCGTTCACGTCGGGATCGCCGCAGAAGAAGCCTTCGCGCTTGCCGCGCTCGTCGAGCCGGAGCTCCGCCGGAGTCCAGTCGCCCGTCGCCGCGAGCACCGCCTCCGCGACCTCCTGGATCCCGATCTGCCCGAAGTGCAGGTACGGCGAGAGCCCGCTCGCGCGGCCCTCCTGGAGCGAGCGCGGCTCGGAGCGCTCCTCCGCGTAGCCGCGCAGCCGCCGCTTCACGAAGGCGCGCAGCCGCGCGCGTCCGGCTTGGGCGCCGCCCGTGGTTCCGGCGACCGGCGGCACGCTCGCGTCGATCGGCAGCGCGTCCACGAGCGCGGCCAGGCTCCGAGGAAGCCACGGCTCGAAGGGAGCGGCCGGGGGCCGGCTCGCCCCTCCGGCCGCTCGCGGCCGGGCCGCGGCTCGGTGCGCCCAGGCTTCGGCGATCTCCTTGTGGAGCCGCGGGCGCAGGTGGGCCGCCGCGGAGACGACGGGCCCGAGCCGGGCGAGCGGGACGATCGAGTTCGAGTCCACGGCGAGGACCGGCACCTCGACTCTTCGCGCGAGCGCCTCGGATTGCGCCGGCACGACGAAGCACGGGAAGTCGTCCGTGACCACGAGGCAAGCGCGCCCGGCGAGCCTCCGCAGCAGGCCCTGCCCCTCGCGTGGGCGCGTCTCGACGAACGGCCAGTAGCCGATCCCCGAGGCCTCGGCGCGCGCCGCGTTGTCGCGCATGCCCTCGAGCACGAAGCGGTGCAGGCGCCGGCTCGCCCACGGGTAGTCGAGGCGCAGGCCCTCGTAGACGGCGAGCGGGCGCTCGAGCTCGCGCGCGCACGCGAGCGCGTAGTCGAGGGCGTGGTTGCGCTCGAGCCGGCGCGCGGCCTGCATCCAGTAGAGGACGTAGTCTCCGCTGCGGGCGGTGCGCGCGTCGTTCAGGCGGCGCACGCGCGCCTGGTTGTAGCTCACGAGCTGATCTTATGCGGCTCGCCGCGCGGGCCGGCGCGCCGCTGGGCCGGCGTTGTACGATAGGCCTGCGGCCCACGTCTCCTCGGGTGCCGCTTCCCATGTTTCGAAGCCAGGCTTCAGCCACCCACTGTCTACTCGCCACGCTTCTGCTGTGCGCCGGATGCGAGACGTTCGGCCACAAGCAGAAGGCGGCTCCGCCCCCGCCGCCACCGGCTGCGGGCACGCCGCTCCCGCCCGAGACGGGCAGTGACGACGAAGCGCTCACGGTCACGCCGGTCAGCGAGCCGATCGTCGTCGCCGCCTGGGCCGAGCCGAAGGAGCTGCCGGCCGGCGGAGGCCAGGTGCAGGTCCTGGTCCGGATCCAGAAGCAGGGCGGCAAGCGCTTTCCCGGCGTCGAGGTGCGGCTGCACAGCTCGGGCGGCACGCTCTACTCGGCGGGCCGCGTGCTGGTGACCGACGCGTCCGGCATGACGCGCGACCGGCTGACCGCGCGCAAGACCGTCACCATCACGCTCAATGCGGGCGGCACGCGCTACCGGTTCCAGGTCCCCGTGGCGGAGCCGGCCCCTTGAGCGGGCCGCTCCTGCGCGAGGCCGACCGCCGCGTCATCGGCGAGCTCGAGAGCCTGCTCGCGCCGGACCGCGTGCTGGCGCGTCCGATCGACCGGCTCGGCCGCTCGGCGGACGCGTCGATCTACCGGCTGATCCCCGAGGCGATCGTGCGCCCGCGCGGCACGGGGGAAGTGAGCGAGCTCTTCGCCTGGGCGCGCCGCCGCCGCCGCCACCTCACCTTCCGCGCCGCCGGGACCTCGCTTTCCGGCCAAGCGGTCACCGACGACGTGCTCGTGGAGCTCGGGCCGTACTTCCGCTCCGCGCGCGTTCTCGACGACGGCGCCCGCGTCTGGACGGAGCCCGGGGTCGTGGGCGGCCACCTGAACCGGCTGCTGGCGCGCCACCAGCGGCGGATCGGGCCCGATCCGGCGTCGATCGACACCGCGATGATCGGCGGCATCGTCGCCAACAACTCCTCGGGCATGTGCTGCGGCGTCGCGCAGAACAGCTACCACACGCTCGAGAGCCTGGTGGTGCTGCTGGCGGACGGCGCCGTCGTCGACACGCGCGAGCCCGACGCCGACGCCCAGCTCCGGCGCGCTCGGCCCGCGCTGCATGCGGAGTTCCTCGCGCTGCGAGACGAGATCCGCAGCGAGCTTCCGCTCGCGGAACGGATCCGCCGCAAGTTCGCGACCAAGAACACGAGCGGCTACAGCCTGAACGCCTTCCTGGACCACGACAGCCCGGCCGAGATCCTCGCGCACCTGATGGTCGGGTCCGAGGGCACGCTCGGCTTCGTCGCCGGGATGACGCTCCGCAGCGTCCCCGAGCCGCCCGCTCGCGCCACCGCGCTCGTCTACTTCGCCGAGCTCGAGGAGGCCGGCCGCGCCGTCGCGCCGCTCGCGGTCGCCGGCGCCGACGCGCTCGAGATCCTCGACGCCGGCTCGCTGCGCGCGATCGCCTCCGAGCACGTGCTGCCGTTCGAGGTGGAGGCCGAGCACGCGGCGCTGCTCGTCGAGCTGCGGCGCGCCGACGAGCCCGCGCTCCGCAGCTCGGTCGACGACGTGCGCGCGATCCTCGGGCGTCACCGGCTGCTCGAGCCCGTGCGCTTCACCAGCGACGCGGCGGCGCGCGCGGCACTCTGGCACTTGCGCAAAGGGCTCGCGACGCGCATGGGGGCGATGCGGCCGAGCGGCACCGCGTTCCTGACCGAGGACGTCGCGGTGCCCGTCGCGCGGCTGGCCGAGGCGATCCGCGACTTCCAGGGGCTCTTCACGCGCCACGGCGTGCCCGGAACCGCGATCCTCGGCCACGCCAAGGACGGCAACCTGCACTTCGTGCTCTCCGAGGACGTGCGGAACGCGGAGGCGGTCGAGCGCTACGGCGCGTTCATGCGCGGCCTCGTCGAGATCGTGGTCGACAAGTACGACGGCGCGATCAAGGCCGAGCACGGCTCGGGCCGCAACATGGCGCCGTTCGTGAAGCTGGAGTGGGGCGAGCGCGCTTACGGCCTGATGGAGCGCGTCAAGCGCGTGCTCGACCCCGAAGGCGTCCTCAACCCCGGCGTGCTGCTCAACGCGAACCCGCGCTGCCACCTCGAGAACCTGAAGCCGCCGACGCCGATCACGCCGCTCGCGGACCGCTGTATCGAGTGCGGCTACTGCGAGCCGCGCTGTCCGTCGCGCGACCTCACGCTCACGCCGCGCCAGCGGATCGTGGTCACGCGCGAGCTCGCGCGGCTCGGCGCCTCGGCCGACCCCGAGGACGCCGCCTGGCGCGACGCGCTCGCGCGCGATTTCGCGTACGACGGCATCGCCACCTGCGCCGGCGACTCGATGTGCCAGTCGGCCTGCCCTGTGCAGATCGACACCGGCGCGCTCGTGAAGGAGCTGCGCGCGGCCGCGCACTCCGGGCTCGCCCGCGGCGTGGCGTCGGCCGCGGCCTCGCGCTTCTCTGAGGTCGCGGGCCTGGTGCGGGCGGGCCTGGGCGCCGTCGGCGCGCTGCGCTCGTGGCCGATCGGCGCGCAGGCGGTCGCGCTCGTCTCCGAGGCGACGAGCGCGATCGCGCCTGGCCTCGCGCCGCGGCTGCCGCCCGAGCTCGCGCTGCCGCTGCCGGCCCGCGGTCTCGGGCCGGCCGAGCCGCCGCCGTTCGCGCACCGCGAGACGGCCGTCTCGGGGGGCGTCGTGTACTTCCCGAGCTGCCTGACGCGCGTGATCGGCCCGCTGCCGGGCGAGAACGGCACGCCGCCGGCGCAGGCGATGCGGGAGGTCCTGAGCTGGGCCGGGCTGAGCGTGCGCGTGCCGGAGCGCGTGTCCACGCTGTGCTGCGGCATGGCGTTCGCCAGCAAGGGCTACGAGCGCGCGGCGCGGAGCGCGGCGCGGCTCACGGCCGAGGCGCTCTGGCGCGCGACGAGCGGGGGGCGGCTGCCGGTGGTGACCGACGCTTCGCCGTGCGCAGGCACGCTCGAGGACGCCGTCGCCTCGGTCCTGCGCGAGACGGGCCGCGAGATCCGCATGCTCGACTTCCCGGCGTTCTGGGCGCGCGAGGTGCTGCCGTCGCTGGCGGATCCGCCGCGGCGTCCGGGCGCCGCGATCCTGCACCCGACGTGCACGCTCTTGAAGGCCGGGGGGCTCTCGGACCTGCTGACGGTCGCGCGCGCGCACGCGGAGCGCGTGGAGCTGCCGATCGCCGCCGAGTGTTGCGGCTTCGCCGGCGACAAGGGGTTCCTGGTCCCCGAGCTGACCGCGAGCGCCACCGCCGCCGAGGCCGCCGAGGTGCGCGGCCTGCTCGAGCGCGAGCCCGGGGCCGCTTGCTACTCCACTTGTCGCACCTGCGAGATCGGCATGACGCGCGCGGTGGGCCGCACGTTCCGGCCGCTCGTCGCTCTGGTGCACGAGGCCGTCACGCGTGCTTGAGCGGCTGCTCGACGCTCTCGCATCGCTGCCGCTCGTCCCCACCTACCTGCTGCTGATGGCGCTCTCGGCGCTCGAGAACGTCTTTCCGCCGGTGCCCGCCGACACGGCGATGGCGCTCGGCGCGTTCCTGGCTCGCCGCGGTGAGGTGTCGGTGGTCCCGCTCGCGCTCCTTTGCTGGCTTGCCAACGTCGCGTCGGCGGCGGGCACCTACTTCCTCGGCCGCAGCCACGGCCGAGCGTTCTTCGAGGCCGGCTGGGGCCGGAAGCTGATGCCGCCCGACGTGCTGTCCGCGCTGCAGGAGGCCTACGCGCGCTGGGGCACGTGGGGCATCTTCGTGACGCGCTTCCTGCCGGGCCTGCGCGCGGCCGTGCCGCCGTTCGCGGGCATCGCCGGGCTCTCGCCGCGACGAGCGCTCGTCCCGGCGGCGCTGGCGTCGCTCGTCTGGTACGCCTTCCTCGCCAGCGCCGGATACGCGCTCGCCGACAACTGGGAGGCCGTGAAGGCGCTGCTGGCGTCCACGAACCGCGTGCTGACGGTCATCGCGATCGTCGTCGCCGCCGCCGCCGGCTACTGGCTGTGGCGGCGCTCGCGCCGTCGCGCCGCCTAGCCCTTCGCCGTCAGGCTCGCGACCGTCGTGCGGATCCGCTCCTGCGTCCCGGGCGAGAACCAGCCGTCCAGCCAGCCGTCGAGCCGCTCGCTCTCGTGCGCCATCATCTCCGCGAGGACACCCTCGCGCAGCCACGCCTTCGTCGCTGCGAGCGCTCCTGCGTCCTTGTCGGCGAACTCCTCGAGCCGCGAGCGGCAGTGCGCCTCGAAGCCCTCGGCCTGCGCGAGCTCGTCGGCGAGGCCCGCCTCGAGCGCGGGCTCGTCGCTGAAGTTCCGTCCGAGGAGAGCGATCCGCGCGAGCGCCGGCGGCGGGACGCTCGCGCGCAGGAGCCGCGTCACCGACCACGGCAGCGGGACTCCCACCTTGACCTCGTTGAGGCCGATCGGCGCGCCCCGCTTGAGCACGCGGTGGTCGGCGGTCAGTGCCAGGATGCAGCCGCCGGCGACTGCGGCGCCCGAGACCGCGGCGACCACGGGCTTCGGCAGGCCGTAGAGCGCCCAGACCGCCACCGTGAAGGCGGACATGAAGCGGCCCATGGATGCGCGGTCGTAGGCGGCGAGGGCCACGAGGTCGAGGCCCGGGCAGAAGAGCTTGGGGTGGGCGGACGCGAGCAGCACGCCGCGGACGCCGTCGTCCTTCGCGAGCTCCGCGCAAGCGGAGGCGAGCGCCTCCGCGAGCGGCTCGTCGATGGCGTTGCCGCGCGCCTTGTCGAGCCGCAGCACGGCCAGCCGCCCGTCCCGCTCCAGGCGCACTCCGCTCATGACGGCAGAGTATAGCGGCGCATAATCGAGGCGAGGGGTGGAGATGGCGAGCGAGGGCCAGGCGCTGGCTCGAGTCCTCGCGCAGCGCACGCGCGAAGGCGAGCTCTACGAGCGGCTCGAGAACGGCCGCGTCCGCTGCTTCGCCTGCGGCCACCGCTGCCTGATCCCGCCCGGCCACGACGGCATCTGCCGGGTGCGCTTCAACGAGGCCGGCACGCTCAAGGTGCCGTTCGGCTACGTCGCGGGCCTGCAGCTCGACCCGGTCGAGAAGAAGCCGTTCTTCCACGCGCTGCCGGGCGCGAAGGCGCTCTCGTTCGGGATGCTCGGCTGCGACTATCACTGCGGCTATTGCCAGAACTGGATCACCTCGCAGGCGCTTCGGGACCAAGCCGCGGTGGCGCCCGCGCAGGGCGTGAGCCCGGCCGAGATCGTGACTGCGGCGAAGCGCGCCGGCGCGCGCATCGTGACCTCGACCTACAACGAGCCGCTGATCACGAGCGAGTGGGCGGTCGAGGTGTTCCGTCACGCGAAGGCGGAAGGCCTGGTCTGCTCGTACGTCTCGAACGGCAACGGCACCGAGCAGGTGCTCGAGTACGTCCGGCCCTGGGTCTCGCTCTACAAGGTGGACCTCAAAGGCTTTCGCGACCGGCCCTACCGCGACCTCGGCGGCACGCTCGAGCGCGTGACCTGGACGATCGGCGCACTCCACCAGAAGGGCTTCTGGCTCGAGGTGGTCACGCTCGTGGTGCCCGGCTTCAACGACTCCGACGAGGAGCTCCGGGACATCGCGCGCTTCCTGGCCTCGGTTTCACCCGACATCCCGTGGCACGTCACCGCGTTCCATCCCGACTACCGGATGGAGGATCGCGCGCCGACTCCAGTGCGCTCGCTCTTGCGCGCGGCCGAGATCGGCTCGGCCGAGGGCCTGCGTTTCGTCTACGCGGGCAACCTGCCGGGAGCCGTGCGCAGCTTCGAGAACACCTACTGCCCCGGCTGCCGGACACTGCTGGTGGAGCGGCTCGGCTACCGCGTGCTGGCGAACCGCATCGACACGAGCGGCCGCTGCCCGGAATGCCGGCAGGCCATTCCGGGCGTGTGGGCCTAGTGGCCGATCTTCGCTAGTGCGTCGCGCAGCGCGCGCTTGTAGTCGCCCGCCTTCATTTCCGCATCGAGCTGCTCTGGCGTCGCGCCGGCGACTGGGGCCGTGTAGTCCGGCTGGCGCAGCATGCCGTTGATGTTGGGCAGCGCCGACTTGGCGGCCGGCCCGAGCGCCGCGAGCGCGTTCGTCGCGGCGATTCGGACGTCGAAGTTCGGGTCGGTCTGCATCAGCACCACGAGTGACGAGACCGATTCGGCGCCCGCCACGGCCACGACGTCGTGGATTCCGCGGATGCGGTTCTGGGCGTTGCGCGAGCCGAGCAGCGCGTTCGCCTGGTTGATCTGCTTGACGCGGTCTTCGT
>Ga0335076_10008001_pt1 | contig 10663 bp, 7 predicted proteins | sample Lox_Sample_25_FD_206717 | JGI IMG/M metagenome (GOLD analysis project Ga0335076, IMG submission 206717) | Soil microbial communities from Loxahatchee National Wildlife Refuge, Florida, United States - Lox_Sample_2.5 | ecosystem: Environmental > Terrestrial > Soil > Wetlands | place: USA: Florida...
CGTAGCCGAGACTAAGATGCCGTTCATCGACCATCTCCATTCGCCGTTCGGAATGGCGCTCGTCGGTCGCGATCTCTACGTCGCGAACACCGACGCCGTGCTTCACTTTCAATACGCCACCGGATCGACGCAGCTGATCGAGCCCGGCGAGCCGATCTTCGATCTCCCGGCCGGCGCGATCAATCACCATTGGACGAAGAACCTGGTCGCGAGCCCAGACGGCTCCCGTCTCTACGTCACCGTCGGCTCGAACAGCAACGTCGCCGAGAACGGCATCGACAAGGAGCTCTATCGCGCGTCGATTCTCGAGATCGATCCGCGCACGCATCAGATGCGCGTCTTTGCGACGGGGCTGCGCAATCCGAACGGTCTCGCGTGGCATCCGGAGACAGGCGAGCTCTGGACGGTCGTCAACGAGCGCGACCTGCTCGGCAACGATCTCGTGCCGGACTTCCTGACCTCGGTCCGCGACGGCGGGTTCTACGGCTGGCCCTACAGCTACTTCGGTCCGCACGTCGACGACCGCGTGAAACCGGAGCGACCGGATCTCGTCGCGAAGGCGATCGTCCCGGACTACGCGCTCGGCGCGCACACGGCGTCGCTCGGGCTCACCTTCTATCGGGCTCGCGACGGAGCGCTGCCGGATCGTTATATGAACGGCGCGTTCATCGGCCAGCACGGGTCGTGGAACCGCAAGCCGCTCGCGGGCTACAAGGTGATATTCGTGCCGTTCTCGAAGGGCAAGCCGTCGGGCCCGGCCGAGGACGTGTTGACGGACTTCGTTGACGCGCAGGGCGACGCGCGCGGGCGTCCGGTGGGTGTCGCGGTCGACCGGGCCGGCGCCTTGCTCGTCGCGGACGACGTGGGCGACACCGTCTGGCGGGTGCAAAGCACGGAGCCTCGGCCGCCACGCAAGACTCAGACGCCCCAACCGGCACCGCCGCCACCGCCGCAGCCGGAGCCTCAGACTCCGCCGGAGCCCGACGCTCAGCCTTCGACCGAGACGCAAACCCAGGCCGAGCCGGCCACGGAGCCCGCGGCGGACGCGCGGGCGGCCGCTTCGGTCAACGCCTCGCCTTGAACTCGCGCCGGCGGCGCGCGAGCGTGTGCTCGGTGTAGCCGTTCGGCTCTTCCAAACCTTTGAACACGAGGTCGAGCGCGGCCTGGAACGCGACGCTGCGGCCGAACTCGGGCGCCATATTGCGATACGCCGGATCGCCGGCGTTTTGCCGGTCGACCACCTGCGCCATTCGCTCGAGGGTGGCGATCACCTGCGCCCGGTCGACGATGCCGTGATGAAGCCAATTCGCGATGTGTTGCGACGATATGCGCAGCGTCGCGCGGTCTTCCATCAGGCCGACGTCGTTGATGTCGGGCACCTTCGAGCAGCCGACGCCGTGCTCGACCCAGCGCACGACGTAACCGAGGATTCCCTGCGCGTTGTTATCGAGCTCGCGCTGGATCTCGTCGGCTTTGAGCTCGCGCTGCAGCAGCGGGGGCGTGAGTATCCCGAGCAGCAGCTCGTCGCTCGCGCCGCCACGCTGCGCGATCTCGCGCTGCCGCGCCGCGACGTCGACCTGGTGATAGTGGATCGCGTGCAGCGTCGCGGCCGTCGGCGACGGCACCCACGCGCAGCTCGCGCCCGCGTTCGGGTGCGCGCGTTTCGTCTCGAGCATCGCGCGCATCTCGTCCGGCATCGCCCACATGCCCTTGCCGATCTGCGCGTGACCCGGCAGGCCGAGCTCGAGCCCGACCTGCACGTTCCAGTCCTCGTACGCGGCGATCCAGCGCGCGCCCTTGATCTCGGGCTTCGGGATCACCGGGCCCGCCCGCATGTGCGTGTGCAGCTCGTCGCCGGTACGGTCGAGGAAGCCCGTGTTGATGAAGATGATCCGCTCGCGAGCCGCGCGGATGCACTCCTTTAGATTGACCGTCGTGCGCCGCTCCTCGTCCATGATGCCGATCTTCAGCGTGTTGGCGCGCAGGCCGAGCCCGCGCTCGACGGCGGCGAACAGGTCGACCGACAACGCGACCTCCTCGGGGCCGTGCTGCTTCGGCTTCACGATGTACAGGCTGCCCGCGCGGCTGTTGCGCAGCTTCCCCGTGCGCTTCAAGTCGTGCAGCGCGCCGAGCGTCGTGAGCACGCAGTCGAGGAACGTCTCCGGAATCGGCTTGCCGTCAGCGTCGGTCACCGCGTCCGTGAGCATGTGCGCGCCGACGTGCCGAACGAGCAGCAGGCTGCGGCCGTGGAGCGTGAAAGGCCGTCCGTCGGGCCCGGTGTATTCGCGGTCGCCGTTCAAGTGCCTGTTCAGAGTCGAGCCGCCTTTGCGGAACGACGCGCTCAGCGTGCCGCGCATGATGCCCGCCCAGTTGCGGTAGACGACGACCTTGTCCGCGGCGTCGACGGCCGCTACCGAGTCCTCGCAGTCCATGATCGTCGACACGGCGCTCTCGAGCACGACGTCCTTGACGCCAGCGGGATGGCGTTTGCCGATCGGGTCGTTAGCGTCGATCAGGATGTCGATGTGCAGGCCGTTGTGGCGCAGCAGCACGCTCGACGGTCGCGCGCCCTCCGTGCGGTAGCCGGCGAACTGCGTCGCGTCGCGCAGCTCCGTCGTGAGATCGCCTTCGCGAGTCACGACGAGCTGGCCGTCCTCGAGCGCGAGGCTCGTGAGGTCGAGCCACGAGCCGGTCGCGAGCGGCACCGCGTCGTCGAGGAAGCGGCTCGCGTACTCGATCACGCGTTCGCCGCGCACCGGGTTGTAGCTCTTGCCCTTCTCAGCGCCGCCGTCTTCGGCGATCACGTTCGTTCCGTAGAGCGCGTCGTAGAAGCTCCCCCACCGGGCATTCGCGGCGTTGAGCGCGTAGCGCGGATTGTCGACGGGCACGACGAGCTGCGGGCCGGCGAGCGTGCCGATTTCGGGATCGACGTTCGCCGTCGTCACCTTGAACGTGGGACCGGACGGAACGATGTATCCGATCTCCGCGAGGAACGCGCGTGACTCGCGCGGGTCGATCGGCTTGCCGCGACGCTCGCCGAGCCAGCGATCGATGCGCGCCTGGAACGCGTCACGCTTCTCGAGCAGCGCTCGATTGCGCGGACCGAGCTCGCGGACGATTTCGTCGAGCAGCGACCAGACTCTGTCGGGCGCGACGCCCGTGCCCGGAGAGATCTCGTCGCGGACGAGATCGTGAAGCGTCTTGGCGATCCGGATACCGCCCACTGCGACGTAATCGGTCATGTCGTCTCCGTTGCCTCGCGCTCTCATGGCGCGAAAGAAAGTCACAGCAGGATAACGGGGCGGATCGTTCCCGCGAAGGGGCGCGAAAACTAACGCCGATCTAACGGCCGCGTGCCTAGACTCCTCGCGCCTCTGGAACCCGCGCGGCGACCCGAAACGCGATTCGCGACTTCGGCGCGCACCACGCTTCACTACAGGATCGAACACATGAAGAAACACGTCTCCATCTCGGCGCTCGCGCTCGCGGTCACCTTGCCCGCGACCTCGTTCGCGGGAGTGACCGGCAATATCGGCTTCGTGACGGACTACATCTTCCGCGGGATCTTCCAGGCGGCTTCATCCGCATACGCGGGCGCCGACTACTCCGGCGACAAAGGCTTCTACGCCGGCACGTGGTGGGCCGACGTCAATCAAGGGACCGAGACCGACATTTATGGCGGCTGGACGGGCGGCAGCGACAAGGTCAAGTTCAAAGCGGGCTACACGGGCTATCGGTACCTCGACAATTTCGACGGCAGCTACGACGAGATCAACCTCGGCCTCTATGCGGGCATCTTCTCGCTCGACGTCGCGGTCGGCCAGTACGACCCGAGCTTTCCGGGGTCCACGAATACACCCGGTCTTGGGACCCAGGACTATACGTTCACGGCGGTGACGCTGGCTCCGAAGACGGGCCCGTATTACAAGCTCGGCTTCTGGGGCGGTGACTACAAGAAGAACATCATCTCGCACGCGAAGTCGGGCACGAGCACCCCGAGCTCGAACTACCTCGAGATCGGTTACGACTACAAGCTCGAGGAGCAGGGCATCGACCTCACGGTCGCATTCACCTACAGCGACGATCTGGTGCTCGCGCAAAACTCGACCGGCGACTACACGGTCGTCTTCGGCATCAAGAAGACGTTCGAGCCGAAGAAGAAATAGCGACTCCGCGACGCGGCCGCTCCGGCTAGGCCGTGGCCGCGTCGCGCTCGCGCGTCAAAACGGCTAGGCTAGCGCCCGCACCGCAGCGTGGGACAGCCGTTTGAGCACGAGTGCGCCGAATCCAGTCGTAGTTCGTCACTTTCGTCAGATCGTCCTCTGGCCGCTGCAGCTCGTTCCCGAGAAGGAGACTGGCAAGCTGCAGCGGCATTGGGAGGCGTTCGCCGGGATTGGACGCGACAACGCGTGGCGCGAGGTTGTCGAAGACTTCGACTGCGATCCGAAAGACTTCAGGGAGCGCTCGTATCGCGAGTTCGTCACGTTCTTGCCATTCGTCCAGCGCTTTCTATACGGCTCGAAGGTCGGGATGGATCCCGCACGGCGTGAGGGCGAGCCGAGTCTGCGGATCTATCGGCGTAACGACATTCGGAAAGTCGCAATTACGTACGACGACGGCTCCTCCCTGACGTTCAACGTCGGCCTCATTGATATCTACTTCTTACTCGACGCGGACATCGCACTGCTCTCGTTCGAGATCTACATCGACGACATCCCGCTCGATCGCGCGCAGGACACCATGTTCCGCTTCGGGCGCGCATATCCGGGATTATGGGACGCGACGGGCGAGGGCGCGAACTGTCCGCGCCGCGTCGAATGGCTCGACGCTCAGGGTGTTGTTCGCGCGATCTCGGACTACGGCGAGCGACGGCGATATCTCGAGCACGTCGCGCGCCATCGAACCGCACGGCTCGCGGCGCACTGGGAATACGTGCTCGAGCCGCTCTTGCCTGCCGACTCCGAGCAGATTGGGACGCTGCGCTTTCGGCCGCTCGAGTACTACCGCATGCCGTTCCTCGCCTACGTCGGCGTGGACGATCCGAAGGCGCTGTCGCGCGCGGACTTCGTGAGGCTCGCGCTAGCGACCGGGCCGGGCGAGCCCGACGTCCTGCCGTATTCCGAGCAGTCACTCGCGAATTTCGAGAAGGACTATTGCGAGGACCGCTACTGGGGTCGCCCGCGAGAAGGCGGCATGAGCGACACGCGGTTCGTCGTCTCCGGGCGCGTGCTAGCGATGGTCGGCCGCCACGGCGATCCGTTCTTCTTTGGCCAAGAGACCGGCGTGCTCGGGCAGTTTCGACACCAGTATCTCCTGCTGTTCCTGATCGCGCACTTCCAGCGCGCGGCGCTGCTGTCGATGTCCGACCAACTCGCCGTCGCGATGAATCGCCTCGAGATCGGCGACACCGACGCGGTGAAACTCTTCAAGCGCTCGATCCGCCAAGCGATGGAGATCTTCCTGCGCTTCACCCACCGCTATTGGTATCACGAGGTCTCGAACCAGGACTTCGCGCGCAGCGTTTTCGAGAAGCTCAGGAATCACCTCGGCACCGAAGTCCTGTACGACGAGGTGCGCAACGAAATGCTGGACATGAACAACTATCTCGACAGCGACGCGTTGCGGCGCCAGGCGAACACCGTCCTGCGGCTCACCGTCGTTACCATTGTCGCGATGATCGGCACGATTGCCACGGGCTTCATCGGCATGAATATCATTGCCGCGGCCGACGAGCCTTTCATGGTGCGCTACGGCTTCTTCCTGTTCGTCCTTACGACGACAACGGTACTGACGTTGGTTACGATCGCGAAATCCAAGCGCCTCGCCGACTTCCTCGACGCGCTTTCCGACGATCGCGTGCGCTGGCGGGACAAGTGGCAGGTCTTGCGGCGCACTTGGCAGTCGCGCGCGCGCTGAGGATTGCACGCCGGCGGCGCCCGTAAGTACTTTTCCTAACACCTCGCTCACACGGGCGGCGCTAGGATCTGCGCCAGCATTGCTGTTTCCGAGGAAAACACCCCATGGAACTGCTGATGGTCGGCATCTGTGCCGCGCTCGTCGTGGCGACGTGGTTGCTCGTCAAGCTCGTGATCGCATTGGAGAAAAGGCAATGAGCGTCATGGAGCTGATCGGCGTCATCTTGTCGGTCGCGGTCGCGATCTATCTGTTCGTCGCGCTGCTCTATCCGGAGAAGTTCGAATGACCGCCCAAGCCGTATTGCAAGTCACGCTGTACATAGTGCTGCTCGTCGCGCTTGCGAAGCCGCTCGGCGTGTTCATGGCGAACGTCTACGAGGGCCATCGTACGTTCGTGTCGCCGGTTCTTCGCCCGATCGAGCTGCTCGTCTATCGAGTCGCGCGGATCGATGAGCAGGCCGAGGTCGACTGGAAGCGTTACGCCGTCGGGATGCTGCTCTTCAATTTCGTCGGCTTCCTGTTCGTCTATCTGCTGCAACGGCTCCAGGGCCTCTTGCCGCTGAACCCGGCGGACATGCCCGCGGTGACGCCGGACTCGTCATTCAACACTGCGGTGAGCTTCGCGACGAACACGAACTGGCAGGGCTACGGCGGCGAGTCGACGATGAGCTATCTCACGCAGATGCTCGGCCTCGGCGTGCAGAACTTTTTCTCGGCAGCGTCGGGCATGGCCGTGCTCGTCGCGCTGATCCGCGGCTTCGCGCGCCGGCAAGCGAAGACGGTCGGCAACTTCTGGGTCGACCTCACGCGCTCGACGGTTTACATCCTGCTGCCGCTGTCGTTGCTGCTCGCCGTCGTCCTGATGTCGCAGGGTGTCGTGCAGACCTTCGCGCCGTACAAGAGCGTCGAGCTCGTCGAGCCGGTCACGGCCGACGCGCCGGTCACCGACGCGAGCGGTGCGCCGGTCGTCGACGCGGCCGGCAAGGCCGTGACGAAGCCGACGGAGTTCAAGGAGCAAACGCTGCCGCTCGGCCCCGCCGCGAGCCAGATCGCGATCAAGCAGCTCGGCACGAACGGCGGCGGCTTCTTCAACGTGAACTCGGCGCACCCGTACGAGAATCCGACGCCGCTGTCGAACTTTTTCGAGGTCCTCGCAATCCTGCTGATCGGTGCGGCGCTCTGCCATACGTTCGGGCGCATGGTGAAGGACACGCGCCAGGGCTGGGCGCTGCTCGCCGCGATGCTCGTGATCTTCGTCCCGCTCGTCGTCGGCGCCGTCGTGGCTGAGCAGTCAGGCAACCCGAAGCTTGAGGCTCTCGGCCTCGACACGAGCGCATCCGACCTGCAAGCCGGCGGCAACATGGAAGGCAAAGAGACGCGGTTCGGCATCACGAACTCTGCGCTCTGGGCCGTTGCGACGACGTCCGCCTCGAACGGCTCGGTCAACTCGATGCACGACTCGTTCACGCCGCTCGGCGGGCTGATCCCGATGTGGCTCATACAGCTCGGCGAGATCGTGTTCGGCGGGGTCGGTAGTGGGCTCTACGGGATGCTGATGTTCGTGATCGTCGCCGTGTTCATCGCGGGCCTCATGGTCGGCCGAACGCCCGAGTACCTCGGCAAGAAGCTCGAGTCGTTCGAGATCAAGATGGCGTCGCTCGCGATCCTCGTACCGGCGACGGTCGCGCTCGTCGGCGCGGCGATCGGAAGCGTCACGTCGGCCGGCGTCGCGGGAATCGCGAATCCGGCGGTGCACGGGTTCTCCGAGATCCTGTACGCGTTCTCGTCGGCCGCAGGCAACAACGGCAGCGCGTTCGCGGGGCTTTCGGCGAACACGCCGTTTTACAACTTCGGGCTCGGCATCGCGATGTGGCTCTCCCGCTATTGGATCATGATCCCGGTGCTCGGCATAGCGGGCAGCCTCGCGGCCAAGCGCACGACGGCGGTCACGGCCGGCACGCTGCCGACCCACACGCCGCTGTTCGTCGCGTGGCTCGTCGGCGTCGTGCTGATGGTCGGGGCACTCACTTTCGTTCCGGCGCTCGCGCTCGGGCCGATCGTCGAGCACCTGCAAATGATCGGAAGAGGTTGAACATGAACGCCACTGCATTGCGCGTCGAGCGCCCGATGAACTTCCTGACGCGCCCGATCGTCGCGGCCGCGATCCGCGAGTCGTTCGCGAAGCTGCACCCGCGCGTGCAGGTCCGCAACCCGGTGATGTTCGTCGTGTTCCTCGGCAGCATCTACACGACGCTGATCGGCGTCGCGGCGTTGTTCGGGCTCGTCTCCGGAGAGGGCCATCCGGTTTTCGTGCTCGCGATCTCGGCGTGGCTCTGGCTCACGGTGTTGTTCGCGAACTTCGCCGAGGCGGTCGCGGAGGGGCGCGGCAAGGCCCAGGCCGCGACGCTGCGCTCGATGCGCCAACACGTGCACGCGAAGAAGATCCTCGACCGCGCACGCAAGACCACGCAGACGGTGGAGGCGAGCGCGCTCAAGCGCGGCGACCTCGTGCTCGTGCAGGCGAACGACACCATCCCGGCCGACGGCGAGGTCGTCGAGGGCGTCGCGTCGGTGAACGAGAGCGCGGTCACGGGCGAGTCGGCGCCGGTGCTACGCGAAGCGGGCGGCGACTTTTCGTCCGTCACGGGCGGCACGAAAGTGCTGTCCGATTGGCTCATCGTGCAGATCACGAGCCGCGAGGGCGAGGGCTTCCTCGACCGCATGATCGCGCTCGTCGAAGGCGCGAAGCGCGGCCGCACGCCGAACGAGATCGCGCTCTCGATCCTGCTCGCGATGATGACGATCGTGTTTCTGCTCGCGACGGCCACGCTGTCGCCATACTCGCACTATGCCGTTGCCGCGGCGGGTCAGGGCTCGGTCGTGACCGCGACCGTGCTCGTCGCGCTGCTCGTGTGCCTTATCCCGACGACGATCGGCGCGTTGCTGTCCGCGATCGGCATCGCGGGCATGGACCGGATGGTGCGCGCGAACGTGATCGCGACTTCGGGCCGCGCGGTCGAGGCGGCCGGCGATGTCGACGTGCTGTTGCTCGACAAGACCGGCACGATAACGCTCGGCGACCGTCACGCCACGGCGTTCCACCCCGCGCCGCGGATCGACGCGCGCGAGCTCGCGGATGCCGCGCAGCTCGCCTCGCTCGCCGACGAAACGCCCGAAGGCCGCTCGATCGTCGTGCTCGCAAAGCAGCAGCATCAATTGCGCGGCCGCGACGTCTCGACGCTCGCGCACACGTTCCACAAGTTCTCCGCGCAAACGCGCATGAGCGGCGTCGACGTCGAAGGCCGCCGCCTGCGCAAGGGCGCGGCCGACGCGATCAAGAAGTTCGTCGAGGCAGAAGGTGGCACGTGGCCGGCCACCGTCGGCGAGATCGTCGACAAGATCGCGCGCGCGGGGGCTACGCCGCTCGTCGTGGCGGAAGCGGGCAACGGCGCGCGCGTGCTCGGCGTGATCGAGCTTCGCGACATCGTCAAGGGCGGCATCCGCGAGCGGTTCGCGGAGCTCCGCGAGATGGGGATCAAGACGATCATGGTCACGGGCGACAACCGGCTGACCGCGGCCGCGATCGCGGCCGAGGCCGGCGTGGACGAGTTCCTCGCCGAGGCGACGCCCGAGGCAAAGCTCGAGCTCATTCGCAAGAACCAGGCCGAGGGGCGTCTGGTCGCGATGTGCGGCGACGGCACGAACGACGCGCCCGCGCTCGCGCAGGCCGACGTCGCCGTCGCGATGAATACCGGCACGCAGGCCGCGAAAGAGGCCGGCAACATGGTCGACCTCGACTCGAACCCGACGAAGCTCATCGAGGTGGTCGACGTCGGCAAGCAGATGCTCGTGACGCGCGGCGCGCTGACGACGTTCTCGGTCGCGAACGACGTGTCGAAGTACTTCGCGATCATCCCGGCGGCCTTTGCGACGACCTATCCCGCGCTCGGCGCGCTCAACGTGATGCGGCTCACGAGCCCCGAGAGCGCGATCATGTCCGCGGTGATATTCAACGCGCTGATCATCATCGCGCTCGTGCCGCTCGCGCTGCGCGGCGTGAAGACGCGCGCGGCGTCCGCCGCGGTGCTGCTGCGCCGCAACCTGCTGATCTATGGCGTCGGCGGCGTGATCGTGCCATTCATCGGCATCAAGATCATCGACGTGCTGCTCACGGTCCTGGGGCTCGCGTAACGAGCTCGGCGCAGAGGTATCAAATCATGGCAACAGAGATTCGCTTGTCGCTCGTCGTTTTCGCGCTGCTCACGCTCGTAACGGGCGTCGTCTATCCGGCCGTTACGACGCTGATCGGCACGCTCGCTTTCCACGACCGCGTCAACGGCAGCGTGATCGAGGTCGGCGGCCGCGCGATGGGATCAAATTTGATCGGCCAGCCGTTCTCGAGCCCGAAGTACTTCTGGAGCCGTCCCTCGGCCACGAGCCCTCAGCCGTACAACGGCGCGTCGTCGAGCGGCTCGAATCTCGGCCCGACCAACCCGGCTTTGGAAATGGCAGTGAGTGACCGGATCGCGGCGCTGAAGGCGGCGGATCCAGACAACCGCGCGCCGATCCCGGTCGATCTCGTGACGGCGTCCGGCAGCGGGCTCGATCCGCATATCTCGCCGGCCGCGGCCGAATACCAAGTCGGGCGTGTCGCGCGTGAGCGCGGCGCGAGCGCGGAGGCGGTCCGGGCGCTGGTTGCGAAAGCCACCGAAGGACGAACGTTCGGCGTGCTCGGCGAGCCGCGCGTG
>Ga0335076_10008002_pt1 | contig 10663 bp, 6 predicted proteins | sample Lox_Sample_25_FD_206717 | JGI IMG/M metagenome (GOLD analysis project Ga0335076, IMG submission 206717) | Soil microbial communities from Loxahatchee National Wildlife Refuge, Florida, United States - Lox_Sample_2.5 | ecosystem: Environmental > Terrestrial > Soil > Wetlands | place: USA: Florida...
GCCATGACGGCTGCGGAATGCGACGCGTCTCGGTTCCGCCGCCTCTCGGAAACGCGAAGAGCATCAGAAAGAAGATGGCGGCGTATACGAACGGGTAGGAGTAGCGGTGCCGCATCGTGCCTCCACCGAGCGAGAGCGAGAGGGCGAGCGAAGAGGCGATCGCGGAGAGCGCCCACGCGGCGAGGAGCCAGCGCCGGGCGCCGAGGTTTCGCCGCACGACCGTGCCGGCTCCCAGGAGGAGCAAGGGAATCAACCGGAGGTCCCGCAGGGCGCTCTGCACGAGCCCGGCGGCGCCGCCGAGGGTCATGCCGGCGCCGGGAGCCCAGAAGCTCGCGTCGTGAGCCGATCCGTGGAACCCCCGGCCCAGCAGGGGATAGAAGAGCGTCCCGTTGGACCAATAGAGCGCGAGCATCCAAGGCGCGAGAAAGAGCAATGTGAGGGCCGACGCCACTGCGGCCTGCTGCGTCACGGCGCGCCGGCCGAGGCGTGCGAGCCTGATGCCGTACCACGCTGCAACCAGCAGCACTGTCGCCGGCAGGTGATTCGTCTTCAGGCAGCAGAGCGCCGCAGCCGTCAGCGCGATCGGCACGGCAGCGAGGATCGTGGCCCGCAGGCCCGGCGACGGGCGGAAGAGCATCCGGTAGAGCGTCAGGAACAGGGTGAGGAAGAGCGCGAGGCCGGTGAGCACGCTGGTCGTGTTCGCTCGCGGGGATGGGATCGCGACGACCAGACACAGGACGAGCAGGGCCGCCCACCGGTCCGTACGCGCGCAGCGCGCCGCGCCGGCGAGCAGCATCGCGCTGAGCAGCAGGCCGACTCCGGGATCGACGACCCCCACGTAGCGTGGATCGGCCACGCCGAGGACGGTCGCGTGAAGGAACGTCATCCCGCCGAGCGACACGATCCGCCGCTCGCTGTAGGGGTCCGGTCCCATGGCCCCGTTCTGGATCATCTTGGCGGCGAACACGAAGTAGCCCTGCAGGTCGTCGTGCGCGTTGAAGTGCGTCGAGCAGACAGAAGCGGCATAGACGCCCGTCAGGATCAGGACGAATGCGAGCATCGCGGCGGCGAACGCCCAGTCGCCCCGGCCGCGCGGGAGCCGCTTACGAAGCAAGACCAGGAGGCGACGGCCCCGACGGCAGCCGTCCCAAACGAGGAGCGCCAAGCCAGTCGTCGAGAGCAGCAGCAGGCTGCGCGGGCCGACCACTCCGGCCAGATTCAGGACGCCGCCGACGACCAGGGTGAACGCCAGGCCCCAGCCCGCCTGCACCCCTCGGTCGACGACGACGCCTCGAACCGCGAGCCTCCGGATCGCCGCTCCCCAGCCGGCCCAGGAAGCCAGCAGAAACAATCCGAAGCCGAACATCGCTGCGTACGACGTCGTCACTTCGCGGAACCCGATTCCACCACACGGAGGATCCTGACCCCGCCGATGCTGTCGACCAGCCGCAGCCTCCCCGCCTGCCGGAGCCGGCGCTGGGCCATCCAGACGCGGTCCTCGAACCCCGATATCTTGGGGGCGGTGTTCTCGAAGTAGGTGCCGTCACCCGGCGAGAAGGCGAGCAGCGTCGCGCCGAAGCGCTGCAGCGAGCGCTCGAACTCGTCGGGGGATTCGGCGAGTCCGCCGACACCCTCCGTCAGCGGGTGGATGTGGTAGTACGGGCGGTCGAGGTAATAGAAGGGCTGGACGTTGAATCCGATCGCGACCTTGTCGCCGGGCGCCATGTGCGTGTTGAGCCAGCGCGCGACGGCGAAGTAGGGAGCGTGCCCCTGGGCAAAGGCTCGCCGGCCCGTCTGGAACATCTCGCGAACGCAGCGGGCCTGCTCCTGCCAGTCCGGCAGCGCCGTCCAGAGCGCCACGGTCAGGATGGCCGGCACTGCCAGCCACTTCTGGATCCGAGGTGACAGGCCCGCGAACTGCAGGCTTTCGGACAGCCGCTCGATGGCGAGCGCTGCGAAAGCGCCCGCCATCGCCAGCAGCGAGAGGTAGTAACGCGGGAGCCAGAGGCCGATCAGCAACGTCAGCCCTGCGTATGTGAGCGCGGTGCCTGCCACAAGAGTGCTCACGCGTCGCGGCGCAGATCGCAGCGCGAAGAGAGCCCCTGGCACCAGGAGCGCCACCGGAAGGACGCCGAATCCCTGCGCTGTCTTGACCACGAACGTGCTCGGAAGGCCGCTCTTCAGGCTGAAGTCGCCGAGGCCTTCGATGCTCTCCCGGAGCAGCTCGGACTGGGTGGCTGTGAAGGCATTTCGCGCCCCGAGCGTGTCGTTCATGAATGGGAAGAACGGGTTGCCGAACGACACCAGGTTGCGGAGGTACCAGGTCGAGGCGAACGCCGCGAGGCCCAGGCCCCAGGCGAAGACGAGCCGGCTGCCCGCTCCGCGTGAAGGCGCCTTGGACCACAGGAGCACCACCGCGAATGGGGCGAGCGCGAGCAGGAAATGCAGGGCGCTGTACTTGATGCCGACCGCCACGCCGAGAAACGCGCCGGCCCGGAATGCGCGAAGGATGGTCGGCTGCTCGAGGCACTCGCTGAGCGCCAGCAATGCGAGCGCTTGGAAGAACGCGTTGGCGACGTCGTTCTTCGTACGCGGCGCTTCCTCGATCAGGGCTGGCGCACAGAGAACGAAGAGCGCGGCCACGAAGGAGACGTGCCGCGAGACGCCCACGGCTCGAGCCAACGAGACGGCGATCGCCGCGAGGCCGAGTGCGAGCGCCACGTTGAGCAGCTGTGTCGCCCAGACGTCGCGCGTCAGGACCAGACCACCCGTGACCCACGCCTCGTAGTTCGCAGGAAACGCCATGTAGACCCCGACGTCGGAGTCGTAGAGGAGGCGGCCCGCCTTTGCGAACATCCGGGGCAAGGCCGCTCCGTACGCGACCTCGTCCCAGGTGTAAGGAGGCAAGAGGGCCGCGAGCGCCGTCGTTGCCAGCGGAGGCAGGGCCAGCCAGGCCGAGGCGGCGGGCCAGCCGCTTCGTGCTCGGTGGCTCGGCAGGGCGCTCGTCGCGAACGCCAGCAGCAGACAGGCAGCGACCGACGAGGGTGTCAGCCGAAAGAGCAGGCCGGTCAGTGAAAGGCTGAACATGGCCATACCGACGAACACACCCAGCGTGACGACCCATTCCTGCGTGTCTGCGGCCTTCTGTGGAACCGTCATCGCGGTTCGCCAGCCCGCGGCCCGGAAGGCCGGCGCAGGCGGCACAGCGCCCACTTGCCCTCACCCGTGCGGATCAGCCCGCAGTCGTCCGTCACCTCGAGGCCGAAGCGGGTGGGGCTCGACGACTCGGCCGGCCGTCCGCGCGACACCAGCCAGAACAAGTTGCCGCCGTGCGACGCGATGCGGGCCGACACCAGCTCCTCGAAGCGCTGCGATCCGGTCCACTCCAGCCCGGCGAAGCGCGCCGCTTCGGGGAAGTAGGGGATCAGGAAGCTCGAGAGCGGGCTGTCGACGAGCACGAGGCTGTCGGGCTCGTAGGCCTGCGGCGGCAGCCGGACGTAGAACCAGCGCTCGCCCCAGTCCAGCCGTCCCCAACTGCCGACGGTCGTGGTGACGAGGAGCAGGGCTGCCGCCGCCAGGCAGACGGGAGGAGCCAGCCTGCCGAGCGCGGCTCGAGCCAGCACGACGAGCACGAGCGGCGCCAGGTATTCGAGTGCGGCCGCATAGCGCCAGTAGTAGAAGGCCGAAGCCCAGGTCAGGTAGAGGACCGCGAAGTGCACGAGCAGGCTGCGTTCGCGAGCGCGAAGCGGTGGGCAACGGCCGGCGAGCCGCAACACGATCCATGCGAGCGCCGCGAGCAGGACCAGAGCGAGTCGTCCGTCGCGGAACGGGATCTCCTGCAGCCGCGTGGTCGCTCCGAGCGCCATGAGAGCCGGCGGCGAGAAATAGTCCCAGGGACCGGTGGCGAGCCAGCGGTGGTCTCGGATCGGCGCGGAGCGAAAGTAGGGCGACCTGAAGAGCTGGTTGGCGTAGGGGAAGATCGGGTTCGCAAAGCGCTGCCAGAGCTGCCAGCACCAATAGCCCGCGAGGCTCAAGTAGCCGAGGGCGCTGCCTCCCATGAACGCGAGCGCGCCGCCGATCGCGACCGTGCGCGTCGCCGCGCCGAGAAGGACGACGGCCACGAGCGCGACGAAACTGGTCGCCATCGTGAGCTTGAGGCCGACGGCGGCTCCTCCCAGGAAGCCCGCCGCCCCGAGGACGGCGACGCGTGCCACTCCCGAGTCGTCTTGACCTCGCAGCACGAGCCAAAGGGCCAGGAGTGCCGGGAGCGAGACGGTCGTGTCGCCGAGCGTCGTGCCGAGCAGCGAACGAGCCGTGGGACCCGAAGCCGCGAGGACGGCTGCGAGGGACGCGAGCAGCCGCGTGCTCGAGTCTTTGGGGAGCACGAGGCGCGCGATCCACAGCACCACCACGGCGTTCAGACCCTGCAGGCTCCCCAGGAGGAAGCTGAAGACGCGCGGGGCCAGGTGTGCGATGCCGAGGTAGTGGAAGGCGTCGAGCGTCGGGTTCAGGAACGTCCCGAGCGCGGACGGGACGAGGTCGCGGTCGAGCCGATGATGGACGAAGGCGTAGCCGATGTAGAACCGGTAGCGGTAGAGGTCGATGTTGGCGTCCTGTCCCTGGAGGACGGCTCCGAGACCGGATGCGACGACGAGCAGCACCGCGAGCATCGTCTCCGCGGAGATCCTCCGGGTGTCGGCCGCGCCCTGTGCCGTCTCGCCGCCGGACATCGCCGCTACGGCTTTCCGTCCGCACGGCTGCGCCCGGGATCTCCCCTCCGGCGCAGCCAGAGCTTGTCGGCCTCCACCACGGCGCCGTCCACCTCGAGCTCGTTGAGTGTCGCGGCCTCGAAGAAGCCCCGGCGGGCGAGCAGCGCGCGCAGCGGCTCGTACGTCCCGCGCTCGCCGTAGCTGACCTCGAGCAGCAGGCCGGAGCAGCGCGCCCACAGCTCTCCCATGCCTTCGAGCGCTTCGAGCTCGGCGCCCTGCAGGTCGAGCTTGACGAGCACGCGGCTGCCTTCGATCTCGAGCTGGTCGAGCCGCACCGTGGTCACGGACCAGGCTCCTCGGCCCGGGGCCGGGCTCGCGAGCAGGCTGCTCGAAGTGACGGCGTCGGTGGGCTGGGTGAGTGTGGCGGTGCCCGGCGCGCGCCAGAGCGCGGCCTCGACGACCGAGAAGCCGCGTCGCCGGAGTCGCGCCGCCGAAGCCGGGTGAGGCTCGACGCACAACAGCTTGGCGCCCGGGCAGGCCCAGCGCGCGAGCGCCGCGAACTCGCCGATGCTCGCCCCGCCGTCGACGATCGAGTCGTAGCCGCCCGCCGCGAGGTGCCGGGCGGTGCGCGCGTGGCGGAGCCAGATCTTGGCGAAGCGCGTGAGGGCGCTCGGCAGCAGCGGCACGCGCAGGGCCGCGAGCAGCACGCGCGAGCCCAGCTCGTAGAGGCGCGCGTGGACTTCAGTGCGCACGGAGGACCGAGAGCACGAGCGCCGTCCACTGCGGCAGGTGGGCGCGGAAGTCGACCTTGCGCGCGAGCTCCAGCTCCTCGGCCATCGCGCCGCTGAAGCCCGAGGCCAGCACGGGACGTCCCGTGGCGCGTGCGTTCCAGAACTTCGAGGGGAAGACGGCATCGGGGAGGCGCGGGTGCCCGGCGACCAGGTGGACCTCGGCTTCCCAGTAGGAGCGGACGAGGTCGGCGCTGTCCACGAAAGGTGGCGCGGCCTCGATCCAGTCGGGCAGCCGCGTCATGCCCGGTCCGTCGCCGCGCACGGTGACCGCGTACCCTTCGTCGCGCAGCTTTCGACACAGCTCCAGGAACGAGGGGAGGTCGTGCCCCCAGCCGAGGTTGCCGGAGTAGAGCGCGGTCCGCGGCCGCGCGGCGGCGGGCTCGCCGAGCTCGAGCGTGTTCCAGTTGCGGATCAGGGTTGCGTTGGGACCCGCGTACGCGAGATTGCCGGCGGCCTTCACGACGTGCGGCCAGGCAGCGAGCGCGCGCCGCCAGAGCCGATCGAGGACGCGGCGCAGGACCCCTGGCGCGTCCCACACCGTCCGGATGAGCTGCGGATAGTAGTCCTGGAGCCAGTAGACGCCGGTGGCGCCGCGGGCCTGGATCGCCCGGTGCAGGAAGAGCGTCGTGGGCGGGGCGCTCGTGACGACCACCACGTCGTTCGCGCCGACGGCGCGTCGGATGTACGACCGGAACGCCTCCCGCACCGACTCGTACTCGCGGGCCGTGGAGACGAGCGCGCCGCGGCGGCCTTCGTAGTGGGAGAGCCGTTCGATCGGGGTGCTCGGCGCGGGACGACGTCCCTGCCGGTACGAGCCCAGGCCGCCCACGAGTCGGACGGCCACGCCCGAGCGCGCGAGGCTGTCCGCGAGCTGCTCCGCGTAGAGGCCCGTGGGCGCGTCGTCGGGCCAGAGGTACTGCGAGAGGACGTGGACCGCCGCACCCGTCACGCCTTGTAGTTCCTGAGCGCGATCTGGTACGACTCGCGGCGGTGCCGCAGCCCGGACTCGAGCATCACGCCGGTGAGCAGGGTGAAGAGCGACAGGTTCATGAGCCCGGCGGCGAGGATCGCGAGCGGGAAGCGGCCCACGAGCCGCGTCCGCATGTACTCCGCGATCGGCAACGAGCCGGCTGCGAGGCCGGCGGCGAAGAACAGCGCCGAGATCAGTCCGAAGAACCAGAGCGGGCGGTAGTCGCGCGACAGCACGAGCAGCAGGCGGAGGATCCGCATGCCGTCCCGCACCGTTCGCAACTTCGAGCTCGAGCCTTCCGCGCGCTCGCGGAACGGCACCGGCCGCTCCGTCAGCCGGAAGCCCTTCTCGACGCCCTGCACGGTGAGCTCGGTCTCGAGCTCGAAGCCGCGGAACAGGATCGGCACGTTCTTGTAGAAGCGCTTCGAGAAGAGGCGCAGTCCCGAGAACAGGTCCCCCGGCTCGTAGCGGAAGACTAGCTGGAACACCCACGCGAACGCCGCGCCGCCGAAGCGGTGGAAGGGCCGGAAGGCCGCGCCCGCCGACTCCGGCGTGCGCAGGCCTGTGATCATGTCGGCCGGGTCGCGCAGGAACTCGGCGAGCAGCACGCGGGCGCCTGCCGCCGGGTAGCTGCCGTCGCCGTCCACCATGATCACGACGTCCTCTTCGAGGCGCGCGAACGCGGTCGTGATCGCGCGGCCCTTGCCGCGGCGGGGCTCGCTCCAGACCTCGGCGCCGGCCGCGGCCGCGAGGCCGGGCGTCGCATCGGCAGAGCCGTTGTCGACGACCACGATCCTGGCCTCGGGCAGCTCGCGCCGGAACTCAGCGACGACGCCGGCGATGCCGCGCTCCTCGTCGAGGCAGGGGATCAGGATGGCGACGCTGGGCCGCTGCGACGAGCCGTCGGGCATGGCGCGCAATAGTGCCACGATGTTGTGCTAAGGGCGCCGCTGCCCTCCCGTCAGCTTTCACGGTTGACGCCCGAAACGGCCGTGTACTAGTCTCTCGGATCGTCTTGCCCTGCGAAAAGTTTTCAGTGCACTAGCGCGCGCGAATGGCCCAAGTTTTTCCGAAGACTGCCAACGAGTTTGCGAGGGCCTCGCTGGTCGTGGGCGGCCTCGTGGCGGCAGCCGTGCTCGGCTCGTTCTTCTTCGTCTGGCCGCGCTCGTCCTACATGACGCGGCAGCGCGAGGCGCGCGAGCAGCCGGTGCCGTTCTACCACATGCACCACGTCGGCGGGATGGGGATCGACTGCCGCTACTGCCACACGAGCGTCGACAAGTCGGCGGTGGCCGGGATCCCGCCCACCAAGACCTGCATGAACTGCCACTCGCAGATCTTCAAGGACAGCCCGACGCTCGAGCCGGTGCGCGCGAGTTGGCGCGACGGCACCGCGCTCGAGTGGGTGAAGGTGCACGACCTGCCCGACTTCGTCTACTTCAACCACAGCGCGCACGTGAACAAGGGCGTCGGCTGCACCACCTGTCACGGCCCCGTCGACAAGATGGCGTACGTCTGGCAGGAGAAGTCCCTGCTCATGGAATGGTGTCTCGACTGCCACCGCGCGCCGGAGAAATACTTGCGGCCGAAGTCCGAGGTCTACAGCGTCGCCTGGCAACCCCCTGCCAACCAGCTCGAGCTCGGACGGAAGCTGGTCACGGAGTACGGCGTCAAGACCCGCGTCGTCTGCTCCACCTGCCACCGATGAGCCAGGAAAACCTTCCCGCCGTGCCGGTCGAGTTCGAGGGCGTCCGCCGCGCGGGCTCTACCGCGCGCAAGCGCTACTGGAAGAGCCTCGACGAGCTCGCGCAGGCGCCGGCGTTCCTGGAGTTCCTGCACCGCGAGTTCCCCGAACAGGCCTCGATGTTCGAGGACGAGAAGGGCCGGCGGGAGTTCCTGACGCTCATGGGCGCGTCGCTCGCGCTCGCCGGCCTGACCGCGTGCACGAAGCAGCCCGAGGAGCGGATCCTGCCGTACCTGCGGCAGCCGGAGCAGCTCGTGCCCGGCCGGCCGCTCTTCTTCGCGACGGCTGCGAGCCACGACGGCTACGCGCGCGGGATCCTGGTCGAGAGCCACGAGGGACGGCCGACCAAGGTCGAAGGGAACCCCGACCACCCCGCGAGCCTCGGGGCCACCGACGTCTTCGGCCAGGCACACGTGCTCGGGCTCTACGACCCCGACCGGTCGAAAGCGGTGCTCTACCTCGGCCAGCTCCGCACCTGGGGCGACTTCCGTGCGGCGCTGCGCGAGCCGCTCGCCAAGCTCAAGGCGAAGCAAGGTGCCGGCCTGCGCTTCCTCACCGGACGCGTCACCTCGCCGACACTCGCGGCGCAGATGCAGGAGCTCGCGGCCGCGATGCCGGCAGCCAAGTGGGTGAGCTGGGAGCCGGTCGCCCGCGACAACGCGCGCGCGGGAGCGGCGCTGGCCTTCGGCGAGCCGGTCGAGCCGCAGTACCGCTTCGACCAGGCCGACGTGATCCTGAGCCTCGAGGCCGACTTCGTGGGGAGCCACCCGACGAGCCTGCGGCTCGTGCGCGAGTTCGCGGCTCGGCGCAAGGCCGGCGCGGATCCCGCGACGATGAACCGCCTCTACGTCGTCGAGGGCTCTCCGACCAATAGCGGCGCCTCCGCCGATCACCGCCTGGCGTTGCGCAGCTCGGAGATCGAAGGCTTCGCGCGCGCCGTGGCGGCCGGCTGCGGGCTCGCTGTCCCGGGCGGCGTGGCCCATGCCTGGGTCGCGCCGATCGCGAAGGACCTGAAGCGGGCCGGTGCGAAGGCGCTCGTGCTCGCCGGCGAGAGCCAGCCGCCCGCCGTTCACGCGCTCGCGCACGCCCTCAACGAGGCGCTCGGCGCGGTCGGCACGACCGTGTCCTACACCGCGCCGGCCGAAGCCCAGCCCGGCGGCGAGACGGCCGCGCTCGCCGCGCTCGTCGAAGAGATGCAGGCGGGCCGGGTCGAGATGCTGGTGATGCTCGGCGTGAACCCGGCGTACGCCGCGCCCGCCAACCTCGAGATCCTCGCGGCCCTCGACAAGGTGCCGTTCCGCGTCCACCACGGGCTCGCGGTCGACGAGACGGCCGTGCGCTCGCACTGGCACCTGCCGGCCTCGCACCCGCTCGAGGCGTGGGGCGACCTGCGCGCGGCGGACGGGACGGCGTCGATCGTGCAGCCGCTGATCGCTCCGCTCTACCACACGCTGTCGGAGATCGAGGTGCTCGACGCGTTCGCGCATGCCGAGGGCACTCCCAAGGGCTACGACATCGTCCGCGCGCACTGGCGCAAGGCGCTCGGCGAAGCCGACTTCGAGAAGAGATGGAACCGCGCCGTCCACGACGGCGTCGTCGCGGGCACGGCCTTCCCGGCGAAGGCGGTCAAGACGCTGGCCGGCGCCCTGGCGGCGGCCCCGACCCAGCCGCCCGCCGGCGACGCTCTCGAGGTCGCGTTCCGCGCGGACCCGTGCGTCTACGACGGGCGCTTCGCGAACCTGGGCTGGCTGCAGGAGCTGCCCAAGCCGCTCACGAAGACGACCTGGGAGAACGTCGCTCTCGTGAGCCCGAAGACGGCGGCGGCGCTCGGCGGCGTGCGCACCGAGCAGACGGCGCGCGGCCACGTCACCGAGGTGGCCGAGCTCACGCTCGGCGGCCGAACCCTGAAGGCCCCGCTCTGGGTGCTGCCCGGCCACGCCGACGGCGCGATCACGCTCCCTCTCGGCTACGGCCGCACCCGCGCCGGCCAGCTCGGCAGCGGCGCCGGCTTCTCGGCCTACGCACTCCGCACGAGCGACGCGCCGTGGAGCGCGGCCGGCGTAGAGGTGAAGAAGGCCGGCGCGACGGCGAGCATCGCCTGCACGCAGGACCACTGGACGATCGAAGCGCCGGAGCACGAGCAGGCGCACGAGCGGCACATCGTGCGGGCCGTGACGCGCGACGAGCTCGCCCAGGACGATCACGCGGTCCAGAAGCTCGGCCACGAGCCCGAGCCCGGCCTGTCGCTCTACCCGTCCGTGGAGTACAAGGGCCACGCGTGGGGCATGACGGTCGACATGAGCGCTTGCGTGGGCTGCAACGCCTGCGTCACCGCCTGCCAGTCCGAGAACAACGTGCCGGTGGTGGGGAAGGAGCAGGTGGCGCGCGGGCGCGAGATGCACTGGATCCGCGTCGACCGCTACTACGCCGGGCCGCCCGAGGGCCCCGA
>Ga0335076_10008004_pt1 | contig 10660 bp, 10 predicted proteins | sample Lox_Sample_25_FD_206717 | JGI IMG/M metagenome (GOLD analysis project Ga0335076, IMG submission 206717) | Soil microbial communities from Loxahatchee National Wildlife Refuge, Florida, United States - Lox_Sample_2.5 | ecosystem: Environmental > Terrestrial > Soil > Wetlands | place: USA...
CCAAAGGTTGGTCAACGACCTCGACCTGCTGCCCAACGCGATCGAGGAGATGTTGCGCTGGACCTCGCCGGTGAAGAACATGTGCCGCACATTGACGGCCGACACCGACTTCCACGGAACCGAGCTGAAGCAGGGCGAGAAGATAATGCTGCTGTTCGAGTCCGCGAACTTCGACGAGAAGGTGTTCGAGGATGCCGCGAACTTCAACATCGACCGGTACCCGAACAACCACGTGGCGTTCGGCTTCGGCACGCACTTCTGCCTGGGCAATCAGCTGGCACGCCTGGAGCTGTCATTGATGCAGCAACGGCTCCTGGACCGGCTGCCGGACATGCGGCTGTCTTCCGACGCCCCGCTGCCGCTGCGGCCGGCCAACTTCGTCAGCGGACTGGAGAAGATGCCGGTGGTGTTCACGCCGACCAAGCCGCTGGCGGGTTAACTCGCGCCGGGGGTTAGCGGCCCTGGAATTTCGGCTGCCGCTTCTCGGCGAACGCCTTCGGCCCCTCTTTGGCGTCGTCGCTGAGGAACACCTGGATGCCCAGTTGGGTGTCGATCTTGAACGCGTCGTTCTCGGGCATGCCCTCCGTCTCACGGATGGTCTTCAGGATGGCCTGCACCGCCAGCGGGCCGTTGTCGTTGATCGTCTCGGCGATCTCCAGCGCCTTGGTGAGGGCCTGACCGTCGGGGACAACGTAGCCGATCAGGCCCATCTCCTTGGCCTCGGCGGCGGTGATGTGGCGGCCGGTGAGCAGGATGTCGGCGGCCAGCGTGTATGGGATCTGCCGCGGCAGCCGCACCGCCGAGCCGCCCATCGGGTACAGGCTCCACCTGGCCTCGGACACGCCGAATTTCGCGCTTTCGCCGGCGATCCGGATGTCGGTGCCCTGCAGGATCTCGGTGCCGCCCGCAATTGCGGGACCCTCGACGGCGGCGATCAGCGGCTTCTTCAGCCGTCGGCCCTTCAGCAGGGAGTCGATGCGCGACGGGTCGTAGCTGCCGTCCTTGAAGGAATCACCCGGCGGCTTGTCGGTCGCCGCCTTCAGGTCCATGCCCGAACAGAAATACCCTCCTGCGCCGGTCAGAATGCAGGACCGGATGTCGGGATCGTTGTCGACACGGTCCCAGGCCTCGACCATGATCGAGAGCATCTCGCTGCTGAGAGCGTTGCGCGCCTCGGGCCGGTTCAGCGTCAGGATCAGGGTGTTGCCGCGCTGCTCAATGATGGCGTCTTTGTGGGTCTTGTCGGGCTCGCTCACCGGCACCTGCTTTCCTACCTACAGACTTGTCAGAAAATGTAACACGTTCTAATTTGGGGTCCGTGGCCCTCAACATTGCCGATCTCGCCGAGCACGCCATCGACGCGGTGCCTGACCGTGTGGCCCTTATCTGCGGCGACGAGCAGTTGACCTACACCCAACTCGAGGAAAAGGCCAACCGCCTCGCGCACTACCTGATCGACCGGGGCGTGACGAAGGACGACAAGGTCGGCCTCTACTGTCGCAACCGCGTCGAGATCGTGATCGCGATGCTCGGGATCGTGAAGGCCGGCGCCATCCTGGTGAACGTCAACTTCCGCTACGTCGAGGGCGAACTGCGTTACCTGTTCGAAAACTCCGACATGGTGGCGCTGGTGCACGAGCGCCAGTACTCCGACCGCGTCGCCAACGTGCTGCCCGACACCCCGCAGGTAAGGACCATCCTGGTGGTCGAAGACGGCAGCAACAACGACTACCGGCGTTACGGCGGCGTAGAGTTCGGCGCCGCGCTGGCGCAGGGTTCACCCGAGCGCGACTTCGGCGAGCGCAGCGCCGACGACATCTACCTGCTCTACACCGGTGGCACCACCGGCTTCCCCAAGGGCGTGATGTGGCGCCACGAGGACATCTACCGGGTGCTGTTCGGGGGAACAGACTTCGCAACAGGCGAATTCGTCAAGGACGAGTACGACCTCGCCAGGCAGGCCGCGGCGAATCCAGCGATGATCCGCTACCCAATCCCGCCGATGATCCACGGCGCCACCCAGTCGGCCACCTGGATGTCGCTGTTCTCCGGCCAAACCACGGTGCTCGCGCCGGAATTCAACGCCGATGAGGTGTGGCGCGCGATCCGTGACCACAAGGTGAACCTGCTGTTCTTCACCGGTGACGCGATGGCGCGGCCACTGCTCGACGCGCTCGCCGCGGACAACGATTACGACCTCTCGTCACTGTTCCTGCTCGCCAGCACCGCCGCGTTGTTCTCGCCGAGCATCAAAGACAAGCTGCTCGAGCTGCTGCCCAATCGGGTCATCACCGACTCCATCGGCTCGTCGGAGACCGGTTTCGGCGGCACCAGCATCGTGGCGGCGGGCGAAGCGCACACCGGCGGTCCGCGAGTGACCATCGACCACCGCACCGTCGTGCTCGACGACGAGGGCAACGAGGTCAAGCCCGGCTCGGGCGTGCGGGGCATCATCGCCAAGCGCGGCAACATCCCCGTCGGCTACTACAAGGACGAGAAGAAGACTGCCGAGACTTTCAGAACCATCAATGGCGTGCGGTATGCGATCCCGGGCGACTATGCGCAGGTCGAGGAGGACGGCACCGTCACGATGCTCGGCCGCGGGTCGGTGTCGATCAACAGCGGCGGCGAGAAGATTTACCCCGAGGAAGTCGAAGCCGCGCTCAAGGGACACCCCGACGTGTTCGACGCGCTGGTCGTCGGTGTGCCCGATCCCCGTTACGGCCAGCATGTGGCCGCCGTCGTGCAGCCGCGCGACGGCACACGTCCCACCCTCGCCGAGCTCGACTCGTTCGTGCGCAGCGAAATCGCGGGTTACAAAGTGCCGCGCAGCCTTTGGTACGTAGATGAGGTGAAGCGGTCGCCAGCCGGCAAGCCGGATTACCGTTGGGCCAAGGAGCAGACCGAAGCCCGGCCTGCCGATGATGTCAGCGCAAAGCATGTCGGGGCGAAGACTTGATGCGTACCGGACTTTGCGACCGGTTCGGGGTCGACTACCCGATCTTCGTGTTCACGCCCTCGGAGAAGGTCGCCGCCGCGGTGAGCAAGGCCGGCGGGCTCGGTGTGCGGGGTTGCGTGCGATTCAACGAGGCCGACGATCTGGAAACCGTCCTGCCCGTCGCCGAGATCATCGCCGAACTGGTGTCCGGCTTCGACGAGGCCAGTCGACGCCCGGACGGCATTCGGGAGAGCTAGCTGCCCGTCTACTGTCGTGGCATGACCGTCGACGTGTGGATGCAGCATCCAACGCAGCGGATGCTCCGCAGCGACATGTTCGCATCGCTGCGCCGGTGGATGGGCGACGAGCTGCCCGGTGACGAGGTGCCTCTCGATGTGACGCTGGCCACGATGGACGCCGCGGGGGTCGACGTCGGGCTACTGAGCGCCTGGCGCGGTCCGTACGGTCTGGACCTGGTCTCAAATGACGAGGTTGCAAGCTGGGTTCGCTTGCACCCATCCAGGTTTCGTGGGGTCGCAAGCGTCGACCTCGATCGCCCTGTGCAAGCGGTGCGCGAATTACGCCGCCGTGTGCGCGCCGACGGGTTCGTCGCGCTGCGCGTGGTGCCGTGGCTGTGGAATGCGCCGCCCACCGACCGTCGCTACTACCCGTTGTTCGCCGAGTGCGTCGAACTGGGGGTGCCGTTCTGCACCCAGGTGGGCCACACCGGGCCGCTGCGTCCTTCGGAGACTGGGCGGCCGATTCCCTACATCGACCAGGTCGCCTTGGACTTTCCCGAGCTTGTGATCGTCTGCGGCCACGTCGGTTACCCGTGGACCGAGGAGATGGTCGCGGTCGCCCGCAAGCATGCCAATGTCTACATCGACACGTCGGCCTACACCAGTAGGCGATTGCCCACGGAGTTGGTCGATTTCATGAAAACCCGTACGGGGCAACGCAAGGTGCTGTTCGGGACGAACTACCCGATGATGACGCATACCCATGCGTTGGCGGGCCTGGACGAGCTCGGTCTACCAGAGGAGGTGCGATCCGACTACTTGCGGGGCAATGCCCTGCGTGTCTTCCAGCTCGGCTTAGCCTGTCCGATTCGGTGACGAAATGCGGAGGCTATAGACCGGGTCCGAGCAGTCGGTGCCCTCGGCGGCCAACTGCCGTTTGATCACCTTGAACGTCTCGGTGCGCGGCAGCGCGGCGCTGATTCGCACGTAGGACGGCCACTGTTTGGGCCCGAGGTCGGATTGCGCGGCCAGGAAGTCCCGAAATGCGTCGACGTCGAACTTCACGCCGTCGGCCAGCATCAACGCGGCCATCACCTGATCGCCGATGTCGGGTGCCGGTATCCCGTAAACCGCGACCTCCACCACGTGGGGGTGACGCAGCAGGACCCGCTCGATGGGCGCCGCGCCGAGGTTCTCGCCGTTGACGCGCATCCAGTCGCCGAGGCGACCCGCGAAGTACACGTACCCGTCGTCGTCGCGGTAAGCCAGGTCACCGCTGTGGTAGACGCCGCCGGCCATCCGCTCGGCCTCCGCCTCGGGGTCGTTGTAGTAGCCCTCGAAACGGCTCGTCCCCGAAATATTCACCAGCTCCCCAGTCACTCCCGGCGGGCACGATTCGCCGGTGTCGGGATCGACGATGTCGACTCCGTCGGGCAGTGGGCCCAGTGCGCCCTCTGGGGTCTCCGGCGTGCGGCTGATCGCCACGCCACCCTCGGTAGAGCCGAATCCATCCACCACCGCCGTGTTGAACCTGCGGGCGAACCGCTCGATGTCGCCGGGTGCGCCCTCGTTGCCGTACACCGCCTTCAGCGGATTGTCCGCGTCGTCGGGACGCTCCGGGGTGGCGAGCACATACGACAGCGGCTTGCCCACGTAATTGGCATATGTCGTGCCGTAACGGCGGACATCCGGCATGAACTGGGACGCTGAAAACTTGCGCCGCAGCACCATCGAGCCCCGGCAGGCCACTGCCACCGACCATCCGACCAGCACGGCGTTGGAATGAAACAACGGCATCGAGACATAGCAGACGTCGCTCGGCCCCAGGCAGAAGCGTTGCGCCATCGTCACGCCGGCGATCGCGACCTTGCCGTGGCTGCAGACCACCGCCTTCGGGTCGCCGCTCGTCCCGGACGTGTAAATCAGCATGAAAGTGTCGGTGGGCTTGGCGGCGCGTGCGATCACCGGAGCGTCCTCGTGTGCCGACAACTCCGCCGCCCAATGCGCGGAATCGACATCGATGTGGTCGATGTCGTCGAGGCATGCTGCCGACGCCGAATCCGCCAGCACCACCTGGCAGGCGGCGTGGCTGATGTCACGGGCAAGGGCGGCGCCGCGCCGAATCGGGTTGAGGCCCACCGGAACGATGCCGGACAGCGCCGCGGCGACGAGCACCGCGGAGAACGACGGTGTGTTCTGCAGCAGCACCCCTACGTGCGGGGGGCGGCCGGGATCCAGGCGCTCACGCAGCGCGGCGGCGACCGCGGCTCCGTGCCGGATGTGGTCACGCCAGCCGGTGAACGAACCCTCGAAGTACACCCCCCGATCGTCGACGTCGGCGATCGGCGTCAACAGCCCGGTGACGGTGGGAAGCTCGTCGCTCACAGATCAGGCCGGCGTGTCGGCCAGTTCACGGCCGATGCGCCGCAACTGCCCCGTGGCACCGCCCAGCGCGAACTCGGTCTGCTTCGCGGCGAGGAAGTAGCGGTGCACGGGGTGGTCGATGTCGATGCCGACGCCGCCGTGAACGTGCACTGTGGTGTGGGCGACGCGGTGTCCGGCGTCGGCCGCCCAAAATGCGGCGGTGGCGACCTCGACGTCGGCCGGCAGATTCTCGGAGAGCCGCCAGGCGGCCTGGATCAGAGTCAACCGCAAACCCTTGATGTCGATGTAGCCGTCAGCCAGGCGCTGCGCCACGGCCTGAAAGCTGCCGATCGGGCGTCCGAATTGCTCACGGTCGCGGGCGTACTCGGCGGTGAGCTCCAACGCGCGTTCCAGCACACCGAGTTGGAACGCCGTTTGGCCGAGTCTCGCGTGGGCGGCGAGCCACTCGACCACATCGGCATCGCCGACCAGCCGCCCGGCACCGACTTCGACACCCTGCAGTTCGAGCTGCCCGACGCTGCCCCGGCCGGTGGTTTCCAGCGCCGTCACCGATACCCCGGCATCCGCGGCAGACACCAGGAAAACCTCGAGACCGGAGTCGGTTTCGGCGGGCACCAGAAATGCGTCCGCGACGGGCGCATAGCCGACGAGCGTGCGCGTTCCGGTGAGCCGATAGCCGTCGCCTGCCCTGGTGGCCTGCACCGGCCCCTGGCCCATCTCGCCGTCAAGCGCGACGGTGAGGGTTTTCTCGCCGCTGACCGCCGGTACCGCCCAGTCCTGCTGCAGCTGCGTCGACCCGAACCTGGCAAGTGCTCCCGCCGCGAGCACGACCGACTCCAGATACGGCACCGCGGCCAGCTGACGGCCCAGCGCGACAAGCACGGCGACCTGCTCGAGCACACCGAAACCGCCGCCTCCCACCGACTCCGGCGCGGCGGCACTCAGCACGTCGGCCCCGATCAGCTTCCGCCACAGGTCCCGGTCCATCCGTTGGTCGAGTTTGTCGAGATCGCGCTGGTGCTCCGGTGTGCACACCGACTCGGTGATCGCGCGGACCAAGCCCGACAAGTCGGCGGCCGCCTCCGTTGTCGTGAAATCCATGGTGTCCTCTCAGCGGTTGGCGCGGGGCAGGCCAAGCGCGACCATGCCGATGATGTCGCGCTGAATCTCGTTGGTGCCGCCGCCGAACGTCAGGATCAGGCACGCCCGGTGCATCCGCTCGACCCGCCCGCGCAGCAGCGCCCCCGGCGAATCCTGTCGGACCGTCGCGGCGGTGCCGAGCACCTCCATCAGGAGGCGGTACGCCTCGGTGGCCAGTTCAGTGCCGAACACCTTTGCCGCCGACGCATCGGCCGGTGACGGCGCCGCATCGCTGTTCGATGTCGCCGGCCCTCCGGCTCCAGAACTCGATGTCGCCGGCCCTCCGGCTCCAGAACTCGATGTCGCCGGCCCTCCGGCTCCAGAACTCGATGTCGCCGGCCCTCCGGCTCCAGAACTCGATGCCAGCTCCCAGTTGATCAGCTTGAGGACCTCGGCCTTGGCATGCACCCGGGCCAGGTTGAGCTGCACCCATTCGGAATCGATCAGCCGGGACCCCTGAATATCCTTGGTGTTCTGTGCCCACTCGCGGACGGCGTTGAGCGCCAAGAAGATCGGCTGGGCCGACACCAGCGCGACGCGTTCGTGGTTGAGCTGGTTGGTCACCAGCTTCCAGCCGCCGTTCTCCTCGCCGACCAGGTTCGCCGCAGGAACCCGCACGTCCTGGTAGTAGGTGGCGCTGGTGTCCGGGCCCGCCATCGTGTGCACCGGCGTCCAGGAAAAACCCGGCACGTCGGTGGGCACGATCAGCATCGAGATGCCGCGGTGCTTCATGGCCTCGGGGTTGGTGCGCGCCGCGAGCCAGACGTAGTCGGCGTACTGAATCAGGCTCGTCCACATCTTCTGGCCGTTGACCACATACTCGTCGCCGTCCCGCACCGCGGTCGTGCGCAGGGCGGCCAGGTCGGTGCCCGCGCCGGGCTCGGAGTAGCCGATCGAAAAGTGCAGTTCGCCCGCCGCTATCTTGGGCAGATAAAAACGCTTCTGCTCGTCGGTGCCGAACGCCATGATCGTCGGCGCGACACTGTTGATGGTCAGGAACGGCACCGGCGCGCCGGCGATCGCGGCCTCGTCGGTGAAGATCAGCTGGTCCATCGCCGACCGCGCCTGACCGCCGTATTCCTTCGGCCACCCAAGAGCCAGCCAGCCGTCGTGGCCCATCTGCGCGATCGTGTCCCGGTACGCGTTGCCGGTGCCGTACTCACCGGACGTCATGCTCAGCGCCTCGGTGCGCTCGGGGGTCATCAGCTTGGCGAAGTAGGACCGCAGTTCGCGGCGCAACTCCTCCTGCTCAGGGGTGTAGCTAATCTGCATCGCCTCGTCCTCAAGTCCTCGGTGGCTACCCGCTCGACCACCCCGGTTGTAACACGTTCTAGTCTTGGGGTCCAGCGACGCCGGGGTGCCGATCCGGACGTATTGTGGTGCTGCCCGTGCAATTGAGGGCGTCCGGCTAGTGCGAGGAGGTTGTCGTGCGAGTTGAAGTGGACCGTGACCGGTGCGAGGGCAACGCGGTATGCGTCGGGATCTCGCCGGACCTGTTCGACCTCGACGACGAGGACTACGCGGTGATGAAGGCCGATCCGATACCGGCCGACAAGGAAGACCTGGCCGAGCAGGCCATTGCCGAGTGCCCGCGTGCGGCGTTACTGCGCAAGGACTAGAGGTATTCATAAGTTGAGCCGTTCCGAGGGGGCCGGCGAGACGACGGATCTGTCCGGGCGGGTAGCGGTGGTGACCGGAGCGGCCGCCGGGCTGGGTCGCGCCGACGCGATCGGGCTGGCCCGCGCCGGGGCCACCGTGGTGGTCAACGACATCGACTCGGCGTTGACCAACTCCGATGTGCTGGACGAGATCAAGGCCACCGGCAGTCACGCCGTTCCGGTGCCAGGCGACGTCAGCCGGCGCCCGACCGCCGACGAACTCCTGTCCGCCGCGGAAGCCGAGGGCGGTCTCGACGTCGTCGTCAACAACGCCGGCATCACCCGGGACCGGATGTTGTTCAACATGTCCGACGAGGACTGGGACCTGGTCATCAACGTGCATCTGCGGGGACATTTCCTGCTGACCAGAAACGCCGCCGCCTACTGGCGGGCGAAAGCCAAGGAGTCGGAGGGCCGGGTCTATGGCCGGCTCGTCAACACGTCGTCGGAGGCGGGGTTGTCAGGACCGGTCGGGCAGGCGAACTACGGCGCCGCCAAGGCGGGCATCACCGCGCTGACCTTGTCGGCTGCGCGGGCGCTGGGTCGATACGGGGTTTGCGCCAACGCGATCTGCCCGCGGGCCCGCACCGCGATGACCGCCGACGTTTTCGGGGAAGCCCCCGACGTGCCCGATGGCGGGGTCGATCCGCTGTCGACCGACCACGTGGTCACGCTGGTCCGATTCCTCGCGTCGCCGGCGGCCGAGGCGGTCAACGGCCAGTTGTTCATCGTTTATGGGCCGTCGGTCACCCTGGTGGCCGCGCCCACCGTTGAGCACAGGTTCACCGCCGAAGGCGACGCATGGGCGCCGGGCGACCTCAGCGCGACGTTGCAGAAATACTTCGCTGACCGGGACGAGGGTCGCACGTTCGCGGCCACGGGCCTGATGGAGAACTAGAACACGTTACAAAAGCCGCCGTCGGCGGGACAAACCCTAGGTTGTCGGTTCTTTGACACAGGAACATGTTCTAGTTACGATGATCGGCCCAACACAGTGGGGAAGACAACAGGCGAAGAACCGTCACCCAGGGCGCTGAGTGAAAGAACAGCCCGCGGTTCCGGCCCGGGCTGTGGGCGGGTTCTTCGAAACGTCGGGGGATACCCTTCGCGCATTCGGCATCGGTGATGGTGTATCTGAACCGGACAGTTACCGACAAATCGAAACAGCCCAGCTACGACGGCAGTCGACTACGCGTCGACTACCAGCGCGTCGACGGCAAGTGGCTGATCAGCTACATGCAGCCGATCTAGGATTCAGTTGCGCGGGTGCCCAGCGTGGTCAGCGTGTCGATGCTCGGTGATGTCAGCGCGTCGAGGAACGACCGCGCCCAGCGGTCGACGTCGTGGGCCAGGACTTGGCGCCGCAGGGCCCGCATCCGTCGTCGCCCCTCCTCGGGCGTCTGGTTCATCGCCGCCTCGATGGCGTCCTTGACGCCATCGAGGTCGTGCGGGTTGGTCAGATACGCCTGACGCAATTCGTACGCGGCGCCGGTGAACTCGCTCAACAGCAATGCGCCACCGAGGTCGTAGCGGCAGGCAACGTACTCCTTGGCAACCAGATTCATCCCGTCGCGCAGCGGCGTCACCAGCATCACGTCGGCGGCGACATAGAATGCGATCAGCTCTTCCCTGGCAACAGGGCGGTGTAGGTAGTGCACCACCGGATGCCCGACTTCACCGTATTCACCGTTGATGTGCCCGACCTGACGCTCGATATCGTTGCGCAGTTGCTTATAGCTTTCAACCCGTTCCCGGCTCGGGGTGGCGAGCTGCACGAGGACGGTGTCGTCGCGTTTGGCGCGTCCCTCCGCAAGCAACTCCGAAAAGGCCTTGAGCCGAACGTCAATACCCTTGGTGTAGTCGAGCCGGTCGACGCCGAGCAGAATCTTGCGCGGGTTGCCCAGCTCGGCGCGGATCTCGCCGGCGCGTTGGCGGACGCTGCGCTGGCGCGCGGTCTCGTCGATCGCGGCCGCGTCGATGGAGATCGGGAACGCGCCGACTTTCACTCTGCGGAAGCCGTACTGGACTTCACCGAACCGTGACCGGATGCCGACGGAACCCCGCGAGGTGTTCGTACCGACCAAACGCCGAGCCAGGTACAGGAAGTTCTCGGCACCGCCGGGGAGGTGAAATCCGACAAGGTCGACGCCGAGCAATCCCTCCACGATCTCGGTGCGCCACGGCAACTGCATGAACAACTCAACCGGCGGGAAAGGGATATGCAGGAAGAACCCGATGGTCAGGTCCGGCCGCAGCATCCGCAGCATCTTCGGTACGAGCTGCAGCTGGTAGTCCTGGAC
>Ga0335076_10008005_pt1 | contig 10660 bp, 5 predicted proteins | sample Lox_Sample_25_FD_206717 | JGI IMG/M metagenome (GOLD analysis project Ga0335076, IMG submission 206717) | Soil microbial communities from Loxahatchee National Wildlife Refuge, Florida, United States - Lox_Sample_2.5 | ecosystem: Environmental > Terrestrial > Soil > Wetlands | place: USA: Florida...
CCGTCTCGAAGCCTTCTTCCCTGAGCGCGAACGACGCGTGGCAGCAGCAGTAGTCGAACTCGATGCCCTGTCCGATCCGGTTCGGTCCGCTCCCCAGGATCACGACCTTCTTGCGATCGTTCGGATTGGCCTCGCAGCTCGGCTCGTAGGAGCTGTACAGGTACGGCGTGAACGACTCGAACTCGGCGGCGCACGTGTCGACGCGCTTGTAGACGGCTTCGAGGCCGGCCGCTTCGCGCCGCGCGCGGACATCCCGCTCGGGCGCCTGCACGGCGAGCGCGAGTTCCGCGTCGCCGAATCCGGCCCGCTTCAGTCCAAGCAGGACGTCGGGGGTCAAGGCGTCTGCGCCCGCGGCGGCGACCGACGCGCGCGCCTGAAAGATCTCGACGAACTGCCGCAGGAACCAGCGATCGATCTTCGTCGCGTCGTGCAGCTCCTCGACGGTCCAGCCGCGGCCGATCGCGCGGAAGATCTCCCACAGGCGCCGGTCGTTCGGCACGACCAGCCGCTTGCGAAGCGTCGAGTCGTCGACCTCGCCCGGCGACGTCCGGTCCGCTTCGACCTCCGCGAACAGCAGCCCGCTCCGCCCGAGCTCGAGCGAGCGGATCCCCTTCATGAACGCTTCCTTGAACGTGCGGCCGATCGCCATCGCCTCGCCGACCGACTTCATCTGGGTCGTCAACGTCCGGTCGGCCTGCGGGAACTTCTCGAAGTTCCAGCGCGGGATCTTGACGACCACGTAGTCGATCGTCGGCTCGAACGAGGCGGGCGTGACCCGCGTGATGTCGTTCGGGATCTCGTCGAGGTGGTAGCCGAGCGCGAGCTTCGCGGCGATCTTCGCGATCGGAAAGCCGGTCGCCTTCGAGGCGAGGGCCGACGAGCGCGAGACCCGCGGGTTCATCTCGATGACGACCATGCGGCCGTCGGCCGGATTCACCGCGAACTGGATGTTCGACCCGCCGGTTTCCACGCCGACCTTGCGGATGATGCGGCGCGCGGCGTCGCGCATCCGCTGATATTCCTTGTCGCTGAGCGTCAGGATGGGCGCCACGGTGATGCTGTCGCCGGTGTGCACGCCCATCGGATCGATGTTCTCGATCGAGCAGATGACCACGAAGTTGTCGGCGACGTCGCGCATCACCTCGAGCTCGAATTCCTTCCACCCGATGACCGACTCTTCGATGAGGATCTGGTGCACCGGGCTCATCTCGAGCCCGCGCTCGACCAAGAGATCGAACTCCTGAATGTTGTACGCAATGCCGCCGCCCACGCCTCCGAGCGTGAACGAGGGCCGGATGATGAACGGAAAGCTCACGCCCGCCCGGCCGAAATCGCGGATGAGCGTGCGCGCCTGATCGAGATTCGTCACGACGCCGCTCTGCGGCACGTCGAGCCCGATCGAGCGCATCGCGTTCTTGAACAGCTGCCGATCTTCCGCGATCCTGATCGCGTCAATCGACGCCCCGATGAGCCGGACGCCGTACTTGTCGAGGACGCCCGCGCTCGCGAGGTCGATCGCGAGATTGAGCGCCGTCTGCCCGCCGACGGTCGGCAGCACGGCGTCGGGGCGCTCGCGCTCGATGATCGCCGACGCGACGTCCACCGTCAGCGGCTCGACGTACGTCCGGTCGGCGAGCTCGGGGTCGGTCATGATCGTCGCCGGATTGCTGTTCACCAGCACGACCTCGAGCCCCTCCGACCGGAGGGCCTTGCACGCCTGCGATCCGGAGTAGTCGAATTCGCAGGCCTGGCCGATCACGATCGGCCCCGAGCCGATCACCAGCACGCGTTTCAGGTCGCTTCGTCTTGGCATCGCTCTACGACGGGGTCCTCCACGACCTACTTGATCTCGTTGTAAATCGTCTGCACGTTCGCCAGCAGCCGCGTCTGCGCCGCCGGCGTGTCCTGCGGCACGAATCCGGCGGGCGCCTTCCACTCCTTCGCGACCTGCTCCGGCGACTTGCCCGCCTTCTTGGCCGCGCGCATCGCGTCGAGGAAGCCGCGGTTGAAATCGGCCCACTTCCGCAGATCGTCGAACGACATCACGGTCGAATGCCCCGTGACGATCTGATCGGCGAGCTTGCCGAGCGCCGCGTCGCCCTTCGTGAGGCTGTCGGCGATCTCGGCGCCGCTGCCCCCGTTGTTGGCGTCGAGGATCGGCAGCTGGTTGTTCCACGCGAAGATGTCGCCGATGGCGAGGACCCGCAGCGAGGGAAACAGCACCCACGCGTCGCCGTTGGTGTGCCCGCGCCCGAAGTAGTACAGCTCGATCCGATCCGGACCGCTGCCGATCGTCATCCGGTCCTTGAAGGTCCGTTTCGGCAGCCCCTTCCCGCCGTTCTGCTCGAAGATCGTCGGCTGCGGCGGCGCGGTCGCAGCGCCCGCCGGCGCGAGCCCGGTCACCGGCGCCATCTTCTTCATGTTGACCGCGGTGTTGGCCTGCACGACGATGTCCACGGTGGTCGGAAACTCGACGTTGCCGCTCACGTGATCGCCGTGCGTGTGGGTGTTGATGATGCGCACGACCGGCTTGGGGCTGAGCTCCTTGATCTTGTCGAGGATCGGCTGGCCCCAGCCGGGGTTCTTGGTGTCGACCACGGTGATCCCGTTCGACTGCACGAAGACCGTCGTGTTCCCGCCGCCGCCGGTGAGGACGAAGAGATTGTCCTTGAGCTTCTGCACCTGCACGACCTTCGGAGCGTTCGCGCCCGTCTGGCCGCCGCCCGCCGGCGCCTGATAGGCCGCGACCCCGATGGAAAGCGCACCGGCAGACAGCAACGCGCCGAGCACGATAGCTCGCCTCATGTCACCCCTCCTCGATGAACCACGTCGTGAAAGGAAGCAGCCCCCGAGCCCCGACTCACGACTCACGGCCGATGCTGCTCGATGAGCCTGATGAAGTCGTCGAACAGGTAGTCGGCGTCGTGCGGGCCGGGCGAGGCTTCTGGATGGTACTGCACCGAGAAGGCCGGACGCGACTTGTGACGCAGCCCCTCCACGGTGCCGTCGTACAGATTCAGGTGCGTCACCTCGGCCGTGTCGGGCAGCGAGGCCGGATCGACCGCAAACCCGTGGTTCTGCGACGTGATCTCGATCTTGCCCGTGTCGAGCTTCTTGACCGGATGATTCGCGCCGCGATGCCCGAATTTCAGCTTGTAGGTCGTGGCGCCGAACGCGAGCCCGAGAATCTGGTGGCCCAGGCAGATGCCGAAGAGCGGCACCCCGGCGTCGACGATCGCGCGCGTGTTGCCGATCGCGTACTCGAGCGGCGCCGGATCGCCAGGGCCGTTGCTCAAGAACACGCCGTCTGGGTTCGAGGCGAGGAGCTCCGCGGCCGGCGTCCGCGCGGGATACACGCGGATGTCGCACCCGTGCGCGCTCAATCGCCGCAGGATATTCCGCTTCATGCCGAAGTCGTAGGCCGCGATGCGCAGACGCCGCTCGGCCCGCCGCGTGGGCGGAACGTCGAACTGGTCGGGATCCTCGATCGGCCAGTCGAACGGCCGATCGGTGGTGACCTCGCTCGCAAGGTCCGACCCCTCCATCTTCGGAATCGACCTGGCGCGCTCGACGAGCGCGGCTTCGTCGGCGGCGTCGCCCGTGCCGATGACACCGCGCATCACGCCGCCCGACCGCAGCTGTCTCGTGAGTGCGCGGGTGTCGATGTCGGAGATCGCGACGATCCCGTGCGCAATCAGGTACTCCCACAGCGTCGATTCCGCGCGCCAGTTGCTCGCGACCGGCGACTCGTCGCGAATCACGAAGCCGGCGACGTGCGGCTTCGACGACTCGACGTCGGCCGGCGCCACGCCGTAGTTCCCGATCTCGGCGCAGGTCATCGTCACGATTTGCCCGGCGTATGACGGGTCGGTCAGGATCTCCTGGTAGCCGGTCAGGCTCGTGTTGAACACCACCTCGCCGCGCGCTTCCCCGTCCGCGCCGGCAGACGTGCCGCGATAGGTCGTGCCGTTCTCGAGCGCCAGTACCGCCTTCACGCTCATCGCTCCAATGACGCGGTGACCCGCGCGCGATCGCCGCCCGTGACCGTGACCGCGGTCACCCACCGCGTGTAGCCGTCGCGCGTGATCCCGACCGAATGTTCGCCGATGCTCACCGACTCGATCACGAGTGGCGCCGCGGGCGGGCCCTGGCGGCCCTGACCCGCCTCGCGGCCGATGGCCGCTTCGCGGTTCTGACCGTCCCGGCTCGGCGCCAACTCGACGGTCAGACTCTGCGCCGCATGGGCTTCGCTGAGCGCGATCCGCCTTTCCTCCGGTGCGTAGCCCTCGCGGGCCACTCGAACGACGTGGGTCCCGAAGCTCAAATCGCGGACGGTCGCCGGCGCCATCCCTTCGTCGCGTCCGTCGACGAAGACGTGCGCCCCGGCCGGCGCCGACCGGATCGTGACGCGGCCGCTTGCGGCCGCGGCACCCGCCGACTGCAACGCCGGCGACGCACCCGAGCGTGGCGGCCCGGCGCCAGGATTGGCGGTCGCTGTCGGCCCCGGCTGCGAGCCAGGCTCCGGCGCCGCCGCGGGCACCGGCGCGGCCGGGGCGCCAGCAGGCGCGGCCGAAGCGGCGGGCGGCGCCCCGTCGCTCGTGCCGGTCATCGTGAGGCGGCTGCGCGTGGCCACGCCGAAGCCGCCGGCGAAGCCGACGACGAGCCCGACGCCCAAGGCGAGCATCAGCGGCCAGACCGCGGAACGCGTCGTGGCGAGCGCGCCTTCGTGGAGATCCTCGACGGGAGCGTCGTCTTTGTCGAGCGGCTTGTCGACATCGATGCGCACGCGTTCGACGAGCGCCGGCGCCTGAGGAGCCGGCGCCGGCGCTTTCGGCAGTGGCGCGTCGACCTCGATCGCCGGTCTGGCGAGGGCGGCGATGGAACGGGGCGTCCTCTCCACTTCCGCCGCCGGGACGTGCAGGTGCAGGTCGGGGACGACGACATCCGCGCGGCCAGCGGCTTCGATGAGCGAGACCGGGTCGGCGAGCGCCGCGCCGGATTCGAACGGCAGGTCGCTTAGAAGTGGAGTGGCCGCGACGGCTGCTCGCGGCCCGGGCGAAACGGATCTGGCCCGCGCGCGGCCGGCGGCACCAGGCCGAGCGGTCTCGACCACATCGGCCGCGAGCGCCTCCTTCAGCGCCTCGGCAAAACCGAGAGCGGTGGCGAACCGCTTCGCAGGATCTTCGGCGAGCGCGCACGCAAAGACGCTCCGCAGCGCCGGACCGTCGGCGCCGGGGAGGACGGCGACGGCCTCGGCCGCCCGATCGCCGATCGCCGTCGCTCTCTTGCCGAGCAGCAGCTCGTAGATCAGCATGGCAATGGCGAAGACGTCCGCGCGGCGATCCCACGGTCCGGGCGCGGTGCGCTCGGGTGCCGTGTAGGGCCGCCGCACCGGCGTGGCGACGCCGACGCGCTCGAGCGCCGCCGCGACCCCCAGGCCGATGACCCGCGTATCGTCGGCCGAGATGAGCACGTCGCGAGGATGCAAGGCGCCGTGCGCCACGTCGACGGCCGCCGCGAAATCGAGCGCCGCGCCAAGCTGGATCGCCACGCGCAGCGCATCGCGCGGCGCCATGGCGCCGTGATCGCGCACCACGAGGTCGAGCGAGTCGGCGGCCACGAAGTCCTGCGCGAAGTACGCGGAAGCGCCGGAGATGCCGGCGGCGATCGGCGCGGCGACGCCGGGATGCGTCAAGTCCGCCGCAATGAGCTTCTCGAACTCGGCGACCAGGCGGTGCGTCTGCTCGGGCGGAATGTCCAGCCGGAACCACTTGACCGCGACGAGACGATCTTGATCGGGCTCGTACGCGCGGAAGACGGGGCCAAGCGCTCCCGCTCCGATCTGATGCAAAACGCGAAAGGGACCGAACGCGTCGGGGAACAGGGCGCCCGCAGGTTCCGTGTGCAGTGAGACACTCCTCGTTCGGCTGGGGTTACGTGATGGTAACACTTTTTCCCGCGGTTTCGGTGTTCAAAATCGGCGTGCGCACGGCCGCGCGCCGACGCGGAAAGACGCTGTCGGCTTGGTGGTACAGTAGCTGATCGTGCCGGCCCATCAGGCAAGCAGTTCATCAGTGGGCGAACGCTCGACGCCGTCGTCGGTCGACATCCGCCGCTTCCCCTGGATTCGAAAACTCGCAGCCGACTATACGTTTCACTTCGACGCGGTGGCGCCGTTCTTCGCGGGCAACCCGGGCGATCGCCGCCACTGGGCCGATGCCCTGGCCCGCGTCCAGGCGCGGCGATCGAACCGCGACGGGATTGCCGGCGTGCTCCGCCGTCAGCTCGCGCGGCGCGGTGCGCCCGCCCGCGCCCTCGACGCGGTCGACCGCCTCGCGTCTGAAAAGAGCGTGGCCGTCGTCACCGGCCAGCAGGCCGGGCTCTTCGGCGGCCCGCTGTTCACGCTGCTCAAGGCCATCACCGCAATGAAGCTCGCCGCCGAGCTCGAGCGCGAACACCACGTCGATGCAGTGCCGGTGTTCTGGGTCGAGGCCGAAGACCACGACTGGAACGAAGTGCGATCGTGTACGGTGTTCGACGAGTCGCTCGCGCCGAAGACCGTCTCACTCCCCTCGTCCGCCTCCGACGCCGTCCCCGTTTCCAGGATTCATCTCGATCAGTCAATCGTCGGCGCGCTCGACGCCCTCGAAGCGATCCTTCCGCCGACCGAATTCCGAGCGTCTCTCATGACCGACCTGCGCGCCGCGTACGCGCCCGGCGCCGGCATGGCCGACGCCTTCGCGACCTGGTTGGAACGGGTGCTCGGCAGCCACGGGCTGGTCGTCTTCGACGCGTCGGACCCCGCGGCCAAGCCGCTTGCGAGCGCAGTGTTCGCTCGCGAGCTCGGACGGCCGGGCGAAACGGTGAAGGAGGCCGCGCGGGCCGGGTCCGCGCTCGCGTCCCGCGGCTACCACGTGCAGGCGCAGACGGAGGACGGCGCGGTCGCGCTGTTCCGCCTCGACGACACGCGCCGCCCGCTCCGCCGCGAGGACGGCCGCTTCGTCGCCGGCGGCGAGAGCTTCGACGCGGCGGCGCTGGCGGAGGAAGCCCTGGCGCGGCCGGGCGGCTTCAGCCCGAACGTCCTGCTGCGGCCGATCGTCCAGGACACGCTCTTTCCCACGTTTTCCTACGTCGCGGGGCCGAACGAGCTCGCGTATCTCGGGCAGCTGCGCGGCGTCTACGAGCTGTTCGACGTACCGATGCCGCTCATCTATCCCCGCGCGTCGGCAACGCTTCTCGATTCTGCGGCGATACGGTTCCTCCAGAAGTATCAGGTTCCGCTCGACTCGCTGCAGCCGCAGGACGAGGCCGGCTTGAACGCGCTCCTCCGCGCACACATCCCGCCGGCCATCGAAGAGTCGTTCGCCGCGGCGGACAGGACGATCGCCGAGAGCCTGACGCGGGTCGCCGAAACGCTCCCGGCGCTCGATCCGACGCTCGAGGGCGCTGCGCGCTCGACGCTCGGCCGCATGCAGCACGACCTCGAGACGCTGCGCGCGAAAACGATCCAGGCCGCCAAGCGCCGCGACGAGACGTTGCGGCGGCAGTACATGCGGACGCGCGCGCTCGCGTTCCCCGACGGCCACCCCCAGGAGCGCGCGATCGGGTTTGTCTCCTTCCTGAATCAGTACGGTCCGGCCCTCGTCGATCGTCTTGTCGAGGAGCTGCCGCTCGATCTGGGGTATCACTGGATTGCCTCCATCTAAGCCGCGAGCACGGCGGCCCCAGTCGGCCGCGTCCCGAGCGAGAAAGGCCTTCGACCGCTTCAGGAAAGAGACGGCGCGGGCGTGGCAGCGCAAGTGGGTTCGCGTCGCGGCGGCGGTCGCGGCGGTGCCCGTGGCCGCGTTGCTGGTCGCCGCCGTGTACTACTACGTTGCCTTCGCGCGCCTCATCGACGCGCGGCTCCACGGCGAGCGGGATCGCGTGCTCCCGCGTGTGTTCGCGCGGCCGCTCGAGCTGCGCCAGGGCGAAGCGCTCTCGGGCCAGCAGTTCGTGGACCGGCTGAACGACCTCGGCTACACCGAGGTGCCGCACGCGGAAAGGAAAGGCGAATTCGACGTTGGGGCCGGCGAGGTGACCGTCGTGCCGCGCACGACCGCCGTCGCCGGACGCCAGGTCCACGTGCTGTTCGTGAAGCCGGCGCCGCCGGGCCGGCCGCCTCGCCGCCCGCCGCCCAAACCCTCCGACCATGTCGAGCAGCTTCTCGTGGGCGACGCGGTGAAGGATCGCGTGGCGCTCGACGCGCCCGTTCTGACCGCCATCGGCGGCGGCGAGCGCGAGAAGCGGCGGCAGATTGCGCTGTCCGCCATTCCGCCTCGCATGAGCCAGGCGGTCCTCGCGATCGAGGACAAGCGCTTCTACGAGCACCCGGGCGTCGATCCGATCGGCATGGCCGGCGCGTTCCTCTCGTATGTGACGGGGCGGCGGTCGCAGCTCGCCGGCGCCAGCACGATCACGCAACAGCTCGTGCGAAACGTCTTCCTGCCGAATTACGAGGGGATGACGCTTCAGGAGGCGCGGGCCCGCGCGTGGCGTCGCAAGATCCTCGAGATCGGCGTGTCGCTCGTGCTGACGAGCCGCGCGACCAAGAGCGAGATTCTCGAGATGTACTTGAACGACGTGCCGCTCGGGCAGCGCGGCTCGTTCGCGATCTACGGCGTGGCAGAGGGGGCGCGCCTGTTCTTCGGCAAGGACATCAGCAACGTGTCGCTGGCCGAGGCCGCGACCATCGCCGGCGTCATCCAGTCGCCCTCCGCCCTCTCTCCATTCACCAACGCCGCCCGCTGCCGCGAGCGGCGGAACGTCGTGCTCCAAGCCATGGCCGACGCCGGCTACATCACCAACGAACTGGCCGACCAGACGTCCAAGGAGCCGCTCACCATCGTGCAGCGGGCGCTCGAAGCCGAGGCCCCGTACTTCGTCGACTACGTCGGCCAGAGCCTCACCGAGGACTACCCCGGCCTGACGACCACGACCGACGAGGCGGTCGACGTGCACACCACGCTCGACCTGCACCTGCAGCGCATCGCGCAGGACGCCGTCCGCGGCGGGCTGCTCAAGGTCGACGACCTGCTCGCGCGCCGCAAGCGGAAGGGCAAGGCCGAAGCGGCGCTCATCGCCGCCGACCCCCGGACGGGCGAGATCCTGGCGATGGTCGGCGGGCGCTCCTACAACCAGTCGCAGTACAACCGGGCGGTCGTGGCGCGGCGGCAGCCGGGCTCGGTGTTCAAGCCGTTCGTCTACCTGACGGCGTTCGAGGTCGCCGCCGACACCGGGCGGACCGACGTCACGCCCGCGTCAATCGTGGACGACACGCCGACGACCTGGGAGTTCGACAACCAGGTGTGGACCCCCGAGAACTACGAGCACGAGTACGACGGCCCCGTCACGTACCGCCACGCCCTCGCCCACTCGCGGAACATCGCGGCCGTGAAGGTGGCCGAGCAGGCCGGCTACGACCGCGTCGCCGCGCTGTGGAAGAAGCTCGGCGTCGGCAATCCGCCGAAAGCGTACCCGTCGATCGCGCTCGGCGTGTTCGAGGCGACGCCGTTTGAGATCGCCACCGCCTACACGATCTTCCCCAACCTCGGCATCCTGCGTCCGCTGCGGGGCATCGAGCAGGTTACGCGCGGCGGCGTCGACGTGACCAAGCCGCGGACGGCGAACGCGAAGGTCATCGCGCGGCCCGAAACCACCTACCTCGTCACGAACATGATGCGCAGCGTGATCGACGAGGGCACCGGCGCGCCGGCCCGCGCGCTCGGCTTCAGCCTCGATGCCGCGGGCAAGACGGGAACGACCAACGATCTCCGCGACGCCTGGTTCGTCGGATTCACGCCCGAGCTGCTGACGGTCGTCTGGGTCGGCTTCGACGACTTCAGTCAGCCGGTCGGGCTGAGCGGCGGCCAGGCGGCGCTGCCCATCTGGGCGGAGTTCATGAAGCGCGCCCTCGCCGGACACGAGAACCGCTCCTTTCCGGTGCCCGACGGCATCACGTTCGTCGACATCGACAAGGTCAACGGCAAGCTGGCGACGCCGTACTGCCCGCTCGTGTTTCACGAGTCGTTCCTCGAGGGGACCGAACCCGTTGCCACGTGCGACGTGCACCGGTCGGAGCCCAAATAGGTCGGGCTGCCGGCCCTGCGCGCGCGGCGGGCCCGTATAATCAGCTGAGATGAATCAGGAAGTCTTCGCAGCCGTCGCTGACGCGCTCGAACGCGGCGAGCCGGCGGCCCTCGTCACGATCGTCTCGACGACAGGGTCGACGCCTCAGCGTGTCGGCGCGAAGATGCTCGTCTTCGGGGACGGCCGCATCGTCGGCACGATCGGCGGCGGCTGCTACGAGAACGACGCGTTCTGGAAGGCCCGCGAGGCGATCACGAACCGGCGCCCGCAGCTCGTGCGCTACGAGCTGTCCGACGACTTCGCGCAGGAGACCGGCCTGATCTGCGGCGGCCAGATGGACGTCTACATCGAGCCGATCGAGCCGTCACCGGAGCTCTTCATCGTCGGCGCCGGCCACGTCGGCTTCCATCTCGCGCGCGTCGCGCACGAAGTCGGCTTCGTCGTCCACATCGTCGACGATCGGGAGAAGTTCGCGAACGCCGAGCGCTTTCCGCACGCGGCGGAGATCGTCGTCGACGACATCCCGCAGTGGCTC
>Ga0335076_10008007_pt1 | contig 10659 bp, 12 predicted proteins | sample Lox_Sample_25_FD_206717 | JGI IMG/M metagenome (GOLD analysis project Ga0335076, IMG submission 206717) | Soil microbial communities from Loxahatchee National Wildlife Refuge, Florida, United States - Lox_Sample_2.5 | ecosystem: Environmental > Terrestrial > Soil > Wetlands | place: USA...
AAACAGCATTCATCCAGGCACAAAAACCCGACCTGAACAATAAACAACAGCCCGAGCTTGTTACAGTGCCCGGTCAGCTTGCCACCACAAATAATTCAGTGATCATCTCCGGGAAAAAAATTGACTATACAGCAAAAGCAGGTTATGCCGACCTGCGCAATGACACGGGTAAAACAATTGCCAAAATATTTTTTGTTTATTACAGGAAGGATGGGGAAGAACCGGGAAAGCGACCGGTCACATTTGCCTTTAATGGGGGTCCTGGCTCATCCTCTGTATGGCTGCACCTGGGAGTTCTAGGGCCGAGAAGAGTGCTGCTTGCAGATGATGGAACTTCACTGGGACCTCCTTATCAGTATGTCAACAATGAATACAGTTGGTTGGATAAAACAGATATTGTTTTTATCGATCCCGTTTCAACAGGATACAGCACACCTGCATCAGGTGAGAATCCAAACCAGTTTCACGGGTATGTGGAAGATGTTCGTTCTGTTGGTTCATTCATCCGGTATTTTCTTTCCAAATATGAACGTTGGGCATCTCCTAAATTTCTTGCAGGCGAAAGTTATGGTACCACACGCGCAGCCGGTCTGTCTGAATATCTCCAGGGCAATTATCGCATATTCTTAAACGGTATATTCCTGATATCGGCAATTCTTAATTTTGGTACAGCCGACTATTACACGGGAAACGATCTGCCCGCGGCTTTATATATTCCAAGCTACACCGCAGCAGCCTGGTATCATAAAAAATTGGCCCCTGCTCTCCAGGCTGATCTTCAACAGGCATTGAAAGAAAGCGAACAATTTGCGACGGGCGAATTTGCATCGGCTTTACTGAAAGGAGAAACGCTTTCGGATGACGAAAAAAACAAGCTTGCCGAAAAAATGAGTTATTATACCGGTCTCTCAAAAGAATATTGTTTGGAAAACAACCTGCGTGTCCCGACCGATCGTTTTTATAAAGAATTACGTAGAAAAGATGGACTGACGATCGGCAGACTGGACGCACGTTTTACAGGACGTGATTTCGATGATGCGGGAGAGACTCCGGATTTTGATCCTTCATTTGTGAATATTGACGGGCCCTTTACTTCGGCAATCAACGATTATTTTGAGAAGGAACTTAATTTCAGGGAAGAAAAACCTTACAATATTTTCGGAAATGTATATCCGTGGAACTTCAACAATGTGCAGAATCGTTTCCTGAATGTAGCAGAAGAACTGCGATCGGCCATGACAAAAAATCCTTCACTGAAAGTTTTCGTCGGAGCCGGATACTACGATTTTGCGACTCCTTATTTTATCGCCCGCTATGATGTGGAGCATATGTTTTTGCGACCGGAGTTGCAGCAGAATATTCAGTTTCATTATTATCAGGCGGGCCATATGTTCTACATTAATAAGCCATCCCTGATACAATTCAAAAGGGATGCGGATGATTTTTTTAATAAATACAGTAATATCAGGCAATAACTCTAGTCGGGCAAAAAGAGAATCAGAATATGTTGGCGAGGGCGGTTTCATTGTACAGGAATGCATATAGCGGGTTGTCACGATCAACCTGGTTATTATCTGTGGTGATGCTGGTGAACCGTAGCGGAACCATGGTCATTCCTTTCATGACGATTTATCTTACCCAGCCCTCCATGGGTTATAGCATTGGTCAGGCCGGCATCGTCATGGGAATATTCGGAGCCGGTGCAGTATGTGGTGGATTTCTCGGTGGGAGGCTGACGGATAAATTCGGATTTCATCCGGTGCAGCTGTTAACCTTATCAGGTGGGGGAATGATGTTCATCGTATTGGGCATGATGAAGAGTTATCCACTGATTTGTTTATTTACCTTTTTGCTGAGCCTGGTGAACGAGGCATTCCGCCCTGCAAACTCCACGGCGATTGCCCATTACAGTAAGGAGGAGAACAGGACCAGGTCCTATTCGCTGAACCGGCTGGCGATCAACCTGGGATGGGCGATAGGAGGAGCAATGGGCGGAATACTGGCTTCTATCAATTATCATCTTCTTTTTTGGGTTGACGGATTAACCAATATTGCAGCTGCTTTATTGCTCAGGTATTTTCTCGCTCCTGACCCGGCCGGGGCTGATATTGTAAAAAAGAAAAGTACTGGCGATCCTCCGCAATCAGCTCTTAAGGATAGGGTTTATCTATCTTTCGTTGGTTTTACTATTTTATTTGCCACATGTTTTTTTCAATTGTTTACTACGCTTCCGGTTTATTATAAAATGGAATTGCATATCCAGGAGTATTTCATTGGTATGCTGATGGCATTGAACGGACTAATTATTGTGCTTGTAGAGATGATTCTTATATTCAGGCTCGAAGGCAAAAAACAAAAACTGTTTTTTATACAGATTGGAGTTTTTTTGACCGGAATTTCTTTTTTCCTGCTCAACATACTTCCGCCGTCCGCAGTTACAGCTGTATTTTGTATGCTATTGGTTACGCTGGGGGAGATGTTTGCGCTTCCTTTCATGAATTCATTTTCAATCTCCAGATCAGTCCCGGCTAACAGGGGTCAATATGCGGGATTATATACCATTGCCTGGTCAGTTGCACAGGTAATTGGTCCCTCCTGTGGCGGACAGGTGGTTGAACATTTTAATTTTCAGACATTGTGGTGGTTGATTGGCGGATTGTGTGTGGTTACTTCAGTTGGAATCGGGTCAATAAGATAAATTGATCAACTTATCTTTTCAATTCGCAGTTCATCATCCACCCGATACCAAACTTATCGACAAGCTGACCAAATCGTGCATTCCAGAATGTATTCTGCAGGGGCATAATGATTTTTCCGCCTTCAGAAAGTTTTTCAAACAGGTCATTCATTTTTTTTGTATCCCTGAATTCTATGGAAAGCCGGATATTATTGCCAACCGTTGTTGCGTTGCCCGGAAGCGTATCCGACATGTACAGCAAATTGTCATCAAATTGCAAACGTGCATGCATCACACAGTTTTTGTGTGTTTCGGGAACGGGCATGGAACTATCGCCCATTCTTGAAAACTGCAACACTTTTCCTTTGAAACTTTTTTTGTAAAAATTCAATGCTTCTTCACACTGGCCGTTAAAATGCAGATAAGTAATTAATCGCATATGGTTTTTTATTAAGCTGATGCACGTATTTCTTAAATAATCTGATCATCAAAATTATTTTTTAAACTGTATATGCTTCTATCAGACTATGACTCTATGTGGTTAAGGTTAACCACATAGACACAATAGGATCATAGTTACACCTAGTTGTGCGGTGATTTTAATATCGAAACAAAACAAATTCATACAATTCAAGCATATATTATTTGTATTTGATTTTGTAAATCAGAATGATGCCTGCAAAAATCAAAGTCACACCGTTTGCTAAGTAAACCGGGAGATTATTGCTCAAAATCCCATACAGGAACCAGAGGAGCGTACCACTGGTGAACACAGTGTACATGGCCAGTGAAATAGAAGTGGTATTCCGCGTTTTTAAGGTTTGAATGGCCTGGGGAATAAAAGATATAGTTGTCAAAACTGCAGCAGCGAGGCCGATCAAAGTGATAAAATTCATAAGCAGGGTTTACTTTCAAATTAAGTCAATTCTTACAACTGCGACAGACTAGGAGGAAATTTGAGTGAAACCAATATATAGAATAAAAATTAAATATTTTCGATCTGGATGGTTTCCATTGATTGGCTATTCTTTTTTTGGGCCTGATCACAATTTTATAGATAATCTCCCGTTTTTAGAAAGATACCTTTGGAAACCCATAAAAATTCAATCCCTATGTTCCCTAATATCCAGAACCAACAGGATCGTCTGGCGGAAACTTTTCGCCAGCGGGACAACCAAATCACGCAGGAAAGCAAAGTAGCTTTTCTGAAAATACAGAGCTGGCAGTTTGCCGTCCGTACACCTGAGATCGGCCAGAGCTATCTTAAGGAAGCAGCAACCATGATCAAGCAATCCCTGCTGTCCTTCGTTCCCAATACTTTTGTTTTAAGTGAAGAGGGATATTATTTAGATCCTTTGGAGAATTAAAATTGAATATTAAATATTGAGCACTGATATTACCTATTGTCAATTGCTCAACGCCTATTTTATAATTCACTTCCTCAAAAACTCACGCACTCCTTTAATTCTTTTTCAGAATAAGCAATATTGTATTGTTTTAATACTTCAGCAGGAACGCCATTCCACTGATTGGGGACATTGCCTTTATACCCGATATCTTTCACACCCATTTCAGAAGTATAGAATCCTGTCGCCGTCAGGTTGCGCATCAGATTAAAAAAGGAAACACCCTGCATCATTTCCGGTTTTGCTTTTTTAGGCCATGCAATTTCATCCACTATTTCCATTTGTTGTTCCGTTGAGCAATCCTTAAATGGTTTTTCGAAACGGGTCAGGCATTGCATATCGAGCCAGCGTAGGCCGCCGCGCATCGGAGTCTGGTGCTCAGGCATATCTTTCACAATGAATTCAATGAAGTCAGGGACTTTTGCATCTGAAGCGCTGCCGCTTACTTCATCCCTGGGGATGATGATATCGCCCAGGATCGTGATGGTAGCCATTTCGGCAGGGGTAAAGAATTTTTCCGCATTGGCTAACTGTTTCTCATATTCTTTTTCTTCAGGCATACGGTTGATATTACCGGCAGGGCCCAGGTCTTCTGCTTTTTTTTCAGCCGTGCTTTCCTTTTTATCAGGCAACTTGCAGGCTTCAACGACCACGCTTGCCGACATGCCGCCTACCAGGAGGGTTTTAATCGATTTACGTCTGTTCATGACTGTTAGTTTGAATACGGGAATATTTTTTTAATATTTGCGTTATATATTTCTTTTTTTCATTTCGTCCACGATATGTTCACTGGCCCTCATTGACAGGGCGAGTATGGTCCAGGTGATATTTTTATCTGCCTGTGAAACAAAAGGTCCGCCATCCACGCAAAAAAGATTTTTACAATCATGAGCCTGGCTCCATTTGTTCAGTGGGGATTCTTTGGGGTCATTTCCCATTCTTACCGTTCCGGCTTCATGAATGATATTTCCCGGGTTATGAAGTCCATAATTATTTTTTTCATCATCATCTCCGAAAGTGATTATTGCGCCCATTGTAGTCAGGATTTCCTTGAATGTTTCTTTCATATGTTTGGCCTGCTTGATCTCGTAATCGGTGTATGTGGTGTGAAAACGCAAAACGGGAATACCGTATTTGTCAACCACATTTGGATCAATTTCACAATAGCTGTCTTTTCTAGCAATCGCTTCGCCCCGGCCAGCCATACCAACTTCTGCGCCATAGAAGAACCGATAATCTTCTTTCAATGATTTTCCATACCCGCCGGCTTCCTTTGTTTTTCCATGCACTTTGAAGCGTCCATTCGCATCTTCAATGCCCCAGCCAAAACCATAAGCGGGCTGATCCATTCCTCCCCAATATTCAATGTGGTACCCTCGAGGGAAATCCAGTTTCTTATTATCGAGCCACCAGGGTGTATACACATGCATCCCACCCACACCATCTTCATTGTATCTTTTACGATCAAAAAGTTCAGGCAGTACACCGCCCATATCTGCTCCCGTAGAGTCATGGAGATATTTTCCCACTGCATCACTGCTGTTTGCCAATCCATTTGGATGGCGCGCTGATTTTGAGTTGAGAAGAAGTCTTGCACTTTCGCAGGCGCTTGCGGCGACTACAACTATTCTGCCGCTTACCTGGTATTCCTGCATATCTGTTTTGTTGACATAAGAAACTCCGGTGGCCAGCCCTTCCTTATTCGTCAGCACTTCACGAGCCATGGCATTCGTCACTAAATCTATATTACCTGTTTTTAGCGCAGGAATAACCAGGCAGGAAGAAGACGAAAAATCGCCATACACTTTACAACTGCGCCCGCATTGTGCGCAGAAGAAACATTGTCCACGCTCCGAATTAATTTGTTTTGTAAGAATAGACAGCCTGGATGGGATAACAGGGATGCCGATACTGGTAGCGGCTTTTTTTATCAGCAATTCGTGCAGACGTGGTTTTGGAGGAGGAAGGAAAATACCATCGGGATCGTTTTCTCTTCCTTCATTGGTGCCAAACACGCCGAGCATCCTGTCTATTTTATCGTAATAAGGTTTTATATCGTCATAGCCTATTGGCCAGTCTTCACCCAACCCGTCAATACTTTTACGTTTGAAATCTTTTGGACCAAATCGAAGTGAAATTCTGCCCCAGTGATTGGTTCGTCCTCCAAGCATGCGTGCACGCCACCACTCCCATTTCGTATTCCCGACATGGGTATAGGGTTCACCGTCGATTTCCCAGCCCCAATAACAGCCATCAAAATCACCGAAGGGGCGGAATTTAGTACTGGCGCCTCTCCGTGGTGATTCCCATGGATTTTTTAACTGGTTGGAATCTGTTTTCGGATCAAACATCGGACCCGCTTCGAGCAGGCAGACTTTTAAACCTGCATTGGCCAGTACATATGCGGCCATGCCGCCACCAGCGCCTGAACCCACAATGACTGCATCGTAATTTTTTGGTTGTTTTTTAATTTGAAGATCTCCCATAATCAAAAATAAAATGAGTAATGAAAGTTTAAATTTAAAGGTTTTGAAGAGTAAAGAACAAATATTTTTTGAGAGGGCTTGGAGAAGGCTGCATTCGAGGATTTGGCCTGGCTTCTCTTATCTCAAAACTTCTGAGATGAAGAAAACTTTGCCTATTTTCAATATCAAAATTCCATTTTCCAAACTGTCGTTTTATGAGAAATATCTTAATAGTAGTCTTTTTGTATGCCGTTCCTATTCTGTCTTCCGCTCAGAATTCAAACAAGATAAGTTCTGACAGTACCAGTATCAAAGACAGCCTGAGGATGGCAAAATTTTTTTCGATGGCTGCCTACCCTGTGATCAAGGACAGTAAATGGTCCGGTGTAGTTCCTGTGTCTGATATTCAGGAAAAACCTGATTCACTGATGAAATTTAAATTGTTGATGGAAGTAACCAACTGGTCTTCTGATTCTGCTTCAAAAAAAGAAATCAACAGCGGCCTCGCAGAAGTGGGCCGCCTGATCAACCTTCATATTGCTGCGGGTGTACCCCTGAAAAATATTGAGGCGGTGGTGGTTGTGCACGCCGGCGCATTAAATGCATTGCTCAACAATGAAGCGTATAGAGAAAAATTTAATACGGACAATCCTAACCTGCATCTGCTGCAGCAATTCGAAAAGCTTGGTGTGAAGTTAATTACCTGTGGACAGGCGATGGTCTTCCTGAATTTCGACAGGAAAGATATAATACCCTATGCAAAGACAGCACTTACCGCACAGGTAGTCCTTTCCAACTATCAGTTAAAAGGATTCGTTTTGTACAAAATCACGGATGAAAAATAAACCGGCATAAAATGAAATTCACAATCTGTCTTCTATGCTTCGGATGGCTGTCCGCATGGATAGGAGGAACGATGGCTGCCGGAGTTTTTCATGATTCCCATCAACGGGACTCTTCATTTTTCTTTACTTCTTTCGACGGCGTAAAAATTCATTATGAAGTAAAAGGAGAAGGGAAGCCCGTTGTACTTGTGCATGGTTTTATTGTGGATGGGGAATCCTGGAAAAGAACAGCATTGTATGTCGACCTCTTGCATTCAGGATTTAAAGTCATAACGCTGGATCTGCGTGGCAATGGTAAGTCAGATAAGCCTCATGATCCGGAATCTTATGCAAATGATGCCGAAGCAAAGGACATTATGGGACTGATAAGCATGCTTGGCATTAATGAATACGGCGCGGTAGGTTATTCCCGGGGTTCTATTATTACTGCCAGGTTGCTTGTTCTCGATAAGCGTATAACCAAAGCTGTTATGGGCGGGATGGGAGCTGATTTTACAAATCCTGATTGGCCCAGACGCATCCTGTTTTATAAGGCTTTGAATGGTGAGCCCGTAAAAGAATTAGAACCCATGGTAAAGCATGTGCATGAAGCAGGGCTGGATCAGCGCGCACTGGCCTGCATGCAAAAAGAACAACCCTCAACAAGCAAGGCAGAACTTGGAGAAGTTAAACAACCTGTACTGGTTATTTGTGGAGATCATGACCAGGACAATGGTTCTGCCGGAGAATTGGTTAAATTATTTCCACATGCAACCCTTGCCATTGTGCCTGGTGATCATGGAGGAGCCAGCCGTACAAAAGAATTTTCTGAAAAAGTAATTGCGTTTCTGTCGAATTGAGTAATTGTTAATTTTTTTTTAGTCAGACTAGGCTCTTCTATTGATTCATTTCTTCCATCTTCTTTGATAAAAAATTGTGAAAAAAATTGGACAATTTTTTTGTCTGGTAAGTATCCTTTCTTCTAATATCAGATTATCATTCTATTATGATATGGATACTGATTGAGGCATCATTCTTGCAAAATTAAGATCAGTAATTGGATATTTCAGGATCAAATAAAAAGGAAGGTAATCATGAAGAAGATCTATATTATTTTTTTGATGCTGTTTTTGGAAACAGCAGCAATTTCGATGGTTCCTGCATCTGCAAAAGCGCAGGTATCAGTAAGCTTTCAGGTATTTTATGACCGGCTGAGCCCTTATGGTACCTGGGTCAACTATCCAACTTATGGATATGTGTGGATACCCACTGCGGTGCCTTATGGTTTTCGGCCTTATTCAACAGGCGGCCATTGGATATATACATCTGATGGATGGGCCTGGGTTTCAGATTATTCCTGGGGCTGGGCAGCATTTCATTACGGCAATTGGTTTTATGATAATAATTATGGGTGGATGTGGGTTCCGGGTTATGCGTGGGCACCTGCCTGGGTAACCTGGGGAGAATATGGGGATGATTATTGCTGGGCGCCTATAGGTCCGCGCATTGACATTGGGGTTTCCTTTGGCTCTTACCGGCCACCGGGTTATTGCTGGACTTTCGCCCCACGGGCATATATAACCGATATTCATATCAACCGGTATTATGTCAATCATATCGACAATACCACCATCGTCAACAATATCAGGGTCATCAATAATGTAAACAGAAGCGGATCAGCATTCATGAGAGGTCCTCAACCACAAAATGTAGAGAAGTATACCCATACAACGATCAGGCCTGTTCGTATCACCAATGCCGAGGTTCCAGGAAGAAGCTCGGTTCAAAACGGGCAGATTGCTATGTATCGCCCTGCGATCAACCGGACTGCCGCTGTGGGAAGGCCAGCTCCAACCCATGTTCAGGATATGCATGAACTTTCGGTTCGTCATCTGCCGGCAGCTAACAGTCATGTACAAACGAATACCAAGCCGGCTCCGGCGATGCATGCGCCAACTCATCATGTAAATGCTCCGGTGGGCAGACCCGCTCCAAGCGAAACACCAGCAAGCCATCCGGTCAATAATCATCCCAGTAGTTCTCACCATGAAAACAACAGAGCTGCATCAACACCTGTGAATAAACCTGTGAATCCGCCTGCTCAGGCTAATCACCGGGCACCCGATCACAGTCATGACAGACCGAAGCCTCCGCAACAACCGCCGAGGGTTCAGCCAAATCATGCAGTTGGTCAACCTCACCAGCCTCATCCCCCGGCCCCTAAACCGCAAGAGCCACATGAGAAATGATAGGGATTGAAGCTGAGTTTCAGGTGCGTCCCACGGGCACAGCCGTTCGAAGTTTGGCTGTGATTCGGAAATGATAATTGGAATATAAAAACGTTGTTATGGAATCAATAAGTTTTGTTGCAAAAGCAGAAACTACGATTAAAGCGACGATATCCAAAGTTTGGGACGCATTTGTTAACCCGGTTATAATAAAAAAATACATGTTCGGAACCGAGGTTAGTTCAAGTTGGTTTGAAGGAAGTAAGATCATCTGGAAAGGTGAATGGGAAGGCAAACCTTACGAAGATAAAGGCGTGATTTTGAAACTTCATCCGCCGACTACATTCCAGTTTAGTCATTTCAGCCCATTGTCAGGACTCAGGGATAGTCCTGAAAATTATCATACTGTTACCATCCAATTGGCTGAAAAAGCTAACGGCATAACAGTTGTCACATTGACTCAGGACAATAATCCTACTGAAAAGGAGAAAGACGAATCAACGAAAAACTGGTCCATGATGCTGGAGTCATTAAAAAAACTCTTAGAGAGAAATGGCTTATAGATTTAAAATTTAATTCCTTTTTCTTTCATTTGGTCAGCAAGTTTCTTAGGTATCGGGCGACAGGAACAATTTTGCTGATGGGCCAGGTGCCATTTTACACGTTGTTCGAAATTTGCATTGGGAGGCATCCTGTGTTTTTCATGCCACGATTTATTTATTTTCATAAGAATTATATTGTAGAAAAATCATTCAATATAAAATTAATTATTATTCTGTCGGGATTGTCAGGCAGCGTTCATCTCTCCGTCAAATCAGTATTGATTCAATTTGTCTCAAACGGCATATGCAAAATGAATAATTTTGTGCTGATCATCTTCAATGGTCTTAAATTTATTAAGTTATGTATTCCATTAACACTTCCAATGTCACTATTATGGTAAAAAACATGGATAAATCGGTCGATTTTTATGTCAGAGGACTGGGGCTGACGCTTCAGCAGCGCTGGGATAATTATTATGCCATAGTAACCGCCCCGGGAGTTTCTATTGGGCTTCAC
>Ga0335076_10008009_pt1 | contig 10659 bp, 6 predicted proteins | sample Lox_Sample_25_FD_206717 | JGI IMG/M metagenome (GOLD analysis project Ga0335076, IMG submission 206717) | Soil microbial communities from Loxahatchee National Wildlife Refuge, Florida, United States - Lox_Sample_2.5 | ecosystem: Environmental > Terrestrial > Soil > Wetlands | place: USA: Florida...
CTCCGAGAATGCCAGTTTCCGCGAGCGCTTCAAGGTAATCATTGTGAGAATGATTTACGATTTTTCCGTCGTACTGCGTTTCATAAAGCGGGTAGACAATCTGCAGCGTGCCGAAGCCCGTGCCCGACAATGGATGGTCCAGAAAGATTCGCCAGGTACCCTTCCTCATGGAAGCCCGCTTGCTTTCCGAAACCTCCAGTGTTTGAAGGGAACCAAAGCGGGCAAGAATTTCCTTCACGCCAAGCCAGGAAACCAACAACATGGCCAGGGCAAGAACGGCTGCGCCGGCCAAGGCGTGCCTGCCGATGGAGCGGCGAAGGAAAAGAAGCAGGGTCAGGATGCAAAGCTCCACGCCGACGCTGACGATTCCGCCGCGGGAAGCGCAGAGAAGAAGGGCGGCAAGAGGAACAAAAACCAGAAGACCGACGACAAAGCGGCGTTCGCGGCGCACTTTTCCGAGAACCAGCGGCACGAGGCCGGTGGGAATGACGAGTTCCGCGAATCCCGCGAAGTGATTGCGATTGACATAAGGCCCGAATGGAACGCCGCCGTACCGCATCTCCCTGAACCAATAGAGTTTTCCGTTGAAGGTGAGATGCTGCAAGATTCCAAATCCGGAGACCAGGAAGCCGAAGATCATGATGAACCAGAAAAATCCGCGCCAATCCTCGATGGACTGAAAGATTTGCGCCGCAACGAAGAGAATGAGCAAATCCGCCAACAAAAGTTGCAGCTCGATGCGCGTGTCGAAAGAGGATGCGGTTCGGCGGAAAAACCATTGCGCGCAGACGAGCAAGAAAAAGGCAGAGAGCGGCAGCAGAAGAGACGGAAAGGAAATCCGCTCCTGGCCCTGAACAAAAAAGCGGGCAGCCCAAGCCAGAAACAGAATCCCCGCGCCCGTCTCAAGGACTGCGCGTGCCCAGTCTTCCACTCCGCCATGAGCCAGGACCGCAAAAGCGAGCAGGGTGTACAGACCAAAACGAAGAATCTTCATGGCTTCCCGCCCTGGGAGGACAACGGCACCAGCGAAACATCATCCACCCAAGCAGTGCCTTGAATATCCCCGTCGGGACTGCCGGAGATTTTTCGCACGATGCAAACCTGGACAATGGAAGCGCCCTGCGGTGCAGCCCAAGGGAGTGTGATGTCCGTCCAGGGCTCGCTGCCGTGGACATCGGGTGTCTCGGCGGTTTGATTCCCCGACGGCGTGAAACTCAAGATCCGAAAGCGAACTCCCTCATTCGTAGTGAGAGCCTCGGTCCGGATCCAAGCCGAGAACAGATAGGCGCTTCCCGGCGTGACGACGGCGAAATGGCAGGGGCCGGTGTATTCGATGTTGTCGTCCCCAGTGAACATCAAACGCAATGATTGCTTGCCGCTGTGGGCCTGCGCGGTATCGAGCGTGGCAAGCACGCCATTCCGAGCCGGGGAGATTTGCCAAGCAAGACCGTCGCCGGTAATGCCCGACTCAAAACTGCCGTCCCAAATGACGGAGCCCGATGGATCGGAGGGAGGATTGTCCATCAAGGAAACTGCCTGCTGCCAAAGAAGTTCCACGTCCTCTGCGCGGCCACGCTGCAGCAGGGCGTTGGCCAGGGGAGCAATTTCCTTGGGCGACATCGCCGGATGCAAGGCGACCAAACGGGACCAAACTTGCAGAGCAGGGTCGAGTTGGCCTTCAACAACCAGTTCACGAATGGCGCCAAGATAGATGTCCTTTGAAGGCGGAAGAACTTTGTCGAGAATCGCGTTCAGATCCGGCGACGCTCGCCAGCAGCGCGAAAATGCCTCGGTGCCGCGCTTTGGGTCCAGCTCCACCGCCTGATGAATTTCAGAATAGGCGGAGTCCAACTCTCCTTCGCGAAGGAGAAAATTTCCGTAACGCCAGGAAACTTCCGCGGACGAAGGATAAACGCGTTTTGCGGCGAGGAATGCTTCCCGAGCGTGGGCTGTATCCTCTTCCCCATCGTATGCGGTTGCCAAATCGAGCCAGGTATCGGCGGAAAGGGGATCGAGGGAAAGTGAAATGCGATAGTCGCGAATGGCTTGCTGGGGATCGGTTTGATCCATGCTGTATTGCCAATAGCGGCCGAGAAGATACCAATTGAGAGCGTTCGAGGGCTCAAGACGGACGGCGCGTTCGTAGCCCGCCTGGGTGCCGAGCTGGGAAGCATGGTGGGCAAGGGCATTGCGAACGCTGAAGAATGCGAGAGCGAGGGCCAGCACAAAAGCCGCGAAAAGGACCGCGGCGCGGGAAGCGGGATTTGGCAGGCGGAGAAGCATCGGTGACAACTCTGCCTAACGGGGCGGCGGGGACGCAAGAGCAATCTCTCGAAGGGCCCGCGAATGTGCCGCCGACCCATGGAAATCGGGCCGGTCTAGGGAATTGAGACGACGGCGATGCGAACCGGTTCGAGCAGCGTGGTGTCCCGGATCACGTTATTCAACAGGTTGTCCATGTGGCTGTTGGTGATGAAATAGAAGTCCGACCCGCGAAGGGCCCCGGTGGTGGGGAGGGAAGTCAACATGGTGCGATATTCCAAAATCGTGGTATGCGTAACGCGTGAGGCGTCCTCCGAGAGCTTGAAGGTGGCGACTCGGGGCGAACCAATGCCGTTCTGAATGGCGATAAGGCTCCCCGCGTGCCAGTAGAGCCCGCTGGCACCTGCCAGGGTGTTGCGATGGCCGGGATCCACATCCCGGTTGGAGCCGTCTGAAAGGTTGACGCGAATCACTCCCAAGGAATCGGCGACGAAGAGAGTCTGGCGATCCTTGTCCAGTGCAATTCCGCTGGGATAAAAGAGCGGGCGATGGAGCACCAGCTTTGAAAACGTCCTGTTTCGTGGATCGAAGTGAAGAACGGCATTGCCGAGTCCATCAGTCACGAAGACGCCGTTCCGGCCGGCGATGACCAAGTCATTGAAGGTGTGCGGTCCGGAAGCACCCGGAGCGAAACGTCCCAGCAACTTGCCGGAGGGATCGAAGTGCAGCAGCTCGCTCTGCCCTTCCTGGGTGGACGAAGAGGCCCACACCGTGCCGTCCGAGGCAGCCACGCGAATTCCGCGCACGGGCAAGATATGGTCGCGGCCTGAAGGCACGAAATCAGAAGCCCGGCTTTCCAAAGTCAGCTGGATGATTTTCCTGCGATTCAGACTGCTCAGGTAAAAGAGATTTTTCCGGGAATCCCATTCCAGACCGTAGGGGATGAGGTCCCTTTCATCCGTCCACACGGCCACGCGAGAATGAGACACCGGCCGAAAATCCCGCTGGGCTTTCTCCACCAGCGAATCAAAATCGTGAGAACCCTGGAGTCCCGCAAAAACGGGATCGCCCGAAGGATCAAAACCTTCTTCAAGATCCACGCACTTCTTGAGATTGCGGAGAGCATCCAGAATTTCGCCGAGATGGCGGTGAGCACCGGCGATAAAATAGAAGGCGGCGCCGGGATCGGCGAATCCTGGCAAGAGCTTTTCAACTTGAGCGATCTGCGCGCGGGTTTCGGCGGCATCCGAGTGTTCGGCCGGAGAGCCTCGAACTTCCTCTTGCTGGAGTTGCGCAAAGCAAGCGCGCGATGCAAACGAGAGCGAGAAGGTCGGAATGATTGCAGCAACGAGGAGAAATGAAAGCAAGCGCATGACAGCGGCTTATACGGCGAAACGGAGCGATCCCCGCACGCAGATCCACGGTAACATTACGCGACGCTGACGGGAACGGGCGAAAGAGCAAGAGAACGAACGGGAGTGGGCCGAGCGCCAACGTGACGCGCGCTGAGGTTGCGCTGGACCTTGCGCCCCCATGCGCGCACAAAGAAGAAATTCAAACCTCCGGCAACCGCAGAACTTGCCAGCGGAACGAGTCTTCCGACCCATTTTCCAGCAGCATCTTCCCCCAAACTCAAAGCGAGGCGTTCGGCGATCCGCGGGGCCAGCTTTTCGATCACCTGCTTTTCCGCGAGATCCTTGCCAAAATCAACGCCCGTTGCGGCGGCAGCAGCAAGCCACAGTTCGCGGCGCTGGTCCAGGCCTTGCGGCTCGAAACCGTACAGGAGGCAGAGACGCTGGATCAGGCGCAATGTGATGATCGTAAGCAAACTGGCGTCTGGAACGAGCGTAAGAACACCGCCGAGACCGAAACCCGCCCCTTCTGCAAGAGCCCAACGCCCCGCATCGCGAATCAAAATGCGCGCGATGGAATCCAGCCGCTCGACGGGAACCTGGTGCATCCGGTCGAAGCTGGAAACATGGAGTTTGTGCCGCTTGGCCAGATAACGCCGGAACTCTTCCGGATCCACCTCCACGGAGCGAAGGCCCCGCAGTAAGGCAAAACGAAAGAGCTTGCCAAAGGGAGAAGCACTGCCGGTCTTAGGTATCCGGGCCATATCTCTAAGCATCTTACCGTCGGCTTAGCCCCAGGGGCAAACGAGAGTGTCGCGCGAGTTATTCGGTTTGTCCGGCCCCTGTCCCGAGGGAGGGGTTAGCAGGAACGCGGCGGGAAACTGATCGTACTACTTGACGCAAAGGCGCTTTTGGGTAAACTGCGTTTTCTTTATGGCTGCATCGGCACAACTTGTCCCGTTGGATGGCACAGGCGATTTTGCGTTTCCGCAACGGGAGGCGGCTTTCTTCTACGGATTGTTCCTCCGTGGGCATTCCGCGGAAAAACTGCGCCAGGATATCGAAGTTCCGGCGGCGGTTCTGGCCAAGTGGCACAAAGAAGCGCAACGCGAGCCCCAGCTGCGAGACATTTTTTCGCGCATGCTGGAGTACCGGCGGCATGTGCTGGCGATCTTTGATACGCTCGTAGGGTCGGAATCGCAAATTCAGCGCGTACAGTGAAAAAGTCCAGGGAGTAGGTCCTACCTAAACCGTTCCCGTAATGCTTCAGGACTGTTCTTGAGCCAATCTTGGATTCACAGAGAAGCTGTACGTCGGGACAGGTCAAATTTTGTCAGGCAACCCTCATTCGGAAGCAAGGTTCTAACCCCAATCGGGGGACAAGTGTCAGATAATGCAGGAGATTCCGCATTTGACGATGTGCTTGTCCAAAGGGTAGAATCCACAGGTCCCACAGTTAGAGGTGTCGTCATGCCCAGGGTTCTTCGTGCCCTACTTGCTGCCGCATTCCTTACAGTCTTGGTACTGCCAGCCGCATTGGCGCAACAGGATCAGGATCTCACTGCACCCAAGAAGCTCACGAAAGAACAGAAGAAGAAGATGTCCAGGGCGTTCAAAGAGCTGGACGACCAGTACAAGCAATGGCTGAACGAAGACGTGGTGTACATCATTACGCCGGAAGAGCGCAGGGCGTTCCTGCAGTTGTCCACAAACGAGGAGCGCGAGCAGTTTATCGAGCAATTCTGGCTGCGCAGAAGCAGCAACCCGGACCTGCCGGACAACGACTTTAAGGAAGAGCATTACCGCCGGATTGCCTACGCAAATGAACATTTTGCATCCGGCATCCCCGGGTGGAAGACGGATCGAGGACGCACGTACATTATTTGGGGGCCACCGGACGAGATAGATTCGCATCCGACAGGCGGGACCTACGAGCGGCCCATGGACGAGGGCGGAGGAGAAACGACGACCTATCCCTGGGAAACGTGGCGCTACCGGTATCTTGAGGGGATTGGCGAAAACGTGATTCTGGAATTTGTGGATCCTTCGGGAACAGGTGAATACCACCTGACGATGGATCCATCCGAGAAGGACGCCTTGCTGCATGTGCCCGGCGCCGGATTGAGCTTGCTGGAGGAGATGGGGCTGGCTTCCAAGGCGGACCGATTCACGCGTTCGGACGGGACGAATCTTCCAACGACGCTCGGCGGTTCGCAGCCCGAGAGCCTGAACGAATTCACCCGCTTGGAACTGTACGCGAAGATCCAACAGCCGCCGCCGGTGAAGTTCAAGGATCTTGAGTCTATTGTGACTTCACGCATCGTCCGCGACCAGCTGCATTTCATGTGGCGCACGGATTTTCTAAAGATCACCGACGACACGGTGCTCGTTCCGGTCACCATTCAAATTCCCAACAATCAGCTCTCATTTCAGGACAAGGACGGAGTGCATTCGGCGACCGCCAATATTTTTGGCCGGGTAAGCACTTTGACGGGGCGCGTGGTGCAAACCTTCGAGCACGCGGTGAATACGGACTCTCCGGATACCCTTTTCCAGCAGTACTTGAAGCATTTTTCGATCTTTCAGCAGGCGCTTCCGCTGCGTCCGGGTTTGTACCGTTTGGATCTGGTGATCAAGGACGTGCAAAGCGGAAATGTGGGAGTGATCAATACCAGGCTGGCGGTACCACGCTATGCGGATGACAAGCTGGAGGCCAGTTCACTGATCCTGGCGGATGAGATCGAACACGTTCCAACGAAACAGATCGGCGCGGGGCAATTCGTGCTGGGCTCTTCGAAAGTAAGGCCGCGGATGGAAGGCGATTTCACGAACGCAGACAAACTCGGCATCTACATGCAGGTGTACAACCTGAAGCCCGACGACAAGACGCACAAGTCCGACGCAACTTTCCAATACACGGTGAGGAAGGGCGAGCAACAGGTCCTGCAGTTCAAAGAGACTTCGCAAGAGATGAAGCAAACCGGCGACCAGGTGACCATTGAAAGGCTGCTGCCCCTGGCCACTCTAGCGCCGGGAAAATACACGCTGGAAGTCAGCGCCAAAGACATCTTAGCGAACCAAACCGTGACGCGGTCGGCAGATTTCACCGTGAAGGAACCGCAGGTGACGAAAGCAGCCTCGAATGGGGCTCCGGGGAGGTAGTTGACAGTGAAAGAAGGGCCACTCCGAATCTTTGGGGCCATGGTCCTGGCTGCTGCGGGGGCGTGTTCGCTTCTCCTCGCGAGTTCCGCGGCCGCACAGGCAAAGCTTGCCGCGGGCAAGCTCGCCGGCGTGGTGCGTGATTCCGCAGGAACGCCCCAAATGGGAGCGAGTGTTGAGGTTGTTCCGGAGCTGGCAGGAGGGGCTGCGTCGCTTGATTATCTGACAAACACACAAGGAATTTTCCGGGGCGATAAGCTTCCGCCGGGTTTGTACACAGTCAGGGTTACCTTGGCAGGATTCTTGCCGACCCTGCATCAACACATCCGCATCAGCCCCAACCTGACAACCATGGTCCGCATCCAGCTGGAATCCATGTTCGCCGCGCTGGACCAGTTGCGCCGCCAGCCAGGAGCGGCTGCGAATGATTCGGACGACTGGAAATGGGTCCTCCGTTCCGCTCCCGGGATGCGGCCTGTGCTGCAGTGGGATGACGGCGATACTCAGACTGTCGCGCTTTCGAGCGGAGACGTATCGCAGCGGCGCCCCCGGATGATTTTTCAGGTCACAGATGGCGCGCTGCGTCCCGGTTCCGTCTCGAACGTGGCCTCCGCGCCAGGCACGACTGTCGCCTACGATCAGAAATTGAACGGGATGAGCCGCCTTCTGATCGCGGGTCAAATGAGCCACCAGGACCAAACCTCGGGAGGGGTTGCGACGGTTTGGCTGCCCTCCGGGATGCTTGGAGAAGGGCCATACACAGCGTTCGTGGTGCGCAGCGCGAGTCTCGGTCCCTCCGGAATGACATTTCGCGGAGTTCGTATCGCGCAGGGCGGGGCGCTGGCCCTAGGCGATGGCACGGTATTGAATTACGGCGGTGAGTACGTTCTGGTTGGCCTGGGCAAGGCAACGGCTTCGCTACGGCCTCACTTGACGGTGCAACGGCGTATCGGCAATTCATGGAGAGCGGAGCTGGTGTTTGCCGCGGAACCTGCGGGGCCGAACCCTCTCGAACCGGAACAGCCGACCGATACAGACGCTGCACTTTCCGCGGCGATCAATGAGTTGGATGCCTTCCCCGCCCTGATGCTGAGAGACGGGAAACCGGTGCTGCAGAGCGGCTGGCATGAAGAGGTTTCCGCACGCAGAAAACTCGGAACGCGCGGAACTCTTGAATTGGCTGCGTTTCACGATGACAACCACAACACGGCGGTTTTTGGGCGCGGCCAGGATTTGCCCGAAGCGGACTATTTTCAGGATGTCTTTTCCAGCGGATTTGCCTATGACGGAGGTTCAGGTAGCAGTTGGGGCGGCCGAATTGCGCTGCACGAGAAATTGAGCGATGACCTGGAGTTCACAACGGTCTACGCCCTGGCTGGCGCGCTTGCTCCTGGGGGCGAAGCAGATGGAATACTCCGAGACGAATTGCACATGGTCCCGCGCCACTCTCTCGGCGCGAACGTGAATGCCAGAATCGAGCGATCGGGAACCAGATTCTCAGCAGGCTATAAATGGATTGATGGAGCTGCACTCTCTCGCGTGGACAGTTATGGGGAATCGCTTTATCAGATGGACCCCTACTTCCACATCGCGGTCAGGCAGTCCTTGCCAAAATTCGGTCCCGGCCACTGGGAGGCCATGGCGGATTGTGACAACCTGCTCGCGCAGGGATATGTGAGAATGAACACAGGCGATGGGCAGGTCGTCCTGGTGCCGGCATTCCGGACTTTCCGTGGCGGAGTGAGTGTGCAGTTTTAGGAATCTGGGGAGTTTTGAAAGCTGTAGAGACCCTACCAGAAACGGAATAATGGCCGACCCCCTCCTACCCAGTCTCTATAAGGGGAACAAAACAAAAGAGTTCTGGAGACAATAATCTACCAAAGAATGGAAAGGGAGTTGCTCCTTTAGAATTTGTTAGGGTGTGCTTTTCTCGGACTGAACGATGAAGCAGAACCTCCGCGTCAGCTTTGGAGCAGTCATCTTGGCGTTGGCCACGATGGCAGCGGTGGTTTTTGCTCTTTTGAATTTCGATCAGCGGGCACGCTTTGAGACCCCCGATGACGGCGTAGCCTGGCGGGACACCGCCCAGGGAGTAGAGGCGTGGCGCGTGGCTCCAAACTCCCCTGCTTCCCGCGCCGGAATCCAGGCCGGCGACATTCTGCTGGAAGTGAATGGAACGCCGATCCCAAGAGCGGTCGGCGTAACCATGAAATTGTACCGCGCGGGTCTTTGGATCCAGTTGCGCTACAAGCTGGCGCGCAACGGAGAATCCTTCGAGACCCCATTGGTCACCGCGCCGGCCACGAAACCGGCTAGCAGCGAAGATTACACCAGAATTGTCGGGCTGTTTTATCTGTTCATCGGCCTGTTTATTTTCATTCGCCGGTGGAACGCGCCGAGAGCCGTGCATTTTTATGTCTTCTGTCTGGTTTCCTTCGTACTGTACTCGTTCCATTACAGCGGAAAGTTGGATGCGTTCGACTACGAGGTGTACTGGTCCAGCGTCGTCGCGCGTTTGCTGGCTCCAGCGCTACTGCTGCACTTCGCGGTGGTTTTCCCGGAGCGCACCGAGGGAACGCCCCGGTCGCTTCTGAAGCTGGCGCTCGTCTATTCGCCACCCTTGGCATTGTTCCTTCTGCACTTTGCCGTGGCCAGCAATACGCTCGGGTTCGTGCCGTGGCTGGGCGCGCGCGTACTCCTGGACAAAATCGAACTTGGTTATTTGGGGGCTTGCTTCTTACTCGCAGGAGGGGTTTTCTACCGGAGTTTCCGGCAGGCTCCCTCCGGAGTCCTGCGTCAACAGTTGAAGTGGCTGACCGGGGGAACGCTGGCAGGAAGTGCGCCGTTTACGCTGCTGTATATCGTTCCCTTCCTGCTCGACGTACCGCAAGGTTCGTGGGTGAACATTTCCGTTCTGAGCCTGGTGCTGATTCCGCTGTGCTTCGGCTACGCCATCATCCGTTACCGGCTCATGGACGTGGACATCATTTTCAAGCGCGGCTTGGCCTACACCGCTGCCACGGCCGGAGTGGCCGCGGTTTATTTCGCGCTGGTCGCGTTGATCGCGGAAATCTTCCATACGCCGACGAACGGTCCCATCGGCGGAATGATCGCCATCGTGATCGCAGCGTTTTTCTTCCAGCCATTCCGGGAATGGATTCAGGCGAGGCTGGACCGTTTCTTCTACCGCGACCGGCTGGATTACCGGCGCACTTTGATCGAATTCGGCAGGACGCTCACGAACGAAGTGCGGCTCGATCCCATGCTGGGGTCGGTGATGGACCGCGTTTCGCAAACACTCCTGGTGGACCGCCTGGCCATCTTCGTCGAGGAGCCATTGCGCCCCGGACAGATGCGGCTTGCGAGATCCATGGGCGTGCGTTTCAGCGAGCATTTGGATTTGAGCTTTCTCGATCCGGCCCGGTCCGAATTTGCCCGCGGAGCGCTCTTCTTCGAGTCGCCCCGCGCGGCGAGAGATGTGAGCGACTCCATCCGGCATTCTTTGGAGCAATTGGACCTGAACTATTTCGTCCCCTGCCGCATCCGGGAACATACCGTTGCGGTCCTGGGACTCGGCAAGACCGTGGACGGCGATTTTCTTTCGAGCGATGACGTGGAGCTCGTGCAAACGATCGCAGGCTACGTGGCCGTCGCGCTGGACAACGCTCAGTTGTATTCGTCGCTGGAACAGAAAGCGCTGGAGATCGCCCGGCTGAAGGATTTCAGCGAAAACATCGTGGAATCCTTGAATGTCGGAGTGCTGGCCGTGGATCTCGGCGGAATCGTGGAGAGCTGGAATACGCGAATGGAGCAGTTGTTCGGCGTGGCGCGACAGGATGCTGTCGGCAGCGAGTTGGGCGCACTACTTCCCGCCGAACTGACCACG
>Ga0335076_10008010_pt1 | contig 10658 bp, 11 predicted proteins | sample Lox_Sample_25_FD_206717 | JGI IMG/M metagenome (GOLD analysis project Ga0335076, IMG submission 206717) | Soil microbial communities from Loxahatchee National Wildlife Refuge, Florida, United States - Lox_Sample_2.5 | ecosystem: Environmental > Terrestrial > Soil > Wetlands | place: USA...
CTCGAAGCGGCCTCTTGCCGCGACGGTCGTCACGCTCTCGATCAGCGGGGCGGGATTATGGACAGCGGCTCTCTAGGCGCGCTGTGACACGGTTTGGCTTTCAGCCGGATCGCGCTAAAGTTTTCGTCGCAAGTGCCGAGTGGGTCGCACTCTGCGTCGGGCGCAACCCCGCAAATGCGCGCGCCAGGGCGGTTCGCGGGGCCCGGTCGGTTCGTGTGCTATGGTTTGCGAACGGCCGGCCCAAGACACGATCTAACGCGTTGCTGACAGGACGGTGCCATCTATCTATATGAAGCGAATCGGCCGATGGGCATTGGCGGTGTGCACGGGCCTGTGCGTGCTCGGCGTCGCTCGAGCAGGCCTGCTCGTCTCGGAAAAGGAGGTCCAGCGCGAGGCGCGGGTCGAATGGTTGTCGATGAAGAGGCACGAGCCGATCGAGCCGAACCAGAAGGTTCAGCAGTACGCGGCGTGCGTCGCGAACAACCTGATCGCCGTCATCGACGACAAGCACAAGGCGCTCGACTGGGAAGTGGTCGTGTTCGACGACGACTCGGTCAACGCGTCGGCCGATCCGAACGGGAAGATCGCGGTGCTGAGCGGCATTTTCAAAGTCGCCGAGACGCCGGATGAGCTAGCCGCGGTGCTGGGGCACGAGATCTCGCACGCGACCCTGAACCACGTGATGGATCGGGCCAAGAAGGGCGCGCGCAACGACATGCTGATCATGCTCGGCTCCGCCGCGACGGGCGTCCAAGAAGACCTGATCCGCGAGGGTGCGACGATGGGTGTCGAGCTGCCGTTCGAGCGCAGCCAGGAGTCGCAAGCCGACCTGCAGGGCCTTACGTACATGGCGCGGGCGGGCTTCGATCCCCGCGGCGCGATCTATCTCTGGAAGAACATGGCGGCCGCGATGAAGGGCAATCAGCCGCCCGAGTTTCTGTCGAACCACCCGACGGACCAAGCTCGAACCGATGCGATCGTGAAGGCGATGGCGCCGGCTCTAGCGGAATACAACAAAGCCCAAGAGGCCGGGAAGCACCCGAATTGCCAGCCGCCTTGATCGGCGACGCGGCGTCGATCCCTCAGCGAGCGGCGCCGGTGAGCCGAGAGGCCGGCGCGGCGCCCGGCGCTGCGTTGCCCGGCGATGCCCCTGCCCCACCCGCGTTCCCGCCCGGCGGAGGCGTGCTCTGCGCACCGACCTGAATCTGCCCCGAGCCCATCGGCGGGGGCGGCGGGACGACGCCTTTGCGCACATAGAGCTCCATGAGCTTGTCGTCCGTCAACGACGCGACGCTCTGGATTTGGCAGTCGGTCTTGTGTGTTCCGTTTCGCGCGTTGCCCGGATCGTTCGTGAAGGAGCCGCCGCTCACGCCGATCGAGATGTCGTTGGCGCAGATCCGCAGGTCGCTGAGGTTGCGTGCGGGCGAGCGAGGGTCAATCGGCATCGTCGTCGGCGACGCCGGGATCACGGCGTCGGCCGCGCGCGAGGCCCCGCCGGTATTGGCCGCCTGCGTCGCCGACGTGAAATAGAGCTCGGGCGCGAACTCCATGTCGCAGAAGGTGCCATAGAGCTCGACTTGGTACGGGCAGCGGTCCGCGCCGACGTACACGATCAGAGTCGTGTGGTTGATGACCTCGAAATCGCGGATTTCACGCTCATAGAAACAGCTGATGCCGCCGCAGGCGCGCTTTGCGGCCTGCGTAGTGTCGGCAGTCTGCGTGCCCGCACAACCGGCCACCACGAGCGCGGCACCGATCGTCGTGAGCCTCATCGAAACCTCCTCCTGTTGGCACTCTAGGTCAGGTCAAGGAAGCTTGTCCACGCCGAGAGCCGAGGCTCCCTTGTGGGCCGCCATCGGCCTCGGCATGCTTCCAGAAGTCCCTGAAAACAACACAAAGGTTCATGGACATCCTGACGGCGGTATTGGAGGCGCTGCAGCTGCGCGCGACGCGCGCGCAACGCGTGCGCGTCGACGACGACCACCGCGAGCGCGTCGAACGCGGGCAGGCGGTGATGATCGTCGTGACCGACGGCCGATACACGGCGACGGCCGGCTCCGCCGAATACGACTTGTCGGCACGGGACTTTCTGCTCGTAATGGCCGCTCAAACGGTCGATCTGAGGCGCCGCTCCGGGACCGGGCAGCCGCTGGTGCGCTGCGACTACACGTTGTCCACCGATCTGCCCCACCCTCTCATGCGCCAGCTTCCGCCGATTTTGCACTTCGGCGCGCGGCTTCTCACGGATCAGGAAGAGTTCGGCCGTACGATCGAGCTGCTCGAGGCGGAGCTCGCGAACGTGCCGGTCGGCGTCGACTTCGTGGCCATCCGGCTCGCGGAGATCGCGTTCGTGGAGGCCCTTCGCAAGGGCGTGCTCGAGAAGGCCGACGAGCCCGCGTTTCTCGGCGCGCTCGCGGACGCGCACGTTCGTGCGAGCCTCGACGCGATCCATCGTGCTCCGAACGAAGCTTGGACGGTCGTCGATCTGGCGGCGATCGCGAAGCTCTCGCGTGCGGCTTTCGCCGAGCGCTTTCAACGCCTGGTCGGCGAGCCGCCGCTTCGCTATTTGCGCACTTGGAGACTCTTGAACGCGCGGCGCGAGCTCGCTCGCGGCAAGGCATCCGTTCGGATCGTCGCCGAGCACGCGGGTTATCGTTCGGCGAACGGGTTCAGTCGCGCGTTTCGGCGCTTCTTCCGTGAGTCGCCGAGCGCGGCGCGGCGGTCGAGCTAAGCCCCGCGCGCCACTCGATCGCGAACCCGAACCGCGATGTCTGGCTGATCGCAGAACAGGCCGTCGACCCCGACGTCGGCGAAGAACGCACGCAACAGCTCCTCGAAGTCTGCCGCATACGCCGGCAAGTCGTCGCGCCTGAACGTGTACGGGTGCAACTTCAGCCCGGCACGCTTCGCCCTTTCAGCGAGGCTGCTTCGTCGCAGCGGGAAACACTGCTCGGCGACGAGCTGTTTGTAGCTCGGGCCGAGCGCGTCGGCGTAACGGGCGACGCGAGCGAGCCCTTCGGGCGTGAGCAGAGGCGCGTATTCGGCCTCCTCGCCCACGAGCTGCACGAGCTGCAGCCGACAGCCGAGCTCCTCGCGCACCCGCCGTAGCTCGGCGGCGTCGAAGCACTGAACGAACGCCGGCGATTCGGCTCCGCCGTATCCGTGCGCGGCGAGCGCATCGAGCATCAGCCTCGCGAGGTCGATGCCGTGCTCGTGATGCCAGCGCGGATGCTTGATCTCGGGATAGATTCCGACGGTGCGGCGCATCGACTTGTTGAGGCCCGCGATCAACGCGAGCTCCTGCTCGAGGGTCGCTACTCGAAACAGCGCGGCGTCGGCCGGGAATCGTTCCGGAAACCGCGCCAACGGGCTGTCCGGTCTGCGCCTCTCGGACACCGTGAGCTGCTGCAGCTCGGCGAGGTCGAAGTCGATCGCGTAGTGGCGACCGTCGGCTCGCTGTCGGCCCGGGAACCGGATCGCGACGTCCGTGACGTCGTCGAGATGCAGGTCGTGCACGACGACCAGCCGCGAGTCGCGCGTCGCGACGACGTCTTGCTCGAGATAGTCGGCCCCGAGCCCGAACGCGAGCGCCTTCGCTTCGAGCGTGTGCTCGGGGAGATAGCCGCTTGCACCGCGGTGCGCGATGACGATCGGCGCGGCCGACATTTCAGAGCTTGAACTCGACGGTTTCCCAACGGTTCGTCGCTTCGCCGCGAGCTTGGCGCCGGATCGCGTCGACGATCTGACGCTCGTTCCAGTCCACGATCTCCGCGGCGCGCTTCGCGATCTCGGCGGGTACTTTTGCCGCGTTGCCGAAAAAACCGAGCCCGATCAGCGGCAAGTTGGCGGCCTGCGCGGCGTCCATTTGGTACGTGGTCCAGTATTCGTTCTCGACGTAGAGCGTGCTCAGGACGATCACCACCTCCGCCCTCTTGAGCTGCGTGCGGTACTCTTCCTTCAACGCTTCCTTGCCGCCGCCTTGCGGCGGGTGATCGGGGACGCTGCAGTTTTGGTAGAAGAAGTTCGCCGTGCTTTCCATGTACTCGTAGACGCGGTGATAGTCCGGATGACTCGCGAAGCAGTGTGTAACGAACACGCGAATCGGGTTCTTGGCGGACATAGCGCACACCTGGGCGTGAACTGACGTCGGACCCTACTACCCCGGTTACCGATTTGCAACGAACGGGATCTTGCAATGCGAGTGCGCGGGAACCATTACTCGTGTGACTAAATTTCCGTCTAACGGCGGACTCGCTCCGGTACACTAATCGTCGCAATGCGCTTGCTTCTCTACAACATTCGTTACGGCCTGGGGCTCGGTACCGCGGTGCATTGGCCGTTGCCCGGCGCGGGCTACCTGCTCGGCAACCGGGCGAACCTGCAACGCATCACCGACTTCATCAAGGCGCAGGATCCGGACATCGTCGGGCTCGTCGAGGTCGACACGGGCTCGATCCGCACGCGTCGCGTCAACCAAGCGGAGGTGATCGGTCGAGCGCTCGGTCAATACTCCGTGTATCAGTGCAAGTACGGAGTCACGTCGGTCAATCAATATCTGCCGATACTCCGTAAGCAAGGCAACGCGTTTCTCGCGGCGCCGCGTGTCCACGGCGAGCGATTCCACTACTTCGAGAAGGGGATCAAGCGGCTGATCATCGAGCTCGAGCTCGAGAACTGCGCCGTGTTCCTCGTTCACCTGTCGTTGAAGTATCGACACCGTCAGCGGCAACTCCACTATCTCCACGACCTCGTCGTCGCCGCGAGCAAGCCCGTGATCATCGCGGGCGACTTCAACACGTTCTGGGGCGAGCACGAGATCTATCTCTTCATGAAGGCAGCAAGGCTCAGAAGCGCTAACGCGAGCGGCCTGCCCTCTTATCCGAGCCGCTCCCCGCGCAAGGAGCTCGACTTCGTGCTCTATGGCGACGGCATCAACGTGACGAACTTCGCGATACCGGCGGTCAGCTTCTCCGATCATCTGCCGTTGATTTGCGACTTCGAGATCGAGCGCAAGGCGGAGGCCGCAATCCGCTACGGCTCATGACGCCTTCGCAACATTGGCGTCGCCGCGTCGACGGCGGCATCTGCTGGTTGACCTTCGACAAAGCCGACAGCAGCGTCAATACCCTCTCTCAGGAAACGTTGGACGAGCTCCAGCAAGAGCTCGCGCGGCCTCTTGAGGCGAGCGTTCGCGGGCTCGTGATCGAATCAGGGAAGAGCACGGGCTTCATCGCGGGCGCGGACGTAAAAGAGTTCGCACGCCTCGAGAACGCGGCCCAAGGCGCGGCGCTCGCGGCGCGCGGCCAGACGCTGCTCGCCCGGATCGCGGAGCTCGGCGTCCCGTCGGTCGCGGCGATCGACGGCTTCGCGCTCGGCGGCGGTTTGGAGCTCGCGCTCGCGTGCGACTATCGCGTCGCGGCCGAAGGCTATGAGCGCACGCTCGGGTTTCCGGAGGTGCAGCTCGGGATCCACCCGGGATTCGGCGGCACGGTGCGCGCGGTTCGCCTGCTAGGCGCCCCTCTCGCGCTCGATCTAATGCTGACCGGCCGTTCTCTGTCGCCGAAGGAGGCGCTCGGCGTGGGGCTCGTTGACGCGGTGGTGCCGCGCGCGCAGCTCGCGGCCGCCGCCGCGAACCTGATCGCGCGCCGCCCGTCGCCGCGACGCGCGCCGTTGCATCTTCGTTTGCTTAGCACCGCGCCTCTTCGTCCGATCCTCTCGCGCTCGGTGACGAAGCGCCTTCGTAAGCGTGCGCGGCGCGAGCACTATCCCGCGCCGTACGCGATCGTCGCGCTCTGGCTGCGCTACGGCGGTCATGGAGCGGCGGCGTTCCGGGCGGAGGCCGACTCGATCGGCGCGCTGCTCGTTACGCCGACGTCCCGCAATCTCGTGCGCGTATTCGAGCTGCGCGAGCGTCTGCGCAACCTCGCGCCGAAGCAAGCGGGCTTTCGCCGAGTGCACGTCGTCGGCGCGGGCACGATGGGCGGCGACATCGCCGCGTGGTGCGCGTTGCGCGGCCTCGCGGTCACGTTGCAGGACCGCGCTCAGCAGTACGTCGACCCCGCGCTGGCGCGAGCGCGAGAGCTGTTTCGCAAGCGGCTCAAGGCGCCTGGCGACGCCGACGCCGCCGCTGCGCGTTTGACCGTGGATCTCGCGGCCGAGCAGGTCGGTTCCGCCGACATCGTGATTGAAGCGATCGTCGAGAACGCGGATGCGAAGCGCGCGCTGTTCCGCGACCTCGATGCGAAGCTGCCGCCGGCGGCGCTCGTCGCGACGAACACGTCGAGCATCAGGCTCGAGGAGCTGTCGCAAGCCTTCGTGCGACCCGAGCGTTTCGTCGGGCTGCACTTCTTCAACCCGGTCGCCAGCCTGCCGCTCGTCGAGGTGATCCGCGCGGTGACGACGGGCGAGGCCACGCTCGAGAAGGCGATGTCTTTCGTGTCGCAGATCGGCAAGCTGCCGCTGCCCTGCCGCAGCGCGCCGGGTTTCGTCGTCAACCGAATTCTGACCCCCTACATGCTCGAGGCGCTGCGCGCGCATCAAGACGGACACTCGTTCGAAACGATCGATGCGGCGGCGACGGCGTTCGGGATGCCCACGGGGCCGATCGAGCTCGCCGACCGCGTGGGACTCGACGTCGCGTTGCACGTCGCGAAGATCTTGAGCGGCGTGCTGCGAGCGGATCCACCGCAGGTTCTGGCCGACAAAGTCGCCGCGGGCGAGCTCGGCGCGAAATCCGGCCGCGGCTTCTATGCCTATGCCGACGGCCGTGCCGTGAAGAAGAAGGAGTTCGCGTCTCCCGACGACGAGCTCATCGATCGGCTCCTGTTGCCGCTCGTGAACGAATCGGTCGCGTGCCTCGACGAAGGCGTCGTCGGCGACGCCGATCTGCTCGACGCGGGCGCGGTGTTCGGCGCGGGCTTCGCGCCGTTCAGGGGCGGACCGATGAGCTACGCTCGCCAGCGCGGCTACGCAGACGTCTTCGACAAGCTTGTAGCGCTAGCAAACAAATATGGGACGCGCTTCACGCCGCACGACGGCTGGAATCGGCTACGAGAGGGGTCGTGACCTCGTTGGCACCTCGTCCGGAGCGCACATGTTAGACTTCCGCGCTGACGGCGACCTCGGTCCAGGAATCCCCGCTCGGCGATGACCAAGCAAATCGAACTTGCCCAGCTCAAGGCCTTGTCGCCGATCGACAGCTTGAAGAAGGACAACCTGCACGCCCTCGTCAAGAAGACCAAGATCCGCGAGGCACAACCCGGCGAGGTTCTGTTCCGCGAGGGCGACTCCGAGAAGCGCACCGTCTACGTCTTGAGCGGCACGGTCGAGCTGCGTGAAGGAAACGCGACGACAGCGAAGATCGCCGGCGGCGCCGACGAGGCGCGCAATCCGCTCTCGCCGAAGCTGCCGCGGCGCCAAACGGCCATCGCGACGTCGGCCGTCGAATACATCGCCATCGACAGCGATCTGCTCGACGTGATGCTCACGTGGGACCAGACCGGCTCATACGAGGTTGCGGAGCTGCGCGGCGAGTCGGGCAACAACGACGACTGGATGACGACCCTGCTGCAGACCAAGGCGTTTCACAAGATACCGCCCGCCAACATCCAGGCGATCTTCATGCGCCTGCAGCAGGTGAACTACAAGGCCGGCGACGTCGTGATCAAGCAGGGCGAGGAAGGCGACTTCTTCTACGTGATTACGCGCGGCAAGTGCATCGTCACGCGCGAAACGCCGTTGAACAAGGAAGGGATTCGGCTGGCCGAGCTCCAGGTCGGCGATACGTTCGGCGAGGAAGCGCTGATTTCCGAGGCCAAGCGCAACGCGACCGTGACGATGGAGACCGACGGCTCGCTGATGCGGCTCGGCAAGGACGACTTCAAGACGCTGCTCAACGAGCCGATGTTGGACTGGGTCGACCGCGCGGGCGCCGACAAGATCATCGCAGCCGGCGGCCAGTGGCTCGACGTCCGGCTACCGTCGGAGTTCGAGGCCTATCACAACGAAGGCGCGATCAACGTGCCGCTCTATTTCATTCGGCTGAAGCTCAAGACGCTCGATCCGTCGATCAAGTACATCGTTTGCTGCGATACGGGCCGGCGCAGCTCCGCGGGCGCGTTCATATTGAACGAGCGCGGCTTTCAGACGTACGTGCTGAAGGACGGGCTGAACCGCAACGGACCCTGATTCGCCGCGCCTCGTCGCCCGGGCGGTCGTCAGAGCGTGTGGGTAGGCTTGTCGCCGCCGAGGGCCCCCGCGAGATAGTTCTCGATCCGCTTCTGGGTGTTGCCCTGGTCCTGCTCGCTGAATTGCACGCCGATTCCAGCCGTGCGCTTGCCTTGGGCTCCCTTCGGCGTGATCCAAATGACTCGACCGGCTACCGGGATCTTCTCCTCCTCTCCCATCACGTTGAGGAGCATGAAGACCTCGTCGCCGAGCTTGTAGCTGGAGTTCGTCGGAATGAACAAGCCGCCGTTCTTGATGAACGGCATATAGGCCAAGTAGAGCGCGCTCTTGTCCTTGATCGTCAGGGTCAAAAGGCCGGGCTTACTCACGTCGATCCTCGCTGCGCTTGAAAGCCGAGCAGCAGTGCTTGCAGCCCCAGCTCGAGGTTGATGCCGGAGCCGACGAGGCTCAGCAGGCGATCCGCCTTCTCGTGCTGCTCGAACAGCCGCCTCAGTGTCAAGTCGCTCCAGACATTATGCAAGGCGACCGCCGCGCGATCTGTGACCGAGGTCGAGCCGGGCGCGAGTCGGGCGCGAATCTGCCGATGGAGCTCGCGCGTAAGCCAAGTCAGCGCGAGCTCCGGATCGCCCCTCACCCACAACTCGACGACCGCCTGAACCGGCGCCTTATCCTGAGAAATCAAGATAAGTTGGTCATATAATTTGTTGGTTTCTCTGCCTTTATCGTTCGAGATTAGGGCGGTCTGGAGCGGCGAGCCGCCCGTCAGCGTCCAGGCCGCCGCGAGATCCTCGGACCGCGCGCCGAGCCAGGCTGCCAGCTCGACCGGCGTCGGCCGCGGCACGTCGAGCCGCTGGCAGCGGCTGCGAATCGTCGCAGGCAAGCGGTTCGGCTGATCGGCCAGGAGCAGCAGGTAGGTGTCGGCCGAGGGCTCCTCGAGGGTCTTGAGCAGCGCGTTCGCGGCCGCGGTCGTCATCCCGTCCGCCGGCTCGAAGATCACGACCTTCGCCCCGCCGCCGTGGGCTTTGAGGCTCAGCTTCGCTCCGAGGTCGCGAATCTGCTCGACCGCGATCGCGGTCTTGTCTTCCTCTGGAAACAGCCAGTGCAAGTCCGGGTGATGGTCGGCCGGCGCGTGCCGCTCAGCGTAGGCAGCGACGGCGTCCTCGGCGCTCAGGTCGGGCGGAGGTTGCTTGGCGCCTCGCTCGAGCAGGCGGCGCGCGAAGACGAGCGCGAGATTGAGCTTGCCGGACCCCGCCGGCCCGCCGATCAGCCACGCGTGGCCGAGGCGCTGCGCCGCATGTGCGGTCTCGAGGCGGCCCAGCGCGGGCTTCAGCCACGGGCACAATCGGCTTTGCAGCACCTGGAGCGCGGGTTCCGTCATTTTCCGAACGTCTCGAGCAACCTATCGAGCTCTCGGGTGACGGCAGCCTGGACTTGCTCGAGCGCGCCCGCGGCGTCGATGACCTTGACCCTTTTCGGATCGCGCCGGGCCCGCTCGAGATAGGCGCGGCGCACTCGCTCGAAGAACGGCGCTTGCTCGCGCTCGAAATGATCGGGCGCGCGCGCGGCGATCCGATGGCGGCCGACTTCGAGCGGGGCGTCGAGCAGCAGGGTGAGGTCCGGCTCGAGCCCGCGCTGCACTCCCGTCTCGAGGGCTTCGAGCAGCCGGGGGTCCGCCCCTCGCCCGCCGCCTTGGTACGCGAACGTCGCGTCCGTGAACCGGTCGCACACGACCCATTTCCCCGCCGCGAGCGCGGGCCGAATCACGGTGTCGAGATGCCGCGCTCGCGCCGCGAACATCAGCAGCGCTTCGACTTCCGCGGACAGAGCGCCGTGCTCTCCGTCGAGAATCCAAGCGCGGATCGTCTCGCCCAACGGAGTGCCTCCCGGCTCGCGCGTCGCGACTACTGCGACGCCGCGCGCTTCGAGATGAGCGACGACGAGCGCGAGGTTCGTCGACTTGCCGACCCCCTCCCCGCCTTCGAGCGTGACGAATGCGCCGCGCACGGCCTCAGGGATCCTGAGCGTGCAGGCGCTTGAGGTAGTCGCGCACCGCGCGGTCGTGCTCCTCGAGCGTCGCGGAGAATGTGTGGCTGCCGTCGCCGCGCCCGCTCGCGACGAAGTAGAGCGCATCCGTGACTTGCGGCTGGACGGCCGCCTCGAGCGATGCGCTGCCGGGCAGCGCGATCGGCGTCGGCGGAAGACCGGCGCGCGTATACGTGTTGTACGGCGTATCGCGCTCGAGATCCTGGCGCCGCAGGTTGCCGTCGAAGGTCTCGCCGATGCCGTAAATCACCGTTGGGTCCGTTTGCAGACGCATGCCGCGCTTGAGCCGTTGCTGGAAGACTCCGGAGATCAGCTTACGCTCGCTGGGCAACGCGGTTTCCTTCTCGATGATCGACGCGAGGATCAACGCCTCGTAGGGATCGTGCAGCAGCGAGCTCGGATCGCGACTGTCCCAGGCCTTCGCGAGA
>Ga0335076_10008014_pt1 | contig 10652 bp, 8 predicted proteins | sample Lox_Sample_25_FD_206717 | JGI IMG/M metagenome (GOLD analysis project Ga0335076, IMG submission 206717) | Soil microbial communities from Loxahatchee National Wildlife Refuge, Florida, United States - Lox_Sample_2.5 | ecosystem: Environmental > Terrestrial > Soil > Wetlands | place: USA: Florida...
GACGATCTCCTGCGGGGGAGATGCGAGCGCGTCCGGGTCGCTTTCGTCCTTGTAGCCGGCGAAGACCGAATTCTGCCCGCCGTCGGCATAGACGAGGCGAATCGGCTTGACGCCGGAGGCGACCAGTTCGGCGACCTTGCCGTCGTCCTTTTGCTCCTTCCCCGCGACAAGCGCTTCGACGTCGTCGTCGCGCTTGAGCTCAGGACACGGCCCGGTCGCAGAAACCTCGCCTGTCGCGGTTGCGTCGAACTGATAATGCTTGCCGCAGACCAGGACCGACGGTTCGGCCTTGGTGACCTCGAAATGGTCGGAGCCGTTCTTGAGCTCTTTCCAGAAGGCGATGTTGGGATCGAGCCGGAACTTGGCCAGATTCTCGGCCGTCATGTGGAACGGAAAGGACTCGAGTTGAATTTCGCGCTGGCCGCCGGCGAACGATTCGCGGGCGATGGCGTAGATGTCGGCGACCTGCTCGTCGGTCATCGAGAAGCAGCCTGCCGACGAGCAGACCCCGTGCACCATGACATTGCCGCCGGTGCGGTTGTAGGCGCGGTCGAAAGCGTTGGGATAGCCGACATTGAACGACAAATAATAATGAGAGGTGGGGTTCATCTGTCCGGGCGCGATCGTATAGAAGCCCTCCGGCACCTGCATGTCGCCTTCGCGTTTCTTCGGCCCGAGTTGTCCCGACCAGCGGCACATTGGATAGGTCTTGAGGAGCGCGTATTGGCCGTCCGACTTCATCTTCCAGATTTCGAGCTCTGCTTCCTTCTTGTAGGTGCGGATGAGCGTCGGCTGGGACGGCGTGGTGTCGAGCTTGTCCATTTCCGCCAGCGTCGCCGCGGAAATCGGCTGCTGGGACCGTCCCGGCCCCTGATCGAGATAGGAATCGTCGCAGCCCGCAATTAAGGCGCACGCCGCGACGGTCAAACCAGCGGCGGCCCCGCGCCGGATGATTGAATTCATCGATCTCCCCGAATTCGACGCAAGTCTAGCCGCGCGGGCGGCAAAAGTCCACGCAGGCGGAACTGAAGCGCCCGCACTCTTACCGACCCATTAACGGGATTCCCTCGCCGGCCGAAATTATGTCTGAGAATCAAAGCAATGGGGTTGCGGCGAGTAGGCTGGCGCGCGATCGGTTCCTCAGGTCACCAGTGGGCTGAGATGGGCGCCGAATCGAAGATTTCAGCGAGCCGGGCCCGGGTGGCCGCGGTCGCTCCGTCCGGCAGCGCCGTACGCGGGAAAAAGCGCGCCTCCTCAATCTCCCAATCGGGCGCCCGTTCGCCGAGAACCCGGAACGTCCGGACGAGATAGACCGCGACGTGGTCGCGCCGCGACGACTGGGTGTTGAGGAAGAGCCCATGCAGCAGCGCCGGCCCTTCGATCGCCACCATCGCCTCCTCCTCGAGTTCGCGCGCCATCGCCTCGGCGCAAGTCTCGCCGGCCTCGACCCCGCCGCCGGGAAAATGCCAGCCGGAGACATAGCCGTGCCTGACCAGCAGAACGCGTTGGTCGGCGTCGGCCACGATCACCCTGACCCCGAGCGTCACCGGCCGCGTGAGGAGAAAGCTCCAGTGCAGCAAGCGCAGCTTCAGTCTTTCTCGAAACGGCGCCGCCATGGCTCGCGGATGCTCCGGCCCCTGCGCCGACGCGCGGGTTGAGTTTCCGTTCAAGCAATCTTATTGCCGCCCGGTCAATGGCGGCGCGAGGCGTGGTCTAGAATGAGCTTCACGATCGCCCATATCACCGACCCGCACCTGAGCCCAGCGCCGATGCCGGGCATCGTCGATCTGCGGCTCAAGCGGGTCATGGGGTTCATCAACTGGAAGCGGGGACGCCAGAAGCTCAACGACATGGGCATGCTCGCGCGCTTGGTCGCGGATTTGCGCGCCCAGAAGCCGGATCATGTCGCGGTCACCGGTGACTTGGTCAATATCGGGATGCCGGCCGAATTCGAGCGCGCCGCCTTGTGGCTCAAGACGTTCGGAGATCCTTCGGACGTGAGCTTCGTGCCCGGCAATCACGACGCCTACGTGCGCGCGTCGATGCCGTTGCTCAAGACCGCGTTTGCGCCCTGGACCGCCGGCGATGTGCCGTACGGCGAGGCGATCTACCCCTATCTTCGCGTTCGTGGCGAGATCGCGATCATCGGCCTGTCCTCGGCCGTGCCGACCGGCCCGCTGATGGCGACCGGCAAACTGGGCAAGCGCCAGCTCGAAGCGTTCGCCGAATTGCTCGCCGAAACCGGCGCGAAGGGCCTGGCGCGGGTGGTGCTCATTCACCATCCGCCGATCGTCCGGGCGACCCCGCCGCTGCGCGGCCTTCTCGATGCGGCGGCGTTCGGACGGATTGTGCGCGACCGGGGCGCAGAAGCGATCCTGCACGGCCACACCCATGAGCAGGCCGTCCGCTCGCTTCCCTCCCGCGCCGCCCGCACGGTTCAGGGAACGATTCCGGTCATCGGCGCGCCCTCCGCCGCCGCGGCCGTCCGCGATCCGCGGCAGCGCGCCGCCTATCACCTGGTCAGGCTCGATCACGACGGCGAGCGCTGGAGGGTCAGCGCCCGCGCCCGCGGGCTCGCGCCGCAAAGCGCGGCGATCGGCGAGCGCGAGGCTTTGCCGGTGTAGGGAGCGAACGCCGACTCAGCTTGGTTGCCGGGATTGCCTGTGCCGCCGCCACCAGAGCGCCGCCAGCGCGAGCGCCACGGCTCCGGCGATTCCTGCGTCCAGCTCGAAATGGCCGCCCGGCTGGTCGAGCCAGCTGAGCCAGGGCGAGGGGCCGGATTCGCCGGGGCGGGGCAAGGCGAAGGCGACCAGCGAGTCGCCGGCCGGGGCGCCGGCTTCGCCATGACCGCCAGCGGCGATCAGGACATATTGGCGGCCCTGCCAGAGATAGCTTGTCGGGGTGGCGATGCCGGCGGCGGGCAGGCGGCCGGTCCAGAGCTCAGCGCCGGTCTTGGCGTCGAACGCGCGCAAATAGTCATCGAGCGCGGCGCCGATGAAGATGAGGCCGCTCGCGGTGGCGAGCGGGCCGCCGATGGTCGGTAGGCCGACGCGGCGGGCGAGGCCCAGCGGGTTCTTTTCCTCGGTCGTGCCGAGCGGGACTTGCCAGAGGATCTTGCGCTTCCCAAGGTCCAGCGCCGTCAGGACGCCCCAGGGCGGCGGGTTGCAGGGCAATCCCAGCGGCGAGAGCAGCACCTCGCGCTTCATGCCATAGGGCGCGCCCCGCTGCGGTGAGACCTCCTTGTCCGGGAACCGCTGCTTCATCTCAGCGTAATCCGCGGCGGGGAAGAGCGTGACCCGGTGCACGAGGTTCGAGCTGTTGGCATAGACCACACCCCTGCCGCCGTCGACAGCGAGGCCGCCCCAGTTCACGCCGCCGCCAGTGAAGGGCATGATAAGCGTGCCCTGGAGGCTCGGCGGGGTGAAGCGCCCCTCGTTGCGCGCCGAGGCTATCGCCTGGGTGCATGCGCCGCGATCCCACGGGGTCAGCCCGTAGGCCTCATCCGGCGTAATGTGGTCGGGGCCGAGCGGCGGCAGATCGGCCGGGAAAGGCTGGGTCGGCGACAGCGCTTCACCCGCGACGCCGCCCTGTGGCACCGGCCGCTCCTCAACCGGCAGGACTGGCTTGCCGGTATCGCGGTCGAGCACGAAGATCAGCCCCTGTTTGGTGCCCTGGATGACGACGTCGCGCTCTTTGCCGTCGAGGGTGATCGTCACGAGGCTCGGCTGGGCTGGGATGTCGTAGTCCCAGAGATCGTGGTGGACGAGCTGGAAGCTCCACGCCAGCGCGCCGGTCTCGGCCTTAAGCGCCACCACCGAATCGGCGCGGCGATTGTCGCCGGGGCGCAAGCCGCCGTAGAAGTCCGGGCTTGGGCTGGTGGTCGGCAGGAATATCAAGCCGCGCGTCTCGTCGATCGCGATCGGCGCCCAGACATTGGCGGCGCCGGTCGTGCGCCAGCCGTCGCCCCAGCTTGCCGCATCCGGGTCGTCGGCGCGCTCCGGAACTGGGTCCCAGGCCCAGCGCAGCGCGCCGGTCCGGACATCGAAGGCGCGCACCGTGCCGCGCGGCGCGTCGACCCGCGCGTTGTCGGCGATCGCGGAGCCCAGGATGACGAGGTCGCCGATCACGGCCGGCGGCGAAGTGAACTGGAACTCGCCTGGCCAGATGAGCGGCTTGCCGGGATCGATGCGGACCTCGCCATCCTGGCCGAAATCCGGGCACGGCTTGCCGTCCTTGAGATCGAGGGCGACCAGCCGGCGATCGGCGGTCGCGGTCAGGATGCGCTCGCCGCACGGCCCGGCCGCGCCGGCTGGACCATGCCAGACCGCGACGCCGCGGCAGTTGAACATATTGCCCGGCCGGTAATCGGTCTTGATTTCAGGATCGTAGCGCCACAGCTCTTGCCCTGTGCCGGGGTCGAGCGCCACCACGGCGTTGAAGGCGGTGCAGGCGACCAGCTTGTCGCCGACCAGAATCGGCGTCACCTCGAATTTCGAACGCTTGAGCACGTCGGGGGCTCGGCTCTGGAGATCGCCGGTGTGGTAGGCCCAGGCGGGGATCAGTCGGCCGACATTCTCCGGCGTAATCTGGTCGAGCGGTGCGAAGCGGCTCCCGCCCTGATCGTAACCGTAATATTCGGCGGCGTCGGCTCGGGCGGCCAGGGCGAGGAGCATCAGCAGCAGGCTGGCGAGCCGGCATAGAGCGCAGTCGCCGATATCCGATGTCGCCGTCATCGCCGTCGCCTGCGCTGCTGTGTGCTTGACGCCACACCCATAGTATGCGGCGACGACCGGGTCGAGCGGATTGCCGCGCAACGCCGCAACTGCGCACGCTCTCAATCCTGATCCGCTCCCGTGAGCCGGCCGGCGACGACGACCAACGTCACTGCTGTTTTCCTCGGCGTGCGAAGAAAAAACGGACGTTTCTTCGGCCGAAATTCCATGTACGCCGCGGCTTCGCCGTGTATATAGCCGGGCACACCTTAGGTCAGGGGGAGAGGCGGGGCGGATGTTCTCAGGCGGACGGTTTACTCAATTCATTGCGGCCATTGGCCTTTCGTTGATTCTGAGCGGGGGGCTGGCGTCATCGCCGCCGGCCGAGGACGCCGCTGCGCCAGCCGCAAACGCCGCGCCCAAGGCGGCCGCCAAGGAGGCCGAGCCGGTCACAACCAAGGACCCCCAGGTCGCGCTCGACGATCTCGAGCTCCTGCTCGAGCCGATGACCGCGGACGAAATCGCGACCGAGGTCAAAGGGTGGTTTGCGTTGCTGCAAGCCAAGGAGCGCGAGATTTCGGTCGCCGAACTCGGCGTCCGGCGCAAAAACCGCGAAATCGCACAATTGGAGAAGCAGAAGGCCGCCGCCGCGGATCTGGCCAAGGCCACCGAAGAGGTCAAGGCGGCCGCGACCGACAAGGACAAGCAGGCGGCGGCCCAGCATCTCGCCGACGCGCAGAAAAATCTCGCCGAGACGGTCGCGACCGCGAGCAAGGAATCCGCCAAGGAGGAGAAGAAAGCCGAGGCGACCACCGCCGCGATGGCCAAACAGGCTGACGCGGCGCCGCCGCCGGCGACGGTGGCGGATTCGGGCTCTGACGGCGGCGCCAAGGTCGTTCCCGCGGCGGGCGACAAGGAGGTGATGCAGAAGGCCGCGGAAACGGCGGCGAAGACGTCGGACGCCTCCGGCGGGGCCGCGAAGGTCGAAAAGGTGGTCGCGGCGAGCGAGAAAGAGGCTGACGCGACTGAGCAGGTCAAGTCGCTCGCCCAGGCGGCGCCGGCGGCGGTCGGCGACGCGTCGAAAAAGGCCGAGAAACTGGCGGAAAAGACCGACGAGGCGGCAGACGCCAAGACCGACGTCAAGGTCCAGCTCGTCGACTACAGCACTCAATTGATGAGCCAGCGCACCGCGCTGGTCGACCGGCTGAAGCTCGTGCTCGACAAATGGGAGGCCAAGGGCGGCGACCCCAAGCCCTACCGGCTTTACATCGCCTCGATCGGCGGCATCAAGATCGACGTCTCCGATCGGGCTGCGACCATGGCGAGGATTTCCGCCTGGCTCACCGCCGACGAAGGCGGGCTGCGCCTCGCGCGCGATCTCGCGACCTTCCTCGGCTATGTCATCGGTTCGATCATCATCGCCTGGATCGTCCGCATGATCCTGCGGCGGATGATGACCGGCTCGCGCGTGACCTCGCATCTCCTGCGCGACTTCATCATCACCAGCTCGGGCCGCATCATCGTCGCGATCGGCGTGCTGCTCGGATTGTCGGCGCTCGAGGTAAACCTCGCGCCCTTGCTCGCCGTCATCGGCGCGGCCGGTTTCGTTGTCGCCTTCGCTCTGCAGGGTACGCTCAGCAATTTCGCCAGCGGCCTGCTCATCATGGTCAACAAGCCCTTCGATGTCGGCGACGAGGTCGAGGTGGGCGGCGGCATCAAGGGCAGGGTCGCGCGGGTCAGCATCTTCAGCACCTATATCGAGACCGACGAAGGGCCGCTGAAGATCGTGCCCAACGACAACATCTGGAAGAGCGTGATCGTCAACCAGACGACCGGGGTGGTGAAGGCCCCGCCGGCGGCGGACGCCAAACCCGCGGCGGGGTGAGGCGGCTCGAGCCGGTCGGCGCGTCAGGGGAGCGAATGGACGATCACCGGTCCGGCGGTCGCGGTCGGATGCCCGACGACCAGGGGCCCGAGGTTCTCCTCGATGAAGGCGAGCGCGCGCCGGTTCGATTCCTGCGCTTCGGCGACGGTGTTGAAGACGCTGATCGCGGTCACCGTATCGTCGGGCGCGTAGACGACGTAATAGCCCATGAAGCCCGAGACCTCGCTGATGATCGAGATCGCCTCCTTGATCTTTCCGGCGAGCGCGTCGGCCGAGCCCGGCTTGGCCTTGAACTGGCGAATGGCGGCGTACATGGCGTCCTCCCCTTGAGCAGGCTCCCGCCGTAGACGCGATCACGGATCGCGTCAGCCGCGGGTCCAAAGGGCGTCCGGAAGGGCGCCCGTCTCTCGACGGGCTATCGACCCGGCTACAGTCCTGCTCACGCGCTCGATGTCAACGCGCCCGGCAGGGCGGCGCGGAGCCGTGAGGGAGCGGCCGGAAGCAACTTCTTCACCGCGCTCGACGCTGCGATCTGGCCGCGGTTGGCGAACGCCTCGTGATTGCGCTCGATCTCGTCGAGGTCATAGAGGTAGTTGACCATAAGCCCGTAAGATTCGGCGAGCCCCTTGGGCGACAGGTCGCCCTGCCAGTCGATTCTTTCGAGGCTCGCGCCATTGCCGAGATGGAACCGCGCGACCGGGTCGATCACCCGTCCGTCGGGCCGGCGCGCTTTCAGGAAGTAATGGGCGGCGAGCGGCTCGAGCGCGGCGCGCAGCCGCGCAGCCGAGTTCGGCTCCGCCAGCCAATTGTCGTCCGCGGCCAGCGAAAGGGCGGCGCTCCGGAGCGGGGCGACTGCAGGATCCTCTGTCGTCTCGACCCAGGCGCGAAATCCGGGCACCGGCGAAAGTGTGATGAAAGTCTCGATCGCCGGCAGCTCGCGGCGGATCTCCTCGACCACCTGCTTGATCAGGAAGTTGCCGAAATTGACCCCGGCCAGACCCTGCTGACAATTGGAGATCGAATAGAAGGTCGCCGCTCGCGCCTTTCCCGGCGCGAGATGGGCGCGCTTGTCGGCGAGCAGCGGCGCAATCGCCGCCGGCGGCGCCGCGGTCAGCGCGACCTCGACGAAGATCAGCGGCTCATCGATCAGCCGCGGGTGGAAAAAGGCGTAGCAGCGCCGGTCGGCCGGATCGATCCGGCGCCTCAGTTCGTCCCAGTCGCCGATCTCGTGCACCGCCTCGTAGCGGATGATTTTCTCAAGCAGCGCCGCCGGCGAGGACCAGTCGATCCGGCGCAGCACGAGAAAGCCGCGATTGAACCACGAACCGAAGAGATGGAGAAAATCGCGGTCGACGATGGCGAGCGACGGGTTCTGGTTCATGAGCTGGAGCAGGTCGGCGCGCATCTCGACCAGCGCGGCGGTGCCGCCGGGCGCGCGATTGAGCCGGCGGAAGAGTTCATGCCGGCGCGGCTCGGAGGCGTAGTGGATTTCGCTCGCCGCCGCCTCGTCAGCGTCGGCGCCGAAATTGGCGATCGCCGTCATTACCCGCTCGCGATCGGGCCCGAATTCCTCGGCGAGCGCGCCGAAGAACGCGGCGTGATCGGACGGATCGAGGGCGCGGTAGCGCCGCAGGATCTCAGCGGCGAGGGCGACCCCCGACGCCTCGCCCCTCCCGGCGACCAAGGCCTGGCAGGCCTCGACCAGCGATTCGGTGCGGTTGTCGCCGTCCTTAGGCCACGGCTTGATCTTGAGCATCGATCGGCCGCGGTCGGCGATCGAGGCCAGAAGATCGTAGAAAAAGGCGTTGGACATGACTTCCCTGAACCCTGGCGCGGTCGCGGCGCGCGGTCAGACGATTAAGCGATTGTCATGCGGAGCCGGAAGGGAATCAAGCCCGCGCCATTCAATACGGCGAGGCGGCGGTCCATTGCTCCCAGAGGTCGCGCAGACGCATCGTCCAGGCGAGATAGCCGCCGAAGCCGATCAGGAGCGCGAGGGTGATCGACCCAAGCATCATCAGGAACAGACTCAAGGCGTCGCCGAGTCGCCGGACAAACCCACGCCGGGGCGGCGGTCCCCAGTCGCCCGCCACCGGCTCGATCGCGCCGCCGGCATGTGGCGTTGCATCGCGGGGAGCCCGTGACGCGAGCGGCCAGGCGCGCGGAGCCTTTGGGTCGGCCTCCGGCGCCTCGTTGTCAGTCTGCAGCGCCGCGCGCTCGCCCGAGGTCGAGGCCAGCGCGCGCTCGCGCTCGATCAGCCGGCGGGCGACATAGTCGGCGACCGCCGCGGCGATCGCCTCGACCGATTGGCTCTCCGCGATCAGAATCCGGCCGTTGCGCGTGTCCTGAAGGAAGCGGTAGGTCCGCCGGTCGTGCGCCATGTCGACGAAGGCGATCATGTCGACGAAGAGGCGCGGATGGTCGCCATGCGCGAGCGCCAGATCGAAGATGTCGACATCCCGCGGCGTCTGGGCGACCACGGGCTTCAGCGCGCCTTCCAGCAGCGCCAGGCGGCCCATTTCGATCTCGCGCAAATCCGCGATCGCCTCGGCGCGTTCAGCGTTCTCAATCCGGGCCTGCCTGATCGCGGCCGCGAGGTCCGGCGGAGAGGCCGATTGGATCTCCGGCTTTTCGTTCATCGCCTTGGATCTTGTCCGCGCTTATGCCGGCAAGGGTAGCGTGAATCCGTTCGAGAGCAAGTCCTTCGACAAGCGGAGCTTTTGGGGGGGGTCGAGGCGCTTTTCCGCGGAATTCGGACGACCGGACCGATTCGGCAGCGTTAACTCGCCGGCTAGTTGTGGCCAACGGGACCGTCTTGTGTTCCAGCCCTTATCCTCGCGGTTATGAGCGTGCACGCATACCCACGTCGCACACTCAAGCGCAGGGCAGCCCGGAAACATTAGGCTTGCGCGCGATTCAAGCGCACATCAAACCTTCCGCAGCCTGCGCTCGCCCGTCGCTATGGGCGGGCGCACGACTGCGGTCGGTCGAGCCGACGGACGGAGCCGTCGGTTTTAGTCCACGGCCTCTGGCGTCTTCGCTATGTCCTTCAGCGCGTCACGCTCGAGCAGCGCCGGCACATAGGCGTGAATGCCTGGCTGCAGATCCTGCAACGAGACAAAGCGCCCATCCGCCAACCGCAGACCGTCGCGATAGAGGCCAGCTTCGCGCTGAGCAAAGACCGTCTCCGCCTCCGCCCCGACGCGCAACGCCGTCTGCAATGCGGGCGGAATGTCCGTCAGCATCACCTTGGTGTCGCACTGCATGCAAACCGCGGTGCGGGGATCGCCGGCCGAGGCGAAACCGATCGAACCGCTTGGGAAACGCGTCGTCGTGTACAGCTCGCCCTCGCGGGCGGGACGCGATCCATACATCTCCAACGAGTAGTCGCACATGACAGGCTCCTGCGTTTTTTTTGAGCCCCCCAGGTCGTTCCCGGAATCAACGTTGGTTTTCTTCTTTGGTTCCGACGTTAGTGTGGCATTGGGGCATTATTGAGGGCAAGGAAATTTCGCGCGTTCGAGAGTTGCGCCGCACACTTTTTTTGCGTTAGCCTGCGTGAGTCGGGCTTCGAGCGCACACGTTTCGAAGACGTCGCCGTGTTACCTCAGTGCAGAGCCGGCGCCGGGCCGTTTTTCGCCGCTGCAATCTCATCCGCTCCGACCCGCCGCCATTCAGAGCCGAATGATTCGACGCGGAATCGCTTCGCCACGAGTCCCTCGGGCCAAGCGGTGGATTCGAGGCCGGCCTTGGCGATGAGATGGCGCACGAACGTGCGCCCGTCGGGAAGCTCACGCCAGACGCTCGGCAGGAACAGGGCGCGGCGCTTGCCTGCGCCGAGGATGAGGCCGTCGCGATCGGGTTCGAGCGCGCTCAAGAGTTCGGATTCGCCGCCCGCGGGAATCGGCCGCGGATGCGAGAGGATCGAGATGTCGAGGCGGAGCCCGCCGAGTTCGCTCTCTTTGAGCGCGGGAAAGCGCGGATCGGCAAAGGCCGCCTGCGCCGTATTGGCGATCGCGTCGTCAATCAATGGGCGCCGCGGCGCGGGCGAGCCG
>Ga0335076_10008015_pt1 | contig 10652 bp, 11 predicted proteins | sample Lox_Sample_25_FD_206717 | JGI IMG/M metagenome (GOLD analysis project Ga0335076, IMG submission 206717) | Soil microbial communities from Loxahatchee National Wildlife Refuge, Florida, United States - Lox_Sample_2.5 | ecosystem: Environmental > Terrestrial > Soil > Wetlands | place: USA...
TTCGAAGAACCTTTGTTGCGGAGATGAGATGAGAATGCCGCATCGTCGGTCGAGATCAAAAGTTTTGGGCAGCGTTTCATGATGGGCGCCAAGCTGCGCCGCCAACCGCATTGAAGATACTTAGCAGCTCTGTAGCCATGGTCACGGCAGAAGATCCAACCCCAGCCAGCACAGATGTTGGCTTTGCAGGATTAGAAATCCGCTAGGATTTGTCGAGAAGAGCCGTTACCAGCTGTCAAATCCGAGGAGACGTGCCATGGACCATTGTCAGGGACGATCTTATCGTTCTTATTTTGGGCGCGCTTTCCATCACGCGTTGAGTTCGTCGTCTACATATTCGACGTTATATTCGAACAATCAACGACATAAAGACATTTAAGTATCTTGGGCCGAACGAAATAAGGTTTCCTTAATTGTCGCCAGACAAGAGATTTACCGTCACGTGACATGGCCAATTTTCCCCTATTTAAGGCGGGTGTCATTCATCGCCATCATCAAGCCAACCTCCTCCAACACACCATCCGCGGCGAGGACACCCGCACCCGAGGCCCGTGAGCCGTCCCCGGTGCTCCCGGCTCAATGGACCCAGTCTGCATCATCTGCCTCAACGCCCTGCCCTCGGACACCTTCGATGCAGTTGCCACCACGACCACCGCTGACGCTGCGCTGACCTTCCCCAATGCGGAGTCTGAAGCGCTGAGTCAGCGCAAGGGCGACATCGCTCACCTGCAGAACTGTCGACACGTGTTCCATGACCACTGCCTCGCCGTCTGGATTGAAGTGTCTCTCTGTTGCATGCACAGCCTGACTTGGAGTAGGTCGCTAATACGTGTCCGGCATGTCGTTCGAATTTCAACCAGGTCGACATCTCAGATACCATCGAGGGTACGCCGTCCCTGGCAGGTAACAAGTGTTGACAGGAATATATATTGTAGGCCCGATTATCCGTTCATACCCCGTAGCGGATAAAGTTCAAGCTGTGACACACGACGAAGATGTCGATCCGGACGAAGAAGAGTTATTCGACGAATCGAGATGGCGCTGTATCGTCTGCGGTCAAAGTGATCAAGAAGACATTCTTTTGCTCTGCGATAACTGTAATGATGCATACCATACCTTCTGTCTTTCCCTTGACGCCATCCCCGACGGAGACTGGTTTTGCCCCAACTGCATCAACTTTTCTCAACTCCATTTCATCCGTCCTTCGAGTGCCGCAAGGGACCATGCGCGGACAGCTATGGAGACCCATTCTCGAGGACGCGAACGCACATCTAGACGAAGACGATTACAACAACAGCAGCAATGGGCAAGAGCCTGGGCCCGATTACGCGATCGTACATGGGATGCCCTTGATGCTGACGTCCGCGCCGACGAAGAACGGGCGCTCTCGACCATACGAGGTCTAACGCAACACCAACACGAAGAACGTCTCCGCTGGATTACTCGACTATCCCACTCTCCAACCTCGGGTGCAGCATACCTCCGCGCCACACAAAGTGAAAGCGGACATTCCGGCGGCGCGAGAGGGGATACCCCGCCTGCTGCTGCGATGAGCGACCCTGAGGAGGACAGGGCATGGAATTTGTTTGACGCCGCACGCTCTTCTGTTGAAAGGGCTGCGAAGCGGGCGAGACGGAGTACGACGACGACGAGTACGTCCCGTGAGGATACACCGACGACGACGCGGGCACAGACGCCTAAGACTCCGGTGAGGAGTCCACCGACTCAGACTAGACGGTTAAAACGCCCGAGAACTAGTCGTGTTACCCCGCCTTCTAAAGAAGCAGCGCCACCTGTTCACGTCGCGAGTGTAGTTACACCCCTTGTCAATCGCCGGAGTTCCACTGTCGCCACGACCGATGACTCGTCTGGAGGGACCTTCTTACAAAGTTTATTATCGGACATTAATCGTCCTAAATCCCCGCAAACACCCTTGGACTTATCAACCGCCTTAAGCCCCGCCGCCCGCGCATTACTCTTTCGTCCCTCACCGCCTCACTCCCCTCCTCTTCCTACAACACCTCCCAACAAATCCGACTCACCCGCTTCTCTATCGGAATCCCTCTCTCCTTTAGAGGGGTCCCTTCCGTCTCCAACCCCCCGTTCTTCATCCCCCTCCTTCGCCGTCAAATCCCACATCCAACACCTCGTCTCGCAAGCCTTGAAACCACATTATCGAAGTGGTCGTCTGTCCCGCGATGAATTCACAGAAGTCAACAAGACTATTTGTCGGCGATTATACGAAGTTGTGGAGAGGGGCGAAGCTGTGGATGGACTTGTGCAGGGGGAACTACGGAGGGAAATGGAATCGAGAGGGATATCCATGTTGGAGGAACTCACAGTCTCTTCTTTATGATACTTTGCAGTTCCTGGCGTTTTGTGTTGCGGTGCGCCCCGTCCCTCTCGGAGGCGACGATGTATATTATGGAGTTTGGAGTTCGGGGTAGGCTGGGTCTTGGACGCATAGAACGTTTCTTGTTTCGTGGGGAATTATATTGATTAGATCATGTAATTGTAAGGAATTAATGACCTGGAATGTAGTACTCATCCGAAACATGAGAGAATATTGGATATTTGCTACATGCGAGGCTTTCACACACAGAATTGTCTAACACCGAGGTTAAAACACTCGCCCTCTCTCAACTCTATCAGGTTTCAGCCACATTACCCCGAAGGCATGCTTCAGATATCTTGAAGACCGTCTCCGAGAGTCGAAGAGAAGAACTGGTTGCCGAATCGATGGGAAAGTCGGTGGTATGGTGCACAGGTCGATAGCGAACGTTTGAGGAGAAATAGTGACAACTCCCCGTTAGGAACCCAACCCCGTTAATTCCACCAAATACTTCATGTAGGAATCGGGAGACCGAAAGAAAGGCTGAGCTGTGAAACGGAGAGACAACCTTATAGACGGCAGCTGAGGGTCCCGGACTAAGCGTACTAGTACTCCGTGAGATGCGGTTCGGATCTCGCCGTACGCATTAGAACCGCCACCTAAAAGTATGTGTTCATCCGAGAACACGAATAAGCATTGCCGCTATTCATAAACTCAATACACTCGCAACCATCAGAATAAGATGCGTACAAGACCAGTAATTATTACAGTAGGTAAACCGATCCACGAAACAGCTGTCGAACCTTTGGGATTGATCAAAGCTTTTGGAAGTTTGGGTGGATTATATGTACCCTAGGAGATAAGGACCTCATGTATTGATAAAGGCTTCCGCTCCACTTTGCGCTAGTGCTTCGCATGATTTAAGTTCGCATTTCACGCAAGAGCCCGTGGTTGTATATATCTTTCCGCATCAGTTGACGGGCCGAAGCACTTTGCTGATCATCCGATTCATCTCGGATCGCATCTCATCGAGTCGGTGAGACGGCCGGCCATCACTCCTTCACGTGGTGGCCGAAAGCTTACTCGTTTATTTATCGAAGTTGAACCACCTTTTTGCAACCGTTAAGAACGGCCACAAGCGTGGAAAACTTATTCTTCGTTAGAAACGAGTTCGGCTCTTACGGCCTGAATTAGCGGCAGATCAGGTCTATCCTAACGAGAAAATAAAGCAGGCCGGCCACACAAATATGGAATTGCATTTATTAATAATTTATTTATACCATATCCACAACCTTGCATTTCACTTCTGCCTCAAGGAGCCCGGAAGAGTAGAATAGTTCCAACAAATAACGCGAGGAGGAAAATGACAGTTTGTATTGACGACGAATAAGAATGAGGAGGAGCGGAAGACTTCTGACTATTCGTAGACGCTGTGAGCTGGGTCGCAGGGGTAACAATGCTTGTCGTTGTGACGATATTCAAGGATGTCGTCAGGCCCGGCTGAAAGCTTACCGCTCCAGTTGCAGGTGGTTGGGTGGACAATACGGTCGGCGTAGTAAGTGCGGCGTAACTGGCGCAAGTCGAAGTGAGCAACACCGTAAAATAACCCGCAATATCCTTATCGGCGCTATCACCTTGGGCAAGAAGGCAGGACGTGCACGCTGGAGCCCCCGCGCTGAGGGCGCCACAAAGACAACCAAGTTCAGCACAGGTGTCGAGCGCATTAATAATAACCGCACAATTCGCAATGCAATGCTTGGCGAACTGTGTAGCCGTGTAAAGACTTGTCTGGGTACAGGATTCAATGAGGAAATCCTGGAGGTATAATGCATAGGACGACAGAGCGGCATCGTCTTGTGCGACCAGGCAGGAGGAGCATTCCGCTGCGCTGGCGGAGAAGATGGTGCAGAGACAACCGAGCGAACTGCATGTGGTCCCGGCATTTTGGATGTTCACGCAGGGGGTCTGACATATTTCGCCTTGTCTCGCCACGAGAGTGTGTTTTGCGAAAGCGGATGTCATCGCCATGAATATGAAGACGGGGAAAAATGCCTAGCTCGGTTAGAAAATCGTCATTTCGCGACATACCCCAAGATTCATTGCTGAACAGTTCCCGGAATGTGGAATTTGAGGGGCGTCAAGGAAATCGCTCGTCAGGGTCGCTTTGTAATGTGCGTGGTAATGCGGACAGCTTCATCAACCCTTCGGACGCCGAGAACCCTTGGACCAAAATAGTAGCCAATCGACTGTCCGTGTAACCCCTGCTCCCGGTGCCGGCGATGGGGCGATGCAGCGGGCCGTAATTATCTTGCCCACGCGGAAACTTCCGCTCTGCGCACATATCGAAATTCAGACTCTCAAGAACTCCCAAACGCGCGATAAACAAACCCTCGACAACATTTTCAGTTGCCCTGTTTCTTGCCCTCCATCCTTCAATGTCTTCTGAACAAACCCATACAATAGTTCACGATGTTCAAAAAAACATCTGTACAACTCCCTGCCACCGTGGACTCATTGCCAATAACGCCCTCGTCCATTTCGAGAGCCGCATCCCCCACGTTGCTTCGCCCGTTAGGCACCAGGCCTTGTGAGCGATGCCAACATTGGAAGCCCAGCACAGGATTCCACGTGGGACGGGTGCCGCTTGCTGAGCTTGCCGAAGCGGACACCAGTGCATTGGACTCCCGGCGCAACGCAAAGCTATCTACAAATTGCTGAACATGTCGTGAAAAGCGTCAGTCTCACAACAAAAAGACAAGCGAGATTAAATGGAAAAAAAAAACGTTGATGAATTCAAGCTTCTTCGCATCAAGTGTGTACTTGTCACTTCGAAGATGTTCAACAGCAGTTCGAACAGAAGCAATCATTTTCTTATCGCTCATGCTTACTATAGAATTGCGACACCTCGTCAATTGGAGTTCCATCTTACCGATTTCTATCGCCACCTGCCTCCAGACATACCCAGGGAGGGCTGGCTCGGTATATTGTCGACTGCCTAGCCCGCCATGGAAAGTGTAGAAATCGCCGCAGCCGTGTAGCCATTCACACAGGCAGAGTTACCATAACGTTCCCTTCACCTTCAATCTCATGTTCAATCGATTTCGCCATGGAAACCGCGCATCCCTTCTGTCCACGTCGTCCCTACCTTGGTGTTCCCCAATATGTCGGGAAGTGGGTTCACGATAGTCCTCGATCCACACCTCGACGCCGACGTGAAGTACTATTACATGCGATAACCAGCGGGGAGATACCTGAGGCATCCGAGGGCTGAGATGACCACGGGGCGAGCACGAGGCGAGCGAATTGGCCGTCTGTCACGCTCGACTCGTTCACCGGATGGGTTTCGCTCGCTCGTTTAACTTGCCAAAAACAGTTACGGCCAATGCGGCCGTTACAGCCAATGTAACGTACAATCCGCACGCCCGCCACGCGGCGACGACCGATATGTTTATACGTAATGCAACCGTACATCAATGTCCGCGGACGAGTGCCGCGAGGTAAGGCGAGCGAGCGGCGAACGAGCCCGTAGTCCCTCGCACTCGTCTCGTTCACTAAAACCTTGTTACTCGCTCGCCTCGTCGGATCGTCGGGTCTCGCTCGCTCGCGTCGTGGCCCGTGAACCTGTTGGCCATCTCTGCTATTCGGCTAAGCTGTCGGTCTGCCTACCACCTTGCTTTCCCACTCCCCATACCATCCTGCGCGGCATTCTACTTACTGTTATGCTAACTGCCATCCCTGTACAGACTTGCCAAATTGACTCCGACTCTGAGCATTGGCTCCGGTTCTGAGCTTAGCTCCGGTTCTGAGCACTGGCTCCGCGTCTGAAATTGGCTCAGGCTCAAGGCATTGGCTCCGCTTCTGAAATTGGCTCCGGCTCCCAGCATTGGCTCTGCTTCTGAGATCAGCACTGGCTCCGAGCAGTGTTTCTGCTTCTGAAATTGGCGCTGGCTCTGCGATTGATTCCGACTCCTGAAATTGGCACCAGCCCCGAAAAATGGCTCATGTAAATCTACGACCTGTGGATCATGTAAAATCTGAACTAGTGTGGTGGAGTTGGCGCCCGACGGGCAGCTGGCCAGTTGGATTTGGACTTGCCGTAATTTGGGCGAATATGTGCCAGTTTGCTGGGGATCTGTATGCAGGTTTGCCGCAAAATGGGGGAGATTGTGTCGTAAGGTGCAGAAACTTGAAGGTGTGGCCGGAAAGTCTATGTTCCTACTTAAATCTAAATGTACATATATATGCGAGGGAATCAGTGCTGTATACAAAGTTCAATACTCCCACCCAAATTGTGGCCATCCCATCCATTTTGAATATCGTTGCAAGTCTCCACAGACGAGTCGAGCGAATCCTAGGAATGGAGCAAAATGTACGGCGACGATGTCAGGGGCTCATCCCAAGAGCCCTCGGCAATGTTCGCTCCAGTGGTTTATCCGGTGGGTTCGCGCAGCTCGGCCCCAAGCCGGTACTTTGGAACGGCATGAATTTTGAGGGTTACAATTTTTGAGGGCTGTAACCCTGCAATTTAGTTTTGCCGGAACAGATATTGCTGCGGCATCTGTAGCGCAAACATGGCCGACGACGGTGACGATGGTTTCCAGGATATCACCCCGCCCTTCCGCTTTGCCATCGTTGAAGATCACCCCCTGCTTTATCGTGGGTCTTATCCGCTGCAAAAGAACCTGCGGTTTCTCAATCGACTTCGATTAAAGACGGTCGTCTCGCTGACCCCCGAGCCCATCGGGGAAGACATTGCAACTTGGTGCAGCGCACAGGGCGTCAGAATGATGCACCTCAAGATCGAAAAGCAGGGAAAGACGGGACGGCATCCGATAGGCTACTATGAGGCAAAGCAAGCGATCCAAGTTCTGCTCTGAAAGCTATTTCCGCTGACGCTGCAGATATTGGTTAATTGCGTGTATCAACCTATTTATATACATTGCCTCAATGGGTCGGAAGTTACGAGTTTGGTAATCGCCTGTTTACGCAAATTGCAGTGTTGGTCAATATCCTCTATTATGGCTGAATTTCGACGATTTTGTCTCGTAAAACCTGCTCACACATCGTTTATCGAAGCGTTCCACCTTGAAATAGAGGTCATTTCATTTCCCTTGCTTCCCTAGCTTATAAGTAGATTGTGAAATCATGTCCTCGATGGTTATTCAGGGGAATCGGGCCATTCGGAAAGGAAGGGGTCATAGCGGAACATCCGACTCTGAAGCTGAAATACCATGATGCCGAAATGGCGAAGCTAGCGGCTGAGTTGAAGGAAAAGCTGGCGCTGGAAAGAAAGGAACGCGAAATTGACGGAGATATTGTAACAAAAAGGAATGGCGAATTGGAGTACGAATGAAAGCGATCCGTCACTTTCTGAAAAACACTCTTCCCCGCCATTTGTAGTGCGACGAAATCAAAGCACGCGGCGTCCTCGAGAGGCTCATGCTTCAGACTTACGGAGCACGATGCGATTCATTGGTTTTGGACTTGTGGCGTGTTCTTATTTGTATCTTCTTCACAATCCCTAGTGCCGGCGGCTGTTGAATTTCGTCTTCATCGGAGAATATGTTGGTCGTCACCCGTCTTAATGCTAAGAACCTTACTGTCGCCGGTGCAACAGCTCTTGGAGACACCCTGCGGGAGAAGTTCCACGGTCTCCCAAACGCCGCGGACGGAGATCGTCTTCTGAGCACGCGAGTGCGGTAGGGCATCATGGACACTGTCAAACACGCTGAAAACCTCGTACTCCGTCGCAGCTACCATTCTATCGTCGTTCCATCTGCCACAGAAATCGAGCCAATCAATCCCCTTAATGGAGAGAAGGACCTCCTCCTTTGTGCCATCTTTCGTGCCGTCTGTCTCTACTACGGGTCTGCATCACAGTGGAGATGGCAAACGTGCGTATGGGAAAGAGCAATTAAATGGAACATGCAATAGAATATTGTATAACTGCAGAGGTCGAGTAAAGCTAGTTCGGTGCTTCATTTAAGGCGAATATGAATATCAGTGAATGTTAGTCCAGTGTCCTAAGGGTGACCAAAAGTGGCCTAGAGGTATTCTAGACGTATCTGCTTCGGGGGGTTCCATAAAAGAATCGTTGACCTTCCATCTAAGCGCTCAATTCAGTCCAACTGATCAAAGATCGTTCTGACTGATTTTTATCGAAGCACTCAACGTATATGCCTTGAGATGTATCGTTTTCAGACTTTCTGAATAGGGTTGAAGGAAGTAAATCCTCCAGGTCCCTCCGCCTGTTCGCACACCTATGTCAGTAGGTCCGATTCCTCTACCATATTTAACAGCTAGCAAAGCAGTATGATACCTTAATTCTCTTTCTTTATGTTGAATACAAATCAGATGCGCAATGAACTGCGCACTTCTACGCAAAGTATCCGGACGTCTCGCTTCAATTACAATAAGAGTGGGTTCCTCGGCAGACATAATATCTCCCTCATGATATGGATCGTGGCCACCAGTTCGAGCCGCCAGGTAAGCGGTAGTTCCAAGTAACCTGGCCTATCATCGGAATTGCTAGGTGTGATGTTGCAATCTCCGGAAAGACCGCAACATTTTACACCCGCGCAAATTCGATCGCATAATCAAGTGCGAAATGGACGTATACATTAATGATAACATGGGAGCTGCCTTCTATCGGTTTGGGAGCATCCAAAGCGATCTAAACTCTGTACTTCCTTTGAGTTAACAATTGCAAAGCAAGAGCGTACTGTGACTGCATCTAATGCATTAATTAAAATGGTCCCGAGTTTCTTGTCTTCTCCATAGAATCTTCCGCAGCCTTTGATAACTTTGCCAATAGATCTGAGAAATGTATATAAGAAATTGATGCAATGAACGTCGATATTTTATCTCCATCATCTAGCGCATACTTCTCAGGGACCCCGGGGTCTCAAGCGGAAGTTTTGCATGAAGAAGTGGAGTAGATTGTTTCGGATCTTAAAAAACACCGGGGATTTAAACAATGGAGATGATCCAAGCATACATTTGAGTGATCAGAAACTTCAGGTTGCTTCTTAGCTGATTTTCATCAGAACCCAATGATCCGCCTAACGGAGACCATTGCGAAGAAAATACGAGCATGCGATCGAATCTCAGTGATCTGAGTCGCCGACGTCTAGTGGCTAAGAGTCTGAATTTCAGATATTTAGAAAAATATGTGGTAGTTAACATCTAAATCACTGATGCCGAGAATATTATATGGTCTAGCCAGCCCGGCTAGACTTGCGGTCGATAGGCCCAGCATCCCAGTCGCAATCGAAACTTCGACCTTCCAATATTCCGGACGCTGTCGAAGATCGATTGTGATGTCTACAACAAAGCCCGTATCAAAGCGGTCCGCAACGACGATGGCCACGGTTGGCCCGTCAAAAAAGACTCATTCATCGACCTCCAAGGACGACTCAAATAAACCATGTAAACTCTGTGCCCAAGATACAGTGCTGGCAGCGCCAAGCGTCAAACGCAAGGGCGAGGTGCTCCAAACGTCGGCGCCCGGGACTTCTGACGGACGAAAGCTTGGGGAGAATAAACTTTTGTCAAAGACGAATAAAAATACGAGGTAAGGCCGGCAGCGTGCTCTCTTTTCGTTAGGGAGTCGGATGGGTTGGGGCCGGAGGCTAACTGGATGTAGGTTCTCGCCGTATGGCGGAGTTTGTGAGGGGTGCGGGGGACGGACGAATCGAGCTGGAGCAAAGTATTGTCATACTTGCGCTTATCAGAAGGGATGCTGTGTATCTCTCCCATTACCCTTTTCCGATTGTGTTTGTGACGGGTGCTTATTTGATGGATTAGGTACATGGAAAGAAGATTCTTGATACCTCGGGATACAGACAGACGACGAAATGACTATTTGGCATGGGGTATTGTGATTATGTGGGCGCGGGGAGGGCATGGAGGAGATATACTATAGATAACCAGACTATGATCTGGATAATGACTGTGAAATGAATGGACAGATAGCCACGTAAAAGGCAGTGTATATTTGCCGTCAAGCGCTGTACTTTCATGGCTTGCACGTTGCATCATGCGTGGGGCTGATCGCCAAAATCATCGGCGCCCGCAAGACCATGTCCAACTCGCACTCCGGCCTCCAGTCCGGCATCCAGGGTATTGCCACCCTTCCCATCCATTTCCTCGCGCACATGCTTATCTCCACAAGTGTCTCCCGCTCTAGTGACCGCATTCAATGAAGCATCCACCTCCTCCACCACGCGTGCCCTGAAAATCTCTATCGAAGGAGGTCCCCACACAGTTCGGGAACGATGTATTAATGATTAGAATCTCTCGAGCCAGACGGGACCTTTGA
>Ga0335076_10008017_pt1 | contig 10651 bp, 8 predicted proteins | sample Lox_Sample_25_FD_206717 | JGI IMG/M metagenome (GOLD analysis project Ga0335076, IMG submission 206717) | Soil microbial communities from Loxahatchee National Wildlife Refuge, Florida, United States - Lox_Sample_2.5 | ecosystem: Environmental > Terrestrial > Soil > Wetlands | place: USA: Florida...
ACTGTGACGACGTCGGCGTGCTTGGCGAGCCCGCCGCCGGGCTGGGCGGTGACCAGCGCCGTGCGCGCGCCCGCCTTGCGCGCGACCTCGACCAGGGTCTGAGCCGTCGGCAGATCGCCCGGACCGGCGGAAGCGATGAAGAGGTCGCCCTTGCCCAGCGCCGGCGTCGTCATGTCACCCCAGACCGCGACGTCCCGACCCATGTGAAAGAGCCGCATCGCGAAGCCGCGCATCTGCAACCCCTCCCGCCCGAGGCCGAACACGACGATGCGCTTCGCCTTGACGATCTCCTCGATCAGCGCGTCGAGCGCGTTTTCAGGCATCGCGGCGAAGACGCCCGCAAGATCGTTCAACGCGCCCTTCGATAGTTCAGCCAGGCTTTCGGTCATGCGATTCCTCCCTTATTTTCTCTTCCTCCCGCTTCCCTCGCCCGCGCTCTCCCTAAGAGCAGCGGCTACTATACGGATCCACGCCTCACAATGGGGCATTCGACCTTGATCTGCCGCGGCCGGCCTGGCGAGCCCAAGGTGGCGTCGAGAAGGATCTCGGCAGCGATCGAGCCCATCTCGAAATGGGGCAAGAGCACTGTCGTCAGCGGCGGATGCAGGTGCTGGGCGATCTCGCGGTCGTCATAGCCCATGACCGCGACATCGTCCGGAATGCGAAGCCCGAGTTCGTGCAGCGCCTCATAAGCTCCGACCGCCATCAAGTCGTTGGCGCAGAAGATCGCCGTCGGCGGGCGCTTGAGCTTCATGAGCTCACGCGTCGCCTCATAGCCTGAGATCGGCTGCCAGTTGCCCTCGCGCAGGAGGTCCGGGTCAAACGGCAGGTCGGCGGTCGCGAGCGCTTGGCGATAGCCGCGCAGCCGATGGCGCGAGGCCTCCATGCTCGCTTCGCCGTTGACGTAGCCGATGCGGCGATGGCCGGCCTGGATCAGCACGTCGGTCGCGGCGTGGCCGCCAGCCGTTTCACCCGGCACGACCGAGGGCAGCGCGCCGTTGGCGACATGGCAGTTCAAGAGCACCGCCGGCGCCCGCAAGAGCGCCGCCGGCGCATCGATGAGACGGGTGTTGATGGTCGCATAAATGAGGCCGACCAGGGGCTGCGCGGTCAATTGCGTGAGAGCCGCGGTTTCCATGTCGGCATCGCCCCGCGTTGTCGTGACCATGACCGTGAGCCCGCGCTCCCACGCCTTTTCGCGCACGCCGTCAAGGCCGATCGCGGTCCAGGGATCGGTTGATATCTCGTCGCAGACGAAACCGATTGAAGCCGCCGCCGCGGAGCCAAGCGCGAAACCGCGCCGCACAGGCTGGTAGCCGAGCCGGGCGGCCGCCTTCAACACGCGCTCTCGCGTTTCGGCGGATAGGCGCGCGCCATCGGCGTGGTTGAGGACTAGCGAGACTGTAGTCTGCGAGACTCGCGCTTCGTTGGCGACGTCGATCATTGTCGGCCGGCGCGTCGGCGCGGGGCCCCGCGCGCGTCGCGGAGCTTGGCGCGGACTTGAGCCGCCCTGCGCGCCCTCTTCCTCCCTCATCCTTGCCCTCAGCGTTCGTTGCGAATATTATTATCCTATCAAACTATTGATCCACCTCAATAAACATTTAGACCGGCGACTAAAACCGATCCCCCATTGACATTCTTTAGCGTGTTATTATCATGGCATCAAGCCGGGGTTCAAGCCATCGCGCGCGGCCCGCCGCAATGCCGCCGCGAAAGGGTCTTTTCCCCGACACACGAACCGTCTGGAAGCCGTCGAGGCGCGCTCAAAAGCAACCGCGCACTCTTCAAGAGGAGGAAACTCATATGCTGATTGATCGCCGACATTTGCTGATCGGAACCGCCGGCGGGGTCGCCGGACTCGCCATCATTCCAGCCTTCGGTCAGGTGCCGCCGCTGAAGAAAAAGGACGCCTACAAGGTCGGCTTCGCCCAGACCGAGAGCAACAACCCCTGGCGTCTGGCGCAGACAGCGAGCATGAAGGACGAGGCCGCCAAGCGCGGCGCCCAGCTCGTCTATACCGACGCCGCCGGCTCCGCCGCCAAGCAGGTCGCAGACGTGAACAGCATGATCGCTCAGGGCGTCGACTTCATCTTCCTGCCGCCGCGCGAGGAAAAGCCGCTGATCCCGGCGGTTCTCAACGCCAAGAAGGCTGGCATCCCGGTGCTGCTGGTCGACCGCAGCGTCGATCCGTCGCTCGCCAAGCCGGGCGTCGACTACCTCGCCTTCATCGGCTCGAACTTCGTCCAGGAAGGCCAACGGGTCGCCGACTGGACAATCAAGCAGACCGGCGGCAAGGGCAAGATTATCGAGCTCGAGGGCTCGGTCGGCGCTTCGCCGGCCAATGATCGCAAGAAGGGCTTCGACGAGACCATCAAGGCCAAGGCGCCTGATATGGTCATCCTGGCCAGCCAATCCGGCGATTTCGCCCGCGACAAGGGCCGTCAGGTCGCCGAGACGCTGTTGCAGGCGCACGCGGACGCGACGATCGTCTACGCCCACAACGACGAGATGGCGCTCGGCGCGATCGCCGCGATTGAAGCGGCCGGCAAGGTTCCGGGCAAGGACATTCTTGTCGTCTCGATCGACGGCGAGAAGGACGCCATCCAGGCGATCGTCGACGGCAAGCTCGGCTGCTCGTGCGAGTGCAATCCGCGTTTCGGGCCGGCGGCGTTCAAAATCCTCTACGACTACGCCAACGGCGACAAGATCCCCCCGATGATCATCAATCCTGACAACTTCTACGACGCCAGCAACGCCAAGGAGGCGCTTCCCAACGCATATTGAGGCCGTCGGAAATCGCTTGACGTAAACTTTCCCTCCCGCTTGGCTAGCCGCTGGCGGGAGGGCTCTTTTGTGAGATCGGTGTCACCCCTGGCGAACGCGAGGGTCCCGAAATGCGGCCGTTTCGGCCCGCGAACTTCAGCGCCTGCTTTCGAGAGCGTGACATGAGAGGCGACAGCAGGCGGAACTTGCGATGACCGATCCGCTTCTCGCCATGCACGACATCAACAAGCGCTTCCAGGGCGTGCAAGCGCTCTCCGCCGCCTCGCTCGAGGTCGAGCCGGGCGAAATCATGGCCCTGGTCGGTCAGAACGGGGCTGGCAAGTCGACCTTGATCAAGGTCTTGACCGGCGCCTATCGCCGGGACTCGGGCTCGATCGCGTTGGCCGGCCAGGCGATCGATTTCGGCTCCCCGCAGGCGGCCCAGCGCGGCGGCGTCAGCACCATCTATCAGGAAATCAACCTGGTGCCGTTCCGCTCGGTGGCCGAGAATATCTTTCTCGGGCGCGAACACCGCCGCATGGGCCTGCTCGACTGGGGCCGGATGAACTCCGACGCCGCCGATCTCTTGCGGCGGTTCGCGGTTGATATCGACGTGCGCCGGCCGCTGATGGAATTTTCGACTGCGATCCAACAGATGGTCGCCATCGCCCGCGCGGTTTCGTTCAAGGCGCAGCTTGTGATCATGGACGAGCCGACCTCTTCGCTCGACGAACGCGAGGTGGTGGTGCTGTTCGATGTGATGCGCCGGCTTCGCGCCGAGGGCGTGGCGGTCATTTTCATCAGCCACCGTCTCGACGAACTCTACCAGGTCTGCGACCGGGTCACGGTGATGCGCGATGGGCAGACGGTGATGACGAGCCGCCTAGCCGACATCGACAAGCTCCATCTGGTCTCGGCGATGCTGGGACGCGATCTCGAGACGGTGCGGACCCGTTCGACCGGATTCTCCGCTGCTCACGCCGCGGCCGGCGGCGTCGTGCTGTCGGCCGAAGGCCTTCGGATCGGACGCAAGGTCCGGGACGCCAGGGTTGAGGTGCGCGAACGCCAGATCGTCGGCCTCGCCGGCCTGCTCGGCTCCGGCCGCACAGAGGTGGCGCGCGCGATCTTCGGCGCCGACCCGCCGGACGCCGGCAGGATCGAGATGAGCGGCCGCGCTGTCGCGCCGCGGGAGCCGGCCGAAGCGATCGCGCTCGGCGTCGGTTATTGCAGCGAGGATCGCAAGGCGGACGGAATTGTTCCGGACATGTCGGTGCGCGAAAACCTGACGCTCGGTGTCTTGCCGCGCCTGACCAGCATGGGAGTCGTCGACGACGCGCGGCAGCGCGAAATTGTCGACCGCTTCATGGCGCGTCTGGCCATCAAGGCGTCGGGCCCGGAGCAGAAGATTCGGGAGCTTTCCGGCGGCAACCAGCAGAAGGTGCTGCTGGCGCGCTGGCTCTGCACCGATCCCAGGCTCCTGATCCTGGACGAACCCACCCGCGGGATCGATGTCGGCGCCAAGGCGGAAATCCAGGCCCTGATCCGGGAACTCGCCGACCAGGGGCTGGGCGTGCTGATGATCTCCTCCGAGCTTGAGGAAATTATCGAGGGCGCTGACCGGGTGTTTGTTCTGAGCGACGGGCGCACCGTCGCCGATTTGCCGCACGCCGAAGCGAGCGCAAAAGCTATAATTTCGGCCATGGCTCACGGCGAGGAGGCCGCCGTGGAAGCCGGCCATGGCTGACGCGCCGACGATTGGAAGCAAGGGCGGCGCGCTCGACGTCGCAGCGTTGTTCAGGCGCTACGCGGCGCTGGCCGCGCTAGTCGTGCTTCTGGCGTTCAACTTCGCGGTGACGCCGAATTTCGCGAGCTGGCAGACCCTGAACGTGAACCTCACCCAGGTGGCGACCATCGTCATCGTCTCAGTCGGCATGACGGTGGTGATCGCGACCGGCGGCATCGACCTCTCCGTCGGCTCGCTGATGGCGATTTCGGGCGCGCTGGCGCCGTTGATCTTTCTCAGTCCGTTCGAACATTCTTATCCGGCGCTCGGCAACGCGCTCGCTTTTGTGGTTCCGGTCGCGGTCGCCGGCCTGTTCGGGTTGTTCAATGGTTGGTTCATCACCCGTTTCCGAGTCCAGCCGATCGTCGGCACGCTGGTCATGTTCATTGCAGGCCGCGGCATCGGCCAGGTTTTAACCAACGGCAATCTCCAGGTATTCAAGAACCCGACCTTCCAGTTCATCGGCCTGGGCCGCATTTTTGGCATCCCCTGCCAGGTCGTCATCATGCTGGCGTTGGTCGTCGCCGCCGCCTGGATGCTCCGCTCGACCCTGTTCGGCCGCCAGATCCTGTCGGTCGGCGGCAACGAGCGCGCGGCGCGTCTCAGCGGTGTTCCGGTTGCTTCGGTCAAACGATGGGTCTACGCGATCAGCGGCTTGTGCGCCGGAATCGCCGGTCTGGTGGTCGTCTCGATCAATTCGTCGAGCGACGCCAACTTGGTCGGCCTCGGCATGGAGCTCGACGCGATCGCGGCGGTGGCGGTCGGAGGCACGCCGTTCACCGGCGGCCAGGCGACCGTGGTCGGCTCGCTCATCGGCGCGCTGCTGATCCAGCTCGTGCGCTACACCCTGCTCGCCAACGGGGTGCCAGACGCCGCGGCGCTGGTGGTCAAAGGCGCGATCATCGCGGGCGCCGTCTGGTCGCAGCAGCAGGGCAAGTCCACGTGAGCGCGGCAACGGCGAGCGCGGCGCGTCCAGGCCGGCGGCTCAGCCTTGCGTGGGCGGCGCGGCAGCGCGTGGTGATGGCGCTCGTCCTGCTGATCCTGTTCGGAGCGCTGCGCTACGACCATTTTCTCGGCGCCTACAATGTGCTGAGCGTGCTGCGCTACAATTCGATGTTTGCGCTGACTAGCCTCGGCATGTGCTTCGTCATCATGGGGGCCGGCATCGACCTTTCAGTCGGAACGACAGCGGCTTGCGCCAGCGTCGTGTCGGCGGTGTTCTCGCCCTATGGCCTCTTTCCCGGCCTGCTTGGAGGCTTGGGCGCGGGGCTCGCAGTCGGCGTCCTCAACGGCTTCATGGTGACGCGAATGAACATCCAGCCGTTCATCGCCACCCTTTCGGGGATGCTGGCGGCGAGCGGCACGGGGCTTTTGCTGGCGCACAACCAGTCCGTCTCGGTCAGTTACGACACCGACTTCACCTGGCTCGGCCAGGGCGACCTCTTGGGGTTTCCGGTCCCCGCCTGGATCGCGGCTTTGGCTTACATCTACGGCTCGGTCGCGCTCAACTTCTTGAGCTTCGGGCGCCACGTGCTGGCGATCGGCGGCAACGAGGAGGCCGCCCGGCTGATGGGCCTGCCGGTCGACCGGGTGAAGTTCCTGACCTACGTCCAGTCGGGGGTATTCGCCGGCCTCGCCGGGGTGATCCTGGCGGCGCAGTTCGGTGCCGGCCAGCCGGCCGAGGGGGTGGGCTGGGAATTGTTCTCGATCGCCGCGGTCGTGGTCGGAGGCACGCTGCTGACCGGCGGCGTCGGCTCGGTCGCGACCACGCTCGCCGGTGTGCTCTTGCTCGGCCTAATCTTCAACGTGCTCAATTTCGAGAACGGCCTCGGCTGGATCAGCCTTAGCGCCTATTGGCAGTCGGTAGTGCGCGGGGTGTTCCTGATGGTGGTGGTGATGGCGAGCTCCGGCGCCGTTCGCCGCGCCGTGCGATCGGCTTAGGGCGCCGCTGTTTTGGGCGGCGGCGGAGCTAACGCCGCCCGCTTGAGCGCGTGTCGAATAAGCCGGTCGACCAGCTCGGAATAGCTGATCCCCATCGCCTCGAACACTTTCGGGTACATGCTGATGTTGGTGAAGCCAGGCAGCGTGTTGACCTCGTTGACGACGAGCCCGCCGTCCTCGCGCAGAAAGAAATCCACCCGGGCCAGGCCCTCGCAGCCGAGCGCGCGGAAGGCCTCGATTGAGAGCTTGCGCACCTTGTCGCTGACGTCGCGCTCGAGGTCGGCCGGAACCTTCACCGCAGCCCCCTGCTCGTCGAGATATTTGGCCTCGTAGCTGTAGAAGCCGTGGCGGTTACTCGGCACGATCTCGCCGGGCGGCGACGCGATCAGCCAACCGTCCTCGCCCTCCAGCACGCCGCACTCGATCTCTCGCCCGCGGACGAATTCCTCGACCAGGATCTTCCGGTCGTGCCGGAACGCCTCGGCGACCGCACGGTCGAACTCGTCTGGGGTCGAAGCCTTGCTGATGCCGACCGACGAGCCGAGCCGAGCCGGCTTCACGAACACCGGACGGCCGAGTTCGGCTGCGACGGCGTCGAAGGACGGCGCGTCTCCCCGGGCGAAAGTCACGAAGCGTGCGATCGGTAGGCCGCCGTCGCGCATGAGCCGTTTGGCGACGTCCTTGTCCATCGCCGCAGCGGAGCCCAAGACGCCGGAGCCCACGTAAGCCACGCCCGCGATCTCGGCCAAGCCCTGAACCGTCCCGTCCTCGCCGAAGGGGCCATGCAGGACCGGAAAGACGACGTCGACAACGCGAGTGAGATCGGGGGGTGCGCCGTCAGTCTCGGGCAGGACCGCGAGCCGACCCGAGCCGCCGGGAATGAGCGCTACGCGCGGTCCGCGGTCCGGTACGGCGGTCGGGAACTTGCCGTTCTCAAGTGAGCAGAGGAGCCACGTCCCCGACCGAGTAATGCCGATCGGCGCGATCTCGTAGCGCCCCGGATCGAGCGCCCGGAACACGTTGCCGGCGGACATGACCGACACGTCGTGCTCGGCCGAGCGGCCGCCGAACAGCAACGCGACCCGCAGCCCGTCGGCCATGGCGTGATCTCCCGAATCGCTCCGCTCTGAGGGGACTTCGCCGAAACTTCCGCGATTGGTCAACCGTCGCTCAGAGGCGGCTTATGAGCGAGGCGTCCTCCACCTAGCAGTCGAAGACCTCATCCGTATGAGATGCGAGGATTGGGAACAGGGCGCGTTAGACGCCCCCAAACGGAGGGGCCGGAGCCCCTCCGTCACGGCCGGGAGACGACCTACTTTCCACCCCACGCTTGCGGATAGCCGGGGAGGTCCTTGCAGCCGTACAAAGCGTAGTGCAGCGGCGGCGTTTTGTCATCGACATACTTGTCGAGGTCCGCTCGCATGATGACAGGCTGCGGCAGTTCTGGGGCGGTGCAATGCCGGCTCGCTATCGCAGCGCCGCCCGCTACTCCGCCGCCAAGCGCCCCGGCGCCGCTCTGCGCGCCCGCGGATCGCGGTGCAACTTGCCGTCCTTCATGATCATCGCCAACCGGTCCGGGCCGACCAGAACCGACTGATCGAGGAGCGGGTTGCCGTCGACCAGCAACAAATCGGCGAGCGCGCCCTGCTTAATCACGCCCAGTTCACCCTTGTGACCCATCAGCTCACCGCCGACCGCGGTGGCGCAGCGCAGCGCCTCCGCCGGGGAGTACCCGAAGAACTTGACGAAATGGCCGATGTCGCGCGCATTCTGGCCCATTGGCGTGATCTTGAAGCCATAGTCGCCGCCGACCACCACCTTCATCCCGCGCTTGCGCATCTGCTCATAGGTGCGGCAAGTCAGCTCGAGCTTGCGCGCCAAGCCCATGCGCTCGACGAACTCACGCGGCACCCCGGCGGCGTCGCCCTCGAAAACCGCGTTGTGGATCAGTCCGAACGCGGGGCCAATGATCACGCGGTCTTTCGCCGCTTCGAGCATGTCGAGCGCTTCCTCATCGGCGAAGTCGCAGTGATAGATGCAATCGACGCCGTTGCGCACGGCGCGCTTGACCGAGGCGGCGGCCCGCGAATGCGACGCAACGCGCTTGTTCCACTCGTGCGCGACCTCGACCGCGGTCGCGACCTCGATCTCGCTCATCGAGGTCACTTCCGCCCCGGCGTTGGTGACGAAGTCGTCCCCCGAGATGTTGAGCTTGATGTTGTCGACGCCTTCGCGGCAGCACAGGCGCACCGCACGCCTGATCTCGTCCGGCCCATCGGCGATCATGCCGAAGCTTTCGGCGTGCATGTGCTGCTTGCGCTCGTCGCCGAGGCCGCCCGTCGAGGTGATTTCGGGCCCGGCGGCCTTGTAGCGTGGGCCCGCGAGGTAGCCGTCGTCGATTTCCTGCCGCACCACGACGTCGAGCCGCATCTTGGAGGACGCCGCGGAATAGCAGGAGGTGAAGCCGTGATTGAGGATCAGGGTCGCGTTGCGGCAGGTCTTGAGCAGATGCTCTTCGGGCGGAATCTCGCCGAGGTCTTGATTGCGCGCCGGACCGACGAAGGAGAGATGGCAATGGCCCTCGACCATGCCCGGCATCAGGGTCATGCCGCCGCCGTCGATGACCTCGGCGCCGTCGCGGCGGAGCTGGCCTTTATCTCGCACGACCGCCGTGATGCGATTGCGCTCGACCAGCACCTCGGCGGGATAGCGCTCGTCGTTCTCGCCGTCCCAGACCTGCGCGTTCTGGATCAAGTAGGCCATGCGATTCATCCTCCCGTACAGCCTTTCGGCCTTGCGCCGGCGGCGTCGAGAATTCTTGCCATTCATGATAGGGGACTCGCGGGCGGCAAGTCCAACCTTTGTCGCGGGGAGGGACCAGGATCGCAAGCCGCCTTACCCGAGAGGAACGAATTTCGCCAAGGCGTACAGCCAGATCATCAAGCTCACGATGGACCATAGTGTCGTCATGGAGACGGTCGCCGCGACCAGGGATTCTTCGCAATGATACTCACTGGAAAGAATGTAGACCGTCTTGGCGGTTGGAACGGCGGCGCTGACGACGGCCGCGATCAGGTAGAGCGGATCGAGACGAAGCGCGATCGCGAGGCCGAATACGATCAGCGGCATCACGAGGAGCTTGACGACACTAAGCGCGGCGGCACGGGCGAAGTTCGCCTCGAGCCCCTGGATCGACAGGCCAAGGCCGATCGCGAACAGAGCGCAGGAGGTCAACGCGTCGGCGAGGATGCGCAGGTAGGCGCCGACCGGTCCTGGCATCGGGATTCCCAGCGCGGACCACGCGACGCCGATCAATGTCGAGAAGACCATCGGATTGAGGAGCACATGCCGCGTCAATTTCGCCGGCGAGACGCCAGGTCCGCGCGAGTCTCCGGCGTCAAGCTCCTGCAGGATGACGGCGGCGGGAAACATCACGACGGCGACAAAGACCGTGGCGATCGCAGCCGGAAGCACCGCTCGCGGCCCGTAGGTGGCCTGGAGGATCGGCAACGCGACAAAACCGGTGTTGGTCATCGACGCAGCCCAGCCTTGCATCGCTGGCCCAGCGAGGCCGCGGGCTTCCATCATGCGTGCGATTGCGAAGACAAGAGCAAAGCAGATGAGCGAGCCGCCGCCGAAGGCGACCAGGAAGCGCCAGGCGAAGAGCGAACGCGCCGGCTCCTCGGCGATCGTGACCACCAGCAGGGCCGGCATCGCGACGTTGTACGCGAAGTGGATCAATCCGTCGGCGAGGTCGCGCGAGACATAGCCGACATAACCGGCCGCCCACCCGGTCACGATCACGGCGAAGACGGGCAAGATGAGGGCTGCGACCTGCACCCGTTGACCTCTGACCGACTGGAGCGCTCAAGCCGGGCGCAAGTCCCAATCTATCGCCAAGACGAAAGCTTATCGAGGACGATGTTGAGCCACGCCCGCTCGTCAGGGCCGCGCCGCTAGCCGAGAAGCCGAGCTAAGTAGTGGCGCCGCAAGAGGACGGGCGGCTCCCACAGCTCGTCGTTTCCGACATGCCGCGCAAGCTGAGCGGCCTTGAGATCGGCTTCCTCGCGACGGTGGCATATGCGGCCGCGGCGTGCGCAAGCGCTCGGTCATGACGAGGAGGACGCCAATGACCGCGCGACTTGCATGACGTGAGCGGTTCGA
>Ga0335076_10008018_pt1 | contig 10650 bp, 11 predicted proteins | sample Lox_Sample_25_FD_206717 | JGI IMG/M metagenome (GOLD analysis project Ga0335076, IMG submission 206717) | Soil microbial communities from Loxahatchee National Wildlife Refuge, Florida, United States - Lox_Sample_2.5 | ecosystem: Environmental > Terrestrial > Soil > Wetlands | place: USA...
AGAAGGCACAGGAGCAACGCTGCTCCCGACCGTGGTGACATTGGCAACGATGCTCGACGGGCTGCCGCTGCGCGGCGGCCACCTGGAGACCGCCGGAAAGCGAGAAGAGGAGCACGGCCGACGCGAGGCGGCTCATGGAGCTGGCGCGGGTCGTCTCGACCACGCGTCGATCATACCAGCAAATGCAACGTCCCAGCACTGGCCTCACGCAGCGATCTTGTCGCAAGCCGCCGCGCACTTCTGGCACGTCTCCATGCAACGGCGGCAAGGCTCGTGGTGCGCCGCGTGCTCCTTGCAGGCGGCCTCGCAGTCCCGACACGCCTTCGCGCACGTCGCCGCGATGCCCTTGAGATAGGGCGCGTCTTGCATGGCGAGCGCCTCCGTCGCCCGGCAGAGCGCGAGCATCGCATCGACCGTCGTCGAGCACCTGGCCATCGACGTGTCTCCGGTTCGCAACACTCTCAGGCAGTGCTCGAGGCAGATCTGGCCGGCCTTGACGCAATCCGAGGCGGCGTCCACCACGGCGGCGTTCTTCTCCCAGCCACCAGGGCCAGCCGCTCCGGACGCCTTCTCGTGGTGGTGCTCGTGCATCGCCCCGCCCTCGGCCTGTGCGAGCGCCTGCGTCCCGGCACCGGCTGCAACCACGACCGCGCCAACCTTGAGGAAGTCCCTGCGGTCCATGTCGTTCCCCTTTCGGCGTGCGTCCCGCTCACTCTACGAGCATTCAAGTTCGGCTCGACGACCCAGGTGGGTCTCATCGCGACTTCGTCGGAGGCGGGGAGCCGCAGGCGGTGAGCGCGGCCACGGTAACGAGCGCTGCGAACCGAACCCCACCCAACAGGGATCGCGCCTCAGCTTTGAGCGAGGGTGGTCGAGATGGTTAGACACGATTGAAATGCTCGGGCGGGCGTGCCAGGCCAGCTTCGCTCGCGTCGCGGCAATCCTCGTCGCGGCGACGCTGACCGGCACACCGCGCGTTCTCGCGCTGTACGCTCCCGCGGAGACGCACCGCTGCTCCTGCAAGCTTCACGCCAGCGATCACCACGAGTGCGAGTGCGCGCTCTGCCAGAGGGCCGCGCTCGCCGCTCGGACCGCGGACACCAAGGCACCGCCCTGCCATCGCGCGGCGGCCCGAAACGCGCTGTCGCGAAGCGAGCAGGGCCGTTCGCGGCGCGAGCCCTGCGTCGAGGGGCGCTGCGGATTCCCGGGCGGCCCCATCACGAGGGCGGCGGGCGTAGAGCCGTTCTACCCTCGGGCCCCCGGGATCCCGGCCTTGATGGGTCGAGACGAGACGCTCCCCGAGCGCGTTTCGGCGCTGCGGCGGTCGACGGTCGAGCTTGAGACGCCGCCTCCCAGGGTGAGCTGATCCGTCGCGAGGGTCCGGTCCCGGAACGGCGTCGCGCTCACGTGCTCGCGAGCGCTGGGCCGCATTCGAGACGTGCCCGCTCGCCAGCATGCTCCTCCGTCTCGGTGAACTGCGCGTTCGCGATCGCGTAGGCGCGAGCCCGCGCGAATGCCACTCCTGATGCGGAGGACCCGCAATGGACCACGCAACGTAGCCTTCGCCCTTTAGCGGAGAATGGGTGCTCAACGGCTTCTCAGCCTCCTTGCCGAGTCGGATCGCTGCGGGCGTCCTGATTGTGGCGCTCTCGGGATCGGCAGGCCTCGCGCCCCGCACCCGAGCCACGGTGCACCGATGCCAGTGCCGGGGCATGATGGGGAACGGGCACCACGTGTGCTTCTGCCCGCTCTGCCGGCTGCCGGCGCGCCGGACGCCCGGGCGAAGCGGGGCGGCGCCGCCTTCGCAGGATTCGATGGCCGGCGCGGATGACGGGGTGGCACGCGCGGCGAACGCGGCGGCCACGTGTTACGTCTCGGAGTGCGACCACTCCGGTAGCGTTCCCGGCATGAGGCCGAGAACGGAACCCTTCGTGCTGTCAGAACCCCCGACGCTCCAGCCTGGGGCCCAGGCTGTGAAGTGGAACGAAGCCGTATGCCCTCCGGCTGAGCGGCACACCAGCCCCGACAGTCCGCCTCCCAGATCCCGCCGGTCGTAGAGCGCCGGAGGCGACGTCCGACAATGGGCCGGATTTGTCCGCCTCGTCATCCACGATAGGGACTATTGGCACTATCCCCGTGTTGGGATGGAGGCAGGTCTATGTTCACAGCGATGGGTTCACTTTTCGCCATGACACCGGAAAGAACCGTAGCCCGCTGGGCAGCATGGGCGGGGCTCGCAATGCTTGCGACGGTCACGAGCGTTGGCTCCGACAGAGCGGTCGCGGAAGACCCGCCCCAGCCCGTGAGGCGGTACAAGGTGCGCGCGGAGATCGTGCGCATGCCGGAGAGGCTGGGCGGCTACCTGATGGTGCGGCACGAGGCGGTCGACGAGTTCGTCGACGTGACCGGCGAGCTGGTAGGGATGGACTCGATGGTCATGGAGTTCCCAGTCGCGAAGGATGCCTCGGTCGCGGGTCTGAAGGCAGGAGACAAGATCGAGGCGCTCCTCGAGGTCGACTTCAGCAAGGGGTTCGGCGAGCTGGAGCACATCAGGAAGCTCCCGAGCGAGACCGTCCTTCAGTTCAGGAAGGCGCGGCCGGCGGCGAACCCGCCGGCCCGCTCCGACGTCGTGATCCCGGAGAAGCAGCCATGAGCTCCCGCTCGAGCTCCGCGCCCACGGCCGCCGTCGCCCCGACCCGTTCGCGGAAGATCGCGCTGTGGCTGGGTTGCCTCATCGCGCTCCTGGTGCTCCCGGCGCGCACGCTCGCGTGCGCGTGTGGATGCGGGATCTTCGACGTGGGCGCTGGAACGATGATCCCTTCGGACTCCGAGTCGGGCCTCTCCGTGTGGTTCCGCTACAGCTACATGAACCAGAACCAGAACTGGGCGCACGGCTCGAAGGCGCCCGCATCCGACAACGACGACAAGGCCATCGAGACCAGCTTCTTCACGCCGGGGATATCCTACGTGATCAACCACTCCTGGTCGCTCATGGCGGAGCTTCCCATCTACTCTCGCAGTCTCACCACCACGGACGACGGAACCGTGAACGGGCCGGCCGGGAGCATCTACACCGCCCACCTGACGGACATGGGCGACCTCCTGGCCTCCGTGATGTTCCACGGATTCTCGCCGGACATGTCCACCGGCCTGCAGCTCGGATTGAAGCTCCCCACCGGTAATTATACCGGACCCAACGGAAGCCTGGGCGGATCGGAGATCGACCGCGACACGCTGCCCGGGACCGGCAGCACGGACGTGGTCGTCGGTGGGTACCACTTCGGTGGTCTCAACTCGGACAACTCCCTGCTCTACTTCGCGCAGGCGCGGTTCCAGGGGGCGTTCCTCACCCGCAACGACTACCGGCCCGGCAACGAGCTCGACGCCGCGCTCGGCCTCTCCTACAGCATCCCGCTCGGCGCGAAGGCGAGGCTCACTCCGATTGTCCAGGCGCTCGGGAGCTACCGGATCCATGACACCGGGGGCAACTCCGATCCCCTCAACTCGGGGTACGAGCGGCTCTTCGTCGCGCCCGGCGTCGAAGTCCGCGTCGACAAGGTCAAGCTCTATGCCGACGTCGAGGTACCCGTGTACCAGTACACCCGCGCCGCCGATCCCTCTCAAGGCACCTCCGGACAGCTCGTCGCCCCCTACCTCCTGAAGGTGCAACTGACCTACGGCTTCTGAGTCCGAAGCGGCGTGCTCGAGGGGTTGCGTGATGCGTCTTGCCGGGACCGCGATGGAGGCGATGGTCCTCCTGTGCATGCTCTCGGGACAGGCGCTGGCGGCACCCACCGTTGGTTCGCCAGCGCCTCCCCTCGTCGTCCTCACGCTCGACGGCACCCGTTTCGATTTGTCCACCCTTCGCGGCAGGGTCGTCGTCGTGAACCTGTGGGCGACCTGGTGCCCGCCGTGCCGCGAAGAGCTGCCGGCGCTCGACGAGTTCTATTCCCGTCACCACGCGGAGGGAGTCGAGGTGCTCGGACTCAGCCTCGACCGGAAGCGGGACCGCAAGGACGTTCTGTCGGCGGCACGGGGTCTTCATTATCCCGTGGCGTTCGCGAGCGACGCCGAGAGGAACGGATTCGGGGCACCGTCCATGTTGCCCGTCACCTACGTCATAGGCCCCGACGGCATGCTGCGGGCGGTGTTCCTTCCCACGAGTCCCAAGCTGAGCGTGGAGAGTATCGAAGCCGCGGCGAGGCCCTTGTTGCCAGATGCACCACCGACTTCAGAGCCTCGCGCGAAGCGAGAAGACTCCCGATGATGTGGCAACTCGCGCCGGTTGTATTCACGGTCAGTAACTTCATTGCTCCCGAAGGCCGGCGTAGTCGATCGCACGGGTGTGCGACGGGACGCATCGCCTGTTACTCATGCGCAACCATCGGGATCGCAGTCGTGCCTTCGACGCACCTCGTCTGGTCGATCGCGAGCACCTGCCCGCGCGGCCTCGCCAGCGATCGTCGTCCTCCGGCCGATCGCCAGCGAGGCCAGGAGGGCGGCGACCTCGGCTCGAGGCCGCCGCGCCTGGTCGTACGGCGTCTCCGTCGCTCTCTTACTGCTTCGTCACGACCTGGGTGATCGGGTAGCCGTTCATCGAGCCCAGATGCCCGTAGCCTGCGACGGTGGTGCCCGTCATGCAGGTCGCGCCCATCATGCCGCCGGCAGTGCAGTCCGCATAGGCCATGAGGTTGATCTGGCCCGCCGTCGGCGTTGCCGTCGGGTCGTCGGTGTTCACGTCGATCATGGCGTAGGCGTTCGCCGCGCTTGCGCTCCAGGCGGCCGGGAAGCCGAAGTAGATGTCATTCGGGTTTGCCGGGTCGAATCCGCTCGGCCAGAAGGTGTCCACCGTGTTGAGGAGGAAGGTCGTCACGAGCAGTCCATGCCCGCCGAGCCCGTCGGAGACGGCCGACAGCTGGCGGGTGAGCGGAACGCTCACCAAGCCCATGCTGCCAGTCATGGATTCGGTCAGGGAGCCGGCGAGGTTCGAGACGGTTCGGGTGGTGGAGTCGAGCGTGAACGAACCGGTGAAGATGGAGTCGTACGGCAGGGTCATCGGCTCGTGGAAGGTCGCGACCACGCCGAACGAGGTGACGACGTCCACCGCCGCGGATGGCACGCCAGCGCCGACGGCGTTGACGGCCGAGGCGCGGAAGGCGTAGCCCGCGCACGTCGAGGGGCACACCACCGTGATCGGCGACGAGGTGCCCGTGGCGCCCACCAGGGTCAGGAGCTTGGGCTTCGAGCTCACGACATAGCCGGTGATGGGCGTGCCGCCCGGGTCCGCCGGGGGTGTGAAGGAAACCACGACGGTGTTGCCGGTGCTGCCCAGGGTCGCCGAGACGGCGGTCGGCGCACCGGGGACGGCGGTCGGGGTGGTGGCCGACCTCGTCACGACCTGGGAGAAGGGGTAGCCGCTCATCGTCCCCAGGCGCCCGTAGGCCGCCGTGGTGGTGCCAGTCATGCAGGTCGCGCCCATCATGCCGCCGGCGTTGCAGTCCGCGTAGGCGAGGAGGTTGACCTGGGCTGCCGTCGCCGAGCTTGTCGGGTTGTCCGTATCGACGTCGATCACGGCGTAGGCGTTCCCCACGCCTCCGCTCATCGGGTTCGTCGCGCCGGACGTGGACCCGTAGAAGATCGTCCCGCCCGGAGCGAAGCGTCCATCCGGGTCGACGGCAGCGAAGAGCGCCGGGATGGCGCTCGTGCGCGGGTCGAAGGTGTCCACGGTATTCAGGTTGAAGGTCGTCACGAGCAGGCCATGCCCGCCGAGCCCGTCGGAGACGGCCGACAGCTGGTTGGTGAGCGGGACGGTGGTCAGCGTGCCCGATCTGTACGGGCTCATGGACTCGGTCAGAAGGCCGCCCAGGTTGGAGACCGTCCTCGTGGTGGAGTCGAGCGTGAACGAGCCAGTGAAGATGGAGTCATACGGCGCGGTCATCGGTTCGTGGAAGGTCTCGACCACGTCGAACGTGGTGACAACGTCGGCGGGGGAGGACGTCGCGCCGGCGCCGAGGGCGTTGACGGCGGAGACGGCGAAGGCGTAGCCGGCGCACGAGCCGTTGCACGATACGGTGATCGGTGAACCGCTTCCTGTCGTCGAGAGGCCGCTCGGGACCGAGGAGACCACGTAGCTGAGAGACGCGCTGCCGCTGCCACCCGTATCCGCGGGTGGCGCGAAGGAGACGCTGACAGACGAGTCTGTGCCGCCCAGGGTGGCCGCGACCGCCGCTGGAGCGCCGGGGACCGTCGTGACGACCGTGCTGGGCCCCTTCGCCTGGATCTGGAAGGCGACGCTGACCGAGCCGCCGCGCGGCGAGCCGTCGGCGAGGCCCGAGATACCCGCGCAGTCGCCGGCGGTGCAGAGGTCGATGATGGTGACCGTGACGATGCAGGTCTTGTCGTCGGCAATCGAGTAGTGCGTGCCCGCCGCAGCCGGCGACGAGAAGGTGCCGCCACAGGTGCCATCCGACCAGCTGTAGGCCAGGTTGTCACCGTCCGGGTCGGAGGCGATGACGGAGAGGTCGGCCTCGGTGGTCGACCCGAGGACGGGCGGCGAAGCGGCGGGTTGATCGTACTTCACCTCGGCGGAGGTGCCGCCGACGACCGGCCAGGTGTTGGCGTAGGTGGTTGCATTCGCGGCGCTCGTCCCGCCCGCTGCCTCAACGTTGACCATGAGGTACGACGTGACGACGTTGAGGTGGTTGTCGCTGATCGCCACCGAGAGCACGCAGGTTTCCGGGACCACGGCGGGGGCGGTCCAGGTGGCGGCCGGCTTGTCCCCGTCTGCGAAGTGGCCATTGTCGCCTGTGGACGGATAGCAGGCGGCGCTCCAGCGGTAACCGAGCGGGTCGGGTGGGGTGTACGGCGAGTGGGCGGCCACCTCGACGTTGACGCTCGCGCCCGGCCCGACCGTCGAGGCCGTGGAGGTCAGGCTGTCGACGACGGGCGCGAATACGGTCGTCTGCCCCCCGCCGCCGATCTGCTGGGCCAGGATGTAGACCTGCGCCGTCGTGCCCGAGACGATGTCGACGGTCGCCTGCCCCGTGTAGATCCTGGTGCCGTCGGCCGTGTAGACGTCCGCCTGGAACAGCCGCCCAATGCCCACCGGGATGTCGGCGACGGTTCCCGTGTATGCCTGACCGTTCTTGGCCAGGGCGGCCACGATGGGGGCGCTGAGCGCCGGCGTGCCCCCACTGACCGTGACCATGACGCTGCCGATGTCGGCGGGCGTGAGCGCGAACGACACGGTCACCTTCGCCGAACTCGAATCGCTGTTGACGGATCCCTTCGAGCACGCCAGCGCCGCCGCCATCGAGATCGCGAGCGCGAGCGCGAGGTCCTTCCGCAAATCTGACGACATGTGGTCTCCCTCCATGATGATTGGTTTGATGGGTCCAAACCTGCCCCAATTGCTGCCGCACGTGACCATCAGCAGCGCGGGATGCCGCTCAATCCGCCACGATCCGCGCGCGGACGTGATCGTGCCTCGGGCACGTCGTGGCCTCGTCGACCAGGCTCGACTGAATGCAGAGCGCACGCGAGGGCGACAGGAGGTCTCCATGACCGCCCTGGAGCACGCCGCCACCCCGCACGACGTGAGGACCTGGCGTGAGGGGAGACCCGAGTGAGGACCACGTCCGGCTGATCCCCTGGTGTGCAGCGCAAGCCCCCACGCCGACCGAGGACCGGCGTGGAGGCACACCATCAGCCCGCGCTCACGGCAGACCGCCCGCGGGGACGGAGCACCGCTTGCGCGAGGACGGCGACCCCCCGGCGCTAGACCAGCCTGGGAGGCGGCGTGTCGGGCCCGAGCGCCGGCGACAAGTGCTTGCGCGTGGCCTGAGTGATCTCGGAGCTGGTCTCGAGGCGGGTCAAGATCAGTCGCCCCGGAAGCGTATAGACGTCGGAGCCGCCATCAGAGATCATAGGCGGTGACTCCGACTCGCCGCACGAACCCCGCACGCAGGGTGCGGTCCCGCGCCCCTCGCTCCGGGCCCTCTTGCCGGTCCTTGCGGCGTGGCACATCGGGCAGGAGCAGTCCTGCTTCGCACCATGCTTGCAGTGGCAAGCATGCACGGCGTTGCCGTCAGCGTGAGCCTCTGCCGACGCGAGCCTCCCCGCACCCGACAGTGCTAGTGTCAGAAACGTGGCGACGACCTTGGCGGACGCGCTTTTCAACGCTGTGTAAACAGTGCCACAGCGCGCCCCGAGGAACACAGCGCCTTGATGGGGCGTGCGACGATGGAGACCGCACGGCTCGAGTTCCACACCGTCGCTAAACCCGCCGGAGTGGGAAGCTGCCTCGATTGGCTCGATGGAGCCGCGCGACCTGCGCCTCGGGAAGCTGCTCCGCGCCGCGATCGCGCGGTCGGCGCGACCGTGCGGCCTCGCACGGCGCTGCCGGAGCTTTGCTGGGGACTCGACCAGGAAGCTCTCGAGCGACGCGGTCCTTCACTTCAGGAAGGCCCAACCGCGACGATGATCCCCTATTGAGTATGACGAGAATCAAGACGGGCGAGGGGTTCTGGCGCGAGGATTCGGTTCCCGTTCAGGAGGAAGCCATGAAGAACCTGCTTCGCGCGGCAGTCGCTGGGCTCTCCCTCTCGTTCGCGCTCGCCCCAGCCGTGTATGCGGCCGACAAGACTCCGGCTGCGGCCGCGCCGAGCCACAAGATCGGCGACAAGGTATGGATTTGCGGTTGTGGCAAGGCGTGTGACTGCAACACGCTCCAGACGGCGCCGGGGAAGTGTCACTGCGGCAGTGACCTCATCGAAGCAACGGTCACGAAGGTCGAGGGCAGCAAGGTGACCGTGAAGTCCGTCAACGGCGAGCAGGTCCTCACGCTCAAGAAGGCGTAGACGAACGAAGCAAAGCGACCTATCCCGCCGCGACGACGTCACGACCTCATCCGGACCGACCAGGGGGCGGCGAGGACGTCTACGCGCGCGTCATCGGGTCAGCTGATCATCGAGGTGGACCGACAGTGAGGAGGTCGCGATGAAGGTCGGAGCGCGCAACCAGCTCGTGGGTCGCATCACCGAGGTGAAGCGCGGCACGGTCATGTGCGAGGTCAAATTCGAGATACCTGCGCAGTCACGAATGGCCTCGGTCATGACTCTCGAGTCGCTCGATGACATGGGCGTGAAGGCGGGCGACACGGTCCAGGTGATCGTGAAGGCAGTCAATGTACTGCTCCTGAAGGACGGGTAGGCACCGCCTGTCGGCACGAGGCGGCGGACCCGACCGACCCGACGGCGGCGCTCGTGAACGGCGCCCAGAGCCCTGCTGCGCGGCCGGCGGATCACCGTGTTCGTGCTGGGGCCGGGCGAGCGGGACCACCTGATCGCGCTCCTGGAGTCGCCGACCGACGCCGGGTTCCTCGTGGATCCACGCTTCTCGGAATCGTTCGCGCGGTGACGAAAGCGTGGCGGTCCGGTCTCCGCCGGGCCGCGTCTCGACGGTTGTCGGGTTGGTTCGCCGGAAGTGGTACGTCGCCAGATCGTCGGGGACCCGCCGCCGCGCGACCGCGGCGTGCTAGGGAGTTGCACGCCGCACCCGCGGGCGCCATCCGCCGCGCGAGCGGCTGGGCGCTCCCGTCGCGCACGGCCGCGCTCGCCCGCGGGAATGGGAGCGCGGGTTCGCGGCCAGCGCGACGTGGCGGTGAGGGTCCCCGGACCCGGCTACGCCTTCGGCGGCGGCACGTCCGGCGGGAGCGCGCGGCTCACGGGCGCGGACCGGGGCATGGGAACGGCGCGGCCGGCCTCCGGGGCCGGCGGATCGTCGAGCGGCGGCAGGGTGAACGGCTCGAGGCCGGTCGTGATGGCGCGCGGGCCCTGCGGATCGCCGCACGCGCCCTGCACGCACGAAACGCACGCGGGGAGGCGTGGCGGTGCCTTCTTGGAAGCGGCCACCTTGCGGTGGCACGGCGGGACCTTCGCATCGTCCTCGACCGCGGACGCGTCGTGGTCTAGCGCGGCGGCGCCGCTCGCGGCCTTGCAGATCGGGCAGTCGCAGGCATGGTTCGAGCCGCGGGCAGGGCAGGTGCAGCGGTGCTCGCCGTGCGCGGACCCGGCGATGCCCACCGCGATGCGCGGCGCACCGCTGAAGGCGATCACCAGCAGCACCGCGACGGCGCGGACACCCGGGGCAACACGTACCCTGCGCAACATGCCTCGCCATGGTGTCAACGAACGCCTCGTATGGCAACTCCCCGCCCCCGCGACAACCCTCGAGAGCCCTCGCGCGGCCGGCCGCGGCGTCGACCGACTGGTCGCGGGACCGGGGATCGCTCCCGGCTCCGGAGCGGGACCTTCATGCCGACATTTCTGCGCATTCCTCCTCAGGGCGGGTCGCCAAGGTGCCGTACGTGCTCGCGCTAGGTGGAGCCATGCAGGAGGCATCTTCGAGGCGGACGTGACCAGCGCGATCAGCCTTGGATCATCTCAAGGAACGCGCGGGGCGTCACGATCGCGATGCCCTCGTACTCCTCCAGGGCGAGCAGGTCATCGTCCCCGGTTACGATGACCGCGGCCCTGCTCTCGACGGCGGCGGGGCCAGGCGGCGCCTGCCGTGATCACGGTCGATGGTCCATGCCCAGCACGCACGCTCTGCACCCAGAACCCCGGCGAGCTTCGCCCATGATGACGGCGA
>Ga0335076_10008019_pt1 | contig 10650 bp, 11 predicted proteins | sample Lox_Sample_25_FD_206717 | JGI IMG/M metagenome (GOLD analysis project Ga0335076, IMG submission 206717) | Soil microbial communities from Loxahatchee National Wildlife Refuge, Florida, United States - Lox_Sample_2.5 | ecosystem: Environmental > Terrestrial > Soil > Wetlands | place: USA...
TCGCGCTCAGCGAAACCGTCTGCGCCGAGCCCGAGGTGACCGCCGTGGAGACGGTCGCGCTCGTCCCCGATCCCGCGGCCACCGACGCCGACGTCGGACTGACCGAGAGCGAGAAGTCGTTCGCGGCGGCGGCCGTCACGCTGAGCGTGAGGGTCGCCGTGTGCGAGCCCGTCGACCCGGTTCCCGTGATCGTGATGTTGGAGTTCCCGGCCGCCGCCGACGCGGACGCCGTGAAGGTCAGGGTGGACGACGAGCCGGAGTTGACGGTCGACGGAGAGAACGACGCCGTCACGCCGCTCGGCAGGCCGCTCGCGCTGAGCGCGACGGACTCCGAGCTGCCGGAGGTGACCGCGGTCGAGACCGTGGCGGTCGCGTTCGAACCGGCGGCGACGCTCACGTTCGTCGGATTGACGGAGACCGAGAAGTCGCTCGAGCCGGTGGACACCGGCCCGAAGGCAGCGGCGCCGTTGGGCGTTCCGAGCCCGGTCGGGCCGTCGTAGCCGACCTCTGCCGTGCAGAGGTAGGCGGGTGAGCAGGACGCGGTGTGCCCGGTAGTCACGTCGTTGAGCGCGCCCGGATCGGCGTACGGGTAGGAGTTGGGGAACGCCGTCGGCGCGGGCGAGGCGGCCAGCGCGTACATCGCGCCGATGATCGGAGAGGCGACGCTCGTGCCGCCGAACACCGTCCAGCCGCCCGAGCCGTACGAGTCGTAGACGGCCACGCCGGTCGCCGGGTCGGCGTCGGCGGAGACGTCGGCGACGGTCCGGCGGGCGCAGCCCGTGTCGGTCTGGAACGACGGCTTTGGCTCGTAGGCCGAGCAGCCGCTCCCCGCTCCCTCGGTGGAGGACGTCGACCAGACGGACTCCGACCAGCCGCGCGCATTGCTCGCCCGCGTCAGGCTGGTTCCGCCGACGGCGGTCACGTACGGCGAGGCGGCCGGATACTCGACCCCGTAGCCGCTGTCTCCGGACGAGGCGACGATCGCCACGCCCGCATGCTTGTAATACGAGTTGTCGGCGCTCGTCTCGCTCGAGGACTCGGAGCCGCCGTAGCTGTTCGAGACCGCGACCGCGCCCTGCGCGACGGCGGTGTTGACGGCCGTGCCGAGGTTCGTCGTCGTGGGGGTGTTCGCCTCGACGAGCAGGATGTGACAGTTCGGACAGATGGCCGAGACCATCTCGAGGTCGAGCATGATCTCCGACGACCAGCCGGTGTTCGCCGCCGGGAGTGGACTGGCCGCGCCGTTCTGGTTGACCTTCTTGAAGCAGCCGTTGGCCGTCGTACAGGCCGGCAGACCGAAGTTGCTGCGATAGGTGCTCAGGTCGCTCGCGGCGTTCGGGTCGTCATAGGCGTCGACGATCGCGACCGTCTTGCCTGTGCCGAGCGTCGTGGGCACGTTGTACGCGCTGTCGAGGTCGGACGGCCCGTAGCCGCTGACCGCGACGGCCGGGTTGATCCCGGCCGCCACGTGCGCGACGACGCCGGTCGTGCGACGCAGGGCGAAGCACCTCATCTCTCCCTTGGGGACGGCCGCGCACGTGCGCACGAAGTGGGGCAGGGTCGCCGAAGCGGACGCGGGGCGGGCGCTGCCGCCGACCAGCGATCCGGCCAGCGCACAGAGAGCGAGGACGATCAGGACGTGCCGTGGGCGCGGTGCGCCTGGGATGCGCCGGCTCCGGCGCCTCAACCGTTTCGACATCGGACGACCCCTTCCGTAGTTGGGCGATGCGTTCGGGCCGCAGCACCCTCATCGTTAGCAGAGTCTGCGTCCGATTGCGACCTTCGATCGAGTGAAGGCCGGTCAGCTCTTGCGCGCGGTGGCGCGGCCGCCCTTGCGGCCCGCAGCCTTCTTCTGGGCGGTCGTCCCGCCCTGGCCGGCGTCGTGACGACGCGTCCCGGATCCGGAGGCCTTGCCGCCACGGCTCGAGGCGCCCGGCGAATTGGCGATCCTCGCCGCGCGCTCCTTCGACATCCCCTTCTCCTTCAACTTCTCGTACTGCTGCTCGTTCTTGACGCTCGGTCGCTTGCCGGGCATGCGATCCTCCTTCGGTGGGCGAGGGTCCTGCACCGACAACGGACGTGCCCGGAATCTCGATTCGCCTGCTTGCGCCCGGCGACGAGCGGGTGGTGCGGGAGCTCGCGACGTACGACGGCCCAGGCGACCCGGAGGGGCTGCTAGCCGATCCGCGTACCGTGCTGCTCGTGGCCCTCGACTGCGAGCGGCCGGTCGGCTTCGTCCTCGCCCACGAGCTGCCGCGGCGGCACGGCGACCGGGCGAACCTCTTCGTCTACGAGGTGGACGTGGCCGAGAGTCATCGACGGCGCAGGATCGCTTCGGCGCTGCTCGCGCATCTCGCCGAGCTCGCGCGCGGGCGTGGGATCCGGGTCGGCTTCGTGCTGACGGAGCCCGACAACGAGCCGGCGAACGCGCTCTACCGCAGCGCGGGTGGAACATCGCAGCTGGATGTCGAATGGACGTTCTCGTACACGGACGATTGACGACGCTGCGCGTGGCCGGCCTGCGCGACGTCGAACGCCTCGTCGCCTGGCATGCGGATCCGGAGGTCGCCCGCTACTGGGACGACGAGACGTTCACGCGCGCCGAGATGGAGGAGCGGCTCGCGCGCGACGACGTCGAGGCGTGGATCGTCGTAGAGGCGGGGGAGCCGATCGGGTACCTGCAGGTCCACCCGGAAGGGCTCGACATGTTTCTGGTCCCGGCCGCGCGCGGACGCGGCCTCGGCCCGGACGCCGCGCGCGCCATGGCCGGCCACCTGCTCGCCGAGCGCGGCCGGGAGCGAGTCACCGTCGACCCCTATGCGTGGAACGAAGGCGCCGTCCGTGCCTGGGAACGCGCCGGCTTCGTCGAGGTCTCGCGTCACGATCCGGACGACGAGCACACCGCGCCCTGGATCCTCATGGAGTTCCGCGGCTGAGCGGTGCATATCCTTGGCCTCCGTGCAGGTCGTTCTTCCCGACAACTCCGAGCTCGAGCTTCCCGACGGCGCCACGGGGCTCGACGCCGCGCGCGCGATCGGCCCGAAGCTCGCCGAGCAGGCCGTCCTGATCCGCGCGAACGGAAGCGTCCAGGACCTGCGCCTGCCGCTGCACGACGGCGATCCGATCCAGCTCCTGACGACCCGCGACACGACCGATGCCGACGCGCTCGCCGTGCTGCGTCACTCGTCCGCGCATCTGCTCGCCGAGGCCGTCACGCGCCTCTATCCGGGCGTGAAGCTGGCGATCGGCCCGCCGATCGAGAACGGCTTCTACTACGACTTCGACTTCCCCGAGCCGATCCGGGAGGAGGATCTCGAGCGGATCGAGGAGGAGATCCGGCGCGAGCTGAAGGAGGGCCGCAGCTGGGAGCGCCGCGAGATCTCCCGCGACGAGGCGCGACAGCTCTTCGTCGACGACCCGTACAAGCTCGAGCTCGTGGACACGGCCGAGGGCGACATCTCGCTCTACACGCAGTCACACGACGGCGTGGGGGATTTCACCGACCTCTGCCGCGGCCCGCACCTGCAGGACTCGAAGCCGATCAAGGCGCTGAAGCTGACCGGGCTCGCCGGTGCGTACTGGCGCGGCGACTCGGCGAACCCGCAGCTGACGCGCATCTACGGCACCGCGTTCTACTCGCAGGAGGATCTCGACGCGTATCTCGAGCGGCTTGAGGAGGCGCGCCGCCGCGACCACCGCCGCCTCGGCGCGGAGCTCGACCTCTTCCACCTCTCCGAGGCGTCGCCCGGCTCGCCGTTCTGGCACCCCAAGGGGATGGTGATCTGGAACCAGCTCGAGGATCTCCGTCGCCGCGAGAACGCGAAGCGCGGCTACGTCGAGGTGAAGACGCCGCTCATCTACGACAAGACCGTCTGGGAGACGAGCGGGCACTGGGAGAAGTTCCGCGACAACATGTTCCTCGTCGCGGGCGAGGGCGAGGAGCCGCACGCTGGGCTGAAGCCGATGAACTGCCCCGGCCACATGCTCCTCTTCGGCTCGCGCCTGCGGAGTTATCGCGACCTGCCGATCCGCTACGCGGAGTCGTCGACGCTTCATCGCAACGAGCTCGCGGGCACGCTGCACGGCCTGCTCCGCGTGCGCCACGTCACGCAGGACGACGCACACATCTTCTGCACCGAGGAGCAGGTCGCGGGCGAGATCGACGGCTGCATCGAGTTCGCGAAGTCGCTCTACGAGCTGTTCGACGTCGTCCCGCATGCCGAGCTCTCGACCCGTCCCGAGAACCGCTTGGGCTCGGACGAGGAGTGGGACCGCGCCGAGGGCATCCTCCGCGACGCCCTCGAGCGACACGGCCTGCCGTACGTGATCGGCGAGGGGGAGGGGACGTTCTACGGGCCGAAGATCGACCTGCACATGGACGACGCGCTCGGCCGCTCCTGGCAGATGGGGACGATCCAGGCCGACGCCCAGATGCCGAAGCGCTTCGGCCTCACGTACATGGGATCGGACAACCAGGAGCACACGCCGGTCGTGATCCACCGCGCGCTGCTCGGATCCCTGGAGCGCTTCATCGGCATCCTGACCGAGCACTACGCCGGCGACTTCCCGTTCTGGCTCGCGCCGGTGCAGGTGCGGGTGCTGCCGGTGGGGGAGGCGCACCACGACGCGGCGCAGACGCTCGCACTCCGACTGCTCGAGGCGGGCTTTCGCGTCGAGGTCGCCGAGCCGACCGAGACGATCGGCAAGCGCATCCGGGCGGCCGAGCTCGAGAAGATTCCCGTCACGGTCGTCTACGGCGACCGCGAGAGCGACGAGAGCCTCGCGGTGCGCGAGCGCGGCGGCGAGCAGTCGACCCTGTCGCTGTCAGACCTCGTGGCCAGGCTTGCTACCCTCTGAGGCCTGAAAAGCAGGGGCGGACCGTTCCTCACCTCCCGGGCCACACCGGACCGCGGGGGTTCAACCGAGTCGACAGACGAGGAAAACGGGCCGCTGCATGCAGCGGCTTTTCATGTTGCGACAGCTAATCGAGGAGGAGTAAGCCCAACTTGGTGATTTGCCTTTGAGGCCCAGACGCCGGCCGATCGAGCAGACCCGTCCGTCGCCGCGCGACACGACGCGCATCAACGATGCGATTCGCGTCTCCCGTGTCCGGCTGATCGACGACGACGGCGCCCAGCTCGGGATCAAGACCACGGACGAGGCACGCGACTACGCCTACGGCAAGAACCTCGACCTCGTCGAGGTGGCGGCCCAGGCCGATCCGCCCGTCGCGAAGGTCATGGATTACGGCAAGTACAAGTACGAGCAGGAGCAGAAGGCGAAACAGGCCCGCAAGCACCAGAGCCAGATCCAGGTCAAGGAGATCAAGTTCCGGCCGAAGATCGGCGTGCACGACTACAACACCAAGAAGGGACACGTCGAGCGATTCCTCAACCAGCGCGCGAAGGTGAAGGTCACGATCATGTTCCGCGGCCGGGAGCAGACGCACCCGGAGCGGGGCCGCGATCTGCTCCTCCGCCTCGCCGACGACGTCAAGGAGATCGGGCAGATCGAGTCCCAGCCTCTCCAGGACGGACGCAACATGGTGATGCTGCTTGGCCCGACGAAGAACGCAGGAGTGAAACGAGATGCCGAAGGTGAAGACACGGAGCTCCGTGAAGAAGAAGTTCAAGGTGACGGGCAGCGGCAAGATCCTGCGCCGGCCGGCGATGCGGAGCCACAACCTGGAGAAGAAGTCGTCGAAGCGTAAGCGCGGCTTCCGCAAGGATCGCGAAGTCGCGAGCGGCGACCGCAGCGCGATCAAGAAGATGCTGGGGATGGGGTAGCGCGATGCCACGCGTCAAGCGAGCTGTCCACGGGCACAAGAAGCGCCGCAAGGTCCTCGAGCAGGCGAAGGGCTACTGGGGCCGCAAGAGCACCCACTACCGCTACGCGAAGGAGCAGGTCGAGCACTCGCTCGTCTACGCCTACCGCGACCGGAAGGTGCGGAAGCGCGAGTTCCGCAAGCTCTGGATCACCCGGATCAACGCCGCCGCCCGCGCGAACGGGCTGTCGTACAACCAGTTCGTGCACGGCTGCTCGAAGGCGGGCATCGAGCTCGACCGGAAGGTGCTCGCCGACCTCGCCGTCAGCGACCCCGCCGCGTTCGGCGCGATCGCCGAGCAGGCGAAGGCCGCGCTGCAGAGCTAGCCGGGCGGAGCCTCAGCCGGACATCGGACGGCGCGTGTTCCACATCGCCTCGGCGATGGTCCACGTGCCGTCGTGACCTCTCCGCCAGATCTCGAGAAAGTCGCCCTCGTCCGAGATCGGGGCGGGCGCACCAACCGGACGTAACGTGATGGCGTACGTCCCGCGGACGTATGCCAGACCGTCGCTGCCGTCGATCTGCTCCCGTACGAGCTCGTAGCTGTCAAGCTGCTCGATGCCCCGGAGCCAGCTCTCGATCGCCTGCCGCCCCTGGTGCGGCTCCTCGTTCGGCGGGATCCTCACGGCATCCTCCGAGAACGAGCGAGCAACGCGTGTCCAGGCCGATTGCTGCATGGCGGCGACGTAAGCGTCGGCCGCCTGCTCGATCGCCGCGCGGTCGTCGGTGCTCAGGCTCGCCACGAACCGATCCTCTCACACGGCACGAGCCAGGTAGCGTCGCGCGGATGGCGATCACCTCGCGCGACAACGAGCGGCTCAAGCTCGTCCGCACGCTCCACGACCGGCGCTGGCGCGACAAGCTCGGGCTGTTCGTGGTCGAGGGGGAGGACCTGCTCGAGGCAGGGCTCGCCGCCGGGCTCGAGCCCGCCGACGTGCTCGCGGAGGGGGAGGACGTCGAGCCGGCGCTGCTGGCGGAGGTCTCGGAGCTCGGGCATCCGCCGCGCGTCGTCGCTGTCTTCCGGCGCGACGATCTGCCACGTGGGAGACGTCCGGTGACGCTCGCGCTCTGGCACGTCCGCGACCCCGGCAACGTCGGCACCCTGCTGCGCGCCGCGGACGCGTTCGGCGCCGGCATCGCGCTGTCCGAGACGTGCGCCGACCTCACGGGGCCGAAGGCGGTGCGTGCGTCGATGGGCTCGCTCTTCCGGGTGCCGCTGAGCGAGTTCGACGAGCCGCCGGGAAAGCGCGTGGCACTCGTGCCGAGCGGCGGAATCCCGCTCCCTGAGCTGGATTCCGGCGGCGACGTCGTGCTCGTGCTCGGCGCCGAGCGGGAAGGACTGCCGCCCGAGGTCCTCGATCGTTGCGAGGAGCGGGCCTCGATCCCGCAGCCGGGCGGCGGCGACTCGCTCAACGTCGCCCTGGCCGGTGCGATCGCGTTGTACGAGCTCGCGCGGCGCACCCGAGGCTAGAAACACGTCCGGCCCCCGAAGGGGCCGGACCAAAGAATTCGCCGAGCCGGTTTCGCTTTCGTCCCCCTCGTCCGACCGGCCCTTCGCTTCGGGATTGCTCCCTCTTCGTCCGACCGCTCGGTCGAGGCTTCGACCTACTCGCGTTCCGTGCTCGGCGCAAGAGGGAACCTATGCGAACGCGGTCACCGGATCAAGACCCGGCCGAAACGATTTTGTCGCAATTTGCGCGCGGATCATTTTCGGCGTGCGATCCAGACGCTGTCCTCGCCGCCGGCGAACGGCCGCCGGTCGAACCAGCCGTAGCAGTCGAGCACCTCGAAGCCGGCCTCGGCCAGCAGTGAGTGCCACCGCGCCGGCTCGACCCACCAGAGCGTCATCGTCGAGGCGCCCTGCGGGCCGCGGACCGAGAGCGTGAGGGTCTGCGCCGCGAGATCCCAGTCGGCGCGCTCGTCGATGCCCGGCTCACGCTCGAGCCAGCGGCCGTGCGTCTCCTCGACGTCCTCCCGGGACGGCGTGAAGACGTCGAAGACGAGGCGGCCGCCGGGCCGCAGCAGCCCGCGCGCGGCGCGGAGCGCCTCGAGGCGCTCCGCGTCGTCTCGCAGGTGGAGATACGAGCGGAACGGACACGTCACGAGCGGGACGCGCTCGTCGACCGGCGGGCGCCGCAGGTCGCCGAGCCGCAGGTCCAGCCGCTCGGCGACGCCGGCCTCCCGCGCCCGCGCCGCGCAGACCTCCAGCATTCCGGGGGACGAGTCGACGCCGATCACGCTCGTCCCGGCGAGCGCACACGGAATCGCGATCCGGCCGGTGCCGACGCCGAGCTCGACGACCTCGCCGTCCGCCGCGAGCGCCTCGTCGACGTAGAACGAGATGTCCTCGACGACGCTCGCGCTCCACGGGTCGTAGAGCCACGCGATCGGGTCGTAGACGCTCAGGGCTTGCGCGTCACGTAGACGAACTCGAGCGAATCGTCGTCGAACGGTTCCCGTTCGAAGCCCCCGTAGAGCGCCTCGACCTCGAGCCCGGCGACCTCGATCAGACCGTCCCACTCGGACTTCGTCGCCCACCAGAGCCGGATCGTCGCGCCGTCGTCGCGCTCGATCTCGATCCGGTTGTCCGCAGGCGCATAGCGGAGCGTGTGCACGACGCCCTGCTGGTCCAGCGTCTGCCCGTCGAGTCGCGCGGCGATCGTGTGGCTGAAGGCGAAGGCGTTGAAGGCGAAGCGCCCATCCGGCCGCAGCGAAGCGGCGACGCGCTCGAACACCTGCCGCTTCTCCTGCCAGCCGTGCAGGTGCAGGAGCGAGCGGAAGGGGACGTAGATCAGCGCGGCCGGCTCGTCGAGCTCGAGCTCGCGGACGTCGCCGAGCCGCAGCTCGAGCGGCAGGCCGGTCGAACGCTCGCGGGCGATCTCGAGCATCGCCGGCGACGAGTCGATCCCGAGCACCGGCTTCCCCGTCTCGCGCGCGACCTCGATCGCGACCCGTCCGCTCCCGACCATCAGCTCGACGATCGGCCCGTCCGCCTCGCGCGCCAGCGAGACGTAGTGGGCGACGTCCTCCGTCATGTCGGCCGCCCAGGCGTCGTAGACGGGAGCCCAGGTGTCGTAGTCGCTCATCGGGGGTAGTATCGACGGCGATGTCTGCTTTGCGCGTCTTCGCCTTTACGCAGCCCCGGCTCGTGGCCGGGGCGCCGGCGCGCTAGCAGCAGGCGTCGTCTCCTCCGCACGAGCCGGGGCGTGAACGCCCTCGTTCCCGTGCCCGCGAAAGGAGGAGAAACCGTTGGATAAGGTCGCCACCGTGGATCCCGACGACCTCGAGAAGGAGGCGCTAGCCGCCGCAGCCGAGGCGAGGTCGCTCGCCGCGCTCTCCGAGGTTCGCATCCGCTTCCTCGGTCGTCAGAGTGCGCTGAAGCTCGCGCTGCGCGAGGTGCGCGACCGGGAGACCGGCATGACGCTGAACTCCGTGCGCGAGACGGTCGAGTCGGCGCTCTCTGCGCGCGAGGAGGAGCTGGCGCGCGCAGAGCTCGAGGAGCGCCTCGCGACCGAGTGGGTCGACGTCACGCTGCCGGCCGAGCTGCTCGGGCCGCCGAAGCTGCGCCCGCGCGGCACGCTCCATCCGTCGACGCTCGTGCGCCGCGACGTCGAGGACATCTTCCTCGGCCTCGGCTACGAGATCGTCGACGGCCGCGAGGTCGAGACGACCCGCTACAACTTCGACGCGCTCGGGTTCCCGGACTGGCATCCGGCGCGCTCGCCGCGCGACTCGCTCTTCCTCGACGAGCAGACCCTGCTCCGCACGGAGACGTCGCCGGCCCAGATCCACAAGATGGAGGAGCGGCGGCCGCCGATCTACATGATCTCGATCGGCCGCGTCTACCGGCGGGACACGATCGACGCCACGCACTTCCCGATCTTCCACCAGTTCGAGGGCCTCGCGATCGACAAGGGCATCACGCTGGCCGACCTCAAGGGGACGCTCCTCTACGTGATGCGCCAGCTGTACGGGCCCGAGCGCGAGGTGCGGTTCCGCACGCACTACTTCCCCTTCACCGAGCCTTCGATGGAGCCCGACGTCTCGTGTTTCAACTGCGGCGGCGCCGGCTGCCCCGTCTGCAAGCACTCGGGCTGGATCGAGATGGGCGGCTCGGGGATGGTCGATCCGTACCTCTACGAGTTCGTCGGCTGGGGCCCGGAGGAGTACACGGGCTTCGCGTTCGGGATGGGCATCGAGCGCACCGCGCAGCTCCGCTACGGGATCTCGGGCATCCGTCCGTTCTGGGACAACGACCTGCGCTTCCTCAGGCAGTTCCGATGAGGATCCCGCTGAGCTGGCTACGCGAGTACGTCCGCGTCGACGCGGCTGCGCAGGCGATCGCCGACGCGCTGTCGATCTCGACCGCCGAGGTCAACGGCGTGCATCGCGTCGGCGTGTCCGGTGAGCTCGGGCTGTTCCGCGTCGGACACGTGCTCGAGGCGGGGAAGCATCCCGACGCCGACCGGCTGCAGCTCACCTCGGTCGACGTGGGGGAGGACCGGCCGTACTCGATCGTCTGCGGAGCCTGGAACTTCGGCGCGGGTGCGAAGGTCGCGGTTGCGCTGTCCGGCGCGACGCTGCCGAACGGGCTGACGCTCGAGCGGCGCAAGCTGCGCGGGCAGGTCTCCGAGGGGATGATCCTCGCCGAGGACGAGCTCGACCTCGGCACCGACCACAGCGGGATCATCGTGCTCGACGACGCGCTCGAGGCGGGGACACCGCTCGCCGACGTGCTGCCGCTCGTCGACGAGGTGATCGACCTCGAGGCGACCGGGAACCGCGCCGACCTGTACGCGGTCTACGGCGTGGCGCGCGAGGTCGCC